>ERZ1066115.34-NODE-34-length-54206-cov-14.976861_pt1 | contig 54206 bp, 48 predicted proteins | sample MGYA00382762_ERZ1066115 | MGnify/ENA primary metagenome ERZ1066115 (study PRJEB33369, sample SAMEA5778345) | biofilm metagenome | biome: Industrial cooling water; feature: Water cooling tower basin; material: Biofilm | place: United Arab Emirates | collected... | reverse complement strand
CCCACCGAGCCGCCCATCATCCAGCGGGCCTTGCTCCTGGCCTCGTCCAGCTTGTCGGCCCCGAGCGCCCCGCCCACGATGACGCCGGTGGAGACGTGTATGCCGGTGAACACAAGGAAGAACACGTTGGCGATGGCCCAACCGGCGGCCATGCCGGCCACCACCTCCGCGCCGCCGCGGCCGTTATAGAGCGCGGTGGTCACGGTCTCCGAGACGACCCAGCTGGCCTCGGAGAGCACCATAAGGCCGGACTTCCGGAGAATTTCGATGAAGAGCGGCCAGCGCGCCTTGAGCAGCTTGGCGAAGGGCACGTAGAAGGGCGCCTTGGCGGCCTTCACGTAGACGATAAAGGCGACGAGCTCCGCACCGCGCGCGACGTTGGTCGCCAGGGCGGCGCCGAACACCTCGAGCCGCGGAGCGCCGAGCGAGCCGTAGATGAAGACCCAGTTTAAGAAGGTATTGATCAAGGTCGCGCCCACGGAGATCACCAGGGGCACCGTCGGGCGGCCGATCTCGCGGAACGCCGAGCCTATGGCCTGCGATAGCCCCATGGGGACGAAGAACCATGAGACCGTCCGCATGTATCGGGCGGCCAGGGGGATGATCTCATCGCGGGCGGAGTTGCCTATGGTCATGAGCCCGATGAGCGTCTCGGGTATGAGCTGGCAGACGGCGAAAAAGGCGATCGACAGGAGCATGGTCATGATGGCCTTGAAGCGATAGGCCTGCTGCATGCCTTCCTCGTCGCCCGCGCCCCGATATTGGGACATATAGACGCCGCCGGCGCCCGAGAGCGTGAACATGAGGACGAAGTACACGAAATTGACCTGGTTGGCCACGTTCACCGAGGCCATCTTGGCGTCTCCCAGCCCCGCCACCATGAAGTTATCGATGAGCGAGACGAGGCTCTGGATCAATTGTTGCGCCATGACCGGGAGCGCCACGGCGAGCGCCTCCCGATAGAACGACCAGGGTCCGAACATCTTGCGCGTTTGCATTAAGGGATTCATGGGTGGACGCTATGCCGAAAACCGGTTAAACGGCAAGGGGGACGGATCGTTTCTAGCGGAAAAGCACCAGCGACCGCCTCGCCGGGCTATACCGCTCGCTCTAGATCCAGGCGCTTGAGTTTCTTCCTGAAGTTGGTGGTATCGTCGGCGATGATCGACTTGAGATAATCCATCTGCCGCTCCATCGCCTCGGCATAGAGGTCGCGGTCCAGGCCGTAGCGCGACTTGAAATGGCCGCGCGCGAACGATCGAACCCCGCCCAAGGGGCCTTCTAGGCGCGCGACCGTCACGTCGTAGAACCCGAGGGTCTTACGCAGGATGTCGAACTCGGTATCGTAGCCGGGGAAACCGGCCTCGCGGAACTCGTAGTAAAGGAAGAGCAGCTTCTCAAGGTAGGCGCGATCGGACATCTGCCCGATAAGGTCGGCGCTCGCCAGCATAGCGCCCGCGAGCCGCTCCTCCTTGGAGTCCCAAGCCTGTTCGTTGAACTCGTCGCGCAGGCCCGTGGACCAGATAAGGCGTTTAACCCGCTCCGGACGGGCTAGGCCTAGGGCGCGCGCGTTATCGCGGACGAAGTGGGCAGAGCGCTCGACGTGGCTAAAGGTAAAGCGGGCGCCGGTGCCGCCCTCCTCGCCGACGCGGCGGATATAGCCGGCGTCATGGCAGAGGGCCGCGATCAGGTAGTCCTCGGCCATGCCGGCCTCGAGCCCCGCCCCCTCCTCGAACGACCCGTCCAAGAGGCGGGAGGAGGCCAGGAGAACCGCTAGTGTGTGTTCGAAGTTATGATAGTCGGTGTCGCAGGCATGATAGCCCGGCTTAAGACCGGCGAAGACGCCGCGAACCTGATCGAAGGCGCTTAATACGGCGGAGAAACTGCGGTCGCCGTAGCGGGCGGCCCATAGGGCGTAGCATTCCTCTAATACCGCCACGGGATCGCCGGGGTTCACGAGCCCCGCTAATTGAACGCCGTCGTATTCTGGCATAAGCGCCCCTTCTATTTAGCTATCTTTAGGAACTATAGCGCGAGCCGGTTTAAATAACAGGCGCGCGCCGATCGTTGACGACCCCGAAGCCCGGCGTCGACCGGGCCTAGCACATGCAGCCGAAGCGCTCCACGGCGAAGACGCTATCCCGGTCGGCCCTGAGGGCGACGACGCGGCTCAGATGCCGTTTTTCGTCGGCGAGCATGCCCTTGAGCGCCCTCTTGATGGTCGCGTCGCGCGCCTGTTCGAACAAGGCCTGGTAGAGCAGTATGGACGAGCGCTCGGCGCGTATGGCTATGCGATAAAACTCTTCTATGGTCGAAGGCGGCCCCGCGGCGTCGGGGAGGCGGGCCGCCGACTCGAAGAGGCCGCCGCGGATGACCGCGTCCAGGTAATCGTCGACCTCGGCGCTCTCGAAATAGGAGGCCGCGCCCTTGGCGGCCATCCGCTCGCGGAGCTTGCGCAGGCCGGCGGCATGGGCGCGCTCGTCGGCGGCCAAGGCCTTAAGGAAGGCGGCTAGGTTCCCGTCGGCCTTGGCGGCCGGCCCTTCGGCGGCCGCGTCATAGAAGGCCGCGCCCTCCTCCTCCGACTCGATCGCGAATTCGAAGACGCTGACGCCCGCCGTAGCCATGGTTCGCCTCCTTGCCCCCCATAAGCCTCGGGAAGCTAAGCAAAGCCTAATGCGCAGGCGACCGGAAGGCAAGCGGCCCCGGTCTATAAGCCTTCGGGAGACACCGCTGCTCGTCCGGGAGGCCTAAGGCTAAGGTCCCGCCGGGGTTCATCGCCTCCGGGGCGCGCCCAAGCCGCGGGCGGCTTGGGCACTGTACGTGAGCGCGCGTCCCTGCGCGCCATGAACCCCGGCGGGGCCTTTATGCTTTCGGGAAGCGTCTTTGCTCGTCCGGGAGGTCTAATGCTAGCGTGCCGCCGGGGTTCATGACGTTATGGGGGTCGAAGTGGCGCTTTAGGGCGCGGTAGACGGCCATGGCCTCGGGGCCTACGTCGCCTTCCAACCAGGGGGCGAAGGCCTTGCCGATGCCGTGATGGTGGCTCATCGTGGCTCCCGAGGCCTGGATGGCGTCGAGCACGCCGCGCTGATAGGCCAGGTACTCGTCCAGGCTGTCCATCTTGGCTATGAATATAAAGTAAAGATTACAGCCCTGCGGATAGAAGTGCGACATATGGGTCATGCAGATGGTGTCCGGGCGGGAATGGCAGAAGGCGCGGACGCCGGTATGCACCTCCTCTAAGTTGGTCCAGTTCACCGAGCACTCCAGGGTGTCGATCATGATCCCGTAGTCCTGCAGGTCCTCGCGCATATAGGGGTCGCGGAAGCGGCCGTGCTCCCAGGCCTTCTGCACGAGCCCGGTCGTATACATGGCGCCGTATCTTTTGCATATTCTCTTAACCATGCGCTTGACGTGGCGGCTAAAGCCGGCCTCGCCGTCGGCCGTGCCGAGCATCAGGCAGCGCTCTCCCTTCTTGTAGCCGCGCGCCGTCATGAGCGCGTCCAGGACCGTGCCGTCCACGCCGTAGAGCTTCAGCGCCACGTCGGACTCCTCGGGGTCGGATAGCCTGAACACGCTCGGGAAGCCGAATTCGCCCTGCATGATCGTCCGGCAGGCGTCCTTGGCGCTCTCCCAATCCCTAAAGATGAACGAGAAGCGCCGGGTGTTCTCCGGCATATAGCGCCGCAGCTTGAGCGTAACGGCGTAGAGCACGCCGAAGGTCCCCTCCGAGCCCATCATGACTTGGTCCAGGTCGGGGCCGTTCGCCGCCGCGGGGAAATCGCGGGTCCTAAGGTCGACGCCGCCGGGGCAGACGTAGTCCTGCGAAAGGACGATATCCTCTATCTTGCCGTAGTAGGTGGAGTTCTGGCCGGCGCCCCGGGTGACGACCCAGCCGCCCACGGCCGAGTACTCGAAGCTCTGGGGCAGGTGGCCGGCGGTATAGGCCGCGGACGCGCCGAAGCGGGCCGGCGCGTCGCGCAGGGCGGCTTCCAGATCCGGCCCGCTCATTCCGGCTTCCACCGTTATCGTCTGATTACGTTCATCGAAAGCCAGGACGCGATTGAGGTGCGGGCGCATATCGATCGTGACGCCTCCCTTGGTCGCCTCCACGCCGCGCGAGACCGACGAACCGCCGCCGTAGATATTCACGGGGATGCGTTCGCGGTCGCAGTAGTCCACGATCGCGCGGAGGTCGGCGCGGTCCCTGGGCCAGAGCACCAGGTCGGGTACGTTCTCTATGACGCCGAGCCTTAAGCGCATGAGGTCGGCCATGGTCTTGCCGTAGGCCACGCGCAGGCGGTTATAGGTATCCGCATGGGCGTTGCCCTCGCCCACGATCGCGCCGAGCGCGGCGACGCGGGCCGGATCGAGCCGGCTCGGGGCGCCTTCGGGCACCTCTTCCAGTCCCATGGCCTTGCGCTCCTTGAACCAGCCGTCGTCCAGCTTAAACGTCTCCTTCATGAGGGCGTAGAGCTTGCGGTTCGGATGCTTGTACTCGCGAGGGTCGCCCCATTTCAGGATGCTCCTGAAGCTCCTCGGCGGCAGCTCGCCTTCGAACCAAGCGGGGTAAAAATCGTTTCTCTTAGCCATGGAGGCCTCCGTTCAAATGTATTCGCCGGGGCGCCGGGCGCGGGCCTATATGGCCCGCCGCCGCGCGAGTCCCCCGGCGCGCTCGGCCGTGACGGCCGGGATTCATTCGGGCCTCTCGGGATAGCCCGTTATATCGCGTATGGCTTCGTAGAGCGGCGCCAAGGCCGCGTACATCTTCCTGTAGACCCGATGATACAGCTCGTCGTAGAGCGCGCTCCGCCCGGGGTCTGGTTCGAAGACGCGGCCCGCGCCGCCGGCCCTGGCGTTCATGGCTTCGGCGGCCTCGCGCACGCCGGGGTACCAGCCGAGCGCGGCCGCGGCGCAGACGGCGGCCCCCAGGCCGCTGGCCTCCGGCGTCGCGCCGCGGGCCAGGGGCAGGCCGAAGACGTCGGCCGAGATCTGGCAGATCTGGTCGCTCCGGCTCGCCCCGCCGGACACGGTCAGGAGCCCCGCCCGGACGCCGGTCGCGCGCTCGATGCGGCCCAGGCCCTCGCGCAGGCCGTAGGCCAGGCCCTCGATGATGGCGCGGTAGAGATGGGCGCGTTCGTGGGCGTCGCCGAAACCTATGACGGCGCCCTTGGCCGCCGGGGTCTTCAGGCCCGCGGTCCAGTACGGCTGCATCACCAGGCCCCGGCCGCCGGGGGGCGTCGACTCCAGGAGCTCGTTGAGCGCCTCCTCCGGCGCGACGCCGCGTTCCAGGGCGGAGCGGACCTCCTCGTAGGCGAACTGGTTCTTAAACCAGGTAATCATCCAATAACCTCGAAAGATTTCGATTTCGGGGTTGAAGGAGCCGGGCAGGGCGGCCGGATACGCGGGCATGAAGCGCAGCGCCTCGGCGTAGCGCGGGCTCATGGTCTGCACCGTGGCCGTGGTACCGAACGAGAGGCTGGCCGTACGGCCGTCCAGGGCGCCCATGCCCAAGGTCTCGCAGCCCTTGTCCGAACCGGCGGCGACGACCGGCAGCCCCTCGGGGAGCCCTGTCGCGAAGGCCGCCCTCCTGGTCACCGCGCCCAGCACGTCCCCGGGCGGGACGAGCCGCGGGAGCTTATCCGGCTCCACGGGAAACATCTTGGCGTTACGATGCCCCGGCCCGGCCCAGCGCTGGCGCCGGTAATCGACGGGTACGTGCCCGATCTGCGAGGCGACAGAGTCGGCGAACTCGCCCGTGAGCCGGGCGTTCAGGAAGCCGGATACCTGTACGTAGGCGCGGGTCCGCTCCCATAGCCCGGGCTCGTTACGCCGTATCCAGTTGCACTTGCCGGCCTCCTGGGTGCGCGCCAATGCCTCGTCCATGCCTATGGCCTTAAGGGCCAGGGCCATGGGCCAGGCCGGCCGATACGGCCGCGGCGCCTTCCGGGCGTCCAGCCACAAGATGGCCGGGCGCAGGGGATCGGCGTTCCCGTCCAGGCAGACCATGGAATCGCGTTGGGCCGTGACCGCGACGGCGCGGACGGCCCCGAAGGCCGCCCTCTCCTCCGCCTTAAGCCCGGCCGCGGCCTGGGCCAAGGCCCGCCACCAAAGCTCGGGGTCCTGCTCGGCCCGACCGGGACGGTCGCTGAAGTAAGGGCTGTATTCGACGCGCCGCGCCGCCCTGATGCGGCCGAGCCCGTCGACGACGAGGGCGCGGAGGCTCTGCGTGCCGCAGTCGATCGCCAAGACCGCTCCGTCGCCGCTCACGCGCCGCTCCCCGCCGCGGGCAGGCCGTCGCTCGCTACGAGGTCGACGCCGAGGCCCATGAAATCGGCCGCCAACACCTGCCCTATCGCTACGGGAGCGCGCGCCTCGACGAGCTCGAGGGCGTCCATGGCTTCGAGCATGCGCGCCAAGGGAATTTCGCCCGTCGTCCTGACCGGCAGGCGGGGCCGCGAGCCCCCGATAGCCCGTACCGTGCTCGTCAGCGAGCGCATCGGCGCCACGGCCTCTTGCCTGGCGTAGGGCTCGCCCTTGGGGCAGGCGTTACCGGCGACCGCGACCGAGTCTCCGTCTAACGTAACGGACAATCGGCAACCGCGCGGGCAGACGACGCAGGTGAAGCTCTTAGTCTCGGGCATCTTCATCCCTCCTCTCTCCTCGAAAGTTCGAGGGCCAAGCCCGCGGAGCGGAGGCAGGCGTCGGGCAAGGAGAGGCGCTCCATCTCAGGCGGCCTGAGCGCGGCGTAACGGCGCGACAGGAGCTCGACGCCCTCCCCCGCGGCGCCGCCGGTCCGGCCGCGGGCTTCGCGTCCGCCCAGGAGCCTGAGCGCCGCGCCGTCGGGCATGCTCGCCGCCGCCCGGAAGTAGGCTATCGGGGCGGCCCCGCCGTTCGCGTCGATATACTGCGGAACCGCGTACAGGAAGCCCGGCCCCGCCGCGAGCCGCGAGAGCTCCCGGGGCCGTGGGCCGCCCAGGGCCCAACGGGCGGCGGCCGCGCCGGCCCGCTCGCCGGACTCCGAGACGTAGTCGGCCAGGTCGTGTACGTGGACGGCGTTGCCGCAGGCGAACACCCCGTCGACGAGCGTATGCATGTCCTGATCGACCTTCGGGCCCTTGGTCGCCGGGTCGAGCGGCACCCCGAGGCCTAGGGCTACTTCGTTCTCGGGGATGAGCCCCACCGAAAGGACGAGCGTATCGCAGGAGATCTCGCGCTCCGAGCCCGGCGAGGGCCGCATGCGGGCGTCCACCGCGGCGGCGACGACGCCCTCCACCCGCCGCCGGCCATGCACGGCGGTCACGGTCGAGGAGAGCGAGAGCGGGATGCCGTAATCCTCTAGGCACTGCCTGACGTTCCGCGATAGGCCGGAGGGCTCGGCCTTGGCCTCGAGCACGCCGACGACCTCCGCCCCCTCTAGCGTGAGCCGCCTGGCCATGATGAGCCCGATGTCCCCGGAGCCTAGGATCAAGACGCGCCTTCCGGGCAGGCAACCTTGTATGTTAACGAAGTATTGCGCCAGCCCGGCGGTATAGATGCCCGCGGGCCTGTCGCCGTGGATGAAGACTTGCCGGTCGGTCCGCTCGCGGCAGCCGGTGGCCAGCACGAGCGCCGCGGCGCGTATCCTATCCGCCCCGGCGCGGCTCACGCAGTCCAGCTCGAAGCCGCCCTCGACCCGGCGCGCGCCGGCTAGGTAGGCCTCGAGGAGCTCGCCGGCCCCCGAGGCCCGGAAGGCCTCCGCCTCCCTCGCCGCGTACTCGGGCCCCGTGAGGGCGGTCTTATGGCGAAGGACGCCGAAGCCGTCGTGCACGCACTGCTTGAGGATGCCGCCCAGGCGCTCCTCGCGCTCGATGAGGAGGACCTTCGCCCCGGCCTCCGCCGCCGCCCGGGCCGCGGCGAGCCCCGCCGGGCCGCCGCCTAAGACCGCGACCCCGGCCGTCCGTTCGCGTATCATCGCGCGCCGCCTTCCCCGGCGGCCGCCGCCCGGCCGGAAAGCGGGGCGCTATGCGGCCGGGCGTCCCCGGCCGGCCTGAGCGGCCCGGCGAGCAGGCGCGAGCCGGGGCCCTTCTTGTCCAGCTCGTAGAGCCGCAGCCCCGTCTCGGCCGCCATGAGCTCCATGACGCGCGGGGTGCAGAAGCCGCCGTGGCAACGCCCCATGCCCGCCCGCGTTCGCCGCTTGACCGCGTCCAGGTCCCTGACCGGCAGCGGCCCGCGGAGCGCGTCCCGTACCTCGCCCTCGGTCACGCCCTCGCAGCGGCAGATCACCCGGCCGTAGGCCGGGTCGCGGGCTATCCAGGCGGCCCGTTCCTCCGCGCCCAGGCGCGCCTGGCTTTGGACCGGCGCCCGGTGCGGCCGCCAATCCGCGCGCGGACGTACCGCCTTATAGCCGCGCACGATCTCCAAGGCCATGGCCGCCAGGTCCTGGGCTATGGCGGGCGCGGAGGCCAGCCCCGGGGACTGGATGCCGGCGGCGTGGACCAAGTTCACGACCCGCTCGCTGCGCTCCACGATGAAGTCCTCCTCGTAAGTACAGGGCCGGACGCCGGCGAAATAGGTTATAACCTGCGCCAGCGAAAGCTTTAGATTGAGGGCCAGGTGCCGCTCGAGCTCGCGCAGCTCGGCCGGGTCGGTCGCGTAATCCTCCCGCCCGGGCAGCTCGCGCGCGGTCGGCCCGACGAGCACGTTGCCCTCCGGCGTAACGACGAGGCCGCCGCCCTTGGTCTTCTCCTTAACCTGCAACAAACTTGGCATGCTGACGATATGGCGAAGGTACGCGCCGGCCCGGGCGTCCAGGATCAGGTCAGAGCCGCGTCGCTGGTGCAGGCTAAAGAAGCGGTCGCCCGCCATGGCGGCCACGGCGTCGGCCCAGTTGCCCGCCGCGTTGATCACCGCGCCGACGCGTAGCTCGCCCGACGAAGTGCGGAGCCTCGCGATACGGCCGGACTCGAGCTCCATGCCGCGCGCCAGGCAGCCGAGCGCCACCGTGACCCCGTTCGCCACCGCGTTCTCCGCTAGGGCCACGGTCGCCTTATACGGCGAGAGGACGCCGGCGCTGGGCAGGAAGAACCCGCCTCGCTGCTCGGGGCAGGCATGCGGCTCCTCGGCCCGTACGCGCGAACGGCTCCAGTATTCCCAGCCGTCCACGCCGTTCTCCTTGGCCCGCGCCGCCATGAGCGGATAGGCCGCGGCGCTCGCCCTGCCGCGGAAAAGGACGAGGCTCCCCGGCCGGCTAAACTCGATGCCCAGCTCGCGGCAGAGCGGCTCCCAGAGCCTATTCCCCCGCACGTTATACGCGGCCTTCTTCGTGCCGGGCTTGGCGGCGAAGCCGTCATGGATCATGCCGTCGTTGCGGCCGGAGGTATGCGTCGCCAGGTCGTATTCCTTCTCGATCAGGACGACGCTGAGGTCCCAGCGGCTCAGCTCCCGCGCCGTAGCGGCGCCGACTATGCCGCCGCCGATGACGGCGACGTCGAAGCTCATCCCGTCGAGCGCCCCGGCCCGGCCGGCCGGGGCGGCGAAGCTAGCCTCCAGGCTCTCCTCCGGAATGCCGGGTACGACGATATCGTTTACCACGCCCTTGAACCCGAAGCGGGCGGCCGCCCAGCCGGCGTCGACTTTTTGCGCCCACGATGGAAGTCCGCCTTCAAGGACTATGGAACGACCTTCCGACCGAAGCTCGATGGTCGGGCCGAAGGTCTTTTGCAGGCGCTTCCGCGCTTCATCGATTCGTGGTATTACCAGCATACCAGAATAATCATCCGACATTAGTTATTCGTCAAGCGAAAAATGAGCCCGCGCGGCCGAATGATTCGCCCGCGCCGCCGGCTCAGGCTAGAAGTATGCGCCGGAGGTTCGCCTCGCCGTAGGCCAGGATAGCCACCATGTTCGCCTCGGCACCGAGCTCGTCGCGGCGCTCGATAGAGCCCGCCAGCTCCCGGTGGAGCTCGAATACGCGGGGCGCCACCGTAGCGTCGCTATAGAACAGCTCCAGGATGTTCTTGTAGATGCGCTTAAAGCTATTCAGGAGCAGAGGATACACCTCGTTCGCGCTCGCCAAGGCCACCCACAGATGGAACTCATAATCCAGCTGGACGAGCTCCGCCGGCGCGAAGGCTCCGGACGCCTCGAGGGCCGCCTCCCTGGCCAACAGCGCCCTGAGCTCGGCGAGCTGCGCCTCGTCCCTACGCGCGGCGGCGAGCCTGGCGGTCTCCGCCTCGAAGAGCGCGCGCATCTCGAGTATGCCGTCGAAGAGGCGCGGAGAGAGCTTGCCGCCCGAGTAGTTGAGTATGGATAGGAGCATCTCGATGGAGCCTTCGCGTCGGTAATCATTGACGCGCACGCCCTTGCGGCTCTCGATGGTCACGAGCCCGCGCGCCTCGAGCGCCCTCAGGCCCTCGTGGACGACCGGCCGCGATACGCCGAACAGGCGGCCGAGCTCCCGTTCCGGCGGCACCCGCTGGCCGGCGGCGAAATGGCCCGAGAGTATGAGCGACTCGAATTTCTCGATGAACTCGTCCTTAAGCAGGCGCCCCTCCAAGGGGGCGTAGGGAAGGGTGGCCTTGGTCATGGCGACGATCTCCGGCGTGGCATGGGCGTACTCTACGGCGTCGCCGGGGCCGCGGTCAAGGAAGGCGACGCGTCCGCGGCGCCGGCCAAGCCTCCCCGCCGCCGGCGAGCCGAGGCGCCGCGACGGAAAACGTCGCCCGGGCGCAAGCGGGGCGCATAAATCGGCGTACTCAGCATGCGATCACGGACCGAGATCCGATTACGCGCGGCGGCGACGGCCGCAAATCAGGCGCACGCTATCAAGGAGGGTCTATGCTATCTAATCTTAATTCGATCATCATAGAGGGGAATTTGGTAAAGGATCCCCTCCTTCGGACCACGCCCAACGGCCACCAGGTCTGCACCTTCGGCTTGGCCTCGAACCGCTTCTACCGCCAGAACGACCAGACCGAGAAGGAGGTTTCGTTCTTCGACGTCGAGACCTGGTCCAAGCTGGCCCAAACCTGCGGCGACGTGCTCAAGAAGGGGCGCGGGGTCCGAGTTGTCGGCAGGTTAAAACAGGAACGCTGGGTCGATCAGGGCGGCAAGAACGTGCAGCGCGTAAAAATCGTGGCCGAGCACGTCGAATTCAAGCCGCAATTCAAGAAGGCCGGCTCCGACGAGGAGTCGGCGGCGGAAGAACCCGAGCTACGCGAGGAGGAGGCGCTCGAAGGCGAGGCGGTATTCTAGGTCCCGACGCCGGCCGGAGGCCGGAGGCCGGGCGGCCCCTATGCTTAAGCCGGCGCCGCGGCTTCGACGGCCATGGCGCCCGTGCGGCAGGCGGCTACGCAGGCGCCGCAGGCCAGGCACAGCCGCGTATCGACGGCGGCCGCGTCCCGCTCCATCCGCAAGGCGCCGCGGGGGCAGCGGGCCAGGCAGCGGCGGCAGAGGACGCAGCGCCGGGCGAGGATGACGAGGCGGCGGGGAGTATCCCCGTCGCCTTTATTCATAGATCTCCGAGCCGGGGCGATGCCAGTCGCTGCTCTTGAAGCCGCCGCGCCCGGGCCCGAAGATCGGCGTGGCGTCCTCGTCCTTGGAGCCGCCGAGCTCGGCTAGGAGCTGCTCGATGGCCCAGCGTAGGGCGGCCAGGATCTCTTCTTGATTCTGGCGCATGCGGCCGGAAGGACCGGAGACGCTCACCGCGCCGGTAAAGCCGTAGCGCGGCAGGTCCAGGGGCATGCCGTAGCATACGAGGCCCGGCTCCAGCTCCTCGTCGTCTATGGCCCAGCCCTGCTTGACCGTCCGGTCTATCTCGTCGCTCAGGCGGACGGCGTCGGTGATGGTGTTCGGCGCGACGGGGGCTAAGCGCGCCTCGGCGACGTACTGGGTGCGCATCGGCGCGGGCAGGCGGGAAAGGATGCACTTCCCGGCGGCGGTGCAATACAGGGGAAGGCGGTCGCCGGGATTGGAGCGTAGGCGCAGGGCCCTGCCGCCGTCGGCCTTGGCCACGTACATGAGCTCGTTGCCGGCGAGCGCCGACAGGTTGGCGGTCTCGCCCGTTCCGCGAGCCAATTCGTCCAAGATGGGCTTGGCGTGGTTAGCCACGTTCTCGGTCACCGGAACGCGGCTCGCGAGCTCGACGAGGGCCAGGCCCAAGGTCCAATCGCCCTCTTGGCGCTCGACCACGCCGCGCTTCTCCATGGCCGTCAGGTAGCGCAAGGCCGTCGCCTTATCCCAACCGGTATCCCTCGCCAGCTTGGCCAAGGACGAACTGCCGGAACGGGAGAGGTGGAAGAGTAGATCGAATGCCTTTAATGCCGACTCGCTCATGGCCGCCCGTTTCTATTAACAAAATATGGTCGCGCTTTTTTGAAACGCGTCGTTCAGGATAGCCAAGAGCTAAGGCTTTGTCAATTAAAAAAATACGCCATTATTTGCTCGATTCAAACCTGGATCGCAGCTCCCCATAGCCGGCTTTCTCTAACTCGTCGCGATGGACGAAACGCAGGCTCGCGGAGTTGATACAGTAACGTAGACCGGTCGGCGCCGGGCCGTCTTCGAACACGTGCCCCAGATGCCCGCCCGAGGCCTTGGCGCGCACCTCGATCCGCAGCATGCCGAAGCTGCGGTCCTCGACCAGTACCAGGGCGGCCTCGTCGATGGGCTCGAAAAAGCTGGGCCAACCGGTCCCCGAGTCGAACTTCGTCAGGCTCATGAAGAGGGGCGTCCCGTCTATGGCGTCGACGTACACCCCGGGTTCGTGGTTGTTCCAGTACTTGTTCATGAACGGCGGCTCGGTGGCGGCGTTGACCAAGACCTCCCATTGCTCGGGGCTGAGCCGCGCCTTCAACTCGGGGGTGGGCTCGACGAAACAGAACGAGGCCGATTCTTCGCTAAGCACTTGGAACTCCCTTCCTGCTATGCCGAGGGCCCGGGAAGTCGCCGACTCGTCGCCTCGGCGGCTTTGCGAAGGCACGGAAGCCGGCGGGGACGCGTCGCGGGGCGCCCAGGCTGAGCATGAGGCCGCTAATACCGAGGTAAGGATAGCTATGACTTTCATACATTACAAATATACTATACTAAAGGCCCGCGGGATATCTCGGCGCGCGACAAATTTAGTTTGACAAGCCGAAGAATCGTCTCTACCATAAGGCTCTCGCTATATGAAGGAGGATCTCATGAAGCGATTTATCTTGATCGTCGCGGCCTTGCTGGCCATGGCCCTGCTCTTCGGCTGCGCCGCCAAGTCGGACGGCCCCGCCGCGGGCGCGAACGTGATTAAGTTCGGCGTCTTCGAGCCCCTGACCGGCGCCAACGCGGCGGGCGGCGCCGAGGAGCTGGACGGCATCCGCCTGGCCCAGAGCCTGTATCCCACCGTCACCGTAGGCGGCAAGGAATACAAGATCGAACTGGTCATCGCCGACAACAAGTCCGACAAGGTCGAAGCCGCCAACGCCGGCCAGCGCCTGGTAGACAGCGACAAGGTCACCTTGGTGCTCGGCTCCTGGGGCTCCAGCCTCTCCATGGCCGCCGGCCCCATCTTCGAGGCCGCCAAGGTTCCGGCCATCGGCCTTTCGTGCACCAATCCCCTGGTCACCCTGGGCAACCCCTACTACTTCCGCGTCTGCTTCCTGGACCCCTTCCAGGGCACCGTGATGGCCAACTACGCCTACAAGAACGTCAACGCCAAGAACGCGGTCATCATCCGCGAGGTGACCAACGACTACTCGGTCGGCCTGGCTAAATTCTTCGCCGACAGCTTCAAGGCGCTGACCGGCAACCAAGATTCCATCCTGGCCGAGCTCAACTACCAGACCGGCGACCAGGACTTCTCGGCCCAGCTCACCCGGGTCAAGAGCTTGAACCCCGAGGTCATCTTCGCGCCGGGCAACTACACCGAGAGCGCCCTCATTATCAAGCAGGCTCGCGAGCTCGGCATTACCGCGCCCTTCCTGGGCGGCGACACCTGGGAGATCGCCGAGTTCATCGACGTCGGCCGCCAGGCCGTGGAAGGCGCGGTCATGTCCGCGTTCTTCGATAACGAAGCCCCGCTCACCCCGCTGTCCGGCGTGTTCGTGGCCGAGTACCAGAAGAAGTACGGCAAGCTGCCCTCCGGCACCGCCGTGCTCGGCTTCGACGGCTATCTGTTGGCCATCGACGCGATCAAGCGCGCCGACAGCACCGACCCGATCAAGATCCGCGACGCCATCGCGGCCACCAAGGATTTCGCCGGCGCGGCCGGCATGGTCACCCTGGACGCCAACGGCGACCCGATCAAGAGCGCGGTCATCAAGGAAGTCAAGGGCGGCAAGTTCGTCTACAAGACGACCGTAGCTCCCTAATCGCCAGCGCGGCTCCTAGAAGCCGAGCGCCCGCGGAGGCCGGCCCTTGGGGGCCGGTGCCGCGGGCTTTTTGGGGCTAAAGCCCGGCTAGCCCCGGCCCACGGCCGCCCGTCCGGGCCGCCGAACGCGGGGCGTCGCGCCCCGCGTCATCCAGAGGCGCCTTAAGCCCCCGCGGGGCGGGCGCGGAACCTAAGGACGGCAGCATGTCATTGTCAACGTTCTTTCAGCAGCTCGCCAACGCGCTGAGCCTGGGGAGCCTGTACGCCCTCATAGCCATAGGCTATACCATGGTGTACGGCATCCTAAGGCTCATCAACTTCGCGCACGGCGACGTCTTCATGCTCGGCGCGTACTTCGCCTTCTACGCGCTCACCGCCTTGGCCATGCCCTGGTGGGTAGCCTTCGTCGTCGCCATGGCCCTGACCTCCGCGCTCGGCATGGCCCTTGAGCGCGTCGCCTATCGCCCGCTCCGGGACTCCCCCAAGATATCCGTAATGATCAGCGCGATAGGCGCGTCGTTCCTCATCGAGAACCTCGGCATCGTGATCTTCGGCGGCCGGCCCAAGAGCTTCCCGAGCATCGCCCTCTTCGACACGGTGGTTCGCTTCGGGCCCGTCTCCGTGGTCTCGGTCAGCCTCTTCATACCCGTCGTCACGGCGCTCAGCCTGGCGATCTTGTTATACGTAGTTAACTACACCAAGACGGGCTTGGCGATGCGTGCCGTCTCCACGGACCTGGACGCCGCCCGGCTCATGGCCATAGACGTGAACCGCGTGGTCTCGGTCACCTTCGGCATCGGCTCGCTGCTGGCGGCCCTGGGCGGCATCATGTGGACCATGCGCTACCCGCAGCTCAACCCGCTCATGGGCGTCATGCCGGGCCTTAAGTGCTTCATCGCCGCGGTCATAGGCGGCATAGGCAACATCCAGGGCGCGGTCCTGGGCGGCTTCCTGCTCGGGGTCCTGGAGATCCTCATCGTCGCCTTCCTCCCGGCCCTGACCGGCTACCGCGACGCCTTCGCCTTCGTGCTCCTCATCGTCGTGCTGCTGGTCAAGCCGGCCGGCCTCCTGGGCAAGGCCCAGGCCGTAAAGGTGTAAGCCATGAAGATACCGAACAAGGCCAAGACGGCCCTGGCCCTGGCGGCCGGCGCCGCCCTCATCGCCGTCGCCGACGCGAGCCTCGGGCCCTTCGCGGTCCGCATACTCAACCTGTCGGCGATCTACGTCGTGCTGGCGCTGTCGCTCAACCTGCTGAACGGCTTTACCGGCCTCTTCTCGCTCGGCCACGCCGGCTTCATGGCCGTCGGGGCCTACGTCAGCGCCCTCCTTACCATGAGCCCGGCGCAGAAGGACATGAATTTCTTCCTGACGCCCATCGTGCCCTGGCTGCGCGAGCTGCAGCTGCCCTTCCTGGCGGCGCTCCTGGTAGCCGGGCTCTGCGCGGCGCTCGTGGGGCTCCTAATCGGCGCTCCGGCGCTGAGGTTACGGGACGACTACTTGGCGATAGCCACGCTCGGCTTCGCCGAGATCATACGCGTGCTCATCACCAACGCCCAGCCCCTGACCAACGGCGCCCAGGGCCTCAAGGCCATACCCAAGTACTCGACGACCTGGGTGGTCTGGGGCGCTGCCGCCTTCGCGACGGCCTTCCTCGCGCTCCTCCTCAGGTCGAGCTACGGGCGGACCATCAAGGCGGTCCGCGACGACGAGATCGCGGCGGAGGCCATGGGCGTGAACGTGTTCCGCGTGAAGGTGACCAGCTTCGTGATCTCAAGCTTCTGGGCCGGCGTGGGCGGCGCGCTCCTCGGGCACATGATCACCACGATCGACCCCAAGATGTTCACCCTCATGCTGACCTTCAACATCCTCCTCATCGTGGTGCTCGGCGGCAACGGCTCGATTACCGGGTCCGTGCTGGGCGCTGTCATCGTAACGGTGCTCATGGAGGCGCTGCGCTTCCTGGACATGCCCATGAACCTCCTGTTCATCCGCACGCAGGGGCTCCCGGGCCTGCGCATGGTCATCTTCTCGCTCATCCTCATGATCGTGGTGCTCTATAGGCAGAAGGGCCTCATGGGCACCGCCGAGTTCTCCTGGGACGCGATCTCGTCCCTGGCCCGGCGGCTCGGGCGGAAAGGCGGGAAGTGATGCTCAGGACCGAGGGCGTCTATATGCGCTTCGGCGGGCTCACCGCCGTGGCCGACCTGAACGTAGAGATAGACAAGGGCGAGATCGTCGGGCTCATCGGGCCCAACGGCGCGGGCAAGACCACGGCCTTCAATACCGTCACCGGCGTGTACAGGCCCAGCGAGGGGACGGTGCGCTTCAAGGGCCGGGACATTACCGGCAAGAAGCCCCACGAGATCACCAAGCGCGGCATCGCCCGCACCTTCCAGAACATACGCCTGTTCAAGGACATGAGCGTGCTCGAGAACGTGCTGGTAGCCCGCCACCTAAGGCTGGGGGCCGGCGTCGCCGCCTGCACGCTGCACCTGCCGGGCTACCTTAAGAAGGAGCGCGAGGCCAGGTCCTTGGCCGAGGGCCTGCTCGACTCGGTCGGGCTCCGCGCCCTGGCCGACGAGCCGGCTACCTCCCTGCCCTACGGCAAGCAACGGCGGCTGGAGATCGTGCGCGCGCTGGCGACCGATCCGGAGCTCCTGCTCCTGGACGAGCCGGCGGCGGGCATGAACCCGCAGGAGTCGTTGGAGCTCATGGAGTTCATACGCCGCATCCGCGACGAGTACGACCTGACGATACTCCTCATCGAGCACCACATGCAGGTGGTCATGGGCGTCTGCTCCCGCATGTACGTCCTGGACTACGGCGTGACCATAGCCCACGGCGGGCCGGAGCAGATACAGAAAGATCCCAAGGTCATCGAAGCCTATCTGGGGGTGGACTGATGCTAACTATAGATAACCTTTCCGTGCACTACGGCGGCATCCACGCCCTGCAAGGCGTGAGCCTCGAGGTCCCCGAGGGCAAGATAGTGACGCTCATCGGGGCCAACGGGGCCGGCAAGAGCACCACGCTCAAGGCCGTGATCGGCCTCGTGAAGGCCAGCGGCGGCTCGGTCGGCTGGGACGGGGAGACCATCTCCGGCCTGCCGACCAAGGATATCGTCAGGCGCGGGGTCGTGCTCTCGCCCGAGGGCCGGCGGGTGTTCCCCAACCTGACCGTAGACGAGAACCTCTCGCTCGGCGCCTTCTGCCGCTCCGACAAGGCCGCCGTCGCGGCCGACCGCGAGCGGGTCTTTAGCCTCTTCCCCCGGCTCAAGGAGCGCATGAGGCAGAAGGCCGGCACGCTCTCGGGCGGCGAGCAGCAGATGCTGGCCGTGGGCCGGGCCATCATGACCAGCCCAAAGCTCCTCATGATGGACGAGCCCTCCTTGGGCTTGGCTCCCTTGATCGTGAAGATGATCTTCGACATCATCCGGGAGGTGAACGCGAGCGGCACCACGGTGCTGCTGGTCGAGCAGAACGCCAAGGCCGCCCTGGAGGTGGCCGACTACGGCTACGTGCTGGAGACGGGGCGGATAACGCTAGCCGGGCCGGGCAAGGAGCTGCTCGCGGACGATCGGGTTCGCGCGGCCTATCTCGGCGAGGCCGGTTAGGCCCAAGATAAGCCGCGAGGCGAACTGAAATACCGAGGGCCGCGGGGGCAGAATCCCGCGGCCCTTTTTCTTAAATTCATGCAAGAGTGCGTTTTCATTTCAATATTCAATACTATTTACAGTTATTTATTACTGCGAGGGGAAATTTCCTGTAATAAAAGCTTTTTTAAGTTGGCAAACACAAATAAAAGTTTTATTATTGCCCCTATGAGTAGAGAAGAAACGATTTTCGGCGAGCGATGGCCCTTTACCAAGGCAAAGTCGTCGCTCTTACGCGCCTCCTCGCAGGTAATGCGGGAGGGAGGCCCCCGCGCCGCGACGCTTAAGAACATCGCGGCCGAGGCCGGCGTCACCGAACCCGCCATATTCCGCCACTTCGACGGCGTAGACGGGCTCTTCGAATCCCTGTTCAAGGTAGTCGAACTCTTCTTCGACGAGTTCCAGGGCTATTACAAACAGGACGGCCTCTACGGTCTGGATCGCCTCGAGGCGGCGTACATGGACATCATCGCCGGCCTGAAGGCGAACGAGGATTTCTGCTACCTAGTCGTGCATCCCGATCCGATCTTCAGCCAGTATCCCAAGCTCAAGGCCCGCCTTAGGGAGCTCAAGGAGCGCGACAAGGTCGCGGTCATGGAGTGCATCAAGGAAGCCAAGGCCAAGGGTCAGCTCCTGGCCTCCGTCGAGCCCGAGGCGGCCGCATTCGCTCTCGTGGGCTCCGCGCTGCTTACCCTGCAGGCGTGGGTAGTCGATCCCAAGGCGATCGATCCCCTCAAGACCTGCCGGAAGCTTTGGGGAGACCTCCGCGCCGCGATGGCCACCGCCGCCGGCCGGGTATCCAAGGCGCCCAAGGAGCCTCGGTCCTTCGCGGTCCCGACGGCGGCTCCCGACGCGCCACGCGCCAAGACCGGCCCCAAGCCCAAGGCCGACGGTAAACAGGCCAAAGCCCCCGCCGCCAAGGCGAAGGCCGCCGAGCCTAAATCCGCGGCGAAGGCGGCCAAGCCGGTAACGAAAGAGGCCAAGCCCGCCGCGAAGGCCAAAGCCGCCCCTAAGGCCGCCGCCAAGGCGAGCCCGACGGCTTCTAAGCCGGCGAAGGCTAAACAGCCCGCGGAGGCCAAGCCCAAAGCCAAGGCTAAGGCTCCCGCCGCGCCGAAGAAGACCAAGAAATAAGCCTCGGGCGGCGGCGGCCGCCTGAGCCGCACGCAGCGCGCTTACCGCAAAAGCTCTCCGGGCCGCCCCCATCGGGGCGGCCCGGCTTTTACCTTGACCGAGCCCGCTCCCTGGGCTATCGTCGGACGATGCGAACTTTACTAACCGGCGGCGTGAAGTCCGGGAAATCATCGCGGGCCCTCGAGCTGGCCCGGGAGTTCAGCCCGGGAGAGCGATTCTTCCTGGCGACGGCCACGCCCTTCGACGATGAGATGGCCGATCGTATCCGGCGCCACCGCGAGGAGCGCGCCGGCGCGTTCACGACGATCGAGGAGCCGATCGAGCTGGCCGGAGCCTTGCGGCCGCGCCTCATCGTGGATTGCATACCCATGTGGCTGAATAATATCTTCTATCAAAACCGCGAAACGGAGACGGACGCCCTCCTCGACGCCTTCATCGCCGCCCTGCCTGACGAGATCGTGATCGTCACCAATGAGATAGGGATGGGAGTCATCCCGGCCGATCCCCTCAGCCGGCGCTACGGCGTGGCGCTAGGTCGGATCAACGCGCGCTTGGCGGCGGCTTGCGACCGGGTGGAGCTCCTGGTCGCCGGCATCCCGTTGCGCGTCAAATGATAAGGCCGTGAAGATCTCCGTCCCCTCCTACGTAGTGCCCGGCGGCTACGAGCATAACCTGCGCTGGCTCCTGGCCGAAACCGACCAACGGCGGGTCGAGCTCCTCTTCTTCATGTACGACGACGATACGCGCGCCGTCTTGCGAGACGAGCTACCGGCCATCGAGGAGCTGTCAACCAGCTTCGCGTACACCGCCCACCTGCCCGATCGCATCGAGGCGGCCCACGAGGAGCTCTTGGCGTCGATAGACGGCTTCTGCGAAAGCTACGTAGTCCATCCGCCGCGCGACGGATCCGAACTCGCCGGATTCAGCCGGCTCCTCGACGCATGGCGCGGCCGTTACGGCGCCGAACGATTCTTCCTTGAGAATACCCGGCTTACGGCCTTCGAGGCCGCGGATCGAAGGCTGGCCGATTCCGCCTACGGCCCGCCCCCGATCTGCGCCGACCTCGGGCACCTAGTGCTGGAGGGCCGCGATCCGGCCCGATGGCTGGCCGAATACGGGGGCCGCGCGAGAGAGATCCATATCCACGGCCACGCGGACGGCAAGGATCACAGCCGGCTGCGCGGCGACGAAGCTTGGCTCCGATCCGTAGCGCCTTTCATAAGCGGCTTCGGCGGGATCGTCGAAATCGAACTGTTCTCGTGGGAGGAGGCCGACGAGGCCCGCCGTATCCTGAGACGACTAAAGCAATCCGACGAGGAGGTCGCCCATGTCGAGCCCGCTTCATAAGGCGGCCAGCGTCTGGTCGCTCATGACCCGCATCCCCATAGCCCTGCGCGCCGAGCCGGATTACGCCGAGGCCGATTGGATGATCCCGACGGTGGGCCTAGGCGCGGCCGCGGCCGCCGCGGCCGGGGCGGGACTGGGCGCCCTCGTCTTCGGACCGGGCGTCCTGGCCGCCGTCGTCGCGACGGGAGCCCAATACCTAGCCTTTAACCTGTTTCATTTCGACGGGCTCTGCGATACCGCCGACGCGATGGGCGCTTTCGGCGACGAGGATAAGCGGCGGGCGGCGCTCAAGGATCCCAGGATCGGGTCGTTCGGCCTCTTCGGGGGGCTCATGGCCATGGCGGCCAGGCTCGGATCCCTGAGCGCGCTCCTATCCGCGGGCGGCCTAGCGCCCTGGGCCGCGTTGGCCCTCGCGCCGGTCGCCGGGCGCTTCGGCGCGGTCGTGATAGCCTGCTCGGCCAAGCCCGCGGGGCGGGGCGGGCTCGGCGCGGCCTTGGGCGCCGCCAGGCCCCTGCGGGCGGCCCTCGGTTACGCGCTCGCCGCCGCGCCCGGCGCCCTCCTGTTCGGGGCGATCGGCGGCCCGGCGGCCGCCGGGACGGCCGTACTCGCCGGCGCGGCCGCGGGTATCGCCGTCGGCTTGGCCGTCGGCCGCTGGTACGAACGGCGCCTAGGCGGCTATTCGGGCGACGCCTTGGGCGCCGCGTTGGAGCTCGGCGAGCTCCTGATCCTGTGCGGGGCGGCCGCCGTCCTGCGTTAGCGCCCGCCCGGCCGAGCTACCATGCCGCCGCCGGGCTACCCGGCCGCCGCCGAGCTACCCTGTCCCCGCCGAGCTACCCTACCGCCGCGGCCCCGGGCTCGCGGGCTCGCTGACGAGAAAGAAAAGGCCGCCCACGACGGGCGGCCTTTTATCGGGCGGGCCGGCGGGCTGAGCGCCGCGCCGGCCCCTAAGCTAGCCTAGCCTGGCTTAGAGCTTGTCGGCGGTGACCACGCCGAGCTTCTGGATATAGCGGAGGAGCACCTCGGCGTCCGAGGGGAACTCGTTGACGAGCTTCTTGCCCCTGAACATGGTGTACTCGTCGCCGCCGTTGATGGTGAAGTTCGGCGCGGCCAGGATATAGGTCTTGGCCAGGTCGAGCGCGGCGCCCTTGATCTTCACGTTGGAGACGCGGCTACCGGCGGGCTGCGATACGTCGACGTCGAAGGTGACGCCGGCCACGTGCGGGAAGCGGCCGTCGGCGGCGGGGAGCTTGCTTACGCCGTTCTCGAGCGCGGCCTTGACGTCGGCGCCGCTGAGCTCGATGGTCTGGGCGTAGTTGCCGAAGGGCAGCACGGTGAAGATATGGCGCTTGGTGATGGGTCCGACGGGGATGGAGTCGCGGATGCCGCCGCCGTTCACGAGGGCCAGGTCGGCGCCGGTGATATCCAGCATGGAGGCGGCGATCAGGGTACCCAGGTTGCTCTGCGCGGTGCGGACCACGCCGCGGACGCCGACGAGCTCGACGGCGGTCTCGCCGACCTTCTCGTCCAGGACGCCGGCCTGGCCGGCGACGATCTCGTCATACAGGGCCTTGACCTTGGGATCGGGCTGCAGGCCGGCGTAGGTCTCGGCCGTGATAAGGCCGGCCTTCATGGAGGCGACGCTGCGGTCGGCGGCGATCACGATGTCGACGCGGCCGACGGCCTCGCCGTAGGAGCCGGTGCTGGTGATCAGGGTGCCGGTGGTATTCTCGCCCTGGATGGCGTCGAGCTTGGTGTGGCTATGGCCGTCCAGGATCAGGTGGATGCCGGGGACGGCGGCCGCGAGCTGGATGCTGGTCGGGTTGCTGGACTTGTCGACGCCGATATGGGAGATGCATACGACGAGGTCGGCCTGCTTGCCGATCTCGGCGAGGACCTTCTTGGACTCTTCGATGGGATCGGAGAAGGTGATGCCCTCGATGCCCTTGGGGTCGGTCTTGTAGCTGGTCTCGGGGGAGGCCAGGCCGAAGAAGGCGACGCGCACGCCCTGGATGTCGCGGATCTCGTAGGCCTTAAAGACGCGCTTGCCGTTCTTGTAGACGTTGGCGGCGAGGATGGGGAAGTTCAGCTGCTTCTCAAGCTCCAGAAGCCGCTCTTGGCCGTAGTTGAAGTCATGGTTGCCCACGGTCATATAGTTATAACCGACGGCGTTCATAAGGCGCGTGATGCTGGCGCCCTTCTCGAGATTGGCGATAGGAAGGCCGTGCAGGGTATCGCCCACGTCGATGACGTAGGTGTTCCAAGCCTCGGCCTTGACCTTATTGACGATGGCGCCGATACGAGCGTAGCCCAACTGGGAGCCGCTCGCGGCGGCGCGCGAGTGAATATCGTTCGTATGCAGGATGGTTATGCTGACATCGCCGGGCAGCGGGGCCACGGCCGGGGCGCCGACGCAGCCGGCGGCGAACAGGGCCGCGGCGAGCGCGAGCAGTAATCCAAAACGTTTCATACAGCCTCCTTAAAAAGCGTCCTAAGCTCACAATGCTTTAGGGGCGTTTATACTACCATCAAGATCAGCCGACCACAAGTTTTTTGTGAGCTTTCCGTTAGGATAGGCGGCCGCGACGATTAAGCGTAGAGCTCCGCATATAGCGAGAAGGCGACGCGAGACATTTGACAGAGGACTAAACCGGTTTTATAGTAGCTATATTGGCTTTTTTATACGGGCGGCTTATAGTGCCGGTATACGATAGGGGGTTACCACATGCACGGTCGTCGTTCGAGCGGCGTACTTCTACATCCTAGTTCGCTCCCCGGCCCCTACGGAATCGGGGATTTAGGGGCAGAGGCGATAAAATTCGTCGACTGGCTGGCCGAGGCCGGTCAGAGCCTGTGGCAGGTCCTACCTCTCGGCCCGACCGGCTACGGCGACTCTCCTTACGCTCCGTTCTCCAGCTTCGCGGGCAACGAGCTCTTGCTCTCCCCCGACGGGCTCTTCGCCGCCGGCTTATTATCCGGCGATGAGCTGGACGCGCTCAAGACGCCGGCGGGCGATACCGTCGACTACGGCGCGCTCATCCCGCGCAAGAAGCTCGCCGCCAGGCAAGCCGCCGCCCGCTTCCTCCGTTCGGACGATACCGCGGCCCAGGCCGCCTTCACGGCCTTCAAGCGGGAGAACTCGTTTTGGCTGGACGACTACGCGCTCTTCATCGATATAAAAGAAGAGTTCGACGCCAAGGCGGCCGCCGAAGGCGTGCGCGACTCGTCCTGGAACCGTTACTGGCCGGCGAGCCTCGCGCAGCGCGACCCGGCCGCCCTCGAGCGCCGGAAGGCCGAGCGCGCCGAGGAGCTGGAGCTCCGCAAGGCGATACAGTATCTGTTCTATACGCAATGGGGCGCGCTGCGCGAACGGGCTAAGGCCAAGGGCGTGCGGATCATAGGCGACCTGCCCATCTTCGTCGCCATGGACTCGGCGGACGCATGGTCCAATCCGGCGCTCTTCGAGCTGGACGCGTCCGGGCGCCCCAAGGAGGTGGCCGGCGTCCCGCCCGATTACTTCTCCGCCGACGGCCAGCTCTGGGGCAACCCGCTCTACGCCTGGGACGCCCACCGGCGGGAGGGCTTCGCCTGGTGGCTGTCGCGCATCGAGGCCGCGCTCAGGCTGTATGATATAGTGCGCATCGACCATTTCCGCGGCCTGGACGCGTACTGGGCGGTGCCGGCCGGCGAGACGACGGCTAGGAACGGAACCTGGAAGAAGGCGCCCGGGCGCGAGCTCCTGGCCGCGCTCCGCGAGCGCCTGGGCGGGGACGTGCCCATCATCGCCGAGGACCTGGGCTTCATAACCGACGAGGTGCGGGCGCTACGCGACGAATTCGGCCTGCCGGGGATGCGCATCCTGCAGTTCGCCTTCGACGCCAAGGAGTCGGGCAAGGGCCTGGACGCGTCGAACTCGTTCCTGCCGCATAACTACGACGCGAACGCCGTGGTCTACACCGGCACGCACGATAACGACACCATGGCCGGCTGGCTCTCGAGCGCCAGCGCCGAGGAGCTAAGCTACATCGACGGCTACCTGGGCTTCGAGCCTGCGGATCGCGTCCGCGCGCTCATACGGGAGGCGAGCAAGAGCGTCGCCGCCATGGCCGTCTTCCCGGCCCAGGACCTCCTGGGGCTCGGGAAGGAGGCGCGGATGAACGTACCGAGCACCCTCGGGGGCAACTGGGACTGGCGGCTCCTAGCCGGCCAGCTCGACGCCGGCCTGGCCGCCGAGTACCGGGCCTTGGCCGCGCAGTACGGACGGAGCTAGCCGACCCGGGCGGGCGGCTACGACGGCGCCCGCCGCCTGACCGTGAGCTCCCGTAGGCGGCCCATCTGCCCCTGCAGCCGCGAGCGCTCGGCCGTCTGGGCCGCGAAATAGGCCTGTACTGAGAACGGCTCCTCGCCTTCGGCCGGCTTAACCCGCTTCCAGGCGCCCGAGGGCCCCAGGGCCCGTGCGCCGACGTTGTCGAGGAAATACGACATGAGGATGTCGTAGACGCGTTCGCGGGCGGCGGCGCCGCCTACCGGGAACATGAGCTCTATCCGTCGGTCCAGGTTGCGGGCCATCCAATCGGCGCTAGCGAGGTAGAGCTCCTCCGAGCCGCCGTTCCTGAAATAGAGTATGCGCGCATGCTCGAGGTAGCGCCCGACGATGGATACGACGCGCACGTTCTCCGAGAGGCGCTTGAGCCCGGGCACGAGCTGGCAGACGCCGCGCACGTTCAGCAGGATCCGCACCCCGGCCTGGCTCGCCCGATAGAGCGCGTCGATGACGTCCTTGTCGCAGAGCGCGTTCAGCTTGGCCGCGATCATACCGGGACTCTCCGGCGTCGAGCGCTCGGCCTCCCGGGCGATGAGGGCGAGCAGCCGCCGCTTGAGCTCGAAGGGCGCCATATACAGGGTCTTGAGCTCCGTCACCGCCGAGATACCGGTGAGCATGTTAAAGAAGAGGCCGACGTCGGCGGCCAGCGCCGGGTTGGCGCTCAGTATCGACAGGTCCGAATACAGGGTCGCGGTCTTCTCGTTGTAGTTGCCGGTAGAGAGCTGGACGTAGCGCATCACCGAGCCGTCCTCCTCGCGACGGACCACGAAGATGGCCTTGGCGTGCACCTTCAGGCGCGCCACGCCGTAGACGACGATGGCGCCGGCCTGCTCCAGGCGCGAGGCCCAGGCTATGTTGCGCTCCTCGTCGAAGCGGGCCTTGAGCTCGACCACCACGGTCACCTGCTTGCCGTTGCGCGCGGCCCGCATGAGAGAGCGGAGCACCGCCGAATCGCCGGAGGCGCGATAGAGCGTCATCTTGATCGCCAGGACCTCGGGATCGCGCGACGCGGCCTCGAGGAAGTCCAGGGTGAGCTTAAACGACTCGTAGGGCACGTGTAGGAGCAGGTCCTCGCGCTTGACCGCGTCCCAAATGGGCCTGTCCTGGCTGAACTCGGGGTGCTCGTAGGCCCTATAGGCCGGATAGCGCAGGGCCTCGAAGCCCTTCGCCTCGGCCAGCTCCATGAAGCTGCGGAGGTCTATGGGGCCGTCCAGCCGGTAGACGTCGTCGTCGCCGAGCCCCAAGGCGTCGCGCAGCATGGGCTCCAGGGGGCCGCGCTCCCCCGAGATGGTCATGCGCACCGGCCAGGAGTTCTGGCGGTTCACGAGGACCTCCTCCATCGCGGCGACGAAGTCGTCGTCGCGGTCCTCGTCCACGCCGATGTCCGCGTCGCGCGTCACCTTGAAGAGCGTGCGGTCCGATACCTGGCAGCCGGGGAACAGGCGATGGCCGAAGGACAGGACCAGGTCGTCTATCATGGCGAATTTTACCGGCTCGCCGGGCTCCGTGGGCAGGCGTACGAAGCGGCCCAGGTTCGGCGGCACCTGCACTACGGCGAGCTCGCGACGGTCGCCCTCGCGCTTCAGGAGGAAGGCGGCGTGGATGCGCAGGTTGCCGGTAGACGGGAAGCGCCCGCCGTCCTCGGCCGCCGGCACCGCCAGGGGCGTTAGGCTCGGCTCCACCTGGGCGGAGAAATAGTCCTCGAGCCAGCGGCGCTCCGAGGGCTTATAATCCGCCGGGCGCAATATCGCCAGGCCGCGCTCGGCCAGGAGGGGGATCAGCTCATGCGCCAAGCAGGCGTATTGCTTGCCCGAGAGCTCCCTGGCGCGCCTGGATATCGCCGACAGGAGCTCGGTCGGCGACAGCCCCGCCACGTCCGGCTCCGCGTCCCCGGCCCGCACGCGGGCCTTGAGCGCCGCGACCCGGATCATGAAGAACTCGTCGAAGTTGCTGGCCACGATGGCCAGGAATTTCAGGCGCTCGATGGGCGGATTATGCTTGTCGAGCCCCTCCTCGAGCACCCGGGCGTTGAATTCCAGCCAGGAGAGCTCGCGGCTGAAGTAATACGATTCGGCCTTACGTTCGGCGTTCATAACAGGGTCACCTTGAGGCCGAAGGCCTCTTCGAAGAGGTCGGCCTTCTCGGCGAGCGATAGGCGCTCCAGCGAGAGGTCCAGCTGGCCTTCGGTCTTCAAGACCATGCTGTCCTCGCGCAGCTCGGTCCCGACCACCCGTACGCCCTGGCTATGGCCGCGGTCCAGGGCGTCGGCTATGCGCAGGAGGGCGGAGAGCTTGAGCACCGCGGCGCGCTCGGCGCGCGGCAGGCTCGCGTAGCTCGCGTGGCTCGGGTCGGGCCCGGCCTTGCGGTGGTAGCGGACGAGGCAGGCCAGCACCGCGATATCGTCCTTGCGCAGGCCGAAGATCTCGCTGTTATTGACGATATACTCGGAATGCCGGTGGTGGCCGCTGGAGCGGACGAAGTTGCCGACGTCGTGCAGCAGGGCCGCCGCCTCCAGGAGGCCGCGCTCGCGGGCGCCCATGCCGTGCAGCTCCGCCAGGGAGTCGAAGAGCGCCAGCGACGAGTCGGCGACCTGCCTGGCGTGCGCCTCGTCGAAGCGATAGCGCCGGCCCAGGTTCAGGACGGAGGCCAGGGCCTGCTTGCGGATCTCGAGCGCGATCTCCTCGCGCTTGCCGCCGGCCAGGGCGAGGAGGAGGCCCTCGCGGATGGATACGTTAGGGACGACGAGCTCCTCGGCGCCGGTGCGCTCCAGGAAGAGCGATATGATGACGATGCCCGGGATCAGGGCCTCCGCCTCGGCGTACGGCAGGCGGTACTCGGCCACCACGGCCTCGGCGCTCATGCCCTTGAGGCGATCGACGAATTCGATGAATTCCCCGCGCGGCACGACCCGGTAATCGGCGCGGCCGTCGATGCCCGCCACCGAGGCGGCGAAGCGGGCGTCGCTGCCGATCACGATGAACGACCTGATGCCGGCGAGGGATAGCTCGTCCTCCAGCCCGTCGCAGGCCGTGCGCACGTTGTCCACCAGGAAGCGCTGCAGGTAGCCCGAGGAGCCGACCGAGTTCCTCATCTGCTCGTCGGCGCGCACGGTGCCCAGGCGCAGCGAATGCACGGCGACGATCTTGCCGCGGCGCAGGAGCATGAGCTCGGTCGAGCCGCCGCCGATCTCCAGGATAATGGAGTTGCCGCGCGAGAAGTACTTGGCGTCGTCGCCCAGGGCGTGCTGGACGGCCAGGTACATGTAATGGTTCTCCTCGATGGCGTCGACGACGTCGACCTTGAAGCCGGTCTGCAGGGCGATGCGGTCGATGAGCGCGTCGCGGTTCGAGGCCTCGCGCAGCGCGGAGGTGCCGATCACCTTGGCGTCCTCGGGGCGGATGCCGTAGGCGGCGATCAGCTCCTTGAAGCCGCGGAGCACGGCCAGGGTCTCGCGCAGCGAGTCGCGGCTGAGGGAGCCGGAGGTGAAGACGTCGCGGCCCAGGGGCAGGGGCCGGCCGGCCCCGTCCAGGATGGCGTACGAGCCGTCGGCGCAGAGCTCCGCCACCAGGGCCCTGATGCCCGTAGAACCTATCTCGATGACGGCTTGGACCGACTTGTCCGCCGATAGAATACCCATATCCCGGTTAGTATGAATGGCCGGGCCTCCCGTTTCAAGTGCGGCGCCGCCGGCTCGGCGCCGCCGGTTCGGCGACGCCCCCGAAGTCCGCCCCGGAAAGCCGCGAATCGGCCCGCCCCGAATCGGCGCGTGACAAGCGGCGCGGCGGCGCGGTATAAATAAGGCCATGAAACGCCGCAGCCTACCGGCCGCCCTGGCCGCGCTCCTTATAACGCTCTCCGTCGCCTCCTGCTCCCGTTCGTTGGGCTGGGGCGTCGCGCTCTGGCCGGCGGAGGGCTCCGCCCTCCCCTACGGCGCCGCCGCCCCCGTCTTGTTCCTGTCGAACATCACCCAAACCTACGCCGTAGCGGTACCCGGCTCGGACGCTCGCGAGGAGCTGGACCTCTGGCGCGTGGAGCTGCATTCGTCGCGGCGGGCCGCCGAACGCCGCGCCGCCGAATACGAGCCCTTAGCCGGCGTCTTCGGCCTGGTCACGCGCGACGGCCTTATCCTGCGGGCCGCGGCGACCAACACCGCCGAGCAGGTATACCGCATGCGCCTGGGCGAGGAGGTCAAGCTCCTGGCTAAGACCGAGGGCGCCCTCGTCGAGACCGGCGGCGAACGCCTGCCGGGCGACTGGTACCTGGCCCTGGCCTCGGACGGGACCCGGGGCTACGTCTACTCGAATCAGCTCATGCTCTGGGACGCGCGGAGCGAGCCGCGCCCGAGCCTGGACGCCGGTCCGGCCATGGCCGCCGGGCAGGAGGCCGACCTGTTCACCAAGACCTGGCGGCCCGACTATTTCTTGAGCATGGTGGACCAGGGACGCGTGGACCTCGCCGGCTATCAGCAGCGCTTCGGCATCTTCACCGACCCCATCAGGCGTCAGATCCGCATCGAACGGCCCGAGTTCTCGAAATTCTATAGCTATACGTCCATCGAAGCCCAGCCCGACGGCTCCTTCACGATGCCTCCCTCCGGCCTGCGCTTCGGCTTTACCCAGGGGGGCGAGCTGATCATCACGCCGCCGATAGAGGACCTCCGCCCCGAAGACAGGCGCGTCGCCGAGGAAAGCGGGCAGCCGCGCTCCTTCCTCTTCGTACCCGAGCGGGAGGATCCCCGCCAGGTAATCGCGGCCGAGGAGCGCAGGCGCCTCGCGGCCCTCGGCGCCCTCGTAGCCGAAGGCGAGCTATTCGAAAGCGATACCGGCTCCTCCTTAGTCATCAGCCGCAGCGGCCGCTTTACCTGGATAGGCTACGAGGAGCTCGTCCCCAACCCCGTCCCGGAAGGCGCGGGGACTTCGGGCAACGTCGCGGCGGACCTGTTCCTGGGACCGGAGCTCGCGTCGATCTGGCAGGGGGGCCTGAGCCTCCGCTTCGACGGGGCGCCGAAGGAGGCCATCTCGTTCGCCTACCGCTACACCCCGTTCAGCCTGGAGCTAGCCTACGTGGCGCCCGAGCTCATCCGTAACGGCGTGGTGAGCGCCCCGGAGGGCTTGGACGCGAGCGTGAGCTTCTCCCGGTATCGGTAGCCGCCCGTGGCCTTCGTACAGTTCACCGGCGTCTCGCTGGCCTTCGGGGCCCGCGACCTGCTCATCGGCGCATCGCTCTTCCTCTCCGCGGGGACCAAGGCGGCCCTCGCCGGCCCCAACGGCGCGGGCAAGACCACGCTCATGCGCATCGTCTCCGGGGCCTTGGCCCCCGACTCGGGCGACCGCGCCGTGCAGAAGGGCACCCGCGTTTCGTACCTACCGCAGTCCGGCGTCTCATACGCCGGCTGCAGCGTCTACGAGGAGGCCGAGAAGGCCTACGAGGCCGTCGAGCGCCTGGTGTCCGAACGCGACGCGGTGGGCGGGGAGCTGGAGCGGGCGGCCGAGGGCGACGAGGGCCTCTCGGCCCTCATCGAATCGTACCACGCCTTAGACGAGGCGATTAACGACTCGGGCTACTATCGCCGCGCCGACCGCATACGCGAGGTCTTAGTCGGCCTAGGCTTCGGCCAGGACGAGCTCGACCGCCGCGTCGAGGAGCTCTCGGGCGGCTGGCAGATGCGCGTCGCCCTGGCCAAGGTCATACTCGAGAACCCCGACATCATGCTCCTCGACGAGCCGACTAACTACCTGGACCTTGAAGCCCGCGACTGGCTCGAGGATTACCTACGGGCCTATAAGGGCGGCTTCCTCGTCGTCAGCCATGACCGCTCCTTCCTGGACGCGACGGTCAAGGAGGTCTACGAGCTCTGGAACGGGAAGCTCAGCCGCTACGCCGGCTCCTACTCGGCCTACGAACGGCAGCGCGCCCAGGAGCTCGAGTCGCTCTTTAAGGCCTGGGAGGCCCAGCAGGAGGAGATAGCCAGGCTCGAGGACTTCATACGGCGCTTCCGCTACCAGGCCACCAAGGCGGCCCAGGTGCAGAGCCGGATCAAGATGCTGGAGAAGATCGAGCCCATCGTGATCCCCGAAGGCATGAAGCGGGTGCACTTCTCCTTCCCGCCGCCGCCCCACTCCGGCCGCATCGCGCTCACCCTAGAGGGCCTTAAGAAATCGTACGGCGAGCGCCGCGTGGTGGACGAACTCTCCCTGACGATAGAGGCCGGCTCTAAATTGGCCTTCGTGGGCCGCAACGGCGCGGGCAAGTCCACGCTCATGCGGCTCATCGCCGGCCGCGACCGCGATTACGACGGGACCGTCAGGCTAGGAACCGGCGTCAGCGTCGGCTACTTCTCCCAGGACGTGGCCGACGAGCTGGACGAGGCGAAGACCGTGGAGGAAGAAGCCGAGGCCTCCTGCCCCACCCAGCTCCTCCCGGGCATACGCAATCTCCTAGGCGCCTTCCTGTTCCGCGGCGACGACGTGCAGAAGCCGGTGCGCGTGCTCTCCGGCGGCGAGCGCTCCAGGCTCGCGCTCTTGAAGATGCTCCTGCATCCGGCCAATCTCCTCGTGCTCGACGAGCCGACGAATCACCTGGACCTGGATTCCAAGGACGTGCTCCTGGACGCGCTCAAGCGCTTTACCGGCACCGTGCTCTTCGTTTCGCACGACCGTTTCTTCATCGACGGCCTGGCGGACCGGGTCTTGGAGCTATCCTGCGGTTCGACGCCCCGGCTCTTCCTGGGCGACTTCGCCTACTATTTGGATAAGAAGGCGCGCGAGGCCGCCGGGACGGACGATACGCCGACGATCTTCGCGAACCCCAAGGGCGCCGGCGGCCCGGGAGCGGCGGGCGAATCCGCGGGCCGTCCCGGCGCGGCCGCGGCCGGGGAGCCGGCCTTGGATCCCAAGGCAGCGCGCGAGCTTGATAAACGTCGCAAGGCCGAGAAAAAGCGGCTCGAGCGCCGCGAGGAGGAGCTCCTCGCCGCCATAGAAGCCGACGAGGCGACGAAGGCGCGGCTACAGGCCGCCATGGCCGAGCCGGCGAACTACGCCGACGGCGCGGCCATGAAGCGTCTGCAGGCGGAGCTGAGCGCGCTCGAGGCCAAGATCGCCCAGGATATCGCCGCCTGGGAGGACGTCGGCGTCGAACTCGGCGCCTACGCCGACCTAGGCTGAACGGGCCCGGGCAGGCCATCCGCCGAGCTCGACGCTCCTAACGCAAAGCTCATGCGGCGCTCACGTCCGCCGCATGGCGAGGGCATACGCTACCCCTATGCTAAGCCAAGTCGGCCGCGTCGAGCCGCGGCGCCATAACGCCCCGGGGAGCCGTACGATCATGACCCTCGAAGCCCTTCCCTCTACCCGCGCCTCGCTGGAGCTCAGCTCCCCGGTCTCCGCGGTAGCCGCCCTCTTCGAAGCGAACCCCGCCCTACCCGGCGTGCTGACGACGCGGGACGGCGCCTTCTACGGCGTCGTATCCCGCGACGAGCTGCATGAGGTCCTGAGCAAGCCCTACGGCGCGTCGGTCTATCTGCGCCGGCCCGTGGCCGACTTCCTAGCGCACTACGGGGCCGGTCGCCCATGGTACCTGGACGCCGGCCTGGGCGTGGATCAGGCCGTGCGGCTGGCCTTGGGAAGGGGGCCGCGGGAGCGTTACGGCCCCGTAGCCGTGCGCGGCGACGACGGGACCTTCTCGCTCATCGACCTAAAAGAGCTCCTATTGGCGCAGACGCAGCTCCTGGAGGACGCCGCGAAGACCGTCGCCAAGCAGGGCGAGCTAGCTAGGGCCATAGCCGCGAATACCGATCCGGAAAGCCTCCTAGGTACGATACTGGACGGGCTCGCCGAGCTCGTGCGCTACGAACGCGCCGTCATCTATACGAGCGGCCCGCAAGGCGTGCTGCGCGCCGCGGAGCGCGGACGCCCGAGTCGGAGGGAGGGCGCGGACGACGACGCCCCAGCCCGGCGCCTGCCGGGCGAGGGTTGGACGACCTTCACCCTGGATAGGGGCGGCAAGGTAATCGGCTACCTCTGCGTCATGATAGAGGACGCCCGGCCCGAGCTCGCCTGGCGCGCCGTCCTGGAGTCGTACGCGGCGAGCGCCGCCATAGCCATAGCGAACGCCAGGCTCTATAGCGAGCTCGAGGAGCTCGCCAGCGTCGACGCCTTGACCGGCGTCCTAAACCGGCGCGCGCTCATGGACGAGGCGGGCAGGGCCTTCGAGCGCGCCCTGCGGTCGGGCGAGCCGCTCGCGGCGATCGTCATGGATATGGACCGGTTCAAGTCGGTCAACGACGATTTCGGCCATAAGGCCGGGGACGAGGTGCTGATCGACGCGATGGCCTTCGCGAAGAAGGAGCTCCGGGCGGGGGACATAGCGGGGCGCTTCGGCGGCGAGGAATTCGCCTTCATCCTGCCCGGCGCCGGGCTCATGGCGGCCGTGCGCGTAGCCGAGCGGATACGGCAGCGCCTCGCCGCCTCGATCCGCCCCTCCGTCGGCCGCCCCTGCACGGCGTCGTTCGGGGCGGCGGAGCTCAAGCCGTCCCCGGGGGACGGCGCCGCCGGGACGCCGCGCGACTTGGCTACGCTCATGGACCGCGCCGACCAGGCCCTCTATCGGGCTAAGCGCTCGGGTAGGAACAGGGTGGCCGTATGGGGCGATTCGTCGGCGCCCCGGACGGCGCGTCGGCGCGTCGGCGAGGAGCCGAGCCGGCCCCCGACCGAGGGCGCGATGGGAGCGACGGCGGCCGAGAAGCTCGCCTTCGCCCTGGCGAACGGCGGCGGCTTCGAGGCATTCGCGTATCGCTGCTGCGAGCTCATCGCGGAAGGTCCGTCCCCCCGCGGCGTCATAGTCTTTAGGAACCTCGACGAGGTACTGCGGCCGATCGCCTCGGTCGGCGTGGCCCGCCCCGACGAGATCAGCGGCGGATTGGGCATAGGCCAAGGCTGCGCCGGCTTGGCGGCCCTGGAGCGGCGGGCCCTGAGCCTGACCGTGCCGGGGGAGACGGCGGCCGATCCGGGCCTGCTGGCCTTCATGGAATCCCGGGGCTTCAAGCGATACGCGGCGATCCCCTACGGCAACGATCGCGGCGCCATGGGCGTCATCGAGCTGTTCGACGGCGGCGGCGCGGAACTAGGCGAAGCGCCGCGGCTCGAGACCATTGGCCGGCTCCTAGCCGCGGCGGATCGGACCGACCGGGCGGTACGCAAGGCCAAGGCGGAGCGCGATCTAGCCGCGGCCACGACGGAGCGGAGCCTAGAGGCCTGGGTCAGGATGCTCGAGCTACGGGATCAGGAGACGGAGGGCCATTCGAGGCGGGTAACGGAGCTGTCGCTACGCCTGGCGAACGAGATGGGCCTCGAGGAGGGCGTCGTAGCCGAACTGCGCCTCGGCGCGCTCCTGCACGACATAGGCAAGATGGGCATACCGGATTCGATCTTGCTCAAGCCCGGTCCGCTCGACGAGGCCGAAAGGTCGACGATGGCCCAGCATCCCGTCTTAGCCTACCGTATCCTGTCGGGCATCGAAGCTTTAGCGGGAGCCGCGGAGCTCGCGTACTGCCACCACGAGCGCTGGGACGGGAAGGGCTATCCGCGGGGCCTACGCGGCGAGGAAATTCCCCTCATCGCGCGCATCTTCGCGGTCGTGGACGTTTGGGACGCGCTCGTCTCCGACCGCCCCTACCGCGGCGCCATAGCGCCCGAGCGGGCCGTGGGCATCATCGCCGAAGGCGCCGGCGCTCAGTTCGACCCGATCGTGGTGCAGCGCTTCCTTAGCCTGATCCGGCCCGGGCTAGGCCCCGAGGGCGACCAGCCGGCGCGCCTCGCGCCCGAGCTGCTCGTACGAGGCGAAGGCCCCGTCGGCGGCGTAGAAGCCGGAGAGCTCGGCGACGGCTAGGACGCGGCCCCGCATGGCCTCTTCCAAGGCGCTTAAGCGCGGGCTCGCCGGCGAGACGATGGAGTCGAGGGCGTAGAGCCTAAAGCTATAGCGATGCGCCCCGGACGGCGGGCAGGGACCGCCCCAACCGTACTCTAGGAAGTCGTTGATCCCTTGGACGCTGCCGTCGTCGAGCGACGCGTAGGGCGGCAGGCCGGCGACGCGGCGCGTCTCGGCGGCGGGGATGTTCCACATAAGCCAATGCACCCACGACAGGGGGCCCGGGACGCCCCCGTCGACGCAGCTCAAGGCGAACGAGCGGGTACCGGCCGGCGCCTCGGACCAATAGAGGGACGGGGAGCGATTCTCCCCTTCATAGGCGCAATCGAAGGGCAAAAAGGCTCCGTCGGCGAAGCTCGGACTGGTTAAGCGCATACATTCCTCCGTCGCTAGGGCGACAGGAATTATTATGACGCTTATCGTCTTTTTGTCAAGTCTAGCGATACCCGAACGGCGCGCGGCCGCCGCCCCGCGAAGCCTAGGACTTAGGGCGGCCGGCCGCCAGTTCGTCGATCGCGGCCGCCTCCCGCAGGTAACCCGACAGCCTACGGAGCGAGACGCCGAGGACGGCCAGCGCGAAGAGCGCGACCGGCCCGCCGGCGAAGAGGAAGAAGTCATACAGGCCGTGCACCGCGAGCGCGGCCCAAAAGCCGCGGGCCGACAGCGCGGCGGCCCGCTTGGCGTCGGCCTCGCGCTTGGCGAGGCCCAGCCAATAGCCCATGATGCCGGTCGCGGCCGCGTGCATGGGCACCGCGGTGAACGCGCGTAGGATCAAGGCCAGTCGGCTGGCCGCCCCGTAGAGCAGGTTCTCCGCGAAGGCGAAGCCCAGGCTCACGCAGACGGCGTAGACGATGCCGTCCATCACCTCGTCGAAATGGGCGCTCCTATAGATGCCCCGCCTTAAGAAGAAGAACTTGACGCCTTCCTCTACGAAGGCCGCGGTAATAAAGGCCGTCCAAAGGATGGAGAAGGGAGGCCGCAGTGAAGCGGCGGGAATATCGACGAAGAGCTCGATGGGGATCGCCAGGCCGGCGGCCAGGAAGCCCAAGGCGACGCTCTTCCAAATCATGCCGAGCGGCTCGGGCCGGGCCCGGTCCTTGCGGTAGAACCAGACGATGAGCGCCGCGGACGGCAGGGCCGCGCCGGCTATCAATATGAAAAGGTCGGTCATGGGCGGAAGTATACATCGCGCTATCGAAGAGCGCGAGCGGGTCATAGAATCACGGACGACGGCCGGCGATCGGGGGAGCGGACGCGCCGCCGTATACGAATGCCCCGACCGACGCGGCCGCCCGGCCGGCCCGGCTACCCGTTCGCCTTGCGCGTCCCACCGTTCGGCTTGCGCGGCCGCCCGTTCGGCTTGTGCGGCTACCCGGTCGCCTTGCGCGGCCGCCCGCGGCATAGTAGGCTCTATGCCGATTACGACCGCGTTCCCTAGCGAAGAACCGAAGGAGCATCACGATGGATACGAAGACCCTGAACGCCATAGCCGCCAGCGTCCGCTGCCTCTCCATGGACGCCATCCAGAAGGCCAACTCGGGCCATCCCGGCCTGCCCTTAGGCTGCGCCGAGCTCGGCGCCCTGCTCTACGGCGAGATCCTAAAGCATGACCCCGCCGCCCCGTCCTGGCCGGACCGCGACCGCTTCGTGCTATCGGCCGGCCACGGCTCGATGTTCCTCTATAGCCTGCTCCACCTAGCCGGCTATGGCATACGCATAGAAGACATCATGAATTTCAGGCAGATCGGCTCGCCCTGCGCCGGCCACCCGGAGTACGGCTTCGCGGCGGGGATAGAGACGACGACGGGGCCGCTCGGCCAGGGCATAGCCAACGCGGTGGGCATGGCCGTCGCCGAGACCATGCTGGCCGCCCGCTTTAACCGGCCCGGCCACGAGATCTTCGACCACTATACCTGGGCCTTGGCCGGAGACGGCTGCCTGCAGGAAGGCGTGGCGGCCGAGGCCGTCTCCCTGGCGGGCCACCTGGGCCTCGGGAAGCTCATCGTATTCTACGACGATAATCGCATCACCATCGACGGCGAGACGGATCTATCCTTCACCGAGGACGTCGGGGCGCGCTTCGCCGCCTGCGGCTGGCAGGTCTTAAAGGGCGATATGTACGACGCCGACGGCATCCGCGCCGCCGTCGCGTCGGCCAAGGCGGAGAGGGCCAAGCCCAGCCTGGTCATGCTCCGCTCGGTCATCGGCAAGGGCGCGCCGACCATGCAGGGCTCCCATAAGGTGCACGGGGCGCCCCTGGGAGCCGAGGAGATAGCCAAGGCCAAGGCGGCCATGGGCGTCCCCGCCGACGCTCATTTCTACGTCGATCCGGCCGCCGCGGCCTTCTTCAAGGCGCGCGCGGCCGAGCTCGGCGCGGCCCGGGCCGCCTGGGACGCGCGCTACGCGGCCTGGCGGGCGGCCTACCCGGCCCTGGCGGCCGAACTGGACGCCGCCCAGGCCGGCGAGCCCCTAGCCGCCCCGTCCTGGCCGACCTTTAAGCCCGGCGAGTCGCTGGCCACGCGGGCTGCCTCGGGCAAGTCCCTGCTTGCGGCGGCCAAGGCCTGGCCCCAGCTCGTCGGCGGCTCGGCCGACCTCACCGGCCCCAACAGCACGCAGCTGGAGGGCCCCGCCTACTCGGCCGCCGAGCGCGGCGGCCGGATGATCCATTACGGGGTGCGCGAGCACGCCATGGCGGCGATCAGCAACGGCATCGCCCTGCACGGCGGCCTGCGCCCCTTCTGCGCCACCTTCCTGGTCTTCGCCGACTACCTAAGGCCGGCACTGCGGCTGTCGGCGCTCATGAAGCTGCCGGTGATCTACGTACTGACGCACGACTCGGTCCACGTCGGCGAGGACGGCCCTACCCACCAGCCCATCGAGCACCTGGCTGCCCTCCGGGCCATACCGAACGTCGCCGTCCTCCGGCCGGCCGACGCCGAGGAGACGGCCGAGGCCTGGGCCTGGGCCATGGAGCGCCGCGACGGGCCGACCGTGCTGGCGCTCTCGCGTCAAAACCTGCCGGTCGTCGCCAAGGCCGACCCGGACTGGCGCGCGACGATGCGCACCGGCGCCTACGTCGTGCGGAATACCCCCGACGAGCCGGACGCCGTCATCGTGGCGAGCGGCTCCGAGCTGGAGCTCGCCCTGAAAGCCGCCGAGCTGGCCGCCCCGCGGAGCGTGCGGGTCGTATCGATGCCTTGCAAAGACGCCTTCCTAGCCCAGCCGGAGGCCATACGCGAGGCCATCGTCCCGTCGTCGTGCCGCGTCGTCGCCTGCGAGGCCGGGCGATCGCTCGGCTGGGAAGGCCTGGCCGACGCATTCCTAGGCATCGAGCGCTTCGGGGAATCCGGGCCGGGCCCGCAGGTGGCCAAGCACCTGGGGCTCACGCCCGAGGCCCTGGCGGCGCTGCTCTAGTCGCGACGAGCTTTAGCGCCCGGCCGGCACGCCATGCCGGCCGGATGCCGGGACTAGCCGGCCGGTCGTTTTCCATCTCACCCCGGCGGCAAACCAACCCGGCCGGCCATCGAATCAACTCAGCTGGGCCGGCCGCTGAACATCTCGGCCGGGTCGACCGCTGACCATCTCGGCCCGGCCGGTACGCCATGCCGGCCATCGAATCAACTCGGCTGGGCCGACCGCTGAGTATCTCGGCCCGGCCGGCATACCATCTCGGCCGTGCCGACTACTGACCAACTCGGCCGGCCATCGAATCAACGGGCCGGCCGCACTTTGCGTCAGCGCGGCCGGCCGACGATACGCCCGATGCGCTCTCGACCCCGGGCCATGGTCCAGGCGTCGCGGGCGTTAAAATAAAGATACCAGCTTCCGTCCGCCTCGTCGCGCCTGCAATCGCAGGCGTAGACATGCGAGGCGGTCCATCCCGATCCGGGCGCCAGGAGAGGCTCCTCGCGCGCCTTCCGCCAGGAATAGCCGTCCTCGGAGCGTAGGATGAAGATGGCCGAGCGGGACTTGCCGCCGCCGTCGCGATAGATCGTGTTCTGCAGCCCGATCCAACCGTCGTCGAGCTTGAAGGCCTTAAGGGAGCCGGCCCCCAGGGGCGCGAGCTCGGGTTGGCGGTCGGGATCGATCAAAGGAAGCGGATGCACGAGGAAGGGCCCTAACGGATCATTCGACGCGGCGCAGCCTATCGCCCGCGGCTCGCAAAAACCGCAATCGTCTATCCAGGCCAATGAGGCGGAGAAGTAGAGGCGCCAGGCGTCGCCGTCCTCCGCCAGGCAGGGATTGGACGCGGCGAGGCCCAGCCGGGCGTCCCGCATCCAAGCCGGCTCCGGCGCGACGAGCTCGACCAAGCCTCGCCAACGCGTCAGGTCGGCCGACGCGGCGCCGACTACCGACGAGCGCCAGAGCGGCCGTAGCGGCAACGCGGTCATGGCCAAGGCGAAGGGCCTATAGCGTTCGAAGTAAAGGCGGTACTCGGCGCCGAGGCGGCGGATGAAGGGCCGCATGGCGTGGCGGATTATCCTGCTTCCGCGGTCCCATGAGCGGCCGTCGACGGAGCGATAGAGCCGCAGGCCCCAGGCGTCGTGGGCGACCAAGGCCCAGCGCCCGTCGGGCGTCTCGTTCGGGAAGAGGAAGCTCGGATCGGCTACGATAGGCGAGCCGGGCGGCGGCTGGATGAGCGCGTCGCCGGGCTCGTCCCAGGATAGCCGCAGGAAGTCGGCGATGGTCATGTTCGCTCCGCTCTCCGAGTATCGAACCCGGGAATAAAAAAGCGGCCCCGACGGGCCGCTCCCTCGCTTACGCGGATGGGCTCACCACCAACCGAAGGCGGTGCCGCAGCGGGTCAGGTACCAAACGGTGACGATGCCTACGAGTACGGCGTAGGTGAAGAACCATACCGCCAAGGCTTCGCCGCCCTGGCGGGCCATCACGCCGTTGAACAGCGAGCCGGCCAAGCAGACGATGAAGCCGATCAAGCCCAGGATACCGTACAGGGTATTGGGCTGAGCCAAGGCGTCCAGGCTGAAGACGAAGGAGAATGCGAAGATAAAAATGAAGAGGGCGAAGTTCACTAAGCCGTTCCGGGTATCCATATGGATGCTCCTTTATCTATCGAGATTCGAGCAGGGCTAGTATACTCCGGCCCCTACCATTTGTCCAGAAATGGCCTATAGTTAGGTTTTTAGGAGGCGCGTATGAAACGAGTCTGCGTTTTGCTGGCTGACGGTTTCGAGGAGGTCGAGGCCATCACGCCCATAGACTATCTTCGCCGGGTAGGGGCCGCGGTCACGGTCGCCGGCATCAAGGGCCGCCGGGTAGAAGGCGGCCACGGCATCGTCGTGGAGGCCGAAGCGACCTTGGCCGAGCTCGTAGGCGAGGCCTTCGATTGCGTCGTGGTGCCCGGGGGCGGGAAAGGCTCGGAGAACATCGCCGCAGACGGCCGCGCCGTCGCCTTCATCAAGGCCCATGCGAAGGCCGGGGCGATCGTCGGATCTATCTGCGCCGCGCCGGCCTTGGTCCTCGGCCGCGCCTGCGGCCTCCTCGCGGGCAAGGCCTTTAGCTGCTATCCGGGCATGGAGACCCTGGTTCCCGAAGGCCGCTTCAGGGCCGAGCGCGTCGTACGCGACGGGACCTTGATCACGTCCCGGGCCGCCGGCTGCGCCGGCGAGTTCGCCGCGGCGCTGGCCGAGGCCCTGGTCGGCCAGGAGCCGGCGCGTAAGCTGGCCGAGTCGGTCCTGCTCGCGCGCGATTGAGGCATCCCTAAGGCGCCCGCGGGCGGGGTTTGCCGGCGGCCGACGGCGCTCGACGGCAGCCTGCGGGGCGCCCGAGCCTAGCTACAAGGGTACGCGATAGGACGCCGGCCGAGCCGGCCGCGCCTGGTGCCGAAGGCCGCGGCCAGGAGCCCGAGCGCGATGCCGCCTAGGCCGAACAGGGCGGCCGGCCCTTCGCCGCCGTCGGGCGCGACGACGCGGCCGATCAGATAGCCGGCTATGAACAGCCCGAGCGGCAGCGCGACGATCCAGGCCAAGGCGAGGGCTTGGACGCCGCCGGGCAGCTCGATCGATACCATATCGCCGACGGCCGGCGAGAAGCCCTCGGCCAGGCGCACTTGGATCTCGGCGCCCACCACGGAGCACTCGCCCTTGGAGCGGCAATGCGAGCAGCCCTCGCCCATGGTAATGCCGGCGACGGCGTCGCGTCCCTCTATCTTAGTCAGTATGCCGAGCTCTTTCATGAAACTCCTCCGGACAGGCCACGCGCCGCGCCTCGACGGCGACGGCTTTGCCTCCCGCATCTAAGTCTATCACGCAGCACTGGAGCTCGACGGGCCCCGTCGTCTCCTTCGCCCAAGCGGGAATGCCGCTTAAGTATTCGCGTACTTTGGCGTCCGGGTCCATGCCGGCCACGCCGCCTATGCAGCCGCTCATGCCCGCGTCGCCCAGATAGGCGCTGCCGCCCGGACCTATGCGGGCGTCGGCGCTCAGGCTACGGGCGTACGAGCCGATCAGCGCCGCGACGCGGCCGTCGGCGTAGCGGAACAAGGCTTGCTTCTCGGCGGTCGTCGCGGCCCGGAAGTCCACGATCGCCGCGACCCGCTCCCTGCGCAGCTCGTCCAAGATCGAATCCAGGATTAAGAAGGGATTATCCAGATGGATGCGGCCGAAGCCGGCCTGGCCGAGGAGCTGCACCACGGCGAGCGCGCCCGCGTCCGAACGCATGATGCGTAGGCCGCGGCCCGGGACCCCCGGCGGATGGTTGGCGGGGCGGAGCAGCCATGGCGCCTTGGGAAAGAGCTCCACGATATCCTTCTTGTAGAAGGCCGACTCGCCGGTGGTCATGCAGTCGATGCCCAGCTTCCGGAGGTATAGGGCGTGGGCCTTGCCTATGCCGGCGCCGCCGGTCGCGCCGGCGACGTTCGCCACGACGAAATCGGGCTTCGCCGACTCCTTTAAGCCGGGCAATAGCTTTTTTACCGCGAACACCCCGGCCTTGCCGACGACCTCGCCTATATATAGGACTCGTAAGCTCACGGACCCAAGGTACCCTGAATCGGCCCGGCCTGGCTACTCGGATCCCGAGGCGATTCGATCAAGCCCGGGGGACGGCGTCTATTGCCTATCGTAGCGCTCCACCGACTGGTCGACGTACTCGAGCTTAAGGCCGGCGGCGGCGAACATGGCCTCGCTCTCGGCGCCGTCGTGGTACTTGCGCTGGCACACCACGCGCGCCACGCCGCAGTTGATGATCATCATGGCGCAGGCGCGGCAGGGCGTCATGCGGCAATAGAGCGTGGCGCCCTGGATGCCGATGCCGCGGCGCGCCGCCTGGCAGATGGCGTTCTGCTCCGCGTGGACCGTCCTTACGCAGTGGGTCGTGACGGCGCCGTCCTCGTGCACGAGGCGCTTCAGCTGATGCCCGACCTCGTCGCAATGCGGCAGCCCCGCCGGCGCGCCGACGTAGCCGGTGGCCAGGATCTGGTTATCCCGGGCGATGACGCAGCCTGAACGCCCCCGGTCGCAGGTCGCGCGCTTAGCTATGGCCTCGCAGACCTCCATGAAGTATTCGTCCCAACTCGGCCGCTTATATTCGCTCTCCGACATGGCGCCCTCCGCCGCCTAGTATAGCCGGCCCGCGCGCTGGCCGCAAAGGCGCGCCGCGCGGGCGAGCGCCCGGCCATGGCTCCGCCCGGCCGCCCGCGCGGCTTGTACGCCGCCTAGCTTCATGCTACCGTCTGTCCACGATTTCCTATTTCCGGAGGATGAGATGCTCCATCGCCTACGCAGCTTGATCGCGGTCGCCTTGGCCGCGGCCGTCCTAGCCTCATGCGGCAAGCCCGACGACTTGCCCGACGGCCTCTACGCCCGCGTCGATACGAATCGCGGCGCCATGTTCATATACCTCGAGCACGAGCTGGCCCCGCTCGCCGTCGCCAACTTCCTGGGCCTGGCGGAGGGCCTCCTCGACGCGACCATGGGCAAGCCCTTCTACGACGGCCTCAAGTTCCATCGCTACGAGGAGGGCTTCGTCGTACAAGGCGGCGATCCGGTCGGCGACGGCTCGGGCGGTCCGGGCTACGTCTTTCCCGACGAATTCCATCCCCGCCTTAGGCACGACGCCATCGGCGTCATCGGCATGGCCAACTACGCGCCCAATACGAACGGCAGCCAGTTCTACCTCACCCTGGACGCGACCCCGAACCTAGACGACCGATACGCCGTCTTCGGGCGGGTGGTACGCGGCCTGGACGTCTTAAAGAAGCTGCGCGCCGGCGACAGGATAGAGAAGATACGCATGCTTAAGGTCGGCGGCGCCGTAGCCGCCTACCGGCCCGACCAGGCGCGCTGGAAGTCGGCCCTAGAGTCGGCCACGAAGGCGGCGATCGAGCGCATGCAGGCGCAAAAAGAGCTGGCCGCCGAGCAGATCCGCGCGCGCTGGCCCCAGCTTGAGCGCCGCGACGACGGCTTCATGGTCAAGGTCTTGGAAGAAGGCACGGGGCCGACTATCCGTCGCTTCTGGCTGGTCAAGGTCTCGTATAAGGGCATGCTGCCCAACGGCCAAGTCTTCGACGACTCGTCCCTGCGCGGCGAGCCCATCGAGTTCGAGGTCGGCAGCGGCCAGGTGATCGCCGGCTGGGACAAGATGATTATGGAGATGAAGAAGGGCGAGAGGCGACTCGTGGCGATACCGCCCGAGCAGGCCTACGGCCCCGACGGCGGCGGCGGCGGCCGAATCCCGCCCAACTCCTACCTGATCTTCGAGATGAAAGTCGAGGACTATACCGAGTAAGGGCCGCGCCGGGCCGGCCATTAAGATAGGCCGGCCTTTAAAAACCGAGCATTCAAGCCGGGCCGGCTCGCCTAGGGGCGGCGCCTACCCGGCCGCCCCTAGGCGGGAGGCCTATTCGTCCAGCAAGGCCCAACGCCCGTCGCGCTGGGCGAAACGATCGGCCTTGGCCTCCAGATAGCGCCCGTCCTCGCCTAAGAGCCTGAGCTTCCCGGCGGGCACGTTCACCTCCATGACGCGGAAGACGGTGCCGTCGTACGGAATCCGGGCGCCCTCGCCCGGCATGGCGCGCCTCGCCTCGCGGTAGAAGCCGAATTCATAGGCCAGGCAGCATAGCAGGCGCCCGCAAGGCCCGGATATCTTCAGCGAGTTGAGCGACAGGTTCTGATCCTTGGCCATCTTAATCGAGACCGGCACGAGCTTGTCGGTCACGCCGTGGCAGCACAGGACGCGGCCGCAGACGCCGCAGCCGCCTACGACCCTGGCCTCGTCCCGCACGCCGATCTGCCTGAGCTCGATACGCATCTTGAAGACCGCCACCAGGTCCTTCACGAGGTCGCGGAAATCCACCCGCGAGTCGGCCGTAAAGAAGAAGAGCACCTTGGAGTCGTCGAAGAGGTAATGGGCGAAGACCAGCTTCATGGGTAGCCCGTGGGCCTTGATCTTCTCCTGGCAGAGCTGGTAGGCGCGGCGCTCCTTCTCGGCGTCCTGGGCGCGGCGATCCAGGTCGGACTGCAGGGCCACGCGCTCGACGCGCACGAGCTCGTCCGAGCGTACCGGGCCGGGGCAGCGCACCAGGCCCAGCACGGTGCAGAGGTCCTTGCCGTAGCGCGTCGGCGCCACGACCTTCATGCCCGCCTCGAGCGGCGCGTCGAAGACCGCGTAATAAGTCTCGTTATACGGCTCCGCCTTGATGCGGTACAGGGTCTCGGGCAGCTCCGCGTGGTGGGCGCGCTCGGGCTCCTGGCCGTGATGCTCGTCCTCCAGGTGCCTGAGCTCGTCCTCGGGCATATCGTGATATGCGTAATCGTCCATGCTTCTCTCCTAGCCCGGCCGCCTTTAAGGCCGGTTCAAAATGCCCGCTCGGCTCAGGTCCCGGAGCTAACGCAGGAGGTCGACGAGCAAGCCGTTGATCTCGTCGAGGCGCCGTAGGATCTCCAGGCGGTCGCGCTGGGCCGAGATCACCTCGGCGGCCAGGCGCTCCAGCTTTTCATCTATGATCGTTACCGTGGTGAATTTTTTCCGCTTAAGGACGCTACGTCCGGAGGTCTTCTCGTCGACCGCGTACGCGCGCTCCACGACGTAGTGGACGAAGTCGCGCACGGCCTTCTTATAGCGGACGATGCTCCGCTCGCCCTGGTCGCGCTTCAGCTCGTCCCCCGCCTGATGTACTTCGTCCAGGAGCTCGGCGGCCTCCGCCTCCGAGAATGGCAGCCCTAGGGCGGCGGGGCTCAGCTCGCGCTCCGCCTCCTTGATCGCGGCGCCGAAGGCGGCCGCCTTGGCCGTCTCCTTCTTGCGCTCGGGCTTACGCCCGGACAGGCCGGGGACCAGGCCCGCCGTCAGATGGTCCGGCAGCTCTACCTTGGCCACGGCTCCGCCTTATCGGCCGCCGCGCCGTAGCCGGCGGGCACCAGGCCCGCGTCGTGGCGCTTCATGAACGCTAACAGGGCCTCTTCGGCGCCCTCGAGCCGCCCCGAGACCTCGACGTCGCCGTGCAGGACCACGTCGGCCTCGGCGTCCAGGAAAGGCGCGAAGACGTTCCCCACGATGACGCCGCCGTCCAAGACGGTCAGGCGCTCGGTCACGTAGACGTCGCCCTTGACGACGCCGCCTATCACGGCCGAGCGGGCTATCAGCGAGGCCTGGCAACGGGCCTCGGCGCTGACGACCAGCTTACCGGTGGTCCTGAGCGAGCCGCGGAGCTCGCCGTCGACGCGCACGAAGCCGTCTATGACCAAGTCGCCGCGCACCGCGCTATCGGGGCCGAGTATGGTATTGACGACGCTGTCTTTAGGATTGGCCATGGCTTAGCGCTCGCCCGCGCCTAGTTGCGCCGGGTATTGGAGCCGGAGCGATTCTTTAAGAACTGCAGGGGGTCGATGGTCTCGGTGCCCAGGTGGATCTCGTAATGCAAATGGGGGCCGGTCGAGAGGCCGGTGTTCCCGATATAGCCGATGACGCCGCCCTGGCGGACCGCCTGGCCCTTCTGCACCGTGGCGGCCTTCATATGGGCGTAGCGGGTCAGGAAGCCGTACTTATGCTCGATGATGACGTAGTTACCCAGGCCGATGTCGTAGGCCACCGCCACGACCTTGCCGTCGGCGGTCGCCAGGATGGGGTCGCCGGAGCGGAAGGTGGAGATATCGATGCCCTTATGCATATACCAGGAACCGAAAATAGGGTTCTCGTTCTGGCCGTAGTACATGGATATGTGGCCGATGCCGCCGCGTATCGGCCAGAGGTTCGGGATCTCGGTCAGGGTGGCGCCCTGGGCGGCGATGACGTCGCCGATCTCCTGCAGGGGCTGCACGCTCTGCTCCAGGTAGCGGGACACCCGATCTAGCTCGGCGACCTCGCGCAGCCCTCCCGAGCCGATCTCCCCGACCTCGAAGAAAGCCGCCAAATCGCCGCCCTTATCGGCGCTCCGCGCCTGCGAGGGCTGGGCCCCGATCTGGGATAAGGTGGCGTCCAAGGCGATCTGGAAGCTCCGGGCCGCTCTGACCAGCTTGGTCGTCGAGTCGCGCATCAGGTCCAGCTGCGACTGGGCGTCGCTCAGGCTGTCCGCCTTGCCGGCCAGCTTGGCCACCGCGTCGTTATAGTCCAGGGCGGAGAAGCTCAGATAGGAGACGCCGCCTATGAGCGCGGCGAAGATAGCGAAGAGGGCGAAGAAGCTCAGTTGCAGATTCATGATGCGGCGCTCGGTGTGGGGCACGAGCATGATCGTGATCTTCTGGTTTCCGGCCTTAAAAATCCGCCCGAAGAACGAACCCAGGGCGGCGGCTCCGGAGCGCAGGCCGCGGGCGCAACGCTTGGCGAAGTTTTTTTCTATTTCTTTATACTTGCGTAGCGTCGACACCAATGCCTCCAAGCCCGTAATACACTATCCCCGCGATAGTATCATGATGATTATCGACCTGTCAAACGAGTAAAATCAATCTACATCATGCTTTTCTTTGGATTTTTCATCGATTGCACCCTATAGTTATGCCCGTATGCACGCCCAACCCGAAGCCTCGCCGGCGCCGCTCAGGCTCGAGAGCCCCGATGGCCTGCGCCTCTACTTCATAGGGGCCGGCAGCGCCTTTACCAAGAAGTATTACCAGAACAACCTCCTCATCCTCAAAGGCGCCGACCACCTCCTCGTCGACTGCGGAACGCGCACGCCGGAAGCCTTGGCCAAGCTCGGCCTCTCGGTCACCCAGGTCAGGAACTATCTCATTACGCATTCCCATGCCGATCACGTAGGCGGCCTCGAGGAGGTCATGCTCCTGAACCGCTACATGGCCAGGCAAAAATCCACGATGGTCGCCCCCGCGAGCTACCGGCGCTTCCTGTGGAATAAGACCCTGGCCGGCGGCGCGGCCTATAACGAGCGCGTGAACGGCAGGCTCCTGCGCTTCGACGATTTCTGGGACGCCGTCGATCCCGTACCCGTCCCCGGCGAGGACAGGGAGCTGTCCGCCGCGTCCGTCGGGTCGATAGGCCTGCATCTCTATCGCACCATGCACATCCCCGACTCCGCGCCCTCCTGGCGCTCGAGCGCCCCGAGCTACGGCGTCGTGATAGACGGCCGCGTCGCCTTTACGAGCGATACGCGCTACGACCCCTCGCTCATCGAGTTCCTGGAGGGCCGCTTTAAGCTCGAGCTCATCTTCCACGACTGCCAGTTCTTTAAAGGCGGCGTCCACGCCTCTATCGACGAGCTGGCGTCCCTGCCGGCCCGGACCAAGGCCAAGACCATACTTATGCACTACGGCGACGCGATGGAGGAGAAGGAGGCGGCGGCGCGGGCGCTCGGCTTCCGCGGCTTCGCCCGCCAGTGGGAGCCTTACGACCTCTAGGCCCGAGCTCGATACGGCCGCCGCCCGGAATCGCCGGCCGGCCGGACTTGCCGACCGCCCCGCGGCCTGGTTATCTTATGGGCAAACCTCAGCCTAACCAAGCCCAGGAGTACATCCATGTCCACCCATCAGTTCCAAGCTGAAGTCAACCAGCTCCTCCAACTCATCATCCATTCGCTGTACAGCCATCGCGAGATCTTCCTCCGCGAGCTCGTCTCCAACGCCTCGGACGCCATCGACAAGCTGCGCTACCTCTCGGCCTCGGACGACGCGTACAAGGGCATAGCCTTCGACCCGCTGATCCGCCTGCGCTTCGACCAGGCGGCGGGTACGCTGTCCATAGAGGATAACGGCATAGGCATGAACGAAGCCGAGCTCGTCGAGAACCTCGGCACCATCGCCCGCTCGGGCACCCGCCGCTTCCTCGAGGCCTTGGGCCAGGACCAAAGGCGCGACTCCAACCTGATCGGCCAGTTCGGCGTGGGCTTCTACGCCAGCTACATGGTCGCCGACAAGGTGGAGGTCCTGACCCGCAAGGCCGGCGAGGAGGCCGCCTGGCTCTGGTCCAGCGACGGCAAGGGTGCGTATAGCATAGAGCCCGCCGCGCGCGACGGCCACGGCGCCACGATGACCCTCTATATGAACGACGACGGCCGCGAGTTCCTCTCCCGCTGGCGCCTGGAGGAGCTCGTCAAGAAATACTCCAACCACGTGGCCTTCCCCATACGCCTGGCCTACGAGGAGGACGAGTACGACGATAAGGGCAAGAAGACCGGCAAGAAGGCGGCCAAGGACGAGCAGCTGAACAGCGCCCAGGCCCTCTGGCGCCGCCCCAAGAACGAGCTCAAGAAGGAAGACTACGTCGACTTCTATAAGAATATCGCCGACGCCGACGACGAGCCCCTCTTGTGGATGCATACCAAGGCCGAGGGCACCATCGAGTATACGACCCTGTTCTACGTCCCGGCCAAGGCGCCCTTCGACCTCTACTACGCCGACTACAAGCCGGGCGTTAAGCTCTACGTCCGCCGCGTCTTCATCACCGACGACGACAAGGAGCTTCTGCCGCCCTATCTGCGCTTCCTCCGCGGCGTCATCGACAGCGAGGACCTGCCCTTGAACGTCTCGCGCGAGATCCTGCAGCAGAACCGCGTCATGACGAACATCCGCACGGCCAGCGTCAAGAAAGTCCTGTCCGAGCTCAAGGATTTCGCCGGCCGCGACCCCGAGGCCTACGGCAAGTTCGCCGACGAGTTCAACCGCCCGCTTAAAGAAGGCCTGTACTCCGATTTCGCCAATAAAGAGGCCCTGCTCGACCTGGTGCGCTTTAAGAGCACGGCCGCCGATGGCTGGACCAGCTTGGCCGACTACAAGACGCGCATGAAGGACGGCCAAAAGGCCATCTACTTCATCACCGGCGACTCGGTCGAGCGCCTCAAGAAGTCGCCGCTCCTGGAGATGTACAAGAAGGAGGGCGTCGAGGTCCTCCTGTGCGCCGACGAGATCGACGAGCTGGTGATGCCCATGGTCGGCAAGTACGGCGAGCTCGAGCTGAAGGCCGTCAACCGCGCCGGCGCCGAGAAGGAATTCGAGGCCAAGAAGGACAAGAAGAAAGAGAAGGACCTGGCGCCCATCGTCGAGAGGCTTAAGAAGGCCCTGGGCGACGAGGTCAAGGACGTTCGCCTTTCGTCCCGCCTCTCGGAGAGCCCCTCCTGCATCGTAGTCGACGAGCACGACCCGAGCATGCAGATGATGCAGTTCATGAAGAGCATGGGCCGCGACGCCGGCGTCGAGATCAAGCCCATACTCGAGGTGAACGGCGAGCACCCGCTGGTCTATTCCTTGGCCGAGGAGGCCGACGAGGGGCGCGTCGCCGACCTAGCGCAGGTGCTCCTGGCTCAGGCCCTCCTCGTCGAAGGCAGCCCCGTGAAAGACCCGGCGGACTTCGTCGCGCGGCTCAACAGGCTGATCGCTCAGTAACGAAAGGCCGGTCGCAAAGGCGCGCGACGGATTGCGACGACGCGCCCATCCGCCGATCGAACTATCGCCTGCCGTTTCAAGCGCCCCTCAACGCGAGGGGCGCTTTTTTTAACTTGACAGCGGAGCAAAACCGGTTAATACTATGAAAGTACTTTCATAAAGCTCTTCGGCCGACGAACTATCGGCCCGACCAAGGATGCGATGACCAGGAAACCGGCGGCGACGATCTATGACGTCGCCCAAAAGGCAGGCGTAAGCATCTCTACCGTCTCCCGCTTCCTTAATACCCCTAAGGACGTGCAGGCCGCGACGGGCGAACGCATCAAGGCCGCCATGGACGAGCTGGCCTACGTACGCCACGGCAACGCCGGTACGCGTCAGAACCGCCAGAACGCCCGCATCGGCGTCTTGGCGCCGTTCTTTCCCGCCCCGTCGTTCATCGATCGCATCCAAGGCATCAACGAGGTCTTCCACCGTTCCAGCGCCGAGCTCCTCATGTACAGCGTCGATTCGCCGGAGCAGTTCGACCGCTATATCCGCACCGGCTTCTTCGCCAAGCGCCTAGACGGCGTCATCATCATGGCCATGCGGCTCAGCGACGCCCATGCCGAGCACCTCATGGCCGCCGGCATCCGCGCCGTGCTCATCGAGCAGCATCACGCGGCCTTCAACAGCATCGAATGCGACAACGTGCGGGGCGGCGCCCTCGCGGGCGAGCACCTGATCCGCAAGGGCTACGCCCCCTGCGCCTACCTGGGGCAGGACGTGCCCCTGCCCTACTCGCTGAACCCGAGCGCCCTGCGCCTGGAAGGCTTCGCGCGGGCCCTGGCCGCCGGCGGCGCGCCGCTGGAGGAGCGCTTCCTGCGCCTGGGCGAGGTATCGGTGGCCGGCGGCTACGCCCAGGCCATGGAGCTCCTGGCCGGCGGGGATCGGCCGCGCTCGATCTTCGCCATGTCCGACCTGCAAGCCTTCGGCGCCGTCAAGGCCGCCAGGCGCCTGGGGCTCCGCGTCCCCGAGGACGTCGCGATCATCGGCTTCGACGATATCGAGGCCGCTGACTATATGGAATTGACGACCGTCAGCCAGGAGCTGCGGGAGTCTGGCAGGTTGGCCGCCGAGCTGGTGCTCGGGCAACTCCTCGAGACGGGGCGCCCGCCCAGGAGCATCCAGCTACGCGCGTCGATCGTCGAGCGGTCGACGGCCTAGGGCGCGGCGGGGAGGGTCCGTCCCGTAGGCGAATTTGCATATGCAGCATCTATGCGTAACGCTCCATAGATAACGAACGAGAAGGAGAAGCACATGAAGAAGTCGCTGTCAATCGCGCTCATGGCCCTCGTCGCCATGGCCCTGGTCCTGGGTTCCTGCGGCAAGCCCGCCGAGGCCGGCCCCAAGACCATCACCGTCATGCAGAACAAGCCCGAGATCGACCCGATGCTCAAGGCCTACGCCGCCATCTGGGGCCAGGCTAACAACGTCAACGTCGTGGTCAAATCCATCGGCGGTACCGCCAATGCCATGGGCCCGCAGCTCAAGGCCGACTACGCCGCCGGCGACATGCCCGACGTCTTTACCTTCGACGGGTTGGAGAGCTACAAGGAGTGGGAGGGCGTGATCTACGACGCCTCCGCCGAGCCCTGGGTCCAGAAGACCTCGGTGGCTTTCAAGTACAACGGCAAGGTCTTCGGCGCCCCGGTGGCGGTCGAAGGCTGGGGCATGGCCTACAACGCCGACATGCTGGCCAAGGCCGGCGTCGACCCCAAGACCCTGGTCAACTACGACGGCTTCAAGGCCGCCTTCGAGAAGCTGGACAAGATGAAGGCCGAGCTCGGGATCAACTCCGTCGTCTCCATGGCCGCCAGCGTCGAGATGGGCTGGGTCACCGCGCACCATAACTTCAACTCCCTCCTGTCCAACGGCCTGGCCTACGGCGACCTGTCCGTGGTCAATGATCTCCTGGCCGGCAAGGTCGACGCTACCCGCCTGTCCGAGTACGCCGACTGGGTGGAGCTGCTCTTCAAGTACGCCGACCGCTCCGAGCTCCTGACCGGCAACTATGACTCCCAGGTCGGCGCCTTCGCCACCGGCAAGGCCGCCTTCCTGCACCAGGGCAACTGGACCGACCCCAACATGAAGGCCGCCAACGCCGCCTTCAAGATGGCCTTCGCCCCCCACGGCTCTATGAAGCAGGCCACCGACGGCATCTTCGTATCCGCCCCGTCCTACTTCGCCATCAACAAGGAATCCAAGAACCTGGACCTGGCGCGCAAGTTCATCGTCGACCTCGTGAACACGCCGGAAGGCCACAACTACATGGTCAAGGAAGCGGGCATGATCCCCGCCTACTCCGGCATCAGCCTTAAGCCCGAGGGCCAGCTCTCGCAGTCCGTGCAGGAGTGGTCCGCGGCCGGCAAGGTGTACTCGTGGAACCAGTACCATTTCACCGGCGATTTCCGCGACAAGGTGCTGAACCCCATCTACAACCAGTTCGCCGCCGGCCAGATCAACAAGGCCCAGTTCGTCGAGCAGATGACCAAGGCCTTCGTAGAGAACAAGAAATAAGGCTATTCGCGGCGGACCGGCCGCGCGCCTAGCGGCCGCGCGCCGACCGGCCGACCGGCCGTCCCCCCGACCTCCCCGCCCCGCGCGGGCGGGCGCGCCCGGGGGGATGGCCGCCTTCGTTTAAAAGGAGGCTACCCGCATGAAGATGAAACGTGAGAACGCCCTAGTTTTTTGGCTCTTCCTGGCCCCGGTCCTCGTAGCCTTCGCGCTCGTCATCGTGGTGCCCTTCGCGCTCGGCATATATTACTCCTTCACGAACTGGAGCTCCTCGGCCAGGGCCGACTCCGTCGTGCGCTTCATCGGCCTGGAGAACTACGCCAAGAGCTTCGCCGACCCGGCCTTCCTGCATTCCTTCCTCGTCACGGTCGCCTATACGGCCATGAACGTCGTATTCATCAACGCCGTCGCCTTCGGCCTGGCCATGCTCGTGACCTCCAAGATCAAGCTTCGGAAATTCTATCGGGTAGGCTTCTTCCTCCCGAATCTCATAGGCGGCCTTATATTGGGCTACATTTGGCAGTTCCTCTTCAACAACGCGCTGCCTTCGCTCGGGAACGCCATCCCCTTCCTTTCGGGCCTCGCCGAACCCGACGCGTACCTGCTCAGCAAGGGCGGCACGGCCCTAGTCGCCCTGGTCATCGTGGGCACCTGGCAATACGCGGGCTACATCATGATGATCTACATCGCGGCCATCGAGAACGTGCCCGTCGAGCTGCACGAGGCCGCCATGATCGACGGCGCCTCGCCCCTGCAGCGCCTCCGAGCCATCACCCTGCCCATGGTCGCCCAGGCCTTCACGGTCACCATGTTCCTGACCCTGGTGCAGTCGTTCAAGCAATTCGACGTGAACGTATCGCTAACGAGCGGCGGCCCGTCAACGCTCTTCCAAGGGAGGCCCATCTTGGGAACCGAACTTTTAGCGTTAAATATATATAACACCGCATTCATTTCGAACAAGCTCTCCGAAGGCCAGGCGCGCGCCGTGGTCTTCTTCGCGGTGCTGGCGGTCATCTCGCTCGTCCAGGTCGCGGTGAACAAGAAGAAGGAGCTCGAGCTATGAACGGCGCCAAGACGGGCCGCGTAAGGCTAGGCCGGGGCGCGCTCGAGGCGGCGGCCCTGGCCCTATTCCTGCTCTTCATGGCCCCGCTCCTGCTCGTGCTCATAAACTCGGCCAAGACCGCCTTCGAGGTTACCCAATACCCCCTGGCCATGCCCGAGGACTGGGGCAATATAGGCCGCAATATCGCGACGATATGGACGAGCCAGAACATACGCTACCCGGCCTCGCTCCTCTCATCCTTCATCATCACGGCCGTATCGCTGGTCCTGCTCAACCTCCTGTCCTCGCAGGCGGCCTGGGCCCTGGTGCGTACCAAGACCAAGACCTCGAACGCCATCTTCTTCACCTTCGTCGCGGCCATGGTCATTCCCTTCCAGATCGTCATGTTCCCGCTCCTTTCGTGGCTCAGGGCCATAACCCTGGCCACCGGGCTGCCCCTCCTGCGTAGCTATCAAGGCATGGTGCTCGCCTACATCGGCTTCGGCGCGTCGCTGTCCATCTTCATGTTCCACGGCTTCATCAAGAGCATACCGCTCGAGCTCGAGGAGGCGGCGACCATCGACGGCTGCCGGCGGCACGAGATCTTCTACCGCATCATCTTCCCCATACTTACGCCCATACACGCCACGGTGCTCGTCCTGAACGGCATCTGGATCTGGAACGACTACCTCCTACCGCTCCTCGTGCTGGGCAAGGGCAACGCGATCCAGACCATACCGCTCGCGGTGTCCAACTTCGCCGGCGCCTTCGTTAAACAATGGGACCTGATCCTCACCGCCATACTCTTGGCGATGATTCCGGTCATCATCTTCTTCCTGCTGGCGCAGAAGTACATCATCCGCGGCATGGTGGCCGGCTCGATTAAATGAACGAAGCCTGGGATAGCCTCTATAGCTCCTGCCTGCGGGCCTGGGAGGCCCGCGGCCTGACGGGGCGCCCGGCCTGGCCGGCGTTCGAAGGGCGGCTCCATCGGGAATTCAGGCGCCTGGCCGAGCTCCTCTGGGGCCTCTACGGCGGCCGGCCGGACTACGCCTTCCAGGTCGAGGCCTTGGTAGCCGAGGCCTTCGCCTCCTGGGAGGCGCGGCCCGAACGGCTCAAGGCTG
>ERZ1066115.33-NODE-33-length-54662-cov-10.952588_pt1 | contig 54662 bp, 53 predicted proteins | sample MGYA00382762_ERZ1066115 | MGnify/ENA primary metagenome ERZ1066115 (study PRJEB33369, sample SAMEA5778345) | biofilm metagenome | biome: Industrial cooling water; feature: Water cooling tower basin; material: Biofilm | place: United Arab Emirates | collected... | reverse complement strand
ACCTTATTGATGATGTCAGAAGAAATTTCACTCAAAAATTCATGGGGAAGATGAGCCCAATCAGCCGTCATGCCATCGACACTCACCACAGCCCGCAAAGCTGCCACCTGCTCATAGGTTCGTTCATCGCCCATAACCCCCACCGAATGCACGGGCAACAGGACGGCTCCGGCCTGCCATACCTTTTCATACAGACCATGATGACGCAAGCCCTTGATAAAAATGGCATCCACTTCTTGCAATACCCTTACCTTTTCTGCGGTAATCTCACCCAGGATCCGAATTCCAAGACCAGGGCCCGGAAAAGGATGCCGGCCGAGAATAAGTGGATCGATACCCAGTGTTTTGCCTACCAACCGAACTTCATCTTTAAAGAGTGTGTTTAACGGCTCCACCACTTTCATCTTCATCTTTTCAGGCAAGCCACCCACATTGTGGTGCGATTTGATGGTGGCGGAAGGTCCCTTCACCGAAACCGACTCAATGACGTCAGGATAAATGGTGCCTTGTCCTAGCCAGGTTACCTCCGAGATGTGATGAGCTTCTTCATCAAACACTTCAATAAACGTTTTTCCGATTGCCTTGCGTTTGGCTTCCGGTTCCGATAACCCGCTCAGGGCCTTGTAAAATTTCACTTTGGCATCAACTCCTTTAATATTGAGGCCCATGCCCTGATAGGAATGAAGTACCTGATGAAATTCGTCCTTGCGCAACAGCCCATTATCGACAAAGATGCAATAGAGATTTTTGCCGATGGCTTTGTGGATTAACATGGCGGCTACCGTAGAATCAACACCACCCGATAATGCCATCACCACTTTATCAGAACCCAATTTTCGCTTCAATTCAGTTACCGTAGATTCTACAAATTGATCGGGTGTCCAATCCTGGGCACATCCACAGATGTGCACTACAAAATTGCGCAGCAGATTCTTGCCTTCCACCGAGTGCGTTACCTCGGGGTGAAACTGGATGCCATATATTTTTTCACCCCGCACCTTAAATGCTGCTACGTTTACGGATGGCGTGCTGGCAATAATTTCAAATGCATCCGGAATTGAGGTAATGGTATCCGCATGCGACATCCACACCTGCGAATCGAGGGAGATTTCTTTGAGTAACTCGTTATGATGGTTGACCGTGGTTAAACGGGCGCGGCCATATTCACGGATCTGGGAAGGCGCCACGGAACCGCCACTCTTATGGGCAATTAGCTGCGCACCGTAGCAAATTCCCAACACTGGAATTTTACCAAACAAGGTAAGGTCCACATCCGGAGAACCTGCATCGCGCACCGAGCATGGACTTCCGGAAAGAATAACTCCTTTTATGTCAGCCGTAATTTTAGGCAGGTGATTATACGGGTGAATTTCACAATACACATTTAACTCGCGAACCCTCCGGGCAATCAACTGGGTATATTGGGAACCAAAATCGAGAATCAGGATTTGTTGTGCCATGGGATAAACTCGTTAATGCCAGATCTGGACTCTATTTAAATACCTCGTAGCAATATTGTTTCAAGTAGTCTGCCGCATCATCCTCCCCGGCATAAAATGCCTTGTTCAGGCAACGGCAGCCCTCCTCTTCGCGCTTGAGTTCTACCAACGCAATTCCCCGATAAAACAAGGCCGTAGTATTTTCAGGTTCTAATCGAAGGGCTACATCCAGGTATTTCAACGCTAAATCATATTGCTCCTCTTCGAGGGAAAAGGAACCACCATACAAATAGGCAGGTGCAAAGGTAGCATCCAGTTCAATGGATTTGTTAATGGCGATCAGCGCACTATCCGTTTGCTGGAGTGAATAATAGGTAAACGCCAGGTTCATCTCCACTTCCGGATCATCCTGCACTTGTCGCAGCAGTAATAAATCGTGTTTAGCGAGGACGTGCTCATTCTTTTCCATGAGTAGCCCAGCGCGCCATTTCATAATTTGGGGGTCGCCTCCGGTTAATTCCAAAGCAGCTTCAATGTCAATCAACTGGCTGTCCACATCGCCCAATTCGCGGTAAGCAAGGGCCCGAAGGATCCGGGCCTGATAACTTTGTGGAAATTCCGGTATGAACCGACCCATGTCCTGAATCGCTTTCTGAAATTCTCCGGAGCTATAGTAGGCTACCGCACGCTTATATAAGGGCCGGTATGCAGATTTATCCTGAAGTTTTGAATCGTCAACGATTCTGGAATACAACTTAATGGCTCCTTTAAAATCTTCGTGGCTCATCAAGGTATCGGCCTCAGTTTCCCAGGTAACCCATTTAGGATTTTGAGCTGAGCCCAACTGAATTAACCCGAAAAACAGGCAGCCAAGCAACGACCACCTAAGCATTCGATAGCGCCTTGTTTCGTTCGCGTTTCCGATCATTTTCATTGAGGAAAATTTTTCGTAACCGGATTGATTTCGGTGTTACCTCCACATATTCATCGGCTTGAATATATTCCAAGGCCTCTTCTAAGGTGTGTTTGATAGCCGGAGCAATCCGCATCTTTTCATCGGAACCAGAAGCCCGGATGTTGGTCAGCTTTTTTGTTTTGGTCACATTCACCACCAAATCTCCACTGCGGCTATGTTCTCCGATTACCTGACCTTCATAAACTGGTTCGCCCGGTTCGATAAAGAACTTACCCCGGTCTTGCAGGTTGTGCAAGCTATAAGGAATGGCTTCCCCTTGTTCCATCACAATGAGGGAACCATTAATCCGACCGGGAATTTCGCCTTTGTACGGTTGATACTCTTTAAACCGGTGCGTTACGATTGCTTCACCGGCAGTCACATTCAACAAATAGTTTCTCAAGCCAATAATTCCGCGTGACGGAATAATGAATTTTAAAATCATTCGATCGCCCTTCGGTTCCATATTGCTCATTTCGCCTTTTCGCATGGATACCGTTTCAATAGCTTTTCCGGCATCAGTCTCCGGCAAGTCGATGGTGAGTTCTTCCACCGGCTCACACTTAACTCCATCAATTTCCTTGTAAATTACCTGAGGTTGCCCGATTTGCAATTCATAGCCCTCTCTCCGCATGGTTTCAATCAGTACCGAAAGGTGAAGTACACCACGACCAAACACCATAAAACTATCGGCTGAGCCGGTGTCCCCTACACGCAAGGCCAGATTCTTTTCTAACTCCCGATCCAGACGATCTTTGATGTGACGGGAGGTAACATATTTACCTTCTTTGCCATAGAATGGAGAATTGTTAATGGTGAAAAGCATGCTCATGGTAGGTTCATCAATGGCGATTGACCGGAGTGCCTCCGGTTTCTCAACATCGGCTACCGTATCGCCAATTTCGAAACCTTCCAACCCGACCAGTGCACAAATCTCACCAGCCTTTACCTCATCCACCTTCTTCTTTTCAAAACCCTCAAAAACATATACTTCTTTGATCCGGGTTTTTACCACGGTAACAGCATCGCGTTTTACCAAGGCTACCTGTTGTCCGGCCTTCACCGAACCCCGCTGCACCCGACCAATGGCAATCCGTCCGATAAAAGAAGAATACTCCAGGGAGGTAATTAACATTTGTGTACTTCCCTGATCGATTTTAGGTGCAGGAATGTATTGAATGATTCCTTCAATCAGGGCCGTGATATCATTCGTTGGAGTTTTCCAATCCGTACTCATCCAGCCTTGTTTAGCCGATCCATAAAAGGTAGGGAAATCAAGCTGATCTTCATTGGCATCCAGGGCAAACATGAGATCAAATACAGACTCATGCACTTCATCCGGAGTACAATTTTTCTTGTCTACTTTATTGATCACCACAATGGGTTTTAAACCCAACTGTAACGCCTTCTGCAAAACAAACCGGGTTTGTGGCATGGGGCCTTCAAAGGCATCCACCAGCAGCAGACAGCCATCGGCCATGTTTAACACGCGCTCTACTTCGCCACCAAAATCACTGTGGCCCGGGGTATCAATTACATTGATTTTATAATCCTTATACCGCACTGACACATTTTTGGCCAAAATGGTAATACCGCGTTCACGCTCCAGGTCATTACTATCCATAATGAGTTCTCCCGGATTCTCATGGTCTTTAAAAAGGTGGCCTGCATGTAACAGTTTATCAACCAGGGTGGTTTTTCCGTGGTCAACGTGGGCAATAATGGCAATATTCCTGATCTTACTTACGTCCATAAAACTCGATTTCCGCTTCTTTTTTCAACTTTAAGGGCGCAAAGATACGCTTATTTGGCAACTTTACCGGGGCCGGGTTGAATATAGAATTGCAAAAAAGACTCCAAAACTAGCGGCTACTTTCCCGCCAGGCTTTTTTCAAAGAATCCGTGCAAGGCTTCCATGATGGCATCGGGGTCGGTAAAGTAGTGTACAGCCGGATACTGGATGTTGAACTTCTCGATGATGCTGTAATATACTTGCTCGTCAACATGATGGGTGGTCATCATGATTTCTCTCACATCCGGATCCGTGATGACCTGCCGAAAGGTTTGAGTACGATTATTTTCTTCAATAACCCGCGATAGTTTCCGCTTCTCCCGTTCCAGTTTCCAGAAGTAATCGAAAGGCGAAACAAAGGCACTAATGGTACTCAACGTTTTGGGCGCCACTTTAGCCTGATTCTCAATTTGATTGGGATACAGTCGTGTGGCCTTTACGGTAATTTCACGTAACAGTAAAACATTTTCGCGCAACAAGATAAACAAGGCATCTTCCTGAAACATCAGCGGTAACTCAAGGCCATGATAGCCTATGGCGGAAAAGATTAACGTATCGGTAGGCTTGGCATGAATAAGAAAACTGCCTGACGAGCTGGTGATGGTGCCTTTTGCTGAATTTTTAATCGACACATGCACTTGCCCAAGGTTCGTGAGCTGGGCAGAGTCAACCACAATACCCCGATAGAGTGATTGTGCCCGTATTGACACCGAGCAAGCGATAAATCCAATCGCAAAAATCAGCTTGGTCAACCTAAGAAGTTTAGGATATGACGTCCGAACGAGACAAAAAGTTGAAGGAATTGTCGCACAAAACAATACCCTTATCGTTTGAATCGTAAAAACGTGCCCATAGGCAAATCGCGACCGGTTTGTGATTTTAAAAAGAATTCTCCCCATTCCGGTTCAACTCCTGGAAAATGAGTACTGACCACATTTCGACCAACCAATGACGACAAGCCCACGGCATACATGGAGAGTATGAAGAATGAGGGTGTAGGTTCCAATAACTGACTGCTAAGTTGAACCAGTTCATTCAACTTTTCCTGTAAGGTCCACTTCTCGCCTTCCGGTCCGCGACCGTATGGGGGTGGATCCATTATGATACCGTTATATTTATTACCGCGCTTGACTTCACGCTTCACAAACTTGAGGGCATCTTCATACACCCACCGAATATCTTTGAGATTGTTCAACTGCATATTCTGGTTAGCCCAATTCAAGCCGGGCCGCGAGGCATCCACATGAGTCACCTCGGCACCGGCTGCCCGCGCCACAACGGAGGCTGCTCCTGTATAGGCAAAGAGATTTAATACCCTGCTCCGCGTGCTCGGCCACGCGGTTACAGTATCGTAAATAAAATTCCAGTTGGAGCCTTGCTCAGGAAACACGCCCACATGACCAAACCCTGTTAAGGCCAGGCGCAAGGTTAACCTTAGTGTATGGTAAGGATAATGAATCTGCCAGCTATCATCTAATGGTTTCAGTTTTTTCCAACCACCTTTTACTTCCTCCCCAAACCGAAAATGATCCTTTTGCTCACGCGTAAAGTGGGCATGGGCCTGCTGGTTCCAGTCACGTTCTGCTAGCACGGGTTCCCAAATGGCCTGAGGTTCAGGTCGGATCAGGATGACGTTACCAAAGCGTTCCAGTTTTTCAAAATTCCCGGAGTCCAGCAACTCATAGTCTTTCCAGGAAGAAGGATGAATTAATTTCAAGTGTCAGCAATTGAAGTTCAAAAGTAAGAAATAACAAACAGCCATTCCTTTGATCTTGTGCTTCGAATCTGGAATTTTGACCCATGCATTTTTTGATCACCAGTACACAAAATCCCAAGATCAAAAGCTTGCTCGCGCTTGAAAAACCGCGTGAGCGCAGAAAACAGCAATTATTTATAGTAGAAGGTGCCAAAGAAGTACGGCTGGCCTTGGAGGCCGGCTATCGAATTGGCAACATCTTTTTTTGTGAAGAGATTATCAACCGTTCGGAAGTCGGTGATTTACTGAACAACGATCGGCTACTGGTTCCTGTATCCAAGGAGGTGTTTGATAAAATTGCGATCCGTGAAACTACGGGCGGTATTCTGGCGGTTGCCGAACAAAAGTTGCATCCATTATCCAACATCCGGTTATCCAAAAATCCTTTACTGCTGGTACTGGAAGCCGTGGAAAAGCCCGGTAACCTGGGGGCCATTTTACGCACAGCCGATGCAGCCGGTATTGACGGAGTTATTATTTGCGACCCTCAAACTGATTTTTATAATCCCAATGTAATCCGCTCCAGCGTGGGTTGTGTTTTTACTACTCAAGTCGCATCAGCCACGAGTGAAGAAACCATCGATTGGTTAAAACAGCATCAAGTACCCATCTATTGCACCTACCTGCAAGCCTCAAAACCGTATTATGAAATTGATTTTTCTAAACCGGCAGCCATTATTATGGGAACGGAATCCACGGGGCTTTCAGAGGTTTGGGTTAAAAACAGCGCGGCTAACATCATCATCCCCATGCAGGGGAAGATCGATTCCATGAATGTCTCGAATGCTGCTGCAATCGTGGTATTTGAAGCCCAGCGTCAGCGGGGTTTTGTAAAATCAGCCTGAACCTACAGTTCAATACACGAATCCTGCATTTCATTTCATATGGGTTGAACCCGGGACATCCATACACCACCTTTGTGCCGTATAGGATAGTAAAACTAGGAATTATGAAGTTGGTCTGCATCTTTTTCGCACTTCTGATCAGTACCACTGGTTGGAGTCAATCTTCTCAGGTCTATGCCTCTGGCAATGGATCTAAAATCACGTACAAGAATACCAATGGCCTGAATAGCTTCAATATTGAGGTACGGGGCAAAATTGAAGTAACCGATGATGACCGCGACATTAAAAGCATCTCGTCTGATGGCTATCTCGAAATCACCAAAACGTCATTCGGAAGCAGAAGAACCATTAAAATAACAGCCGAAGGCAATTCCCTGAAGCGAGAGTATTATGAAGGAAGGACCCAATTACCATACGAACCCGAAGGTCGTAAGTGGTTGGCTGAAATTCTTCCGGAAGTCGTACGCACCACCACCATTGCGGCTGAAAGCCGGGTGAACCGGTTTTATCGGAAAGGTGGAGTACCTGCAGTACTGACTGAAATTGGCGCCCTGGAAGGTGATTACATGCGCGCTCATTATGCCAATCTGCTGCTGAAACTTCCGCTCACACCAAAAGATCATCCAGCCATTATCTCTAAAGTTTCCAGTTTGTTGGACTCTGACCATTACCTGACGGAATTTCTGGACAATAACATGGACCAGTTCGTGAAGAACAAAGAATCTCTGGATGCTGTATTGGCTGCCACCAACAAGATGGAATCTGACCATTACAAAACCCAGGTGATTAAGGAAGCATTGCGTGCACAGCCCGCGTCAGCTGAAGGTGTAAGGATTATCCTGGCTACAGTTGGTAAAATGGATTCGGATCATTACAAGACTGAAATCCTGAACTCCTTGTTGCGTCAATCCAATCTTTCTGATGCCGTGTTGACTGAAATTATCAACGGCACCAAGTCTATCGATTCGGACCACTACCGCACGGAGGTTCTGATGCGAATCCTGGAACGCGATCTTTCTGCTACCGCATATAAGCAAGCCGTGGAAGCAGCCCAGGAAATCGAATCCGACCATTACCTGACTCAAGTGATCAAAAGTATGCTTGACAACTCGCTTGAGGGTGACGTGCTTACCAATCTTTTGTCGCTTACCACGGCCATTGAGTCGGATCATTATCGCACCGAAATTCTGACCACCCTGCTGCGCAAACAGAATTTAAAGGATGATCAATTCAAGAAACTTATGGAGTATGGCTCCAACATGAACAGTGATCACTACAAGTCGCAAACCTTGCAAGTAGCCTTATCAACCACCAACCTGACGGATGCAAAACTCATTTCCGTTATGCAGGCGGTGCAAGGGATTGATTCAGATCATTATGCTACCGAAGTTCTGGTCCGTTCAGCTCCTGCCGTAAAAAAAGCAGGTAATCCGGTAAAAGAAGCCTATCGTGCAGCCGCCAGAAAGATTGAATCCGAAACCTACTATGGCCGGGCCTTGCGGGCAATCGAAACCGAATAAATCAAAAGCCCATTCGAATCACTTTTTTTAATTAGTTTGAGGGATGGCTTCCACCATCCGGGTACAACGTAAGGAAATGAAAAAGTACGGCATACTGGTACTGGTTTGCACCACCCTGGGATTTATTTTCTTCGTTTATATTTTCTACAGTGCCCAGGGGCGGTTTCCCTCCTTGAAGTTTGAAGCCTACGAGTTTCTGGTCTTCACCTTGATCATCAATCTAACTGCCTTTATCGCCTGGCAATTTGATAAGGTGCTGGATCGTTGGATTGACTGGCGCACTCATTTTCTGGCCCGCTTTATTTCCGGGTTTTTCCTGAACGGGATTTTAGTGCTTGTTCTATCGATAACGGCTAGTGTCTTGTTGTTGGGAATTCGCAATGACGATGTCATTAAAATGGGCATACTCGACATCATTACCCTGTTCATTGCTGAAATTTTTTATGGCCTCTTTTACTCCTACCGGTACTATGCCAAAACCCAGGTGGAAGCCATGAAACTGGACCGGTTGCAGTTGGAACTGCAATTCAATTCCCTGAAGTCGCAAATCAGTCCGCATTACCTGTTCAATTGCCTCAATACGGTTTCGTCTTTATTGTTCAAAGATCCGGTTATGGCCGAAGAATTCATTCGAAGGATGGCCGATACATTTCGGTACGTACTCGACAATCAAAAGCAGAAATTGGTTACCCTGCAGGAAGAACTTGAGTTTGTAAAAGCGTATTACTATTTGCTCCAGGTGAGATATGAACAGCACTTAATTCTGGAAATCAATCTGGGTAAAAGTCTCTTCAAAACGTTAATTCCACCCATGACGCTCCAGTTGCTGGTGGAGAATGCCGTGAAGCACAACAAAATCTCGAAAGAACATCCCCTGCTGATCTACATCTCGGCACAGGACAATACCCGCATTATGGTTACTAATTCCAAAACTCCATCCGAACATAAGGAAAGTTTTCAAATCGGGTTGAACAATATTATAAATCGATACCAATTCTTTACCCCTGAAAAAATTGTCATAAAAAATGAAAGCCGGTTTTCGGTGGCTTTGCCGGTGATTAAAGAACATGAGAAACCCACGCTACAACCTGCCCTCGCTCTGACATGAACCGGTTATTTATCCATCAGCCATTGTTTCGCGTACTGTCAGCACCGGTGCTGGGTATCATGGTGTATCTGCTCATCCTGCTTATCAATAACAACTTTGCAGAAATCGAGAACATCTTTAGCGGCACTGAAGTATATGTGTGCATCGGGCTTGCCTATATCTCATTGGAGTCCATGCGGCTAATTCTGTCTTTAACAGAAGGCTGGCTTACCCGACAATTATTAAGACGAAGAATCATCGCTCAAATAGTGGCCACATTAAGCGTAAGTTTAGCCCTGGTAGGGTTGGCCATTTGGGCCTACTACAAGTGGATCATCGGATTTAGCATCAGCGCGGGTGAGCTGCAGCTGTTTCTGGCTATTTATGGGGTAATTGGCTTACTCTACAATGTGCTATTCTTCAGCAACTTTTATCTCAATCTTGAAAATACGAACCTGCTGCAACAGGAGAAAAAGTTGCGCGAAAAACTGGAAGCTGACTTTACCTCCTTCAAAAACGAAATCAACCCCGATTTGCTTTATGAGAGTTTAGAAAATCTGATTTTGACCCTACAGCATAACATTGACCAGGCGGAAGAGCAAATCGATTACCTGGCTGGCATTTACCGATACAGTCTGGTGAATCGGCACAAAGAGCTGATTGCCCTGGATGAAGAACTCCAGGCCGCTGATCATTTGATTAAACTGTTGAATTACAAATACCAAAATCAACTTAACCTGTTAAACTCCGTTCGCGATCCTTCCAGCATTCAGTTAATACCGGGGTCGTTGCTGGTGACCATCGATGCGATTGTTCGCAATACCTTGATCTCGAAAAAGGCTCCCTTAGTAATTCGGTTATACTTGGAAGAAGGTGATGAATACCTGGTGCTGCAACATGCGCTTAACGACCGGCTGCTGATCCATCAGGATAGTCTACATGCATTTGGAAGGTTACAACGATCTTATTCCTTCTTTAGTGAAAACCCGTTCGTTCAAGTGAAGGCCGGGAAGGAGAATTATATTAAATTTCCACTGGTGCGCGTAGCCATTGATTGACCAACGAATGAGTACCCTGTCTTTAAAAGTTTTGATTGTCGAAGATGAAACTCCGGCTGCCGAAAAACTGGAGCGGTACCTCTTGCGGTATAGCCCTAACATACAAATTAAGGGTAAGGTAGAATCTGTTGAAGAAGCGGTGGCCTGGCTGTCAGCCAATCAATCTACCCTCGATTTGATTTTTATGGACATTCAATTGAAGGATGGGGTTAGCTTTGATATCTTCAAAGAGGTAAAAATTCAGAAACCGGTAATTTTTATTACTGCGTATAATGAGTTTGCTCTGGAAGCCTTTAAGGTGAATGGAATTGATTACCTGCTTAAGCCGATTACGTTTACCGATTTATCGAATAGCTTAAAAAAAATAGAGAGCCTGGGCACCCAATTGCGTTGGAATGAAGACCGGAATGAAACCATTGTTAATAGTCTAAGCCCAGGTCAAAGGGCATACAAAAACCGGTTTATGGTAAAATTGGGAGATCATATTAAGTCCATTACCAGCGACCAGATCAGTATATTTTTTGCCGATGGTCGGGATGTGTACCTGGTAACCACACAACTCCGTAAATTCATCATCGACTATACACTCGAAAACCTGGAAGAGATTCTGGATCCGAAAATTTTTCACCGGGTAAACCGCAGCTACATCATCAACATCAGTGCCATTCAGGATGTGATCGTTTATTCTAACAGTCGGTTGAAGATTACCCCTACCATCAAGTGGGAGTCTGAAATTATTGTGAGCCGCGAAAAGGTAGGTGACTTTAAGCACTGGTTTGACGGGAGCCATTAATTCTTCTTTCCTAAATCCGGAAAATTATGCTGATCTTTCCTTTATGAAATACCTCCTTGGGTTATTCTTTCCGGCTTTATTGGCCTGTAGCACAAAAGAAGCAAGCCAACCTCGTGAACGTCTTGACAGCACCTATGTAACGAACGGTAATGCCATCAGTAAAATAGCTTTTGAAACCATTAGTGCCGAATTAAAAAACGCGTTGCAAACCGGGGGGATTGAATATGCCTTGAAATACTGCAATGAAAAGGCCTATCCAATAACAGATTCTCTTGCACAGGCCCATCAGGTTTCGATCAGGCGAGTCAGTAACAAAAATCGTAACCCACGAAACAAAGCCGATAAAATGGAAGAATTTCTGATCAAGGGTTTTGGCATTGATTTGAGTGAAGGCAATGAACTGACTCCCAAGCTGGTTTTAAAGGACGATACCGTTCTCTTTTATAAGCCCATCATCACACAACCCCTTTGTCTCTCCTGCCACGGAACCCCCGAACGGGAACTTGCCGTTAGTACCGATACCCTCATTCGCCAATTATATCCGCGTGACAAAGCCATCGGCTATCAGAATAATCAGGTACGCGGTCTGTGGCGAATCGGATTTAAACAGTAGTCAGGAATTAGTTTCCACAGGCTTCTTCTGTCATCCCGATGGGTTGACCCGGAGGCGGACTTAATAAATTGTCTTGTTTATACTCATCCGGATCTTCCTGAAATTGATCAGCCAGATTAGCGAGGTAGCTATAATACGCTTTCCATTCTTCATCGGTAGTGGAACGAGTTGAGAGCCAGCTTTTCAACTGGTCAATTTTCAAAGAAACAATTGCCTTCGTGGGGGCCGATGCTTCTTTGCTTAATGCAAGTCTTGTCAGATTCGTAAAGAGCGCATAATTCACACTCATCTGAATGGCTCCTTCATAGCCGCTGCGTGCCGGATATTTAAACGTTGCGCTCACCAGTTTATCAATCACATTCTCCAAACTCGGCAAACGCGCATCACGTGAGTGGTGCTCAAATAATCGGTTGGCTCTGGCCGGATGCAAAATCAAACCAAAGGTCATATCCGCTGCCGATTCTGCCGCGGATAGTGGATCAAAGGTTAAATCGGTTTTACCCTTCATTAATTCACGATGACGTGAGTAACCCAGCGGGCGTGGTGGAATCTGTTTTAAAAGACTTTCAGGTAATGCCAAAGCAGTAGGTTGAACCGTTTTAAGTAAAGATTCTAACGCTTTGATCTCTTGCTGGGGTGTTAAGAGTTGAGCAACCGGTTGGCCATCCCCACGCAAGGCATACCGGTAATTTAAACCACCAATTACTTTAACGGCCGCTTCGGTCTGGTACCGATGAAAGAAATACAGGGGAACGAGCACTTCTTCCAGTGTAGCCATGGGTGCTCCTGGTTTTATATTTCGCTCTCCAAAATTTTTAAGAGCAACCGCCCGCACCTCCATTACCCGATCCAGTTCATCTACCGGATCTTGGCCGTTATCCCAAAGGTGAGCATAGGGATGCGCTCCACCCTGAGGTCGGGCATCCTGATCCGACAAAAAGGTAAGTCCTGCTTTCAATGAATTTTGAATGATATCATTCAACGCTTTTTCCTCATTTGTTCCTTCCGGAAAATGCTGATAGCCATAGGCGATTACTACTTTATCGAATTCGCCAATCTTATTATCGTAGGCTTCCGACAAATCAATGCGTCCATCTTTAATTTTTGCAATGGGGTGCGGATAATCCATAACCGATGCCAGATTCTCCGTACTGGAAGAATAGGCGTGAGCTATACCCAGAGTATGCCCAACTTCATGGGCCGCTAGTTGGCGCAAACGAGCCAGAGCCATGGTTTCCATTTCTTTCGAAACCGGTTTGCCTTCTTCATAGGGGGCCAGCAATCCTTCAGCTATCAAATAGTCCTGACGTACGCGAAGCGATCCTAAGGTTACATGGCCTTTAATAATCTCGCCCGTACGGGGATCGGTTACGGAAGATCCGTACGACCATCCTCGGGTTGACCGGTGCACCCAATTGATCAGGTTAAACCGAACATCCATCGGGTCAGCATCTTCGGGTAACAACTCGACCCGAAATGCATCTTTATAACCAGCAGCCTCAAAGGCCTGATTCCACCAGCGGGCACCATCCATTAAGGCCGACCGGATGGGTTCCGGAGCACCCGGATCCATATAGTAGATAATCGGTTCCACCGCCTCGCTTACCGCAGCGCGAGGATCTTTCTTGGCCAACCGATGTCTTCTGATCAATCTTTTTTCAATAGGTTCGCTAATCGGTGTTGCATAGTCATAGTAAGAGATACTGATATAGCCGGCCCGCGGATCAAACTTACGGGGAGTGTAGTTCCCATCGGGCAACTGAACAAATGAATGATGTTCGCGAACGGTAACACTGGAAGGTGTAGGGGCAACACTGCGAATGTATCCACCGGTTGGCTGACCGGTAAAGGTGAGGGTAACTTCAAACTCCGAATTCTGAGGAAAATTTTTGGTGCGCGGCATATAAAAGGCAGATCGGGTTTTATCGAGTGAATAAGTTCCCTGCTGCGTGTTGCGAAGCGTACCCACTACATCGTGCGCATCTTGTAAAAGAAAATCAGAAGCGTCAACCAAAACCTTGCCCCCCTCTTCAGCAACAACCGTAAAGCCCCACAACACCGATTGAGCAAATGCTTCTTCCACCGCTTTTCGTTCTGCTGGATTATTGGAAATAGCTCGATAGGAATAGTTGACTTCCGTTAATAATACTTTAGGTCCTCTCCGGTCAAACTTCACCACGCGGCTTCGACCCAGCTGGTTCCGATCCAGGCCAATGTCATTTGATCCAATTCCTGCGGTTAACGACTCCACATAAAGAAACTCTGTATTGAACTTGTCGATTACCAGCAAGATCTTATCCTGCTTGTCATCGTAGTAGAATTCGAAAAACCCCGGATACTGTTTCATGCCTGCAACTTTGGCGCCAATGCCGGTGGGTTGTGGCGCGGTCAGTACAGGTGGCGGAGTTTGTTCCTTTTTCTTTTGTGCCACAGCAGTAAGGCTGCAGAGAATCGATAAAATGGCGAGAAGGTTCTTCATAGAATGAATATTCAATTGGGTTGAAAGCTACCCAATAAAAAAAGCCAGTGCAAACCGTCCAGGTAATGCCATGGCTTTTTCTGTAACAGGTAAAAATCCTAAATCAATTTCTCCAAACTTGCTTTCGCCAGGGCTTCGGATTTACACCGCACCTGTAGCTTGGCATAGATATTCTTGATGTGCGTTTTGGCGGTTTCCTTCGATATGAAAAGTTCTTCCGAGATCTGGGTATACGTTTTACCTTCCGAAATTAATTGTAGAATTTCGGTTTCCCGTTTGGTTAACGGACTATGGGGATTGATGTGAAAATTATCAATCACCAACCGGGCGATTTTGCTACTCATCGGAGCTCCGCCCTTCATGATTTCCCCCAGCGCTGTTAATAGTTCCTGATAATTGGCGCTTTTAGTGATATACCCCGAAGCACCTGCTTTTAAGGCTTCAAAAACCAACTCACTATCCTCATAAACGGTAACCATGATAATCTCCGCGTGCGGAGCTTTCTCTTTAATAATGCGTGTTCCCTGGATTCCATTCATCCCACCCGGCAATTCGATATCCATCAAAACAATGTCAGGCTTATCCTGATTCAGGTGTTTAATCGCCTCTTCACAACTCGCATAGGAATTGACAACGGCAAACTCAGTGGAACTGTTAACAATGAGGGAAAAGCTATTTCGGATCTCAGAATCATCCTCGACAATGAGGACCCGCTTTTTAAAGGGAGCTGACATATCGGTTTTGTTTTGATTTCGCTTGAGTAAAAGATAAAGTAACGCGTGTTCCCGCTGAATCACTGTGTATACGTAAAATGGCCTTTACACGTTCGGCCCGAAGCCTCATATTTTTTATTCCGTTCAAGTGACTTACCTCGGCCATGGAAAAACCGATGCCATCATCCTCCAGAATCATCTCAAATTCATGCTTATTACCCTTCAAAATAAAGGCAACATTGCGGGCCTGGGCATGATTGAAGACATTGGTCATGGCTTCCTTCATGATCAGATTTGCTTCGCGCCCAAAACCATAGGGCACCCGAACCGGTTCTTTTATCTCATTAAACGCCCGAAACAGGATTCCCTTCTCCTCAAATAGCTTCTCTCCAAAATCGCGGATGTGAAGAAACAACCTGGAAAGTTCATCATTGAGTGGGTCAATACTCCAAATGAAATCGCGGGTACCGGCATACAGATACTTGGCAGCATCTTCCACCTTGTTGTATAAATCAACCGCTTGACCGTTTCGGCTCAATTTCATCAAACTGATGTAATTAATAATCCGGGTTAACTGATTGCCCATTTCATCATGGAAATCGCGCGCAATTTCCTTCCGCAACAGATCCTGTTCCTGCTGCCGAATGCGTTCAATTTCCAAAACCCGTTTGGTTCGGCTTCGAACCCGTAACGACATAATCAGCAATACACTTCCTACCAGGAGTAGAATGACCAAGCCGATAAACGCTGCGGTTGCGTAGAAGGGAGCCTGGATGGTGAAGGAATACGTGAAGGGAACCGTATCCCAACTTCCCAGCTTATTGGTTGCCAACACCTGTAACGTATAGCGACCCGGGGGTAAATTACCATAGGTAACCTGACCCTGCGTTGTGGGTTGCGACCAGGTCACATCAAAATTTTTCAGGAGGTACTTGTACCGGATGGTGTTGGGGTTGCGCTTGTCAACCCGGTTAAAATGAAAGGTAAGGTGATTCTTGTCAGACGAAAAGACCGGGTTATACGGAACTTTAAAAAAGCCAAACGTACTATCGGCATATTCCTGAACCGGAAATTCTCCATAGAATAATTCGACACCTGTTAAATGTAAATCCTGGGATGCTGTAGGCAGATTTTGGTTTCGATTGTATTGATAAATACCATCAATTAGCCCGAAATATTTTTCATCGCCCAAAAAGTAAGCGTTCTGGTTGGTTTCAACTCCGGTTAACCCATTTTCATAACCAAAGTGAATATTCTGATCGATGTCCTGTGATGCATTGAGCCTGATCCGATTGATTCCTTGTTCCGTTCCGATCCAAATAAATCCTTCCGGATCGGCTGCCACAAAATAGATCAGGTTCGAGGGCAGTCCGTCTTTCGTGGTCAATACCTTTCGTGTAGTTCGATTAAGCGGGTCATACAAAATGACACCGCCCCCCGATGATCCAATCAACAGGTACCGCTCCAAATAGGGGTTAATGGAATAAACCGAGGTATTCCTGAGTTCCGGCAACGAAATGTACCGCACCTGATCGTTAACGATCTGGTTAAGACCAAATTCACTGCCCACATACAGTGAACTATCGGCATGGAAATACCGAATCGAATAGATGATTTGTCCTTTCAATCCATGCTCGGTACTGATTTGGCGAAACTTACCTTGCTCCATCACATTCAAGCCTGCACCCACTGTACCACACCAGATGCGGCCCTGGTTATCAAACTCCAGGTTCATGATATATTGACTGGATAAGCCATCGGTTCGGTTAAAAAATCGAAACTCATCGCGAACAGAATCATATTGACCCAGCCCATAATTGGAAGCAATCCAAAGTTGATGGGTTGGACTCACTTGTATATCATTAACCCCGAGCTCCTGATCCGGTGAAACCTGATACTTTTTTATTTTTCCAGCCTGGATTCGCCACAACCCTTTCTCACCAGATCCAAGCCACATGGCTCCGTGGGCATCCTGATGAATGGCCATGACCGTGGTGAGCTGGTCTGAAGCACAACGGTCAAAATCGCGGGTAGCATATTTATACAAGCCGCGGCCATTAGTTGCTATCCAGGTGTTGCCCTCCTTATCGAAATGAAGCTGGGTTACCATAACATCCTTCAAAACAGTTGCCTGATTGCTGCCATCCGCATGTTCGCGCGAAAGCACGTTATCATAAAACGACCAGAAGAATTTAGTCAGGGTATCGTACGCCACTACGTGTTTCTTAAATGAAAATTCAACGGGTGTAAAGCGTTTGGCCACTCGATCCATCGCATAGTAACCCTGATCCGTTTCAACCACCAACTCACCTTGATAATGAAGCATGCCCAACACGCGGTTAAACGTGTTGCGATGACTGATCCGGTACCTTAATCCCTCGGGTTGGACCACTAAAAAACTACTATCACTCAGATACAGGCACAGGTTTTTGTCAGGTAACCGGATCCCGGAAAAGATTTGCTTTCCCGGCAAAAGAGATTTGTCCCAATAGTGAACGGAATCACGAACAATTTTACCTACGGTGCCGGACTGCATGGTAAATAGAACGGAATCACCGAGGTCATAAATCCGTCTGATCCTTTTGGGTGCTGCGGAGGGTGATTGAAACGTTTTAAATCGGATGCCATCAAACCTGGAAATTCCGTGTGGGTGAACCACCCAAAGATTTTGATGATGATCAATCATTAACGAAGTAATGATATTACTGAGCAGGCCGTCCAGGGTATTGTAGGTTTTGAATTCCTTTCCATCAAACCGGGCTAACCCGCCACCCTGGGTACCAATCCATAAATAGCCATAGTCATCCTCCACCATGGCATTGACTTGCGATTGAGGTAGCCCATCCACGGCTGTATATTGCCGAAGGGCAAATTGCTGAGCCGAAATCGCAAAACTCCAGGCCCACAAAGCAGTAATCAGTAAAATCCGCACCCGCATTCTGTTATCAAGTTAGGGTATTTAAACGCAACTTGACTACCCCTTGATGCGGTATCCTTTGTGACTTTCATAAATCCTTCGGATTATTAGGCTACAAACGGTTGGCCATAATCCTACCTGCATGACGGCAGATGAAATCCGTAAGGAAGAGTCGATCATAGAACGATCCAAAACAAATCCGGAAGCTTTTGGGGAGTTGTATGAAAAATACTTTGACCGGATATTTAATTACATCCTGCGCCAAACCGATGATGAAGATTTAACTGGTGACTTGTGCTCACAAACCTTTGTCAATGCCCTCAATAATTTACATCGGTATGAATACCGCGGATTTCCGTTTTCGGCCTGGCTATACAAGATTGCCGGCAATGAGGTGAATAAGCATTATCGCAAGAACAAAGGAAAAAAGGTTTTTAGCATTGAGGAACTAAAAGTACGCGAACTGGTGGAACAGGGCTCGGACTCATGGGATGAGGAATTGATCACAAAAGTAATTACCTACATGAACGAACTCCCCACTGAAATGATTCAGGTGCTGGAGTTACGCTTTTTTGAAGACAAGGATTTTAAGGAAATTGCCTTTATTCTGGACATGACAGAGAGTGGCGCCAAAATGCGAACCTATCGGGCACTGGACAAGTTGCGAATCCATTTCAACCTTAACGTGAAGTACGATGGGAAAGCATGAAATACGGTTACGCAGACAACGCATGACGGCCCGCGGAAGCGAGCGGTACCGGAATTATGGTGCCGTTTTGAAGCAACACGGTGAGGCCAGGCGCATGAAAATGGTTACCCGAATCTTCACGTTCGTGTTTTTGATTATTGCCTTGATCATCATTTTTATTGTGGTAAGCCGGTGGGAAAAGCGACAAATAGAATTAGAGAAACAGTCATCCAAATATAGTTTTAGTCATTTCGTGACTTAATACCACTTCGCGGTTTCCTAGTTATAAGATTCATTTTATGGAAACCAAGAAAAACCCACGTTATGATGTTTATCGACAAAAGAACAAATTCTTTTTCCTGGGCCTATCAATAAGTACTTGCCTTTGCATTACAGCTTTCGAATGGACTACACTCAAAGTCGATTCTATACCCTCCGAACCAGACTCTCTAACAGAAGGTGAAACATTATTTACTGCCATAGAAATTAATCAAACCAAACAGGAAGTAGTTCCACAAGTAAAATCAAAGTCAACTCTACTAGTGATAACCGAACCAGTTGATAATGTTCCGGTCATTTCTTTTGAACCTGAAGAAAAGGCGGTGAGTAATGGCGTACCTATAACTCTGGATAGTTTGCCTATTGAAGAAACGCCTACCTACGAAGTTTATCCGGAAGTATTTCCAGCCCCCATTGGCGGTTATGAAAAGTTTTACATGCAACTTTCAAAAACCCTACGCTATCCAAAGCAAGCCATCAGAAGTGGAATACAGGGAAAAGTATTTGTGGAATTTATTGTCGATCCATCCGGTGCAGTTAGCCAGTCAAAAGTGATAAAAGGTGTTGGTGGAGGCTGTGATGAAGAAGCAGTGCGGGTAATCAACCAAACCCAATGGGAGCCAGGCCGTCAACGGGGCAAGCCGGTAAGCGTGAGAATGGTGGTACCGATATACTTCCGATTAAATTGAAAGCCAAAATTCGATTTTTTGGTGAAAATCAGGATTTAATTACCTTTGCGAACCTTTTTGGGCCCGTAGCTTAACTGAATAGAGCATCTGACTACGGATCAGAAGGTTGGGGGTTTGAATCCCTCCGGGCCCACATTCAAATCCTAACTCACGATGATCGGGGTTAGGTTTTTTATTTCGATGGAAATAAGAACATCGTTTTTACCGTTACATGAAAAAAAACCGGTCGAATGAATAGAATCTGTTGTGTATTGTTCTTGTTGGTATCTGGAGCCGCCTTCGGACAGGACCAAGCCGTGAAGAAGACTGCCCGCCCCAATATTCCGGGCGTTTTTATTGTCGATTTTGGATTTAACCAGGCCATCAATAAGCCCGATACCTTTAGAACCGGATTCTGGGGATCGCGTACGGTGAATTTTTACTACCAGTACTCCCAACGCATTGGGCGCTCAAAATTTAGTTTTAATCCGGGTATTGGATTAAGCCTGGAGCGGTGGAAACACTCGGACGCAACCATGTTGGTGGACGGTACCGAACTGGTGGGCACACAACCTGCACCTACCCAGATTGAGCAATTTAATCCCATTGATGCGGAATTGATTTATGGCCAACCTGCCAATAAATCCATGTTCGTAACCAACTATGTTGAAATGCCGATTGAATTCAGATTTGATACCAAGCCCGAAGATATTGCCCGCAGCTTCAATGTTTCGTTGGGTGGCCGGGTAGGTGTATTATATGATGCCTTCACCAAAGTGCGGTACCGCAATAATGGTGAAACAGTAAAAGTAAAAGACAAGTACGATCACGGATTAGCTCCCTTCCGCTATGGCGTTTATTCCCGTTTTGGAATTGGTGCCTTTAACCTGTTTTGCTTTTACAACCTCTCCCCCATGTTCGATAAAGGCAAAGGGCCCGAAGGCAAGGACTTTAACTCCCTGACTTTTGGGATTTCGATTAACGGCTTCTGATTTACTTTCCGGTGAAGTGAGCCTTGCGCTTTTCCAAAAATGCGGTAACCCCCTCCTTATAATCCTGCGTTGAACCAGCAATTTCCTGGCAGTAAGCTTCATACTCCAGCATTTCTTCCAACGTGGACGTGGATGCTTTATCCAACATTTTCTTAATCAGCCCGATGGCCCGGGTAGGCGCTGATGAATAAAAGTCGGTGTATTCTTTAACAGCCGCATCCAGTTCATCGGCCGGTACAACGCGATTGACCAGGCCCAAGGCTAATGCCTCCTGTGCCTTTACCCGGCTGCCCATAGAACATAATTCAAATGCCTTAGCCATCCCTACCAGTCTGGGAAGGAAATAGGATGAACCCGAATCCGGAACCAAGCCGATGTTGATGAAAACTTCAATCAAGGTTGCTTCTTCAGCAGCCACAATCAAATCACACGCCAGTGCCAATGAACACCCGGCACCCGCAGCAACTCCGTTCAAGCGGGCGATGATGGGTTTAGGTAATGATCGCATGGCGCGAATAATCGGATTGTAGCGCTTATGGAGCGAGTCCATGAACGATCGCTTTTCCCCACCGGAAGCGGCTTTTAAATCCTGGCCCGAACAAAATGCTTTTCCGGCACCCGTCAATACCACCACCCGTACGGCATCATCCTTAGCAACGGCTTTTAAAGCATCCTGTAATTCGTACGTAATGCCATCATTCAGGGCATTATACACGTCCGGCCGATTCAAGGTTATAGTGCCCACACCATCCTGAACAGCATAAGTAAGAAATTGAAAATTCATACGTTACCAGTTAGAAGAAAAAGATCATGCCGAAAAAACCAATGTTAAAGCCGGCCAACGCACCGAATAAAATTTGCCGGGGCGTGTGGGCATTCAAATAAAGACGAGAAGACATAACTGCCCCCGCGACCACGATGGCCAGGACAGTTGGCCAAAGTAATGAAGTTTGTTCCATCGCCTTGTTTAAGGGGAGTAGAATCCCCACGCAACCCCAAAGTGCAAGCGCATGAACACTCACTTTATAAAAGAAAGTCAACACGGTTGCCACGGTTACCATCAGGGCAATGATCAACAACAAGAAATTCAAATTTTCGGATATCGGTAATTTAAAGAAAAACATGCCGGTCATCACCAGGTAAATCAGGGTTATGGCCACAAAGGGAAGTAGCCGCTCCTGGCGCGATACCAGGGTATAGGTTGAAATGGTTCCAAACATCCTGAACATGATCATATTCACCACCGGTAAGATGAAGGTAAAGCAAAAAATGAAGGCGATGATGATCCTCATCCGTTCAGCGGCAATCATGAAAAAGGACGGGAAATAATAACCGACCAGGGAAACGAGATACGTTGTCAATAACAACGGATGAAAGATGATTGAGATTGTTTTAGCTGCCAGTCTCACCGCATTTCTTTTCGTAACCGGGCAACCGGAATGTTCAACTGCTCGCGGTATTTGGCCACCGTTCGTCTGGCAATATTGTAGCCTTTGGCATTCAATAAATCTTCCAGTTTATCATCCGATAAAGGTTTCTTTTTATCTTCGGCTTCAATCAGTTCTTTGATAATCTGTTTCACTTCGCGGCTACTCACCTCTTCACCTGAGTCAGTCGAAATCCCTTCTGAGAAAAAATACTTTAAAGGAAAAACGCCAAAATCAGTTTGAATGGTTTTGCTGCTGGCAACCCGACTCACCGTGGAAATATCCATATTGATCATCTGGGCAATATCCTTCAGGATCATGGGTTTGAGTTTTGTCTCATCACCCTCCAGAAAATAATCATACTGAAAATCAACAATGGCCCGCATGGTTCGCAACAACGTATGCTGGCGTTGCTTGATGGCATCGATAAACCACTTGGCGGCATCCAGTTTTTGCTTGACAAACGAAACCGCTTCCTTCAGTTTCTTATCCTTCTTGTCACTCTTGTCATAGGCCTTGAACATTTCGGTATACGACCGACTGATTCGAAGCTCCGGTGCATTTCTGGAGTTGAGCGCCAATTCCAGTTTACCATTGTTATTGGTGAGAATGAAGTCTGGAATCACGTACTGGTTTTTAACCATACCGGTATTCAGCTCACCACCTGGTTTGGGGTTAAGGCGTACAATCAGTTCAATGGCATCCTTGATATAGTCTTCATCATCCAGATCCAGTTTTTTCTGAATTTTGGAATAGTGCTTTTTGGTGAACTCTTCGTAACACTCCTGAATGATGCGCTTTCCCACAATTACATCTACATCCTGGCCGTCATCCAGGCGCTCCAATTGCAACAACAGACATTCCTGCAAATTGCGCGCGGCAATTCCGGCCGGGTCAAACCCTTGAATTAATTTCAGGATTTCTTCTACCTCGGCAAGATTGGTTTCAATGCCCTGTGAAAACGCCAGGTCATTGACAATGGATTCCATATCCCTGCGGATGTAGCCATCTCCTTCAATGCTGCCGATCAATTGTTTACCAATGGCATTCTTGCGGTCATCCAATCCCAGAAACCCCAACTGGGTCATCAGAGTTTCGTGAAGTGAAGTTCCCATCGGGATGGGCATTTCCCGGTCTTCTTCATCATCGCCATCCCCATCCGAATAAGTCTTATAACTATTGTAGTCGTCATCACGCAAATAGTCTTTGATGTCAATCTCATCTTGGGATGAAGTACTTTCGTTAGATTCTTGCTCCGTTTCTTCCGTTTGGGTTTCCGGTTCTTCTGATTCTTCGGGGGCACCCTCCTCCAGCACCGGATTTAATTCCAGCTCTTCCTCAATGCGATTTTCCAACTCAGCGGTCGGTACCTGCAATAATTTGATAAACTGAATCTGCTGGGGCGACAGCTTTTGTTGGAGGCTCTGATTAAGACTTAATTTTTGCATGACGTACCGGCAAAGTTATCAATTCGGGTTATCAGTAAAAAGCATTAACCGGGCCAGTTACGGATCAAATCCACGGTTAGCAAGATGAGGGTGTCTAAGATTTTGATTACCAATCCAAATTGCCGTTTTTTGCCAACCCAATTTGGACTATGAAACGAACGAAGATTAAAGCGCTTTTAGCAACCGCACCTGCAGGTCAGCCTGTTAAGGTAGAAGGCTGGGTAAGAACCTTCCGGAATAACCAGTTCATCTCCATCAATGACGGATCGACCATTCAAAATCTTCAGGCCGTAGTAGAGTTGAATAGCGTTGAAGATGCAACACTGAAGCGAATCACCACCGGAGCCTGTATCTCGATTACCGGTGATCTGGTGGAATCATTGGGAAAAGGTCAGGCGGTGGAAGTGAAGGTAAAACAACTGGAAATTCTGGGTGACTGTGATGCTGAAGCCTACCCGCTCCAGCTCAAGAACAGACCTAGCCTCGAATACCTTCGTGAAATTGCTCATTTACGGTCGCGAACCAATACGCTGGGCGCTGTTATGCGGGTACGCCATGCCATGGCATTTGCCATCCACAAGTTTTTCAACGATCGCGGATTTTTCTACATCCATACCCCCGTTATTACCGGTTCAGATGCTGAAGGTGCCGGTGCTATGTTTCGTGTTACCACGCTGGATGCCAACCAGCCTCCACGGAATGAAAACGGGCAGGTCAATTTCCAGGAAGATTTTTTTGGACGAGAAACCAATCTAACCGTATCGGGTCAGCTGGAAGGTGAAACCTATGCACTGGCCTTAAGTGAGATTTACACGTTTGGACCTACCTTCCGTGCGGAAAACTCCAACACCACCCGGCACCTCGCTGAGTTCTGGATGATTGAGCCTGAAATGGCATTCTACGACATTCACGATAACATGCAACTGGCTACTGACTTGTTGCAATACCTGGTTAAATATGCGTTGGATACGTGCCAAGAAGATCTGGAATTTCTGCACAAGCGCGCCCAGGATGAGGAGAATACCAAGCCACAGGATCAGCGTAGCGAATTAGGATTATTAGAACGCCTGAAATTTGTTACCGAAAATGAATTTCAAAAATTAAGCTACACCGAGGCCATCGATATTCTAAAAAATTCTAACCCGAACAAGAAGAAAAAATTTCAATACCTGATTGACCACTGGGGTGTGGATTTGCAATCGGAACATGAACGATACCTGGTCGAAAAGCATTTCAAAAAACCCGTTATCCTCTACAACTACCCGAAAGAAATTAAGGCGTTTTACATGCGGCAGAACGAGGACAATAAAACGGTGGCCGCCATGGACGTATTATTTCCGGGTATCGGTGAAATCATTGGAGGATCGCAGCGCGAAGAACGCTACGACCGGCTCGTGAAACGAATTCAGGAGTTACACCTGCCCGAAAAAGAGTTGTGGTGGTATCTCGATCTCAGAAAATTCGGATCAGCACCGCACAGTGGTTTTGGACTTGGATTCGAACGATTAATCTTGTTCGTTACCGGCATGACCAACATCCGCGATGTAATTCCGTTCCCGCGTTATCCTGGCAACGCTGAATTCTAAAGCTTCGTTATTTCCGTTTGACCGCTAACAATGGGATTGTGCCCTGATAGGCCAGCTTGCGGGTAACGCTCTTACCGAAAATTTTCTCTTCCAAACTCAATTTATGAGTGAAAGTGGTGAGCAAATCGGCATTTGTCTTCTTGATGTACTGATCAATCGCTTGGGTGATGTCTTCCTCTAAAATCAACTTGAAGTCCAACTTATCGTATTGAATCTTGTTGATCGTCTCATTCACCTGGTTTACGGAGGCTTCCACCTTTTTATCCATAACCGGTGCCACATGAATCATATGCACGGTGGACCCATAGATTTTGGCAAACTCAACAATGACCTCCAATTCCTTCTGAATATTCTTTAAATCGGAGGCATACACGATATGCTGCAAGTTGCGATAACTGGCAAATTCAGGAATGGCCAAAACTGGTACCGTGCATTCATCAATGACAGAAACCGTAGTGCCACCTAAGCGAGCTTTCTTTAAGGCTGAAGCACCCTGCAAGCCCATCACCACCATGTTGGTCGGATGTTTGGCTACATACTTTCTTACCATTTCGGCCACTGTGCGAGCCCGTACCGGTTTAAATTCTATGGTATACTCGCTCTTTATTTGATTTCGCAGTTCCTGAACCAGCTTATTGCCTTCTTCCTGCGAAATCTGGGAGATCGACTTTTCAATTTGCCTGGATTTCAGGTTCGCCTTCGGTACGCCATCAATACGCACAATGTTGAGTACGGTAAAGTGAGCATGGAGTGGTGCCGCCATTTTTATGGCATACTGCATAGCCACCTTTGAAAGCGGTGAGAAATCGGTGAGCAATACCAGATTGGGACCCTTCATATACCTTGCTGTTAATGGATAAAGTTAATTGACCTGTTCAATGAAGGATCAAAATTAAACGGTTTCTTGTTATAGGAGCAAAAAAACTCCCGCTTGGGTCTATTTCTTGCTGAAATCAAGGTTACTTTTACGCCCATAAATCCGGTTCCTCATGAAAAACTTCATTCTAGTTTTGCTTTTAATCCCGTTCACCATGGGTTATTCGGCTTTTGGCCAGCAAATCGATGAAAAAAAATTACAGGCTCATATTAAAACACTATCGGCTGATGATATGCAGGGCCGGTTTACCGGCTCGGAAGGCGAGCGCAAAGCTCAGGCCTACATCGAAAAACAATTCAAGGCCTTAAAACTTCAGCCTCTCGGAAACAACAATTCCTTCATTCAGGAATTTCCGTTCAAAAGCGGACCACACGGAACCGGTGCTGAAGGAAAGGCTCATAATGTTATTGCCTACCTCGACAACCAGGCTGACAAAACCATTATCATTGGTGCCCATTACGATCATTTGGGCTTAGGTGAAAACGGAAGCTCACTTGATGCCAATCCCCAAGGAAAGATTCATAATGGGGCAGATGACAATGCTTCGGGTGTTGCCGGAGTGCTGGAATTGGCCCGGTATTTTTCGAAGAATAATGTGAAAGAAAGCAGCAACTTCGTCTTTATCTGCTTCAGCGGAGAAGAGTTGGGCCTGTATGGTTCAAAGTATTTTACCGAAAATCCAACGTTGGATTTTTCGAGAATCAATTACATGATCAACATGGATATGATTGGACGGCTTAACCCGACCACACGGAGCATTACCGTAAGCGGATCGGGAACAAGCCCGGTATGGGAAAACACGATAAAAAGTATTCCGACAACGTTAAAGGTTAGCACTGATTCTTCAGGAATTGGTCCCTCCGATCATTCTTCTTTTTATTTGAAAAATATTCCAGCACTTCACTTCTTTACCGGATCACACAGTGACTATCATAAGCCTTCTGATGATTGGGAAAAAATCAATTATACCGGTGAGAAGGAAGTATTGGAACTGATCGTGACCCTAGTTGAAAAATTGGATGCAGAGCCCAAGTTGGCATTCCTAGCTACCCGCAATAAATCGATGAGCTCAGCCCGGTCGTTTAAGGTAACCATGGGTGTGATGCCCAGTTACACCTCGGATGTACCCGGCCTGTTGGTGGATGGGGCAACGGAAGGAAAGCCCGCCCACAAAGCCGGAATACAAACGGGAGATATCATTACCAAGATTGGTGATTACGAAATCAAAGACATTCAAACCTATATGGACGCGCTGGGCAAATTTGAAAAGGGCCAAACGGTACCCGTTATGGTGAAGCGAAAAGGTGAAGAACTAACCCTGAACGTAACCTTCTGATTACTCCTTCTCGACCGCATGCCCGCCAAATTCATTGCGCAGGGCAGCCACAATTTTTCCGGAAAAAGTATCTTCCACTTGTGAGCGGTAGCGCATCAACAGCGATAGGGTAATGACCGGTGTTGGCACACCCATTTCAAGTGCTGTTTCTACTGTCCACTTTCCTTCACCCGAGGAATGCATAACCCCTTTTATCGACTGCAGATTCTTATCTTTTTCTAGCGACCGTTGTGTTAACTCCATGAGCCAGCTCCTGACCACGGAACCGTGATTCCAAACTTTGGAAATGGCAGCCAGGTCCATATCCGGATCGTGTCGGTGCAACACTTCCATCCCTTCGGCTATAGCCTGCATCATGCCATATTCAATTCCATTATGAACCATCTTGGTGAAGTGGCCACAACCGGTCTTTCCACAAAACAAGTACCCATCCGGAACGGAAATCGACTTAAAGAGAGGTTCGCAGTAATCGAATATTTCTTTCTTTCCCCCAATCATGGTACATACACCCTGCAAGGCTCCGGATACCCCGCCACTGGTACCGCAATCCAGATAATGGATTCCCAGTTTTTCAAGATCCCGCGCCCGGGTAATTGAATCTTTAAAATGCGAATTACCCCCATCAATCACGATGTCATCTGGTGCGAGGTGATACTTTAAATTACTGAGTACAACATCCACCACATTACCGGCCGGAACCATGATCCAAACAACCCGTCTGTTGGGTAAAGCCAATGCCAAATCTCCGATCGTTGGCACCGTGTCAATGCCCTCGGCTCCAATCTTCTCCATGGCCGCCTTGTTCACATCAAAAGCAACCACGGTGTGCCCTTTACTTTTAAAATTGAGGGCCAGGTTGTAGCCCATCTTCCCAAGTCCGACTAAGCCAATTTGCATGTGAGTTGGAGTTTAGAGGTATAATTAGTCTGGGGTAAACAGAACAAATTAAAGGATCGATTTACATAACTGAAAACCAATCCTGCTATTAATTCTCAGGCTCCTTGCAACCGTTTGATTTCTATCGATTCGCGGCTTCAAAAACTGCCTTGAGACTAACATAAAGCTGATTAAACCTTTCAAAATGTTGCGTATAGAGCGTGTGTGCCTCCGGGTTTGGACTATAAGAATCCACCTCAACGGCATTCGGTTTATACGGAATCTTCAGTGCTTGAAATGCCATCCGGGCAGCACCCATGGCCGAGGCATCATGTACCCCGGAAATCACGAGCTCCTTGCCGATAACATCACCTAACATTTGCACCCAGGCCGGTGCGTGTGTAAAGCCTCCACTCACGATTATCCTGTCAGAGGTGCCACACACGGTCTCTACACTGTCGACTATAGAACGAACTTCATAACAAACCGCTTCCAAAAGCGCTCGGGCAAAATGCTCACGGGTATGACCCGGTGAAACATTGAAGAAGACACCACGTGCATATGGATCGAAAATGGGGGCGCGCTCGCCCAGCAGATAGGGTAATGCCAATAGTCCCTCACAACCAAGTGGAGCAGTTACGGCTTTCTTCACCAGACTTGCCAGGTCAACACCTGCCTCAAATTGCTTGGCAAACCAATCTAATACAACAGTTCCGTTGTTGGTTGCACCTCCGGTGATGAGAGTATCCGGATACAGGATATAGCGAAATAACCGATGCTCCGGATCTTGCAGGCTGGGTAGTGCAACTCTTCGAACGGCACCGCTCGTACCCAAGGTGATGGTGAGGGTGCCAGTATCCAAAGCATCGCTTCCCAGCTGGGCCAAACAACCATCACTTGCCCCGGGAAATACCGGTATATCCTTAACGTTTTTAGAAAATGCGATCGAATTGTTCTGAATAAAAACAGGCTGATCTCCGGGTACAGGGCTTGAAAGCTGGCTCGCCTTGATTCCTATCCAATCAATAGCTTTACTAAACCATTGCAGGTTATCGATCTCAAACAATCCAGTTGCTGATGCGATCGAATAATCCACCAGAAACTGACCCGTTAACTGGTAAAGAACATACTCCTTGATTGAAATGAACTTGTAGGCGCTCAGCAAGGCTGGTTGATTCTCTTTCCACCACAGAAATTTGCAGAATGGTGACATCGGGTGTACCGCAGTTCCTGTGCATTCATGAAGCTCATCACCCCAGGAGGTATTTCGTAATGCCTGTGCGTGACTGGAACTGCGGGTATCAGCCCAGATCATCAGCGGGCTTTGTGGCTCGCCTCTGTGATCCACGGCCATCAGGCTGTGCATGGCGGAACTAAATGAGATGCCCACCAGTTGGTCGATACCCGAAACAGAATCAAGAACTCCCCCTATGCAGTGGTATACTGCCTCCAGTATTTGCTTAGGATCTTGTTCGGCAAAACCGGGTGCAGGATAGTGCGTGGGATAAAAGGACTGCAGACTTTTAATTACCTGACCATTGGGCAACACTGCCAGTACCTTGGTACTGGTTGTGCCAATATCAATTGCCAGTACAAAAGGGGTCACCTGCTCTTCATCATGAACAGGAAAAATAACGGAAATAGGGAAATATTAAAACGACTAACGCTTCAGGAATTTGTAGGTGCCCCGCTGATTGGAACGTTCATCGCGCAAAGAGATAAAATAATAACCCGCTGCAAGATCTTTAACCCGAATGCGGATTTCAAAATCATCCACTATTTCAGATTCAAGGTCCAGGGAATTGCCCAGAAGGTTATGAACTGAATACTTAAGTTTTTTGGCTTGCGGAGCATCGAATTTAATGCTCACAAAATCAACAGCCGGGTTAGGATAAATTTGAACTGCCTTATTAGGATCCGGACCTTGGGAAAAGAAAGACTCCTCCCGCTGTTGCCCAAAGGCAACCACAGCGATCATCGCAAAAAAGTAGGTGGCGAAAATCAGCTTTTTAAGCATGGTTAGGATTTTTTCAGCTTTTTATACCCTTTAGACGCAATTGGTGTTCCAAAAGTTTAAAAGGATTGAAATAATTGCGATGAACCAGCGTTTTTATTCAATTTTTCGAAACGCGGCCGGTAAAAAATCGACAATATCCCCCGCAATGAGGGAATTTAGGCCTTTTTCATGGGCAGCCAGATCGCCAGCCAAACCATGTAAATAAACCCCTAAAACAGCTGCATGCAGGGAGCTATAGCCCTGCGCCAGCAGGCCTGTTAGTAATCCGGTAAGAACATCACCACTTCCACCTGTGGCCATTCCAGGATTTCCTGTTGCATTGAAGGTAATCTCTCCATCTGGAGAAGCAATAGCCGTATAGGCCCCTTTTAATACCACGATACTTTGGGTTTGGCTGGAAAACTTTTTCAGCTTTTCGAGTTTTTCAAAATCATGAGTCCATGACCCTACTAACCGCTTAAACTCACCCGGGTGCGGAGTTAAAATGGATCCAGGAGGAACTTGATCGATCAATCGAGAATCAGAAGCTAATAAATTCAACGCATCGGCATCCAAAACCAACGGCACCTGAACTTGTTGCAAAAATTTTTGTAATGCCAGTCCAGTCTCTTCTTGTTGACCCAATCCCGGACCGATTCCTATTGCACTAAAAAAGGATTCGACTTCGCGCTCGGTAAAGTAGTGATCAGAAGTATCCTGTGTAGCCATCACTTCGGGCACAGCCACTTGGATAATCGGATATCCACTTTGGGGTACATGCGCTGTTACCAGTCCAACACCTGAACGCATCGCAGCGCGGGCAGCTAATACACAAGCACCCATTTTACCAGTTGAACCTGCAATTAACAAGGCGTGACCATATGTTCCTTTGTGATCAAACTTGTTTCTTGGTTTGATGAGCTTCTTGACAGACTTTAAATCCACTATCGAGTAAGCGACTTCTGTTTCTTTCAGAAACTTCTTACTCAATCCGATATCGATAACATGCCATTCTCCAACATAAGGATAGTTTTCAGGTTGCATAAATGCCAGCTTGGGGCACTGAAAGGTTACCGTTTGGTGGGCCCGAATCCGGGTTCCCTCCGAATGCCGGTCAACGAAAATACCCGAAGGAACATCCACGGCAAGCCGAATAGCTTTGCTTTGATTCACCTGTTCAATTACATGGCTGTAAATCCCTTCAAGGGGCCGTGTCAACCCGGAACCAAAGAGGGCATCAATCAGAATCGTGCGATCGGAAAATAATTCCGGACTCATCGAATCTTTAATTTCAATAACCGATACTGCTTCCGGCAAGCGTTTCCGGTTTATTTTATAATCTGCTGATTCCTTAACGCCACCATTCACAATCCACACCTTCACCGCATATCCCCAATCGTGCAGAAGTCGGGCAATGCCCAAGCCATCACCTCCGTTATTTCCAGTACCACAAATAACGCCCACCTTATGGGCGGCATCATAGCGTTCAAAAAACCAATGTGTAAATGCGCGGCACGCGCGTTCCATCAGTTCAATGGAGGGAATGGATTCTTCCCGGATCGTGAATTGATCCCAAGCCTTGATCTGATCCGCTGAAAAAATTTTCATAAGCGCTATCGGTCAACCTCGCCTAGCACAATGTCGATGGAGCCTAAAATCGCAATCAGGTCGGCAATCAAGACTCCTTTGCTAAGTTCCGGTAATACCGAAAGATTTACAAACGAACAGGCCCGGGCTTTACACCGGAAAGGGATATCACTCTTGCCATCGGCCCGGAAGTAAAATCCCAATTCCCCTTTGGGGTTTTCAGCCCGTACATACAATTCCTGGGCTTTGGGTCGGATTTTTTTGGGGACAACAGCTTGTGGATCAAACTCACGGGTGCGTTTATGTTCTCCCTCCAGCTTATCCAGGCACTGCGTCATAATACTTAACGACTCATATATTTCACGAACGCGAACCCACGTACGATCCCAACAATCACCTACTGCACCCATCTTTCCTTCGCCAATTGGCACTTCAAATTCAAGTTCCGGGTAAACTGAGTAACCGTCTACCCTGCGCAAATCAAACCGTAACCCGGATGCCCGCAACATAGGTCCAGTAATCCCGGAATTGATGGCCAGATTAAGCGGCAATACACCAACCTTGGCGGTGCGATCAATAAATATTTTATTGTTGACCAACAGTTTTTCCAGTTCACCCACTTTAGGCGCAAAGTATTTTATGAATTCACGACAGCGTTCCTCAAATCCAACCGGCAAATCGTAAAACAATCCTCCAATCCAGATGTAATTGTAAAGCATGCGGGCACCACTTACCCATTCCAGCAACCGAAGGATATGCTCACGATCGCGCATGATCCAGAAAAAAGGAGTAAACGCACCCAGATCAAGACCATACGTACCCACCGCAATCAGGTGTGATGCTATCCGGTTCATTTCTGCCACCAATACCCTAATGTATTCAACACGCTTTGGAATTTGATCGGCAATGCCCAGCATGCGCTCCACGCCCATAGCAAAAGCGTGCTCCGAATTCATGGCCGCCACATAATCCATCCTATCAACGAAGGGAATAATCTGATTGTAGGGCAAACTCTCGGCATGTTTCTCAAAGCACCGGTGTAAGTAACCAAGGTGTGGAACCACTTCTCGAATTATCTCGCCATCCGATAACACTTCGAGGCGCAATACTCCGTGCGTAGAAGGATGTTGAGGCCCCAGATTTATGATCATCTCCTCAGACTTCAACTCTTCAGCCCGAAACTTATTCGGCTCCGACTGAATGAGATTATCACGCTTGTAGGTATACTGGGTGGGCCTCACAAATCAATAGTCAATTTTAATTCCCCGATAGGTTTCCTCGTGATGGTAATCCTTTCGCAACGGAAACCCAATCCAATCAGCCGGCATTAGAATTCTTCGCAAGTCCGGGTGATTGATAAACCTGATTCCAAACATGTCAAACACTTCACGCTCCAGCCAATTGGCTGATTTCCAGATCGGAACCAGGCTCTCGATTTCTCCACCTTCCCGCGGTAAAATTACCTTCAACACGATGGAAGCATGGAAGGGAATGGAATAGAGATGATAGAGAACCTCCATAGTTCCGGTTTCTGGTCCATGATCAACACCCGTCACATTCGAGAGCATATCGAAATAGGTACCGCTATGTTGATGTAGCTGATGACAAACTGAAATGAGGTGCTCCTTGGGAATGACGAACCCGGGTGGAGTTGAATTCATGATTTCCACCGCTGGCGTACCCGTCACGTGCGTGATCAGGTCATTCACAATCGCGCGTAGCTCAGGCATTTTGTTGGCCGGTAAGTTTTTCAATAGCGGTTGGCTTTGCGCGACTTTCATTCCTGATTTTTTCATGTAGTTTCAGAATACCGCCAATCAATGCCTCAGGCCGGGGCGGACAACCCGGGACATACACATCTACCGGAATAATCCGGTCAACACCCTTCACTACATGATAGCCATGTTGCCAATATGGTCCACCACAGTTAGAGCATGAACCCATCGAAATCACATAGCGCGGTTCAGCCATTTGTTCGTAGAGCTGTTTGATGCGATCAGCCATTTTAAACGTTACGGTACCGGAAACAATCATGACATCCGCCTGGCGAGGTGTGGCCCGGGGTGCCATACCAAACCGATCCATATCATAAACCGTGGTGCCCGTACTCATAAATTCAATAGCACAACATGCCAAGCCAAACGTCATGGGAAAAAGAGATGACAAGCGTGACCAATTCAACAAGTCATCAATTTTAGTAATGATTATTCCTCCTTGCTCAAACTGTTGATCGAGTAACCCCTTCATGATTCTTTTTTACTTGTTCGGCTCGAATATCGCGTGTTGATTGCTTGATATAAATCAGGCGGAACCGGAGATGACACATCCGCAGTAGTCGGTGTTGATTTAACCCAATCCAAATGTCCTTTTCGCCACGCGTAAATAAGTCCAAAAACCAGAATGACTATAAAAATCAGCATCTCGACAAAGGCAAACCAACCCCACGCGCCATCCGTTGCTGCATTCAGCTCCTGATCAGCAAAGATGACTGCCCACGGAAACATAAAAACGATTTCTACTTCAAAAAGTATAAACACCAAAGCCAACACATAAAACCGGATATTAAAGTGGACCCAGGCTTCACCTTGCGGAGCTTCGCCACTTTCATAGGATGTTAATTTTTGCTGATTCGGTCGGTTGGGCCGGATCAGGCGGGAGACCAATAAGGCCAATGCGATAAATAGAATCCCACCCACCAGGAATAATAAAATCTGAGTACTAACCGATACGGAATGAGAATCAAGCATGGTCGGGCCAAAGATACTGCTGAGTTTGACTTGGACCTAATTATAGGGTTGGGGTATTGAAGGTATCTCCCTGCTCCAGGTCACCGGTGGTAAATCCTTTATTGAACCAGCGTTGCCGCTGTTCCGATGTGCCATGGGTAAAGGAATCGGGCACAACATAACCGCGGGCCTGCTTTTGCAAACGATCATCGCCTATGGCGCTGGCCGCATTCATAGCCTCTTCAAAATCACCTTGCTCCAAAACCTGCTTCATATGTTGTGCATGGTGTGCCCATACACCGGCCAAAAAATCAGCCTGAAGTTCTAACTTAACGGAAAGCTGGTTGTACTCCGCTTCCGAGAGCTGACCGCGCATGGAATGAACCTTCTTTGTAATACCCATCAGGTATTGAACATGGTGCCCAACTTCATGGGCGATTACATAGGCTTGGGCAAAATCACCCGGTGCCCCGAAACCCGATCGCAGTTCTTCATAAAACGACAAATCGATATACAGGCGTTCATCGGCCCCGCAGTAAAACGGACCCGTTGAGGCATCGGCAGCACCACAGCCTGACTGCACGTTTCCACTAAAGAGCACCAAAGTAGGCTCGCGATAATTGTCCACTAGCTGATTCCACACATCTTCGGTGTCGGCCAACACGACTTTTACAAACTGAGCCAGTTCCTCCTCTTCAGGCGAAGCTTGATATGGCTCGGATTGCGAGATAGCAGGCCCGTTATCCAAGGGCACTTGTTGTAAAAGTGCCAATGGATTTTTTCCTGTGATTAATCCGATGATAATAATGATGACCACCAAGCCTAGGCCACCTTTAATTGGCATACCCCCCAGTCCGCCACTTCGCCCGCGTTGATCGTCAACATTTCCGCTTTGTCTTCTGCCACGCCATTGCATAGAAGTTCGAATTTAAGGTCAGGAAGGTACAAAGGGGATTGTTCAGGGTCAAAAAAATTCCTTGGTGTTAATCATCAGGGAATTCAATAAGTATTAACATGGTTATTTCGGTGGCAAAACAAACACAGGCGCCATTTCCGAACGCCAGTCGCTGGTTAGTTTCTGTTGACCACCGCCATCCCGGTGCCGTAGGTAGATGTCAAATTTGTAACCATCCCGGGTTGAAACATCAAACGCTAACCATTCGCCATCGGGCGACCACGAATGCCATCCTTCGCTCAAGGTATCCGGAGTCAGTAGTTTAACATTCGAACCATCCGGTGTCATGGTAAAAATATTATGCTTACCCCGTTGGCGAGAGATATAGGAAATGATATTCTGATTCGGTTCCCAGAATGGAGGTCCAGCATGGTAGCTATGCCACTTGGCTGTCGTGTCTTCCGGATAATGGGTCAATTGCTTCAGGTTCTGACCGTCAACATCCATGATCCAGATTTCAGCTTTTTCATCTTGATAATTCCTTCGGTTTTTACGATGCCGAAAAACGATTTGCTTACCATCCGGAGAAAAATGAGGATCCGCATAGGATGCGGCCGTATCGGTAGTGAGTTGTGTGTACGTGCCGGTTTTTACATCGACCAGAAATAACTGGTACCGGATGTCTTTGCCGATCCGACCGGAAACAATCAACTCTTGTCCATTATTGCGACTGCTCATCCAAGAATCCTCAAGGCGCAAATCCGTTACCTTTCGCACATGGTTGCCATCAGCATCCATTTCATACAAGAAGTACATGCGGTGAGTGGTGTCGCGGTCGGAAATGAAATATAACTTATCCTGGTAGGCATAATACACCCACTCGACCCCAGGCGCATTAGAAATATTTTTCTGTCCAGTTCCATCGGCATTCATCACGAAAACCTCGTAGTTATCGTGGGCGGTATCGTAATACACATTGTAAGCAATCTTGTATTGCGATACATTGGATTTGGGTTTGGAGTCCGTGCAGCCGATTGCTAATCCGATGGCCAAAATGAAAGCTGAGGCGATGGTGCTTTTCATTTCCAGGCAGCGATAATAACCCCCATAATCGTTAGGGCAACGATGCTGTACCCAGCATTGATCAAAAACAGTTTGAACGACTTTCGCTCAAACAAATAATGAGTGCCTACAAAGGTGGCCACCCAGCCAGCGCCTGCCAGAAATCCCCACAGCGCTCCCATGGTAGGATCATTTTCCGGACCCATAAACATGGCCAGGTTGACAGCCGAGATTAAGGCAAGCAGAAAGGCAAGACCAAAGATTTTGGCCATATTGCCACCTTTGAGACTTTCTTCGGTGAATCCGTTTTCCTTCATCCAGGCTTTACCAAACAGCGCTGGCGAATACCAGAGTCCACCAATTAGAAAAGTAGAAAGTGCGGCTACAATAATGGCGAGGTAGTTTAATTGAACATCCATAATCAGAGGGTTTAGTTTTTGGATTTTTTAAAGGTACTATTATTCAGATAAAACTGTTGCAGGCTTAAGTCCTTGCGGAAGTTTGTTAGGGAAATCATTCCAATCCACCGGTTTCACTTCCAGGCTGTATTTTAAATTTGGTAACACGACATACGCCCAGGCCCGTGAAAAATATTCGAAGACTTTATCCCAATCCGCACCGGTGCCCCAACCCGTTTGATGAAAGACCAAAAGCGTTTTTTTATTCTCAAGTTTGTGAAATCGCAAAATAACCACCGTACGTTGTTTGCGAATCTCCGGAAATACAGGTGGAGCATCCCAGGTAAAACTCAAAAGGTGTTTGTCCTGAAAAGCGAGCACACGATTGTTCTCTGCTCCACGTTCTCCGTGAGGTGCATTCGGCATAAATAGTATCTCCATAAAGCCCAAAGTGGCTAATTCCAACTGAGAGGCCGGGGCAAAAAATTTTGCGCGACCCGCCTCAGTCGTCCAGCGCGACCACACCGAATCCAGCGGAGCATTAATCTCAATCGACAAAGCCAATACCTTCTCTTTGGTGCTTACTTGTGCCAAGCTGAACTGGGAAAGCAACAGGAAGAACAGTGAATATTTCATGGTCAGGTTAATTTAGGGGTAACTCGTTAATCAGGTAGTGGTCGATTGCTTCTTTCCAATCATTCAGGTTATGAGAAAACATGCAATTAATCATTTCCTGATTTCGCTCATGACCAATCCGATTTAAACTTGTGTAAGAATAGGTTACTGTTACTCTGGTTTCGAAACTAACAGATTCGCAACATACCGTAATAAACCAAACCCGGTTTTGCGTAGACACGGTGTATTCAATCAGGTAGGCTTCCGGTTCATATCGGGTTACGATCCATAGGTACTCAGGTTCATCAGGATGCTTGCCCTCCGTTTTAAACATCATGTGCAATTCCACTTCCGGGTTTTCTGAATAGAGCACATGGGGGTTCCAGCCAGAAGCCCATTCCATTTTACGGATTGGTCCAAAAAGTGGAAAGACCGATGTGACTTCTCTCTGAATGGTGAAAGTCGCAGTTCTTGTTAGGCGTTGAGCTTGTACTTCAGTGATCATGAATTCGGGTCAGAAATAATTGAGTTAGGGTGTGAATGACACGTTGAAATTGCGAACTTTAAAAACACGAATTTTGAATCCGTGACTGAACCGGAAAAAAACGTGACTGAAACGGAAAATCATACCGAACTTCAACCCGAGGTAAAACTCAACGACCGCACCATGCGACTGGTGGGCATTCCGTTTTTTGGTGCCGCCATCCCTAACCTTACCGGCCTATTTGGTCCACTCACCTGGCACGATACCTTGTATTGGTTCGGGTATCTTTATTTTATCGGTCTTTCCTTTCTGATCTGGCAAGGCAACCGCTATTTGCTGTTTCGTACCCGCAAGCGCTTCACCTGGTTTGATAAACCCATCGAAAAACTGGTGTTGCTTTTCATGAATAATATTTTCTACACAACCCCCCTAACGATTGCCTGGCTGTGTATGTGGTATAACCTGGCCGGCTTCAGCGGTATCAAGTGGGATGTTATTCTGATTGTGGCCTTGGTCAATGTCATTTGTGTTTTGTTTATTACTCATGTGTACGAAACTGTATTCATGGTAAAAGAACAACAGAATGAACAGGTGAAAAATTCTGAACTGCAACGCGCCAAAGCCGAGGCTGAATTAGCCGCGCTGAAAAATCAAATCGACCCGCATTTCATGTTCAATTCATTAAATACATTAACTCACCTAATTAAAGTTGACTCTACAAAAGCCCTTGAGTTTACGGAAAACCTGGCAGAAGTCTATCGGTATATCCTCAGTCAAAAAGATCAAACGCTGGTATTGTTGGATGATGAATTGGACTTTACCCATAAATACACCGATCTGTTACACCTGCGGTTTGGCCAGGCCTTGATCATAAAGAAGCAGTTTAACGGCACAGCCGGAAAAGAATTTCTGATTCCGCCCACTTCCGTTTTTGTGGCTTTCGAGAATGCGGTGAAACACAACGAAATCAGCGAGCAAACTCCCATGCAGATTGAGGTTGACTTAAAAGAAGGACAGCTGATCATTCGCAATACCCTGCGCGCACGGAAGAGTCGGGCTCATTCCTCCAAAATCGGGCTCAAGAATCTGGATGAACGCTTTAAACTGGTGACCGGCAAAGGCATTTTTGCACACAAGGAAAATGACTCGTTTGTTGTCCAACTTCCGCTCATTCCGTTAACCAGCTAATCATGCGCGTGATTATCATTGAAGATGAACTTCCGGCCCGGGCCAAACTTCAGGTCATGTTAACCACCCTTGATCCTACAATTAACGTGGTGGCTCAATTGGGAAGCGTGAAGGAATCGCTGGAGTGGCTGAGTAAAAATCGGGAACCCGACCTTGCTTTTGTGGATATTCAATTATCGGATGATCATTCGTTTGAAATCTTCCGAAAACATCCCGTGAAATTTCCGGTGATTTTCACCACGGCATTTGATAAATACATGCTGGAAAGTTTCGAATTCAACTCCCTTGACTACCTGCTGAAACCGATCTCCGAGGAAAAACTGAAACGCTCGCTGGAGAAAATTCAAAAACTGGAACAACATTTCTTCCAGGGAAACCTGTTAAAACTGATTCAGCAACAACCCGCTAAAGGAAGGTTAGTGGCACGGAAAGGAACGGAGTTTGTAGCGTTAAGCACGGATGAGATAGCGTACTTCTTTTCCGAGCATAAAATTGTATTCGTGCGCGACTTCCAAGGTCGACAAATGATTGTGGATAAAAACCTGGCGGAACTGGAACACGACCTAGATTCACAAACTTTCTTTCGCATCAATCGCAAATTTATAGCCCATCAAAAGGCTATTGATCGGTTTAAACCCGACAGCGGTAAAATTCAGATTTTTTTGAAACCTGAAATGAAGGAAGAAATTTTTGTCAGCAAGGAAACCGCTCCGGAGTTCAGAAAGTGGATCGGAAGTTAAACCTCACCAGGTTATCGCTTCAAATTCTTTTCATATATATCGATCCATTGTTGGGGTGTCAATTTTGAAGCCAGTTCTCCAAAGAGTTTAATCGGTACGTCATCCGGTTTTTTAAACCGAATACACGACTTACCCATATCCAGTTTCTTGTCGCTATGTTTTTTCCAGGCCTTCAAAAACCATTCATGCAGGGGACCCTGGTACACCGCCATGTGGTAAACGGCAATATGATTTTTTTGTGAAGCTATACTCATAAAAGGTAACGCATCTTTTGGATTGGCATGGTACCCGGCCGGATACAGTCTGTGAGGTACCACATAACTAATCATGCCATACTGCATTGTTTCCTCAAAACCCTTGGGTAGAGTATTCCGAATCTCCCTTCGCAATGCGGAAATGATTTCAGCTCGGTCATCGGGTAATGTTTCAATATATTCTTCAACGGTTTTGGCTTTTGATTGCATCGCATTCTTACGTTTATCGATGTTGATCAATGAGTATAACATTTCCATCAGGGTCGGTTAACGTGATACTGGCGGGTCCTGATGTTTGCACATCCACCTGCGAAGTCAATTTGATTCCACGCTCCTGAAGGTGTTGTTGGATTTGTCGGACGTCATTAAAAGGATCCACATTCCTTCCATTCTCATCCCAACCAGGATTGAAGGTTAAAATATTTCCCTCAAACATCCCTTGAAACAATCCGATTAGCGCGTTGTCATTTTTCAGGATGAGATAGTTCATTTTAAGATCACCCCCTATGACGGTAAAGCCCAGATTCTCATAAAATTGCTTGGAAGCGCTAATGTCCTTGACACTAAGACTTACAGAAAATGCTCCTAATTTCATCGGTTTGGTTTTAGATGCAGATGTTTTATGACTACCATAAAATGCAAAAGAAAATGCAACTCATACCAGTAGCAGTATCGATGACTTGTTCATCCTTATTGTTTAGTTGCTAGAGTTGATTCAGGCAAGAATTCCTTTTTGCGTAAAAGGCCGGCACTGAGCAGTGAGATAATCAATCCTACAGGAAAAATTTCCAGGAGCGTCATTCCAAAGCGGACAACCGGATTTTTATACATTTCCCAAAGTTGATCCTGCTTCTCCAGTTCAATTTTCAACGTTGCCTCATCCGTTATTTCTTTTTGCAGATTCGCCACGTAGTACGCTTTCATTTTTTCTGAGAATCCTTTGGAAACGGTCCGGTAAGCCACCTCCCACGATAAGGCATAGATCACGGACGCCACGACCGTAACCAAAATACCGATTTTAAATGCCTTACCGAATGTAATGGAGCCTCCTGAGTGGGAATCGCGGTAGGACTTCACACCAAAAAAAATCAACGAAAGGGCAATAACCATCGAGGTGTACCCCACCCACATGCCATTGTCAAAATTAATGACGCCACGATCATACAACGGGGCGGTAACAAAGAACATGGCACCAACAATTACACCCGCCAGGGTTCCGTAAACGAGAATTATCTTTTTCATGCGTATTTGTTTTTTGCCCAAACCAACACCAGGTAGGCCCGAAATCCTTCACCCGAATGGGTGATTTAAGAGAAATATAAGGGAAATCATACGAAAGTACGAGATTATAAGGCCAGTCACTAAACCATCTGCCGAACAGGAAACTAATTCGAAACCTAGTTAACGGATCAACCGCAATTCCTTGGCCCGTCTAATCGCCTCGGTTCTGCGGCTTACTTCCAGTTTCAGAAATAAGTTGGAGGTATGGGTTTTAATGGTATTCAGGGAAACAAAAAGTTTGTCGGCAATTTGCTGGTTGGTCAATCCCTGGGCCAGTAGTTCCAACACTTCAAGTTCGCGCTTGCTGATCCCCAATCGTTGTAGTTCCGGTTCATTCAACACAAACTCAGGGCCAACCTGAACTGTTACCACTTTTTTAGTGGTGAGCTTAAAACCAACCCACACTCCCAATACGGTAAAAAACAGAGCAATAATACCCACGTAGAATTCTATCGAGAGCTCCCGCACAACAAGTTGGTATTCCAGGTATTTAAGTAAGAATATGAGCGCGGCTAACGCCAATCCGTAAAGCAAAATGGTACGTTTCATAGCGGAAGTAATCAAAAATAAGTAGAAAGCAATTCCGGACGGTTCTGAAATTCAACATTTTCACGGAATTCATGACTTGCATAGCGTGGGCAATTCGGGTAGTTATGCCAATACCGGCTCGTTCGTGCACACTTTGAGAAGAGGCTCGTATACATGACTATAAAGCATAACATTATGAAAACGCTAGGGATGAAATTGATGGGGGTTGTTTTTATGCTGACCGGGTTAGCTACCCAGGCACAAAATCGTGCAGAAGTTCCAGGTGACCATTTTAGCCTGGAAGGGGCGCTCGAATTATTTAAAAAGTCAGCCTCACCGGAAGAATTTGAGCGCTTGCTCAACTTGCCGGAATCAGAAGTAAACAACCTGGATCTGAATGGTGATGAAGTGATCGATTATATCCGGGTGATCAACCGGCAAGATGGAAACATTCATGCCTTTACCTTGCAGGCCGTCATTTCTCAAAATGAATTTCAGGATATCGCGGTCATAACGCTCGAGAAGCAGGTGGATGGCCAGGCGGTGCTGCAAATCACCGGTGATGCGGACATCTATGGCCTGGAAACGATCATTGAGCCAACAGAAGAAGTTCGGGTCAATGCCGGCACTACAACCGCGCGTACCTATGTGAATGTGTGGACCTGGCCGGTAGTCCGTTATGTGTATAATCCATATTATTCGCCTTGGGTTTCGCCTTGGTATTGGGACTACTGGCCGTATTGGTGGAATACCTGGCGGCCGGTTTCCTATGTCGTGTACTATCCTCGTTGGAATCGTTATCTGCCGTATTACCGGTATTGTGATGCCCCACGCATCCGATATGGTTACCGGATTTACGAACCGTACCGCACGTCTTCCATGATTGTATATAACCGGCACCATGATCAAATCAGTCGATACCGCTCAACCCACACGGTATCGGGTGCAACTAGAGGGCGCGATCGAAACGATTACCGTTACCGTGACCTACGTGATGAAATGCCAAGTAAAACGGATGATCGAACTACCCGAACAGAATGGAATGCACGTGAAAATCGGCAACGCAGTGAAACCTGGAGAAATAGTGAACCGACTACCACCCCAGAGCGGACTCTCAGAAGTCGGTCAGATGAAGGCCAGACGAGATCTTCATCCTGGGATCCAGCACAGTTCCGAAATCGTGAAGAACCCCGACAAAACAATTCAACTACGACCCCTAACCGCACCTTTAATAGTCGATCGGAGCAGCGGCAACAGTCCCAATGGCAACAGTTCAATCGGGAAGTACAAAGAAATCAGTCCGATAACCGGTCGAAGGGTTTGACGAATCCAACTCGGCAAACTGAAACCCGATCCGCCCCGAATAACTGGCGGTCGCAAACAACCCGGCAACCTGAGCAACGGCAACTTGAAAGAAGTTCGGAACGACAATCTTCCAGCTCAGTCGGTTCGAGGTCACCTAGAAAAGGGCGAGATTGACTCGCCCTTTTTCATTGATTCTTCTGAATTCGACCCTATCATGCGACCTTGGATTATGTATCTTCACAAAAAAAAATAATCTATGAGAAATCTGGTTCTGCTTTTTGTCTTGCTATCCGCTTCATGCTATGGCCAATCTCCAGTTGAATTAGCCGACTTGCAATTAACAGGGTATAACGAACGTAACATAGACAAATTCCTGCAAGCGTACAGCGATTCTGTCAGGGTCTTTAACTTTCCCAATACCCTCTTATACAAGGGTAAACCAACCATGCGGCAAAACTACAGTTCCATGTTCGAACAATTACCTGATTTGCATTGTACCATAAAAAGCCGCGTGGTGATTGGTAACACCATCATTGATGAAGAACAGGTCCGCTTCCGTAAAGATCAACCCGAACTACATGCCGTGGCGATTTATAAAATCGGCATGGCAAAATACAAGAAGTGTATTTTATTACAGAAAGATGATGGTCGTACTACCGGATAATTCGGTGTCATTTACCAGGCATTTTATTAAGGGGTCAAAATAATTGAAACGCACCTGTTCAACTAGAAAAAATGTATTTTTGAATACATACCAGTATAAATCTGATGAAGCATTTTATTTCCCTTTCAATACTACTTCTACTTTTTGGTTGTGAAACTGCTGAAGAATCAACTCCTGTAGTTCAAAAAGTTTTTACATTACAAGTTGAAGCAGATTACTCGAGTGCTGAAAACTGGGTGATCCTACATGATCTTGATGGCAATATTATTGATTATAGAGAGTTTAATAATGGGGATAGAGTAGACATTGAAACAGATAAATCAATCCGTGACAACAGGGTGAACATAACATTGCTGAGTCATCTTAATCTGGGAAGCACAATCACTCACACATTAAACAGTTTTCTGGGAGTTGAAATAGGAGCTAGCTGGGTATTGAAATCATCTACTCCCATTCCAGCACCACCTTCCCAAAGCGGTATCGCAAACATTGAAATTTCTAACCTGCCCGAGATCTACATGTTCACTTTCACCAATAAATATGGAAGTTCTGGAAATGCTGGCTATGCAGATGATGCTTTGAAACTTACTCCCCAACTTTACGCTGGCGCTTCAGACATTCTTGTTTCAATTGATCAAGGGGCCGGAAATCCTAAGTACAAATTCTTTGATAATCTTATCGACAACGCTATCATCAAACTATCAGCCAATGAATTACAAGAGTTTGATAGTTATGTTGAAGTGTCATTCCAGCCTACGAAGGATATTTTTGTTTACGTGCAAGGTTTTGAACCGGATCGACCTTCCAATTTTACCGGCTACAGACTATATGAACGGATTTTTCCTCATACGGTTGATAAATCAACCCTAAAAATTGGCTATCTGAACAGATTTGAACGCTATCTCAGCACAGTGGTTCTTAATTATCCAAATTCTAGTTATTTCTATACTAAAGGTGGGGCAAAGCCAGGTTCATTCAATTTCCCTTTTGGCCTTACCATAAATTTGAACAATAAATCCTTTGCAAATTATTCATACACTTCAAGCAGTGAATTCAAGTACAGAATAACTTCTTATGAGTTCAGAGATCTTGTCTCCACTCCAAAACTATTGGTTACTTGGAATATTTATTCAGAACCAGGAAAACTGAAGATAGGGGAATTGCCATCAGAATTGAAATCGAAATTTCCGAATATACAAACTGATAAACTTAATCATTCAAGCTCTTCCTTTTATACCCTCGGTCCATCTTATGATGAATATATCCATTTCACACTGAATAGAAACGCACAAGATCTTCCTTTTGAGATTTCAGGTATTACTAGTAAATAATAAATAATACAATTTTTAAACCTTTGAATTGATCCATCCCATGGACAACCAAAAAGAGTTATGAACCAAATTGTAGACCTATCGATCACTTAATTTCTAACCTGCCCACCCTTCCCGATCCAAACTGCGGTATTGAATCGCTTCGGCCAGGTGTTCAATTTTAATCTCAGCCGTTCCGGCCAGATCGGCAATTGTTCGCGACACTTTTAAAATGCGATCGTAAGCCCGGGCAGAAAGCCCCAACCGCTCCATGGCGGTTTTCAGCAACGTGCGTCCGGCATCATTTATCACACATATGTCCTTTACCATGTTACTGGGCATCATGGCGTTGCAATAGATGTCCTTTTGGCCTTTAAATCGTTCACTCTGAAGTTCACGGGCCTTGACCACCCGCATCCGAACTTCTTCACTGGTTTCATTCTTACGTTGCTCAGTCATCTGATCAAAACTCACCGGCACTACCTCCACATGCAAGTCAATACGGTCCAGCAGCGGTCCGCTTACTTTACTTAAATACCGCTGTACAACACCGGGGGCACACACGCATTCCTTTTCGGGGTGGTTATAATACCCGCACGGACAAGGATTCATGCTGGCCACCAGCATAAAGTTGGCGGGGTAATCGATGGAAACTTTGGCCCTTGAAATGGTTACCCGCCTTTCTTCCATCGGCTGTCGCATCACTTCCAATACCGTACGCTTAAACTCCGGCAACTCATCCAAAAACAAAACGCCATTGTGCGAAAGTGAAATTTCACCAGGCTGCGGATTGCCTCCTCCGCCTACCAGGGCAACATCGGAAATCGTATGATGCGGACTTCTGAACGGTCGGGTAGTCAGCAATGTGGCGTCCGTTCCTAATCGTCCGGCTACAGAATGAATCTTGGTAGTCTCCAATGCCTCATTCAGCGTAAGCGGTGGTAAGATGGAAGGCAGGCGTTTGGCCAACATGGTTTTGCCGGCTCCGGGCGGGCCAATCATAATGACATTATGACCACCGGCCGCGGCAATCTCGAGGGCCCGTTTGATGTTTTCCTGACCCTGAACATCTTTGAAATCGGCTTCGTAGTTATTCAGTTTGGTCTGAAATACTTCGCGGGTATCCACCACCAGCGGCTCGATTTTCTTTTTCTTTTCAAAAAATTCTACGGCCTCCTGTAAAGTGTCAACGCCAATAATATCCAGGCTATTGACAATGGCCGCTTCGCGCGCATTGGCTTTGGGTAACACAAAGCCTTTGAACTGTTCTTTACGTGCCTGAATAGCAATGGGCAAGACACCTTTAATCGGGCGAAGAATTCCATCCAGTGAAAGCTCACCCATGATCACATACTGATCCAGTTCATCTGCTCCAATTTGTTCACTGGCTTTTAATACGGCCAAGGCGATGGGCAAATCGTAAGCGCTGCCTTCTTTGCGGATATCGGCCGGAGCCAGATTAACCACCACTTTGTTGCGGGGCATAAAGTATTTCAAACTCTTAAAGGAAGACTCGACCCGGTGCTGACTTTCCTTTACCGCGGTATCGGGCAACCCACTCATATGAAAATCTTTGCCTTGCGTAACATTGACTTCCACCGTAATGGTACGGGCATCTACCCCGTGTACTGCGCTGCCAAAGGTTTTTGCAACCATGAAGTGATTACGAATTTAGTATTCTGAATTGTGAGTAAAGTAAGCTATTGCAGCTTTCTTCGAAGATAAGTAATCCGGATTAAAGAAACCGGTTATCCCACTACTTCCTTCTCGATTAACAGAATCAGGATGTGTATGATTTTGATATGAACTTCCTGAATGCGATCGGCATATCCAAAATGGGGCACCCGCAATTCAATGTCCGCCAACGGAGCCAGCTTACCACCATCTTTACCAGACAGGATGATCACCGTCATCCCTTTTTGTCTGGCTGCCTCGGCTGCTTTTATGATGTTAGGAGAATTGCCGCTCGTACTGATGCCCAGTAACACATCCCCATTGTTTCCCAACGCCTCGATGTAACGCGAAAAGACAAACTCGTAACCATAGTCATTACTTACACAGGAAATATGACTGGGATCACTCACACACAGTGCGGGTATTGCCTTCCGGTTATCACGATACCGGCCGGTCAGCTCTTCGGCAAAGTGCATGGCATCACAATGTGAGCCACCATTGCCGCATGAAATCACTTTACCTCCTTGCTTAACCGACTTTGCAATGGCTTTAGCGGCTGATTCAATCGCCTTTACGTTTTCCGGATTGGAAAGAAAATTCTGGAGTACCTCGGCAGCCTGCTTCAGTTCAGCTGCAATTAAGGCGCTGTAGCTCATAGTCTATTTGGTACCGGTGGCCTGATCCACTGATTTGGCCGGTTGTTGCAGATCATACACTTTGGCCTTCAGTGTGTTATTCTCGTGCCGTAATGAGTCATGTTCTTTTTGGGCATTTCGGTTATCGATCCATGACCAGATCAGATCCACGGCAAACAATACAATGCCCAGCACGGCACCGTACTTGAGCAACGAAATCTTGCTGTACAGCTGAGATAAGATCCCGAAATCTTCCTTATTCGATTCGATGTAAATGACGAAAAGCAAAATCACTAAATGATAGCCTCCGAATACACCAAAGAATATGCGTCTGCGTTTATTCATTATTGCCCAATCTAAATAACAAACTTAGGCTTTTTAGGTCAAAGCAAAAATTGCATTCCGCTCAAAAACCTTGCATGGCGGTACGATCGGCACTTTGAATGGCCACCAATTTGCGGTATAAACCATTTTGATTGTTGAGTTGCTCGTGGGTACCGCGCTCCGTTATTTCACCATTTTGGATTACTGCAATCTCATCAGCATGCTGAATCGTGCTTAGCCGGTGTGCAATCACAATGGAAGTCCGGTTTTTCATCAGGTTAAACAATGCCTCTTGCACAAGCTTTTCTGATTCCGAATCCAAAGCCGAAGTGGCCTCATCTAAAATCAGGATGGGTGGGTTTTTTAAGACCGCCCGGGCTATACTTAAACGCTGGCGCTGCCCGCCCGATAATTTAGAGCCCCGTTCTCCAATTAACGTTTGATACCCAAGTTCCGTTTGCTGAATGAATTCATGAGCATTGGCAATTTTTGCCGCCCGGATGACATCCTCCTCGCTTACGTGAGGCATACCAAAGGCAATGTTATTAAAAATGGTATCATTGAAGAGGATTGATTCCTGGGTGACCACCCCAATGTGGTGGCGCAGCGATTCCAATTCATATTCTGTGAGCGAAACCCCGTCTATTCGAACCTCCCCGGTTGTCGGGTCATAGAAGCGCGGTACCAAATCGGCCAAGGTAGACTTACCGCCACCCGAAGGGCCCACCAAAGCCAGTGTCTTTCCCTTTTGAATTTTCAGGTTGATATTTTTTAAAACCAATTCAGTTTCATACGCGAAGGACACCTCCTTAAATTCGATTTCCTGTTCAAAGGACTTAATTTCAACTGCACCAGGTTTGCTTTGAATAGCCGGAACCTGATCGATTACGGAAAAGATCCGCCTGGCTGATGCCGTACCCCGCTGTAAGGATGTTATCCCGTTCGAAAAGCTTTTGGCGGGTTGCATGATCATGGCAAATACCCCCAGGAAACCCAAAAAAGCTTCCGGCTTTAGTGATGAGGATTCGGACAAAACCAGTATTCCACCAAAGTAGATGATGCCCGACACTATCATCACCCCCAGCATTTCAGAAACCGGAGCCGATAGTTCATTTTTATACGCCATCGACTTACTGGTTTTGCGATAGAACGTTGTTTCGCGATCTATTTTTTCTACCACAAATTGGCGCGCATTAAAAGCCTTGATCACGCGCATGCCACTAAACGTCTCATCCAGAATGCTCAGTGTTCGGCCTAGCGATTCCTGACTTTGCACGGCTTGCCGCTTCAATCGCTTAATAATTTCAGCAACTGCAAATCCCGTTAACGGCAATACCAGCAGGGTGAAGAACGTGAGTTGGGGTGAAATGGTAAATAAGACGAAAAAATAAACCAGAATGGTAATCGGCTCGCGAATAACAGCCTTCAGGCTATTCATTACGGCATGCTCCACCTCGTTTACGTCATTGGTAAACCGCGAAATCAAATCGCCCTTACGCTCTGTATTAAAGTAGCCGATGTGCAAGAGGGTAACCCGTTTAAAAATATCCATGCGAATATTCTTAATCAGATCAACTCGGATTTTGGTGGCTATAACCCGCTCTAAAAATTTAAAGGCATTGGATAATACAACCGTTACCACGATGAGCGCACAAATAAACAAGAGGGCACTGAGCTGGCCCTGGTCTTTGATTACAGCTAAAAAGTAATGGTCAAATACCCCCAAGGCATACTCGGTGGAAAAACTAAATGAGGGTAATTCCGGAACGATAATTTCCGCATCATCTTGCCGGAATAGCACCCGCAACATGGGTATGATTAAGACAATGTTAAAGGCACCAAAAACAACTCCTAGAAACGAATACAAGAAGAAAAAGACCAGTCGGGTACTCAGCTTATTGGCATAGGACAGAATTCGGAAAAAGCTCTTCATTCAATTACTTAAAAATCATACAATCGTTGAGGAATATTCCACCGCAAAGCTAAGGAAGTGAGCGTGGTATTCGAATTATACGCGCTTAAATTGCTTTCGCTCCTTCGGAATACCTGTTTCAAATCGATAAAGAAATTGTGCTTGACCATGTAGGAGGCGGTAAAATCGGTAAACAAAATTGTGTTCGGATTGCCCTGGCCAATTGTATTTCCATATTCCTGTTCACGGGTATTGCTGTTCTTCAAAATATCGGTACCCCAGTTTTCATTCACATCATCCCGGCCGATATCAGCATAAAATACCTTGGCCATCAAATTCAGTTTAGGAAGGGGTTGATACCGGATGATTCCCACCCACTCTGTAAAATTGGCTCCCAACGCATGCCCCATAGGTTGTCGGTAATTACTGTAGCTTCCATATTGAGAATAATGCGAGAATGTATAAGGACGAGTAACATTAAATTCCGCCTGCAAATCGAGATTTGAGACGGAAAACGCGTCAATATATTTTGCTCCCACCTGGGCAGCATACTTGTTGGCCCACCAGCCATCTCCAGCCGTCACTTCATCTAACAGGAATTCATCCAACACCAATTGTCCATACACCGATACTCCCTTCAAGACATTCCATTTGATATCTAACCCCAACAAGGCATTGTCGCTGCTGCCATATTGCTGCTCAATAGCCCGGTAAAAAATGACCGGGTTCAGGTAACTAAGATCAAAGGTATTGTTGTTGACTGAATCCTTCGGACTGAATACAACTGACTCAAAAACTCCGATGTTTAGTTTCTTGCCAATGTTGAAGGAAGCATGATGATGCACCATGAATTTTTCCGGGTATCGTTGATTGCCGGAAGTGCGGGCATCGGCTGCCATCCGGTTTAATTGGTAGCGATAATTCAGCTTCCATACTTTGACATTAGCCCGCAAATACCAATTTGGAGGTGCATAATCTGAGAGTATAAACGACCGGTACCCGTTTCCGGTAAACGTGCGGTCATTACCAAACTGCATATAAATATGGTTGCTGATGTTGAAATCGATATAGGCACGGGCTTGAAAGTAATCCACTCCGCTTTCTTTAAAGGTTTTATAAAAGCCTTCATGGGGAATGGCTTTGTTGCGGTTTGTTTCTTCCTGAACATACAACGGCAACACGGATTGATTTTCACCAACAAAGGTGTAAAAGCCCACTTTGCGGTCAACCATACCCCGGATTTCAATTCCACGGGTATTGTTGGTAATTAATTCATCGCGCCTGGTGTCATTTCCTATACTTAAATACAAAACCGGATTAACGTGAAGATCAAACTCCGGTATATCCACAGACACCAGGTCTGACTTCTTTTTATACAAGGCTTTGAAAAGAGGCTTTTTACTGGTATTGGTTTCGGCCCGGCTCCATTCCCAGCTGTCGTTGCGGAGAAACTCAAGATTAAACTGGTCGCTGCGGGTTTCAAAAATAGTGGATTGAGCTTGCAGGGTATCCAGATACCGGATTATGGCATCGCGTTTATAGGGCTTCACTGAGGTGAAAATCTCAGGCACGATTTTGCCTGATTTTATTTCGTACCGGTCAATCCAATGGTAATAATCTTCATTGAGGGTGGCATTGGTGCTTTGGGCCCACCCTGGAAGAGAAATAAAAATTGAAAGCGCTGCAATAAGATGCTTCATCAACTAATTAGCTTAACCCTAACAAACGGGGTAGTTCTACCAAATGTCTTCGATTTTAAACGATTTAAGGGCTATTACGCACTAATATTCAGAACCGGTAACCAAGCGGACCCTCCAAAGACTACCATCCTTTACAGGGTAAGCAGATTAGGTCCCATTTTAGCCTTAAAAATACAACCTTTGCATTTTTTGGCCTAATTTGGATACAAAAGGCCTTGCAAATCGGCTCTGAATTCCTACTTTTGCAGTCCTTTAAGCAAGATTTATGAAAAAAGGCATTCACCCTGAGTATAAAGACGTGATTTTTTGGGATACGTCCAGCGATTTCAAGTTCATGAGCCGTTCTACCTCCGTTCCTAAGGAAACCATCAAGTGGACTGATGGCAAGGAATACCCGGTCATCAAGGTGGAAGTAAGTTCAGCTTCGCACCCGTTTTTCACCGGCAAGAAAATGTTTGTGGATACTGCCGGCCGTGTTGAGAAATTCCAGAAGAAGTACAACAAAAAGTAAGATATTCTTCTTAGCGCGTTTGCATGAAAAGGTCTCGGTTCAGAGGCCTTTTTTATTTTCCGATAGGCCTGAAGGTTTGGTCAACGGAGCCTATCACCCTAATTTAGCAACATGAATCTGATCCTGTTTGATCACCCCACGATTCGACAAAACCTGTTGCCGTTTACCTTCACCCGGCCGGTGGCTGGCATACGGGTAGGCATTCTAACCCTGACTGAAAAGTGGGAGCGATACCTGGATCGGAAGGCTTCCTTCGCAACTGAACGCTACCTCAGCAAAAAGTATCCGCTCCATCATGAAGCTGATAACCTTTGGGTCAATGGAGCGGTTTGCCCAACGGCCGAGCTTAAGCAAGCATTGGATGAACTGAAATCCGGAGATGCCCTTTCTTATAACAACCTGATCATAGCCGTACGCACTCCGGATGATGAAGTGCCGGAAATAATCCCCGGCAAGATTCACCCCGTAACCTTTCCCGTTACCGTGATTGATGAGGTGTGGAAAATCTATCAAAACAATGGGGCACAAATCCGGGCTGATTTTTCTTTGATCACGGCCAATCGAAAATCCGCAGTGATACCTGATATTCATACGCGTACGTATGGCAACCACCAGATTTTTCTGGAAGAAGGTGCTCAGGTACGGGCTGCCCTGCTCAATGCGGAGAATGGTCCGATTTATTTGGGAAAAAATTCTTTTGTTCAGGAAGGTGCCTTGATTCGTGGACCTTTTGCGCTAGGTGAAGAATCGCATGTAAACATGGGCGCCAAAGTGCGGGGCGATACTACGGTAGGGCCGTATTCTAAAATTGGAGGTGAAGTGAGTAACTCTGTACTTTTTGGATACAGCAATAAAGCGCATGATGGTTTTTTAGGTAACTCGGTCATTGGCGAGTGGTGCAACATCGGAGCCGATACCAATACTTCGAACCTAAAAAACAATTATGAAAATATTAAGCTGTGGAGTTATACCAAAGGTGGATTTAAGGATACCGGGCTGATGTTTTGCGGCCTGATGTTTGGCGACCATAGCAAATGTGGAATCAATACGATGTTTAATTCCGGCACCGTAGTAGGAGTGAGTGCCAGCATTTTTGGCGATGGATATCCCCGCAACTTTATCCCATCTTTTGCCTGGGGTGGCGCAGCCGGTTTTACTACGTACCAACTGGCCAAAGCCCTGGATACTGCCGGAAAAGCAATGGCCAGGCGTAACCTGGTGTTATCGGATGTTGATAAAGAAATTCTGCACACGGTGTTTGATCAATCTGCTCAATACCGGGTTTGGGAGAAAAAAGCTTAACCCAATTTTGTGAAGTTCGCTGACATACCCGGATTAACCGAAGTAAAAACCAGGCTGATTGATTCCGTAAGACTCAATCACATGGCGCACGCGCAACTTTTCCTGGGAAAAGCGGGTGCCTTAAATCTGCCTCTGGCCTTAGCCTATGCCACTTACCTTCACTGCCAGCAACGCGGTGCTGATGCGTGTGGCACCTGCCCTGCCTGCAGCAAAAACGCCAAGTACATTCACCCCGATACCAGCTTTGTATTTCCGTTGGGAAACATTAAAGGTGACAAAGACGATGATCGTTTTAAAGCCGATATACTCAAAACCTGGCGCGCCTTTTTACTCGAACAACCCTTTGGAGACCTGGGTGATTGGACCGCGAGATTATCAAAACCTTATCATTAAAACCGTTCGAGAGCCAGTACAAAGTGATGATCATCTGGCAACCGGAGTTGATGCATCCTTCTGCGGCCAACGGGATTCTGAAAATTCTGGAAGAGCCGCCCATCAATACGTTCTTCCTGCTGGTGAGCAATGCGGCCGAACGATTACTGCCCACCGTCATCTCACGCACCCAACTGGTTCAGATCCCACAACTTTCGGATGAAGACCTCGATCAGTATTTACAAGAAAAGCATGGGGTAGAAAGTGGACGAAGACAGGAAATCATTCAACTGGCTGAAGGTGATCTGAACCTGGCCATCAAGTTGATTGATAGCGAAGAAGATCATTATCAGGATCGGTTTGCTGATTGGATGCGTGCCTGTTATAAACACGATTATTCAAAACTGCAGAGCTTTTCAGAGGAATTTCATGATCTTGACCGATTAAGTCAACGAAATCTTTTCCAATACGGACTCAGTATGATTCGGGAAACCTTACTTCACCTTTCCGGAGCCGATTCCATCAGCCGCATCAAAAGCGGTGAGGTGAAGTTTATTAAGGATTTTAGTAAAATCATGACGGTAGAAAAAGTTGATCATGCAAATCGACTCATCAACGATGCACACTATCATCTGGAACGAAATGGCAGCGCCAAAATGATTTTCCTGGATCTTTCCTTACAGCTGGCTAAAACGATCAATCCCTAACTTACTTTTCACATGAAAAAATTTCTTTCTCTGTTCTTACTTGCATTAGGTGCATTTGTATTTCTTCAATGCGGTGGTCCTCAAGGATCCGACTACCTGGTAACCATTAAAACCAATCAGGGCGATATGGTGGCTATCCTATATGATGAAACCCCCAAGCACAAAGAGAACTTTATCAAACTTGCCCAGGAGCATTACTTTGACAGTTTATTATTTCATCGGGTTATTGAAGGATTCATGATCCAAGGTGGAGATCCGGATTCGAAAAATGCAGCCCCTGGACAACCGCTGGGCATGGGTGGTCCGGGCTATACGGTGGAGGCAGAATTCAATCCGAAATTCTTCCAT
>ERZ1066115.32-NODE-32-length-55463-cov-14.341467_pt1 | contig 55463 bp, 36 predicted proteins | sample MGYA00382762_ERZ1066115 | MGnify/ENA primary metagenome ERZ1066115 (study PRJEB33369, sample SAMEA5778345) | biofilm metagenome | biome: Industrial cooling water; feature: Water cooling tower basin; material: Biofilm | place: United Arab Emirates | collected... | reverse complement strand
GCGGCGTTCGCCGCCTAGTCCTCGTCTAGGTCGGGCACCCGTTTCCGGAGCGCGGCCAGGAAATCCTCGCCGGTAAAGCCCCGCCTGAGCGCGGCGAAAACCGTGTTGTCCTGGCCGGCTATGGTGCCGAGGACGCCGTCGATGCCCATGTTATCGATCGCCAGCGCGATAGGCGCCGAGTGCCCCGAATAGGTCTTGATGACGACCATGGCGTCGTTCCAATCGATGGACACGTAGCCGCGGTGGAAGTCCTGGGCGTAGATCTCCTCGCGCTTCCGGAGCTCGTCGTCCGAGGGGACGGCGTAGAAATAACCCTGCGTGCCGGCCCCGACCTTGGAGGCCTTGAGTATCTTCAGGTCCCGCGACAGGGTCGCCTGCGTGATAAAGATGCCGTTATCCTCGAGGAGCGACACGAGCTCCTCTTGCGACTCTATCTTGTTCTCGCGTAGGAGCCTGAGCTCGAGCTTGAGCCGCTCCCTACGTCCTAGTTCTCGCGCATCCGCCATCGATTCCCGCCTCGTAGCGCTATTATGCCGCAGAGGGCGTTTTTTCGGCAAGCCGGGGCCCGTATCTGCCGATACTAAATTCGGAGGTACGCCAATCGTGCGCCCGCTACGCTCGCCGTCGAACGATAGCCGCGACGGCTTGGGATTCGGATCGTCCGCCCGCCGGGACGACGGTAGGATAGAGCTACGCTGCGCCGACGACGCCATGAGCGCCGAGGCCGACCTCTACCCGCCCCTCGGCGACGGGCTGCCGCTCTCCGCCGATTACGTCGCCGAGCTCCTGGCACGCCTCGGCATCTCCCACGGCGTGGATTGGGAGGTCTTGGGACGGGCCATATTCGACTGCAACGCCGAGCGCCGCGCGCTGCGCGGCCTGGTCGTGGCTACCGGGAGCCCCCCGCGGGCCGAGCGCCCCGAGCATATCGTCCCCGTCGAGGAGCTCCTGCCCGGCTATCGCCCCGTAGACGAGGAGGCCTTGAGCGTCGACTGGAAGGAGCGCCTCGGATACTCCGTGGTCCGCGCCGGCCAGGCCGTAGCCCATGTCATCGGGGCGCTGCCCGGCCAGGAAGGCCAGGACGTCTACGGCAGGCCCGTAGCCTTCCCGGTCAGCGCGCCAGCGCGCTACGTCATCGGGAAGAACCTTGAACGGCGGGGCGACGAGATCGTCGCCTCGGTAGACGGCCGGCTCTGCCTGGACGGACTGAAGCTCGGCGTCGAGCAGATCCTGGTGGTGAAAGGCGACGTCGATTACCGGGTCGGGCACGTCATGTTCCCCGGCGACGTGGTCATAGAAGGCGGGGTAGCCGCCGGCTTCAAGGTCTACGCCGGCGGCTCGGTCAGCATCAAGGAAACCATGGACGCCTTCGACGTCAGCGTGAAGCGCGACCTCCTCTGCGCCCAGGGCATCATCGGCAAGGAGCAAGGCTTCGTCAGGGTCGGCGGCAAGCTGCAGGCTAAGTTCATAGAGAACGCCCGCTGCGCCGTCCGCGGCGACGCCGAGGTGCCCGGCTCCATAGTCGGATCGAATCTCTACATACTCGGCAAGCTAGTCATGGGCGACAAGGGACGCATCGTCGGCGGCGAGACCTACGCCACCCACGGCCTGCTTTGCGGCTTCATAGGCGGGCCGACGAGGCCGCTGACCGTCGTTCACGCCGGCGTCGACTTTACCATGCAGCAGAAGCTGGACAAGGCGAACGCCGAGCTCAAGGCCCTCTCGGCGCGCCTAGCCCAGCTGGAGCGCATGATAGCGCAGCGGGCCGAGCCCTCGTACCTGCGCATGCGGGACGAGGCCAAGGCGCGGCTCGAGGCCTTGGCCTCGGGCCTGGCAGAGCTATCTAAGCGCGTCGACGTGGACGAAGGCGCCGTCGTGGAGGCGCGCGGCGGCGTCTATCCGGGCGCCGAGATCACGATCTGCCACGTCCGCATCCAGGTGACCGAGCCCCTAAAGAAGACCCGCTTCAGGCTGGACCGCGTCGCCAATCGCATAGTCGTGGAGCATTGAGGCGGGATATACTGAGCCGTGCCGACGTCGAAATACCACCGCAGGATACTGAACCGCTTCTTGATCGCTAGCCTCCTTCCGGCGGGCGCCGTCGCCCTGATGCTGACGCTCCTGGCCGACACCGCACTCGCCCGCCAGGCCGCCTCGACGATCGACGCCGGGGCCCTCGCCTTCGGCCGATCGGTTTCTACGCTGATCCGTTCGCATTTCCGCGACCTCGGCGCGCTCGCGGGGAATCCCGACCTCGTAGAGGCGCTGCGTCAGTCCGCGAAGCCCGACGGCGCGCGGTCGTTCGAGGCCGCCGCGGCCTCGACGAGGGCGCAACGCGCCGTCTCCGCCCTCTATCCGCGAGGCGAGGGCGCCGCCGTCGCCTATGCCGTTTCCGCATCGGGTTCCGTCGCGTTCGGCCCCCCCGAATCGCATTCGGAGCGGACCGCCCTCGCCTCGGCGTCGTGGGGCATCTTCGGTACGCTGCGATACGCCGACGGAGCGGTCGAACCGCGCGTCGCGCCGATGGGCGACGGGTCCCAGTCCGCCCTGAGCCTAGGCTGGGCCGTACGCGACGACGACGGGACTCCCATCGGCGCCCTCGTCGTCGACCTGCCGCGCCAATCCGTGGCCGAGGCCGCGCTATCCAACGGCATCATCGGCGGCGCGTCCTTGCGGTCGGCCTCGGGGAAGATCCTCTTCGATCAATCGGATCCTAGCCATGAGGGGGCTTATTCGTACGAGCTGCCCGCCGCCGCCGGCGTTTGGACGGAGGTCCCGGCCTACCTCGACGCCCATGGCGTGCCGACGCTCATCGCCCGCGTCGCCGCGCCGCCCCAGTACGACCGCGGATTCAGGTCCGCATCCAGGCGGCTCGCCGTCCTGGGCTTGGCCGCCGCGGCCGCGCTCGCGTCCGTCCTGGCCCTAGAGGCCTCCCGTAGCGTCACCAAGCCCGTCCTCGGCCTAGCGGAGGCAATAAAGGCCGTAGAGCGCGGCGATTGGAGCGCGCGCGCCCCGGCCGGGGCGGACGACGAGCTCGGGGAGCTCTGCCGATCCTTCGACGCCATGGTGCTCGAGCTGAAGCGTGCCTCCGACGACGCGGCGGAGGGGCATCGATTGCTGCGCGAAGCCGAACTGAGATCCCTCGCGGCCCGGACGAATCCGCACTTCCTGCATAACACCTTGGCGTCGATCAAGTCCCTGGCCAAGCTCGAGCGTAGCGCCGAGGTGTCGTCGCTCGTTACGCGCCTAGGCCGGATTCTACGGGCCGCCTCGGCCTCGAGCGAGGGGATGAGAAGCGTGGCCGACAGCGCCGAGATAATGGCGGATTACCTTGAGATCGAGCGCATACGCCATGGCTCGCGCTATGAATTCTCCATCGATATCGAAGACGAGGCGCTCGACGCGATGCTGCCTTCCTTGACCTTAGAGCCCTTGGTGGAGAACGCGCTCACCCACGGACTGGAGCGCAAGGCCGGCGGGGGGAGGCTCGCCGTGACGGCGAAGAGACGCGGGGACGAAGTATTCATAACGGTGGAGGACGACGGGCCGGGCCAGGACGCCGCGGCTATGTCCGCGCTGAACGCGGCCTTGGCCGGCGGCGACGCGCCCGCGGCCGAAGGCGGCATGGGCCTCCTCGGCACGAACCGCAGGCTACGCCTCGCCTTCGGCTCCCGGGCGCAGCTCCGGGTAGAGTCGCTATCGCCGGGCTTCGCCGTGCGCCTGCGGGCGCCCTATATCGGGCGCGCATGAGGCGCCTTCTCATCGCCGAGGACGAAGAGCCCCTGCGCCGCGAGCTGACCCTGACCGTACCCTGGGAGGATTGGGGCTTCGCCGTCGTGGGCGCGGCGGAAGACGGCCTTCAGGCGCGCGCCATGCTGCGGGAGCGGGCGCCGGAGCTGGTGCTGTGCGATATAAAGATGCCCGGCGTCGAAGGCGTCGAATTGCTGCAGGAGACGAGGGCGACGCCGGAGCTGGCCTCGACGCTTTTTATCTTCATTAGCGGCCACGCCGAATTCTCCTACGCGCGGGACGCGCTCCGCCTGGGCGCCGTGGATTATCTGGTGAAGCCCGTGGACGACGAGGCGCTGCGCCGGGCCGTCGCCGTCGCGCTGGCCCGCCTCGACGAACGGGACGCCGCGGCGAGCTCGTCGACGAACGCCAGGCTCGGGCTCGGGGCGCTCGGGGCGGCCGCGGGCGACGGCCGTTACGACGGGCAGGTCCAGGCCGCGTGCCTAGACATAGCCGATCGGCTGTCGACGGATATCACGCTCGACTCCGTCGGATCCAGGCTCGGCCTAAGCGGCGATCACCTCTCCAAGCTCTTTAAGAAAGCGACGGGATTGAGCTTCGCGGAATACCTCACGGCGGCGCGGATGAGGCGGGCCGTCGAGCTCCTAGCCGACCCCTCGGTCCGCATCGGCGACGTCGCCGACCTCTGCGGATACGCGGACCAGCGTTACTTCAGTACGGTCTTCAAGAAGCGGGTCGGAGAGAGCCCGAGCGAATACCGCAGGCGAAGGCAGGGCCGTTAAGGCGACGAGGCCCCGTCGAGCACGCTCTTAAAGCGGGCTAAGGTAGCGTCGCGCTCGTCCGCCGCCGCGCTGAAATCGTACGCGAGCAGGGGAATCGCGTCGAGCGAAGGTAGGCCCGCCGGCGGCTCGACGTCGGCCCTTGCCGAGCGCCTGAGGAACCGGATGCGCATCGCCGAGGCGACGTCCTTTCCGAGCGCGAAGTCTACGAAGCGTTCGGCGGCGGGCCGACGGCCGGTCCCGCGTACGATCGCCACGCCGTCGGGGAGCGCGGAGCTCCCGTCCCGGGGATAGACGATCGACACGTCGCCGCCGAGGCGCAGCGCGTCGCCCGCGGCGTATTCGTAGGTCGCGCCTACGAGGTACTCTCCCGACGCTACGCCCGAGTATACGGCCGCCGACTCCTTCAGGGCGCGGCCCTCGAGGCAGCCCGCGAATCGTCCGACGAAGTCCCAGCCGCCTTCGCGATCGCCGCCCGCCCTCGCCGCGAGCAGCATGGTCCTGAGCGCCGTATAGGAGCTTCCGGATCGGGACGGATCGGCGAAGGCGACGGAGCCCAGGAAGCGCGCGTCCGCTAAATCGGCCCAGCCCGTCGGCCGAAGCTCGGGGGCTACGAGCCGCGAGTTAACCAATATTACCATCGGCAGTACGCTAAAGCCCGTCCAAAAACCGTCAGGATCCTTAAGGCCGTCGGGGACGGCGGCCCGCTCGGGCGAGAAGTACGGCTCGAACAGCCCGACGTTGGACGCCAAGGTCTCCGCGCCGCCGCCCCAAAGGAGATCCGCGTCCTCGCCGGAACGGATCCTGTCTATCAGCTCGCCCGTGCCGCCGGACTTGACGATGACGGCCAAGCCGCTACGCTCGCGGAATTCATCGACCACGAGCTTGACCAGATCCGCGGGATGCGAGCTCATGATCACGAGGTCGGGTTCGCGCTCCGCCCGTATCTCCGGGGCCTTGGCGCACGATACGGCGAAGGCCGCCGCCGCGCAGGCGACGGCGCAGGCGGCGCGTACGATGGCTGAGCTCACTCCTTGCCGGCTTGATACACGGCCGATCCCCCCAGGAAATATTTGGACAGGGAGAAGAATAGCACGAAAACCGGGATGGAGGCTATCGCGGCTACCGCCATCATGGCGCCTTCGTCGGCGTGCTTCTCGGCCGCGAACTTCACGATGTAAGCGGGTATGGTCTTCATCCTCTCCTCCTGGGCGACCAAGAGCGGCCACAAGAGATTATCCCATTGCTGCCTAAAGGCCAGCACGGCCAGCGTCGCCGCCGCCGGGCCGGAATTCCTAAAGACGATATCCCAATATATCCTCGGCTCGGAGCATCCGTCGATGCGGGCCGCGTCTAGGATCTCGTCGGGGAAGGTAACCAGGTATTGCCTCATCACGAAGACGCCGAAAGCGTTCATCATGAAAGGCAAGATCAGCCCGGCGTAGCTGTTCTGCAGCCCGAGCTTGATGATGATGAGGTAGAGCGGGATCATCACCGTCTCGAAGGGGATCATCATCGTGCCCATCATGGCCATGAAGACGGCGTCGCGGCCCTTGAAGCGGAACTTCGCCAAGCCGTAGCCGACGAGCGACGAGAGCATGACCGTCGAGGCCGCGATCGCGCCCGATACGACGACCGAGTTCAAGATATTGCGCAGGTACATCCAGGCGCCGTCGTTGCCGGCCAAGGCCCGGACGTAATTCGCCGGCTTCCAAGTCTCGGGGATCCATCGATACGGGATTTTGACGATATCGAGCGCGGGCATGAACGACGCGCTCAGCATGAAGACGAGGGGGACGACGATCAAAGCGCAGCTGATCGCGAGCACGGCGGCGCCCGAGGCGCGGCCGAGGGTCCCCAAGGTCTTGGCGACGCGCTTGGATGCGGTCTCGGTCATAGATCGTCCTCCCCGCGGCGCGAGAAACGCAGCTGAACGTAGGTGAGCCCCAGCATGAGCATGAACAGCAGGGTGCTCATCACGCTCGCCCGGCCGATATTCAGGTCGCGCATGGCCGTGTTGTAGATATTGAGCGTGATCACGTTTATCGGGGCGGATGGCGCGCCCGACTGCGTGAATAGGTACTGGGTGCTGAAGGTCTTCATGCACTGAATGACGATCATCACGGTTACCATGACCGTCGTAGGGCGCAGCAGCGGCAGCGTCACGGAGAAGAACCTCCTGAACGGCCCGGCGCCGTCGATCATGGCCGCCTCGTAGACCGACTCCGGGATCTTCCCCATGCCGGTCACGAAGAGAATGGTAAAATACCCTAAATACTTCCAGACATAGACGATCATGGTCGATATCTGCACCATGCGGGCGTCCGCCAACCACTTCCTGTCCACGCCCGGCGTTCCCGCCAGGAAATTCGCGAATTGGTTCGCCAGGCCGCGCGGGTCGAGCATCAGGAGCCAAATGAGGGCGGCCACGACCGACGAAAGGACGGCCGGCGAATATAAGGCCGCCTGCACCAGGCGCCGCCCCCGCCGAAGGCCCGTAATGAGCGCGGCGAAGAGCAGGCTCAGGCTGAACAAGGGGATAAAGACGCCCAAGGTAAAGACGCCGGTAGCCCGCGCCGAGTTCCAAAACTCGGGGGAGCCCAATACGCGAACGTAGTTCGCGAGGCCGACGAAATCCGGCGACTTGAGCGACAGGAGCTTCTTGTTAAAGAAGCTCGTCCAGAACGCGTTAAGCATAGGGTAGAACGAGAAGATCGAGAAAAAGACGATACCCGGGGCGACGAAGCGCCAACCCCAGCGGGCGCGCTCTCGTTCGAGCCCCGGTACGCGCCGTCGCGCTCCCATGGCGTTTCCTTCCTGGCCGGGACCGCGCGGTCCCGGCTATCGATGCGGTCCTAGTCCTCCAGCGCGGCGCGGACGTCCTTGCGCAGCTTGTCCAAGGCCTTGGCGGGATCCGTGCCCGAGAGCATGACGGATTCGAAGGCTTCCTTAAGCAAGGACTCGATCTTGGAGCTGGCCTCGCCGTAATACACGATATGGGCGGCCGCCAAGTCCTTGGCGAATACGTCCGAGTACGGCATGGCCTTGAAGGTCGCCGATTCCATCAGCGCCTTCGTAGGCTGCACGATGGCGACCTTCTCTAAATATTCCTCGCCGTGCCTGAGCATCCAGCCGAGGAGCGCCCAGGAGGCCTGCTGGCTCAGCTTGGGCTTCTGGGCGTTGACCATGTAGTAATGGCCGTAATAATTGTTGGGAACCTTCTTGGCCGCGTCCTTCCATTGGGGGTACGGCACCACCATCCATTCGCCGGATTCGTAGAAGGCCTTGTTGGCGTCGCGCATGCGGGCTTCTTGATAGAGGCCCGAGAGCGACATGGCGATCTCGTTCTTGTCGTTGTCGAAGAGCTTGCGGGCGGCCGCGTAGGTAGGCGAACCGAGGTTCCGGCCGTTGGGGCCGAAGTCCTTGAAGTAGTTGAGCACCTTGAGCCAGGCGGCGTCGTTCGTCACGACGGCCTTACCGTCCTTGGATACCAACTCGCCGCCGAGCTGCTCGACCATCGGCATGACGGAAGTCAGATAATACGGGTAGCGGAAGTCGAAGCCGCGCCTGGTGATGATCTGGCCTTCGCGGCGCACGATGCGCTCGGATTGGGACATGATGTCCTCCCAGGTCCTGGGCCAATCCTTGTCCGGGTCGATGCCGGCGTCGCGCATGATCTTCTTATTGATGAACAGCGCCCAGTTGGTCAGCTCGAGCGGCAGGCCGTATACCTTGCCCTTCTCGATCACGGGCTCCAGCATGCCGGCGAGGTATTTGGATTCCAGATCCTTGGCGTTGCGATAGCCCGCCGCCGCGTAATCTACCTGCGCCACGCGGCCGTTCGAGATGAACTGGTAGCCGTCGAAGATCTCAAGGTTGAAGATATCGGGCCCGGCGTTGGCGGCGAATCCCGCGACGACGATATCCTTGATCTTGCCGGAAGGATAGGTAACGTAATTAACCTTAACCCCCGGATTCGCCTTGACGAATTCGTCTATCAGGCGTTTCTCAAGGGCGGTTCGGTTAGGGTCTTCGTGGGTCCAGATGGTTATCTCGACCTTCTTACCCTTAAGGGCGGCTACGACGGGCGCCTGGGCGAATGCGCCCACGGCGAGGCACGCGAGCAGCGCGGCGGCTACGAAGCGTTTCATGGCATACTCCTTATCGGTATGAGCGATACGCCATGATCGATCCGTAGCGCGCCGCCCGCAAGGCGACGATTCCGTTATTTTGTCGGATATTCCGTCATGCCGGCCCGCCTATTCCCACTCGATGGTGGCCGGCGGCTTGCTGGAGACGTCGTAGACGACGCGGCCGACGGCCTTCACCTTATTGGTGATCGCGGCCGAGATCTCCCTCAGTTCCTTCATGTCGAAGTCGAAGACGTCGGCGGTCATGCCGTCGTGCGAGCTCACGGCGCGCAGGGCGACCGTCCAACCGTAGGTGCGGACGTCGCCGGCCACGCCGACGGAGCGCACCGGCAGGAGCACGCAGAAGGCCTGCCAGATTTTATCGTAGAGGCCGCGCTCGCGGAGCTGGCGGAGGTACTCCTCGTCGGCGGCGCGGAGGACCTCGCACTTCTCCTTGGTCACCTCGCCCAGCACGCGGACGCCCAGGCCCGGCCCCGGGAAGGGATGGCGCCGCACCACGGATTCGGGCACGCCGAGCTCGCGGCCGAGGGCGCGGACCTCGTCTTTATAGAGGCGGTCCAGGGGCTCCACGACGCGCCCGGCGGCGCGTTTAGCCTCTACCAGGGGCGAGCGCACGTTGTGGTGGCTCTTGATGACGTGGGCCTTCTTGCCCACGCCCTTGCCCGACTCGATAAGGTCGGTGTAGAGCGTGCCCTGCGCTAGGTAGTAGTCGCCGAGGCCCAGGGCCGCGACTTCGCGCTCCTGTATGGCGATGAAGAGGTCGCCGATGATATGGCGCTTCTTCTCCGGCTCCTCGACGCCGGCTAAGGCGGAGAGGAAATCGTCTTCGGCATCGACGCGGTGCACGTGTACGGCGCCCATGCCCGCCAGGGTGCGCATGACCTCGTCGCTTTCGCTCTTCCGCATGAGGCCGGTGTCCACGTACATCAGGTGGACGCGATCCTTAGGCAGGCAGGTTAGGAGCAGCGCGCCGGCCACGGTCGAATCGACCCCGCCCGAGATGAGGAGCAGGACCGGCGCGTCGCCCACCCGCGCGCGTATCGCCGCGCGCTCCTCCTCGATATAGCGGGCCATGGTCCAGCTTCGTTCGCAGCCGCAGAGACCGAGCGCGAAGTTCTCAAGGAGCCTTACGCCGTACTCGCAATGGGTCACCTCGGGATGGAACTGCACGCCGTAGAGCGCTAGGCTCTCGTGCTTGATCGCGGCGGGGATGCCGTTGTCGGTCTTGGCCAAGACCCTAAAGCCGGGGGCTACGCGCTCGATCGAGTCGCCGTGGCTCATCCAGGAGAGGAAACCGTCGGGAATCCCGTTAAAGAGGGTATCCCGCTCGGACACGACGACGGGGCGCCGGCCGTACTCGCGGTCGGGCAGGGCTTGGACGGCGCCGCCGTGGTCCTGCGTCATGCGCTGGGCGCCGTAGCAGACGCCTAAGACCGGCAGCTCTCCTTTATAGACCAAGGCGTCGGGACGCGGCGCGCCGTCCTCGTAGACGCTAAAGGGCGAGCCTGAGAGCACGATGCCCTTGATGTCCGGAGGCAAGCGCCCTTCCAGCGCGGCGTCGCCGGGCATGATCTCAGTGTAGACGCCGAGCTCGCGGATGCGCCGGGCGATCAGCTGAGTATATTGGCTCCCGAAATCCAGGATCAGTATCGTATCCACGGGCTCTTCCTTACGATGGTGCGCTCGCGATCGTAGCCGACCGATACTATATCTATGGCCGTCTCGCAGTACTCTTCAATGAAAGAGATGTAGTCCTTCGCCGCGAGCGGCAGGTCTTCGTAGCGCTGCACGTCGGCGAGCGATCGCTTCCAGCCCTTGAACTTCCTGAGCACCGGCTGGGCCTTTTCAAGCTCCGCGATCGATGTCGGGAAGTGCTCAATAATAGACCCATCCACTTTATAAGCCACGCAGGCTTCAAATTCGTCTAAAGAATCATACACATCGAGGTGGGTCAGGATGAGGGAGTCGATGGAATTGGCTAAACAGGCGTAGCGCAGCGAGACGAGGTCGAGGTAGCCGCAGCGCCGCGGGCGCCCGGTGGTGACGCCGTACTCCCGGCCGGTGTCCCGGACGAACTGGCAGAGGGCCGACTGGGAATCGGGATCGAACTCGCTGGGGAAGGGGCCGTTGCCGACGCGGGTCGAGTAGGCCTTGAAGACGCCCAGGACCTTGTCGATGCGCCGCGGGCCTATGCCGCCCTGGGCCGCCGCGCCGGCGGCGCAGGACATGCCGCTGGAGACGAAGGGATAGCTGCCGGTGTCGATATCGAGGAGCGCGCCTTGGGCTCCCTCGAAGAGCACGTAACTATGGCGGTGCTTGGATAGGTAGTCGACGAGGTTCACCGCCATGGGTAGGAGCTTGGGCGCCCAGGCCGCCAGGTAGTCGCGGTCGGCCGGCTCGAGGTTGGCCAGGCGTTCGGGATCGGCCAGGTCGGCCAGGCGCACGCCGTCGCGCGAGGCCTTGAGCGCGTAGCTCACGCCGATGCCGCGGCCGGTCGTGCCGATGGGCTTGGCGCGGCCGGCCTCCGCCGCCTTATCGAGCTCGCGGTAGCGCGGCAGGACGAGGTGGGCGCGGTCGCTCACGAGCACCCGGCCCTTCCAGTCGATGCCGCGCTCCTCGAGCATGGACAGCTCGGCGAACATGGCCTCGGGGTCGATGACCATGCCGGTGCCGAGCACGACCGTCTTATCCGGGTACAGTACCCCGGAGGGGATGAGGTGCAGGGCGAACTGTTCGCCGCCGCGCACGATGGTGTGGCCGGCGTTGGCGCCGCCCGAGAAGCGGACGATGATCTGCGCCTCGGAGGCCAGGTAATCGACCATCTTGCCCTTGCCTTCGTCGCCCCACTGGGCCCCGATCAACACTAAGTTCATGCGTCCGTTCCTTCCGTATCGAACCTTAGGCTATCAGCCCCGCGAATAGTTCGGGGCTTCCTGGGTGATGGAGACGTCGTGGGCGTGGCTCTCGCGGAGGCCCGCGCTGGAGATGCGCGCGAACTGCTTGTACGCCCGAAGCGATTCTATATCCTTGCAGCCGGTATAGCCCATGCCCTTTTGCAGGCCGGCCGTTAGCTGATGCAGGAATTCCTTGAGCTCGCCCTTGTATGGCACCCTGCCCTCTATGCCCTCGGGCACGGGGCTCTCGTCCTTGCCGATCTGGTAGCGGTCGCCCGAGCCGGCCGCGATGGCGCCGAGGGAGCCCATGCCGCGGTATTCTTTATAGATGCGGCCGTCGTACAGGATCTCGCGGCCGGGCGCCTCCTTGAGGCCGGCGAAGAGATTGCCTATCATCACCGTCGAAGCGCCGGCGCCGATAGCCTTGACCAGGTCGCCCGAGTATTTAATGCCGCCGTCGGCGATCACCGGCACGCCGGACTTATCGGCTTCCTCGGCGCAGTCGTACACGGCGCTGAACTGCGCGACGCCGATGCCGGCGACCACGCGGGTGGTGCAGATGGAGCCGGGGCCTATCCCGACCTTGACCGCGTCGGCGCCGGCGTCGATCAGTCGCCGGGTCCCGGCGGCGGTGGCGACGTTGCCGCCGATCACGACGGCGCCGTAGCGCGACTTGATGGCCTTGACCGCGTCGATCACGGGCTTGGAATCGCCGTGCGCGGTGTCGAGCACGACGAAGTCGCAGCGCGCGCGCATGAGCAGGGGTACGCGGATGTCGAAGTCTTGGGGCGAGACGGCGGCGCCGACGAGGAGCCGGCCGGCCTGGTCCATGGCGGCCCGCGGGTAGCGCTCGTGCTTCTCCATGTCCTTGACCGTGATAAGGCCGCGCAGGCGCCTCTGCCCGTCCACCACCGGCAGCTTCTCGATGCGGTTGGCGTCGAACTTGGCGCGCGCGCCCTGCGGCGTGGGCTCGCCGGTCTCGGCGACCACCTCGGCCGTCATGGCCTGGCTCACCAGGGCCTCGTCGTCGCGCCTGAAGCGCAGGTCGCGGCTGGTGATGATGCCGACGAGCTTGCCCTCGGGGCCGAGCACGGGGAGGCCCGAGACCTTGTGCCGCTCCATGAGGGCGCGCACGTCGCGCAGGGTACGGTCGGCCTCCACCGTCACCGGCGCCTCGATGATCCAATTGAGGTAGCGCTTGACCGACTCCACCTGGGCGGCCTGGGCCTCGGGCCGCAGGTTGCGGTGTATCACGCCGACGCCGCCCTGCAGCGCCAGGGCAATGGCCATGCGCTCTTCGGTCACCGTGTCCATGGCGGCGCTGACGACGGGCACGTTCAGGCGTATGTCGCCGGCCAGCCGCGTCTCGAGCTTGGCTTCCTTGGGTAGGATCTCGGAGTAGCCGGGTAAAAGAAGGACGTCGTCGTAGGACAGGGTCTCGCGTATATCCATGCTTATTTCCCTCCCTCGTTCTTCGTCAGGTACGGTCGCGCTAGGGCGGCGTACTTAGCGGCGATAGCCCTAGCCTTTTCGGCGGCCCGGCCGCGATAGGCCTCGGGCGCGGCGAAGAAGGCCTCGGCGCTCCCGTAGCCGAGCTCGCGGAGCTTGGCGCCGAGCGCGGCGGCCGCCTCGGGCTCGGCGGCCAGGGCCAGGCCGAAGCTTAAGCCTCCCGATTCGGCCTTGAGCGTGATCGAGCGGACGAGCTCGTGGGCGTCGGCGCGGCCGCCCTCCGCCAAGAGGATATAGGCGGGCTCGGCCAGCACCATGCCGCCGCCGGAGCGCAGGTTGGCCAGCATGCGCTCGCGATTGACGCCCAGGCCCCGCAGGACCGAGATCATGCGCTTGACGGCGGCGGAGAAGCCGGCGAAGTACTCGGCTACGAAGCGGCCGCTGGCCGAGTTCGTCAGGTCGCGCTGATGCTCCGATATCTGGTCCATGAAGAAGGTGACGACGCGCGGTGCGAAGGCCTTCCAGAGGCTCTTTACGTGCTCGGAGTTCCAGGGATTGCGTTTCTGCGGCATTGTCGACGAGCCGACCTGGCCCGCGCCGAAGCCTTCGCGCAGCTCGCCGATCTCCGAGCGCTGTAGGTTTCGTAGGTCGTCGGCCAGGTTCGCCACGACGCCGAAGGCCGTATTGAGCTCGGTCAGGAGCCGTAGGAGATGCTCGGGCTCGACGAGCTGGGTCGAGTGCTCGCTGGGCTCCAGGCCTAGGAAGCCCAGGTACGAGCGCTCGACGGCCTCGGGGTCGGGATAGCTCATGGACAGGGCGTTGTACGAACCGGTCGCGCCGGCCAGCTTGCCGCGGAGGCCGCGTGCGCGCGCCTCGATCTCCGGCAGGCATTTGCCCAAGCGGGCGCAATACTCGGCCATGGCGAAGCCGAAGGTGATGGGCACCGCGTGCTGACCGTGGGTGCGGCCGACCTGGGGCGTCTCGGCCTCCCGATCGGCCAGGGCGCAGAGCTCGGCGACGAGTTCCGAAAGGAGCGGAAGCACGACGTCCAGGGTCGCGTCGCGGAGCCGCGCGGCCTGGGCGGTATCCAGGATATCGACGCTGGTCGCGCCTAAGTGAACCAAAGGAGCGAGCTCCTCGGGCACGTGGCGCTGGAGCACGTTGACCAGGGCGCGGATGTTATGCCGCGTGGTCTCCTCCTCGGCGTAGACCTCGGCGGGATCGACGGCGGCCGCCGCGGCGTCCAGGGCGTCGAAAGCCGCCTGGGAGGCGCGGCCGCGGGCCGTAAGATGGGCCTTGACGAGCGCCGACTCCGCCTTGGCGCAGTAGCGCACGGCCGCGTCCTCGGAGACGTAGGACGATAGGCGGTCGAAGAGCTCGCGGTTCGACGCCCAATACCGATGGTCGAGGGGGGAGATGTTCCTGAACATGTCGTGGGGGTGCATGACCGGTTATACAATGAAATCTAAGGCGGGGGCAAGGGCTTTCGTGTATACTCGGCCCATGGCCGGAATAGCTTGGGAAAGTTACCTCGTCTTCTTCGTCATAGCCGCCGCCTTCGGCCTCTTGGCCTGGGGACGGATCAGGCATGACCTGGTCGCCCTCCTCTGCCTCGGGACCCTCTCGGTCGCCGGGGTCATACCGGCGGACGAGGCGTTCTCCGGCTTCGCCAACCCGGCGGTCATCAGCGTCGCCGCCATCCTGATCGTCAGCCAAGGCCTACGGAGCTCCGGCTTCGTCGAGCTCCTCGGCTCGAAGCTACAGGGCTTCCGCGGCGGGACCGGCGTCCAAGTGGCCCTACTCTCCGGCATCGTCTGCGCGCTCTCGGGCTTCATGAACAACATCGGCGCGCTGGCCATCATTATGCCCGTCGGCATGCAGCTCCGCAGGAAGGTCGGCAAGCCGGCCTCCGCCGTCCTCATGCCCATGGCCTTCGCCTCGCTCCTAGGCGGCATGACGACGCTCATAGGCACGCCGCCTAACATGCTCCTCTCCGCCTTCAGGGCCGCGCACGGCGGCGGGAGTTTCGCCCTCTTCGACTTCGCCCCGGTCGGCCTAAGCCTGGCGGTATTAGGCCTCGCCTTCCTATCGCTCGTCGGGTGGCGCCTCCTGCCTAGCCGGGACGGACAGGAAGAGGACGCGGAGAGCTTCAAGGCCGGCCAATACGTCGCCGAGCTCGTCGTCACCGCTGGCTCGGCGCTGGCCGGCCGGCGCGTCGCCGAGCTTAAGGCCGAGCCGTTCGGCCTCGCGGCGGTCGGCTTGATCCCTGGGGCCGCGCCGGCCGCGCGGCCGAAGGGGTTCGCGGCCTTAAGCGCGAAAGCCGAGCGCCTGCCGGGGCCCGTCGGCCGCTTCTTTAAGTCGGCGGCGGCCAAGCGCCCCCTGCCTAGGCTTTCAGGCGACGAGACGCTGGCGGCGGGCGATACGCTCATAGTCGAGGGCCGGCCCGAGCGCATACGCGAGCTCGTCGCCGCCGGCGCCGCCGAGCTCTACGAGGGCGGCGCTCAGCCGACGGCGCAACCGGCTCCGGGCGCCTCCGGCGACGGAAGGCCCGATAAGGTCCAGGCGGCCGGGGTCGGCAAGGCCGACGAGGGCCTCGCCGTGATCGAAGCGGCCGTCCTCCCCGACTCGGCCTTGGTGAACAAGAGCGCCTCGGCGCTTCGACTGAAGGAGCGCTACGGCCTTTCCCTGCTCGGGCTATCGCGGAGCGGCGCTCGGATCGCGACGCGCCTCGATTCGACCGTTATCAAGGCCGGCGATCTCCTGCTCCTACGCGGCGTCCCGCCCTCGCTCCTAGACGAACGCGCGGCCGCGCTCGGTTGCCTACCCTTGGGCTTGCGGAGCCTCTCGCCCCGCGATAGGCGCAAGGCCTACCTGGCCGTCGCCCTCTTCGGCGGCGCCGCGGCCATGGTGATGGCGGGTCTCGTAGCGGTGCAGATGGCCTTCGCCCTGGCCGCGGTAGCCATGGTCCTGGCGGGCGTCCTGGCGCCCAAGGACATGTATAAGGGCATCGATTGGCCCATCATCGTTCTCCTAGGCGCTATGCTACCCGTTGGACAGGCCCTGGAACGGACCGGAGGGGCGCGTATCGTGAGCGAAGCCATGCTGGCCGCCTCGCGGGGGCTCCCGGCCTGGGCGATCCTGGCCATACTCTGCTCGACGACCATGCTCATGTCGGCGGTCATCAACAACGCCGCCACCGTGGTGCTCATGGCTCCCATAGGCCTGGGCCTGGCGGAAGGCCTAGGCGCGAGCATGGATCCCTTCCTCATGGCCATCTGCGTCGGCGCCTCGGCGAGTTTCCTTACCCCCGTCGCGCATCAGTCGAACGTGCTGGTCATGGGCCCCGGCGGCTACCGCTTTAGCGACTATCTACGCCTTGGGCTGCCGCTCTCCGCCATCGTGGTCGGAGCGGCGGTGCCCCTCATCATGTTCGTCTGGCCTTCGTAGGCCCGGGAGCCCGAACCCGCCGCTCAAGCGGCGGCCCGATAGAGCTCCGGCGGCGGCCGAGCCCCGGCTTCGTCGCTCCCAAGCGATCCGGGCTTTAAGGCGATGAGCTTTCTAGCACGCCGTCGCGGACTTCATAGTAGCGCGTCGGCGGCAGGGCGCGCGCGTCCCGCCAGGGCCCGTAATCGGCGCCGGCCTCGGCTCCCTTAAGTTCGACGGCGCGGACGGCGCGGCCGGGCCAGTCGAGAGGACGGCCGGGGACGCAACGCGCCGGGCTCGACTCGGGGATAAAGAGCCAGGCGGAGCCCGGACCGTAGACGACGGCGCGGCCCGCATCGTTGATCACGAGGCAGGTATCCTCATCGACGCCCAGGCCGAGGAGCGTACTCCGGCCGGCCGCGCCGTCTTGTAAGAGCCGCGCCATGAACGCGATAAGCCGCCCCTCCCGGCGCCGCTCGCTGAAATGGGATTCGGTTATGACGCCTTCCATGCCCGGGAGCCGCAAGAACTCCGTCTCGAGCGTCATCCATTGGTTGTAGGGATCGGCCAGGGCTTCTTCGGCGGACAGGGAGTGATCGTGCATAGCCGAGTAGACGAACTGCCCGAGCACGGCCAGCCCCGCCGAGTTACCGCCGAAGGGGACGCCGCGGCGGGCCGCTTGGTTCATGGCCTCCAGGGCGGCGCTCCCCTTCCACGAGGCTACGTATCGCGACTGGTCGCCGCCGTCTATAAGGACGGCGGCCGCCGCGGCCAGCCGGCGCGCCGCTTCTTGCGACTGAGCCCTCCTGGGCGAGTTGAGGACGAACGAGCTCGTGGAAGCTACCTCGGGGATCTCTATGAAGCGGCCGGCCTCGGCCGTAAGGAAGATCTGGTCGCCGCCGCCGGCGTAGGCGCCGTGTAGGTCGCGCGCCGCCGGCACGACGGACGAGCCGTGCAGGAACAGGCCGTAGCGCGGCGCGGCGGTCGCGCCGCCCGGCGTCCCGCTCGTAATCGTGGGGACTATCCCGTCGGTCGTCGATTCGACGCGTCGCCTTCGTTCGTACTCAGGGAGTTCGACCGGGCGTACGAAGAGCCTGAAGGAGCCGACGCCGTCGGCCTTGCTCGTCTCCAGGCTCGCGCGCACCATGTCGTCCGCGGCTAGGAACACGATGCCGCCCGGATCGTCCGAGTAATAATATCCGTCGTGCGTGCCCGCGTAGCCCTCGGCGCCCCGCCAATCGGGCCGCGAGAGGCTCGTCTTGGTCGACGCGTCCTCGCCGCGCTCGGACCTCCTGAACCGATCGTAGACGTCGATGCGATACGGCGAGCCGACGGCGAGCCCGCCGAGCTCGAAACGGACCGGCGAGCCGGGCCCCTCGATCCGGCCTTCGAGCCAAAGGCCTTCGGCAGGTACGCGTAACGGCGCGGCGGCAGGCGCTTCCGCGAGGCCGCCCGTCGGCCGCGAGCATGAGGCGAGCGCTAAGGCGGCGCATGCCGCCAGGGCGGTTAAGGCCGCCGCGGACCGAGGGCGGCCCAGGGCGGCGTTCGGGGCGCGGCGGCCCGAGAGGAACATGCGCATCGTCGCCTCCTACGTTCCGACGACGGGCCCGAAGGCCGCCGTCGAGACGCAGTATACTCCCGCGCGCCGGAACCTCAAATGAATGTTATTGGATTATACTGGCTTTATTAGTCCGCCGCCTTCTTGACCTTGAACTTCGCCAAGACCGGCGGCACGATGATGAGCATGGCGGCGGCCGTGACCCAGAAGGGGGCGCGACCGGCGCGACGCCCCGCCAAAGCATGGCGCCGAGCCAGGGCGCGGGCAGGGCAACGATGCCGTTGCTCGTCGACAGGAAGCCGAAGGCGATGCCGCGCAGCTCGGGCGGCACGGCCTTGGAGATGAGGCTCTGGTAGGCGGGCTGGAGCATGCCCATGGCGGCGCCGAAGACCACGAACGAAGCCGCCGCGGCCCAGGGCGAGGGCACGAGCAGCATGAGCGCGAAGGCGCAGAAGGCGACCAGATAGCCTCCGGCTATGGCGAAGCGCTCGCCGACGCGGTCGGCCAGGTGACCGGCCGGTATCATCACCAGCATGCCGGCCCCGCCTAAGAGCGCGTTCAGGGTGGCGATGGACGCGACGTCGATGCCGCGCCGCTCCTGCAGGAAGAGCGGCAGGAGATTGCCCGACAGGCCCATGGCTATGTCGCGGACGCCGTCGGAGAGCAGGAGCCAGGTCACGACGCCGCCGGAGAGCGCGAGGCCGGCGATGGCCTTGAGCGAGGCGCGGAACCCCGGCGACGAGGCGGCCGCGCCTTTCGTCGTTTGCGCGTCGCCGGCCTTCGGCGGTTGCCTCTTGGCGGCGTTCCGCGCCATGGCGATGCGCATGACGGTCGCGGCGAAATAGAGGGCGGCGCCGATCCAGATGAGGCCGCGCCAGCCCAGGCTCCTAAAGGCCAGGCCCCCGAGGAGCGGCCCCGCGACGGCGACGACCTGGTAGATCGCGTGCGTCACGCCGAACACCTTGGCCCGGTTCGACTCGTCGGATTGCTCGGCTATGAAGGCGTCGTAGCTCGGCGCCACGAAGGCGAAGGCGACGGCGCCGACCGCCTGGCTAGCGAGGAGCCATTGCCAACTCGGCGCTAGGACGATGCCGACCCAGCCGAGCATGCCGCCGACCGAGCCGATGGCGATGGCCTTTAGCCGGCCGATGCGGTCGCTAATCCAACCGCCGGCGATTTGCATGGCCAGGGGCACGATCATCGACAGCGTAAAGTACAGGCCTATCTCCGAGACACTCGCCTGGAGCTCGCGCAGGTAGAGCGGCAGGAGCGGGAAGAACATCTGGCTGGCCACGTTCGCCAGGATCATGGCGACCAAGAAGGACCAGAGCAGCGGAGTGATCAGGGCTCGGCGGGGCGACGGCGGGGCGACGGACGACGCGGGGCCGCCTGCGGAAAAATTCACTTCATTCGCCTCATTCACGATTATTTTGCCTCTCTATTTAGTGTTTCGCTCGTGGTATGGAAGCGGATGGCGGGATTCTTCTGCATGATGCGGTCTAGGAACCATTCCGACTCGAACATGAGGATATGGCCGCCGCGGATGTCGACGAGTATCTTGCGCTGGTTCTCGTCGATGAAGGCCTTGAGCGCCTTCTGGTCGTCCGAGTCGAACCAGCGCGCGATGCTGTAGTCCACCGGATCGTACGCGCAGGTGGCGCCGTACTCGAACTCCAGGCGCGCCTTAAGCACCTCGAGCTGCAGCTGGCCTACGACGCCGATGACGCGCGTGTTGGGGTTGGTGAGCTTGGACAGGATCTGCACCACGCCTTCCTCGGCCAACTGGTTGAGCCCCTTGGCGTACTGCTTTTCCCGGAGCGGGTCGACGTTGCGTATGATCTTGAATATCTGGGGGGCGAAGCTCGGGATGCCCTTGTAATTGACGATCTCGCCCTCGGTGAGGGTGTCGCCGATGGCGAAGGTGCCCGTGTCGTGCAGGCCGATGATGTCGCCGGCCCAGGCCTCGTCGATCACCTCGCGGTTCTGGGCCATGAACGCGGTAGGATTGGCCGAGCGGACCGTCTTGCCGGTACGCACGTGCAGGTAGGTTTTGTTGCGCTCGAACTTGCCCGAGCAGATGCGCAGGAAAGCGATGCGGTCGCGGTGGTTGGGGTTCAGGTTCGCGTGGATCTTGAAGACGAAGCCCGTCAACTTCTCTTGATACGGATCGACCGTGCGCTCCAGGGCCTTCTTCGGGGTCGGCGGGGGCGCGAAGCGCACGAGGCCGTCCAAGAGCTCCTTGACGCCGAAGTTGTTCAGGGCCGAGCCGAAGAAGACCGGCGTGGCCCGGCCCTCCAGGTACTCGGCGGCCTCGAAGGGCGGATAGATGCCCGAGAGGAGCTCGATATCCTCGCGCAGCTTCGCCGCGAGGCTCGGCCCCACGACGCGCTCTAGCTCGGGATCGGCGGGGTCGTCGAGGGCCAGGTCGGCCTCGGGCAATCGGTCCGTGCCGGCCTGGAAGAAGCGGACGCAGCGCTCGCGCAGGTCGTAGACGCCCTTGAAGCGCTTGCCCTGCCCGATGGGCCAGGTCATGGGCCGCACGTGGATGCCCAGCTCGCGCTCCACCTCGTCCAGGAGCTCCAGGGGATCCTTGCCCTCGCGGTCCATCTTATTAATGAAGGTCGCGATGGGAGTGTCGCGCATGCGCGAGACCTCGCAGAGCCGGCGGGTCCGCTCCTCGACGCCCTTGACCGAGTCGATGACGATGAGGCCGGAGTCGACGGCCGAGAGGCCGCGGTAGGTATCCTCCGAGAAGTCGGCGTGGCCGGGCGTATCGAGCAGGTTGACGAAGCGGCCGCCGTACTCGAAGCCCATGACCGAGGTACTGATGGAGATACCGCGCTCCTTCTCCATCTGCATGAAGTCGGAGGTGGTCTGGCGGCCGGACTTACCGCCCTTGACGGCGCCGGCGACGTGGATGGCGCCTCCGAAGAGGAGGAGCTTCTCGGTGATGGTCGTCTTGCCCGCGTCGGGATGCGAGATGATGGCGAAGGTCAGGCGCCTTCGAATTTCGTCGTGGTCGTTAGGCATACGGGCAGGGAGTATAGCGGCGGCGGGCCCGCGGGTCTAGCGCGGGCTCCGACGCGACGGCGGCGGCCTAGCCCGAGCGGGCGCTCCCGGAGGGCTCGGCCGCCCGAGCCTTCCGGGCGCCGAGGACGTTCGTGCCCCAGACGCCGGCGACGATCATCGCGCCGCCCAGGAGGTCCGTGGCCAGCACCCGTTCGCCGCGCAGGAGGAGGCCGGCGAGCACCGAGACTACGGTCGTCAAGTTGGCGAAGACCGCGGCCTCCGGAGACTTGAGCTTGGACAGGTTGTAATTGACCATGAGGAAGGCGACGACGCTCGATAGGAGCCCCAGGTACAGCACCGAGCCCAGCGCGGCCGGCCCGAGCCGAGCGGCCAGGTCGTAGCCGCCCGAGCCCGCGGCGCCTATGGCCTTGAGGGCGAACAGGAGGCCGAAGGCGAGCGTGCCGGCCCACATCATGAAGAGCGTGATCTCGGCCGGCTTGAACGAGCGCGAGCTGTAGCGCGAGGCGATATTGAAGCTGGCGGCGCAGAGCATGGAGAGTATGAGGAAGACGAAGCCCAGCGGCTGGCCGCCGACCTTGCCCGAGGCCCTGAATAGCACGACGAGGAGAACCCCGGAGAACGAGAGCAGGGTCGTGGCGATCTGGACGGGCCGCAGGCGCTCGCGCAGGATAAGGGCCGCCAGGCCCGTCACGGCGACGGGTATGGCCGAGAGGATGATGCCGGCCGTCGACGAATCGGCGAGCTTTAAGCCTTGCGTCTCGAAGACGAAATAGAGCACCGGCTGCAGGAGCGCCGTCGCCATGAGCGGCCGCAGATCCTTACCGCGGAAATCCACCTTGACGACGCCGGCGAGCGCGAGGCCCGAGAGGGCGATCGCGGCCGTGAGGAAGCGTAGGAAGAGCAGCTCCTCGAGCGAAAGCGCGTCCAAGGCGGTCTTGGAGAAGAGGAAGGAGAACCCGAAGATAGTGCTCGCGGCGATCCCGGCGAGGTAGTTCTTTGCGCTGGCCATGGCGACGGCATTCTATCGGCGGCTAGGGCCCGTGGCAAGCCGCGGGCGGCCCTCCCCGGCATCAGTCCCGGCCGCCTACGGTAAAGCTCCGCCTGGCCGCGTTGCCCGCTTCGTCCATGACCAAGAGTTCGTGGCGCCCCGGCGCCGGCCGATGCTCGATCCTATGGTCGCCCCGGGTCTCGCCCAGGTACTCGTCGTCCAGGTGCCAGAAAAGCCGCGCCGCGGCGGCGCGATGCGCGGCGCGGTAAACCGTCTTACCCGGCGATCCGTCGAGCTCGACCGGCACGTAGATGAAGGCGCCCTCTTCGGGGGCGACGAGCTCTAGCTCGCCCGCGGCGGGCGGCGCGCAGCCGGGTAGCCACGGGGGCAGCGGCCGATAGAGCGCGTTGCTCCTACGGTAGTACCATTCGAGCGTAGGAGGCAGGACGAAGCGGCGTTCGCTCCGCAGCTCCAGCTCGCCGGCGCATTGGGCCGAGGCCTGGTATAGGCCGTCGGGGCTGAGCCGGACGGTCCGGCAATAGGGGCAGGCCTCTTGAGGCGCCGCGTCGACCGGGACGAAGGCGTCGCGCTCAGAGGGGCAATCGGGGCCGGCGGGGTAGCCTGAATCGGCGCAGACGCGCACGGTCCGCAGCGCCTCCGCCGGGCGGGCCGGCCACGCGGCGCGCGGCAACATGCCGAAGAGCTCGAACAGGAGCGGCGCCGCCGCGTCGGTACCGGTGAGCCCGGGGCGCCCCACCCCGTTCGCGTTGCCCGCCCAGACGCCCACGACGTATTCGGCCGTGACGCCTATGGCCCAGGCGTCGCGAGCGCCGAAGCTGGTGCCGGTCTTCCAGGCCACCTTAAGGGAGGAGGCGTACTGGTGCCATGACGCTTCGTCGCCCGGCCGGCCCACCTGGCTCAGCGCCTCCAGGGTAAGCCAGGCCGCGCCGCGAGACAGCGGGGCATCGACGAGGGCGAGGCTCGGCGCGCCGAGGCTCCCGGCGGCCGAGGGCTTTACGATCCCGGCGGCCGAGGGCTTTGCCATCCCGGCGGCCGCGGGCGACGCGGGCGGCGACGCGGTGGCCCGCCACGAGACGCCGGTGAACTGCGCGCCCGCGGCCGGCTCAAGCCCCTGCGCCGCGCGCGAAAGAAGCGCGTAGGCCCCCGCCGCGTCGACCAGATTCGCCTCGGCCCCGCCTAGGACCAGGGTCAGCCCGTAGTCCGCGTGCGCCCGCTTGAGGGTGCTAAAGCCTAGGCGGGTCAGCAGGGCGCCGAAGCGCTCGACCCCGTAGCCGCGGAGGAGCCGTACGAAGGGGACGTTGAGCGAACGGGCCAGGGCCTCGTCGGCGCGGACCGCGCCCGCGAAGGTCTTGAGGTTATTCTCGGGGCTATACGAGCCTATGCGCGTCGGCACGTCGGCGACCAAGCGCGAAGGGCCGAGCTCGCCTGAGTCCAGCATGGCCGCGTAGAGGAAGGGCTTTAAGATGCTGCCCGAGGAGCGCGGGGCGACGGCGCAATCGACGTGGTACGAGCCGGCTAGCCCGGCTGAACGCGCGTTGCCGATATAGGCGAGCACGGCGCCGTCCGCCACCCGGGCCACGACGGCGGCGACGTTCCGCACGCCCTGCAGTGCCAGGCGACCCGCATGCCGCTCGGCCGCCGCCGCGGCCCGGGCCTGCAGCGCGTAATCCAGGCTGCTGCCATGGCTGCCCGGCGGCAAGGCGGCCGCCGCGTGCATGGCCAGCTCGGGCATGGCCTTCGGCTCGTCCGGCAAGGGCTCGGCCAAGGCCGAGCCCAAGGCCCAGGAATCCATACGCCCGCGGCCGGCCAGGTACGCCAGGAGCCCGTCGCGCTTGCGCTTTAGCTCGTCGCGCGAACGGCCCGGATGCACCAGGCCCGGGCTGTTCGGCAGGACGGCCAAGGTAGCCGCCTCCGCCCAGCTGAGCTCGGCGGGGCTCCTGCCGAACCAACGGAAACCGGCCGCCTCCAGGCCCACGACGTTGCCGCCGTAGGGCGCCCGCTCCGCGTAGAGCGCGGCTATCTCGGCCTTGGTATGGAACAGCTCCAGGCGCAGGGCGGCCCAGAGCTCGGCGGCCTTGGCCGCGAGGTTCCGCCGCGCCGAGGGGCGCGACAGCCTGGCCAGCTGCATGGTCAGGGTCGAGCCGCCGGACACGACGCGGCCGGCCTTCAGGTTATCGCGCAAGGCGCGCGCTATGGCCTTGGGATCGAAGCCGGCGTGGCCGTAGAAGGCCCTATCCTCGTAGGCGACGAGGGCGGCGCGATAGCGCTCCGGCGGCGCCGCACCGTCGGCGGTTTCTAGGCGCCACTGCCCGTCGCCGGCGGTGCGCGCGGCCAAGAGCTCGCCGCCCGCGGCGTAGAGCGCGGTCGAGTACTCGGGCTCGTAGCCGGCCAGCGGATCGACGAGGAGTAGCGCCAGGACGAAGACGAGGCTTCCGCTCAGGCTCGCGGCCAGCTCGGGCGAACGCAGCGCCCGAGCCGCATAGCGCGCGCCGCGGGCGGCCTTGGCCGCCGCGGCGGCGACTATCGGCCAGACGGTCGTCAGTACACGCGCTTTCGCTAGGATACGGGCGATCGCCTGAAACGGGGCGGCCGCCCGATGCCCGGCGGCCGCCGGACCTCCGGCGGCCGCCGATCGCTCTAGCGTACGTTGCTCCTCGGGGCCGGCGGCCGCGCGCTCGGCGGCGCCGCCACCGGGCTCAAGGGCCGCCCCGGTATGACCGCGAAGTATTCGGGCCGATACATGGCCTCGACCGTCACGGCCGGCAGGAAGTATTCGCCGGCGTAGGTCTTGTTCACGAAGATGCGGTAGCGCCTGGTCTCGCCGCGCTCCAAGCCGAAGTAGGTCATCACGCGGTCGTCGCGGACGTCCTGATAATCGTAGGGCGAGTTGCCCGCGCCTTCGTCCTGGTCGCCCGAGCGCCCGACGCGGAGGTTCCCGATCTCCCAACCCGAGGGCGAACGGAAGGTCAGCGCCAGGTCGCCGAGGCGCTCGCCGCTGCGGTTCGCGACCTCGAGCTCGACGATCATGTCCTGCCCCAGGCCCAGGGCCGCGGGATCGACCGGCGTTTCGGCGTTGTCGAGGCAGCGTACCTCCAGCGCCAGGCCGCGCTCGGCGGCCGCTTCCCGTCCGGGCAGGGGCGTGCCGGTCGCCGCGACGCGGGCGTATACGGCGGCCCCGCCTTCGTTCTGCAGGCTCAGGCGCAATAAGCCCGTCCCGGCCGCGAGGGGCAGCCTGGCCACCGCGCGGTCGACGACCACGCTACCCTGCCCGCCATCGTAGGAGTAGCGCAGCTTGGCCTCGCCGCTGGCGGCGGCCTTCATATACGGCAGGGCCGCGATCAGGGCGTAGCTTAAGGACTGCGTCGAGTAGCCGACGCGGCGTCCCGAAAGATCCTCGGCTATGGACTTAAAGAGCGGCAGGGCCCGCGCCGAGTCGCCGAGGCGGTTCAAGGCGTCCAGGACCACGGCCTTCTCCCGGAGCTCCGAGCCGTAGACGCGCTCGATGCCCTCGTAGGGCCTTAGGTCGATGGAGGAGCCGCGTATGAGCTCGGCGGCCCGCGCCCGCTGCCCGGCCAGGGCATAGGCCGCGGCCAGCTGGTAGAGCGCCGCGCTGCGATGCGGCCCGTATTCCACGAAACGGTTCATGGCGGCCAGCTCGGGCGCCTTGGCCAGGGCCAGTACGTAGAGCCGGTAGGCCTGCTCGGCCTTGGACCAGTCCTCACGGCCGGCGTACTGCGCGGCCTGGGTCCGTAGGAACGCGACGGCGGCGTCCTTGATGCCCGCCGGCAGGGCGTAGCCCTGCTGCTCGGCCATGACCAGGAAGTGGGTCACGTAGACCGAGAGCCAGGAGTTCTCCTCGTAGCCGCCCGGCCAGAACACGAAGCCGCCGCGCGCCGTCTGGAAGTCGGGCAACTTGGCCAGCGCCGCGCCGACGTTGGCGCGGGTCGCCTCCAGCTGCTCGGGGCTTAAGGCCATGGCGTCGGCCAGGAAGAGCTGCGGGAAGGCCTTGCTCGTGGTCTGCTCGGCGCAACCGTGCGGGTAGCCTATGAGCCATGACAGCGCCGCGCTTAGGTCGATAGGCGGCAGGAGCGAGAGCTCGAGCCAGGCTTGGTTAGATCCCGCTATGCCCGGTAGCTCGACGGTGAGCTCGGCGCCCTTGCGGCCGTCGACCAGCGCCGACTCCACGGTCGTCACCGGCACGGCGGCCGAGCGTACGGGTATCTCTACCGATTGGATAGAGCTCTGCCTGCCGGGGGCCGAGAGCTCGGCGGCGAGCTTCACCGAGCCCAAGGCCTCGCGCATCTTGAGCTCGAAGACGACGAGCTCCTCGCCTTCCTCTTTCCAGGTAAGGTCCTTCTCGGCGGGACCGACGAGCTCGGCGGGTCCTTCGACCGTAAGCTTAACGCGGCCGGCCTGATTCTTGCCTATGAAGCCGAAGGCGGCCACCGGCACCGAGACCGTCTCGCCGGGCCCCAGGACCCGCGGGGCGGTGATGAAGGCCATGAGCTCGGAGCGCACGGGGCGCTCGAGCTCGGTACGGCCGTAGGCGCCCTCGGGCGTGCCGGCTACGGCCATGAAGCGCACGGCGCCGACGTAGGGCCCGAGCTCCAGCTCATGGCTGCGGCTCTGGCCCTGGCTGAGCTCGAAGGGGCCGAAGAAGCGCACGACCGGCGGGAAACGGCTGACCTTGCGGCTGCCGCCCGCGTCCCCGAATTCCGAGCCGCCTATGGCCAGGAGGGTCTGCAGCGAACCGGAGAAGGCGTTGGCCACGTCCTTATACATGTCGTAGGCCGAAAGCGCGCTCGCCTCTTTCTTGTAGAATTCGTTCCAAGGGTTGGGCGCGCTATAGCGCGTGATGCCTAGGAGGCCCTCGTCCACCACGGCTACGGTATAGTTCATGGCCTTGCCCGCGGCTTCGCGCACGGTGAAGGTCGCCGTGCGGTTGGGTTCCAGGGCCGCCGGGGCCTCGATGACCGGCTGCAGGCGCGTAGACGGGTTCTCCACCATGATGGGCACGACGCCGTAGAGCCGTATGGGCAGGTCGTTGGCCGTCTGCAGATGGGGCTGGACGAAGCTCACGTGCACGTAGACGTTCGGCGCCATGGCCTCGGTGGCGCGGAATTCGTAGACGGTCGTGCCGTCCTTGGCGTCGATCCAACGCTGCTCGATGACGCGGCCGGCGCGCTCCAGCGAGACGAAGGCCCGGCCTTCCTTATTGGAGGGGAAGCTGACCCGGACCGGCTCGCCCACCGCGTAGCGTTCCTTGTCGGCCTGAAGACTGAGCATGAAGGCCGAGCCGCCGCCTTCGCCGCGGCCGCGGCCGGCCCAACCGGGCCAGTCCATATAGAACACGGTTCCGGCGGCGTGGCCGCCCGACGCGTCGCTCACGCGCAGGAGGTAGCGCCCCCATTCGGGATAGTTCAGCCTGAGCTTATAGCTGCCGCGGCCGTTGCGGACGCCCACCGTCTCCTTCTTGAGGAGCCGATTGAAGACGTCCGAGGCGTGCTCGGCCAGGCTCTCCTCGCCCTTCTCCCACCACCAGCGCCACTGGAGCTTATAGAGCGAGACCTCGACCTGGGCGTCCGCGACGGGCTTGCCCTCGCGGTCGACGACGAGGAGCTCTACGGCGTGGTCCTTGTCGGTGAGGATCATGCCGCGCGAGGCGTCGCCGGCGGGCAGCTTCAGGCCCACGTAGCGGGCGTAGGGATGGAAGTCGACGCTGAACTGCTCGCTGGAGAAGAGCCCGGAGCGTTCGAAGGCGCGCGACAGGAAGCTCGCGCTCAAGGGGCCGGGCGCGGGATACTCGACCGACAGGTTCAGGGGGAAGCGGGCCTCGCCCGCGCCGTCCAGGTAGCCGTCGAAGAGCACGGAGCGGCCGGATTCCACGGTCCGCAGGGGGTCGTAGAACGAGAAGCCCGGATAGTCGCCCGGGGCCTTGCCCGAGGATGCCAGGACCATGGATACGTCGGCCTTGAGCTCGGGCGCCGGCGCGCCGTGGAGCCAGGCGGCCTTAAGGCCGAGCGCCCGGGTATCGGCCGACAGGTAGGGCTTATCGCCCAGGTCCAGGTTGAGCTTCAGGCGGTTGGGCATGACCGTCTCCACCTTCAGGCTCTTCGTGAAGGTCTTATTACCCACCTTCACCTTGGCCAGCCAGGTGCCGGTGGGCGAGCTGGGCTCGGTGCCCGCCTTGATATAGTACATGCCGCCGACCGAGCCGCGGTAGACCTGCTGGCGCACGACCTGGCCGAGCGGGTTCACCAGCTCGAAGCCGACGGGGTGGTCGGCGGGCAGGGTTTTCAGGCGGTCGTAGAGCATGAAGACCAGGTGCATGTCGTCGCCCGGGCGCCATACGCCGCGCTCGCCGTAGATGAAGCCCTTCACGCCTGAGTCGGCGGTCTCGCCGCCTACGTCGAAGTGGCTTACCGCCAGGCGCTGCGAAGGCGCGAGCTTCAGGTAGCCGCGCTCGCGCCCGGTCTTGGCCCCCGCCGCCTCTACGACCATGAAGCTGGGTTGGCCGGCCGCGTCCGCCGCGGGCCTGAGCGTCGCCAGGCCGTTTCCGTCGGCCTTGGCCGCGGCCAGCAGCTTGAGCGCGTAGCTATAGACGGAGACCTGGGCCCCGGCCAGGGGGCGCGCGGTCTTCAAGTCGCTCGCGGCGACGCGCCAGGCGCCGTCGACGTCCTCGGTCGCCATGACGCCGACGTCGGATACCAGGACGTTGCGCCTGGCCGTGCGGTCGCGCCCGTAGCGGGTCTGGTAGAACGCCGGATGGCAGGGATCCTCGCGGTAGCGGTAATAGTCGTTCCAGTCGAAGTATTCGTCGTAGTAATCCCAATACGAATCGTCGTCCGAGTCGCGATCCACGACGGCTATCGGCGGGAACTTCCAATCGCCGGCGTCGGGATGGCTGTTCTTGCAGACGTAGCGGATATGGTCGCGCGAGAAGGCTACGCGCAGCTGGAAGAGGCCGTCCGGATGCTCGGCTAGGAGCGGGCCCAGGTCGAGCGCGTGCGTCACCCACTGGTTCTTCTTGTCCTCCGTCCAGCCCAGGTCGATCTCCGAGCGCCAGACTACGTCGCCGACCCGCTTCAGCTCCTTGGCGCCGGTGAGCTCGTTGACTTGCAGGAATTGCAGCATATTGTCGCCGTAGACGCGGAGCGCCTCGACGTAGACCGCGCCCAGGTTCTTGGTCTCCAGGAGGACGGTCGTCCCCTGCGTGCTCGGGACGATCACGCCCCCGGCGGGGAAACGGACCTCGGGCTTCTCCCAGTTAATCTGCACCTGGGCCTGGACCGGCAGGGCCAGGGCCGGACCCGACGCGCCGCCCGAGCCGGCCGCGCGGAGCCCCCGCTCCACGTTCATGGTCAGGTCCTCGGGCCAGGCGAGCGACGCGTACACGCGCACGAGGCCGCCGTCGGTCTCGTAGCGGAGCTCGCCGCCCCCCGAGGCGCCGATGAGGCCGCGGAGATCCTGCGACTTATCGACGGGGCGGCTGAAGGACAGGCTCACGGCGGAGGGGCCGCCGGGCTCGGGGCCGCGCACCGAGAGGAGCTCGAAATCGCCGGCGGCCGGTACGCGATAGCTACGCGAGCCGCGCTCGTCGGAGCCCAGGGCCTTGGCGTCCCACCGGAGCGTAAGCTCGCTCGCGGCCGCGCCCTGCGGCACCCCGCTCACCGTAAAGCGATGCACGCCTTCGCCCTCGCTCTTCCAGGCGATCGGCAGGGCGTCCGGCCGCAGGCCGCCGCCCAGGGTGGCAGAAAGCAGGCGCTCGAACGAAGCGCCATCGTCGATATCCTCGGCGTATACCAGGCCCTCGAGCGTAAGGCCGCCGTCCCAGGCGGCGTAGAGCTCGCCGGGCAGCACGCTGACGTTCGGCGCCGCCGCCTTGAGCTCGAAGCTAAACCAGCCGTTCTCCGGCTCGCCCAAGGCGGCGAAGTCGAAGACCACGCGGTAGTCCTGGCCGGCCTTAAGCGGCGCGGCGGGGACGAAATCCACGCGGGAGCCGTCCTGGCTCCAGCGCGCCGAGCCGTCGACGGCCGGGCTGAAGGTAAACGGCATGGCCCCGGCCAGGGCCGACGCGTCGCGGCTCCGCGACAGGACGACGCCGATCGCCGAGCCGCGGGATACGATACCGGCGCTGTGGGCGACGACGAAGTCGGGGTTCGGCGCCCGCGCGCCCGCGTAGCGCCCGCCGCCGCAGGAGGCGGCGAAAACGAGCGTGAGGACGCTTAAGGCGAAGGCGGCGCCGGCCGTTCGGATACGGCGGGCTTGCGTGGCTTGCTTGGACGTACTGTTCATCGCGTTTCCTCTGTTTTTAAAGCTGCCGAGCGGGGCCGCCCGATCTAGGCGTCCGCACTCCTGCGCTATCGCTTCAGGATCGAATACTATCATGGTCGCTCGCCGTCTAAGAGCCGGTCCATAACGTCGCGCAGGACCGCCCAGGCCTCGGGGGCGGCGCCGCTCGCGTCGACGGGCACCAGCGTATCGCGGGCGGCGTAGAAATCCTTGAGCGGCTCGGTTTGCGCACGATAGGAGACCAGGCGATTCCTCACCGATTCCGCCGAATCGTCCTCGCGGATATAGAGCTCGCCGCCGCAGGCGTCGCAGCGCGCCGGGTCTCGGGTCGGGCAGAACGTTATGTGGTAGCTGCGGCCGCAGGCCCGGCACATGCGGCGGCCGGACAGGCGCTCGACGATCGTGCCGTCGTCGACCTCGAAGGATATGACGTAGTCCTCGGGCTGCAACGCCGACAGCGACCGGGCTTGGGAGATGGTGCGCGGGAAGCCGTCCAAGATCCAGCCGCCGGCGAGGTCCGGACGGGAGAGCCGTTCGCCGACGAGGTCGATGGTCAGCCCGTCCGGCACGAGCCCGCCCTTGCCGATGATATCCCTGACCTTGAGCCCGAGCGGCGTAGCCTCGTGAATGGCCGCCCTGAACATCTCGCCGGACGAAATATGCGGTATGCCGTAGGCCTTGGTAGCCTCGACCGCCATGGTGCCCTTGCCGGCGCCCGGGGGGCCGAAGAATACGAATCTCATCGCGCGCCGCTCCTTTTTTAGTTCCGGGTCGAGCGCCTTCCGCGGCGCCCCGAAGCTACCATAAACTAGTTTTTCGCTTCGGTAAACAGCGGCCGCGCGGAATAACACGGGGGCGGCGAGGCTCGCTTGCGGGCCGGCAGGGCTCGCTTGCGCGGCGGCGCGGCCGTCACGCCCGATAACAGCTGGCCCAGGGTTTGTTCAAATTGTATCTGAAGACGACCTCAAGGTGCCGTACGATCTCGTCGGTCGGGAACGCGATAGAGAAGGCGTTCCGCTCCCTAAAATCAGTACTGGACGGCGTCTCCAGGGGCTCGTCGTCGATATGCGCCTCTATCCCGAAGGAGCGCAGGGCTTCGACCTGCGGTCCCGGATCGCCGCCCCCGTGGCGCCGTATCACGAACGGCGTATACGAGAAATCCACGCCGCTTTCCCGCGCCTGTCGCCTCCAGACCTTCAGATCCTCCGGCAGGAGCCGCGCGGCGAAGGGCAAGGCGTCGGAACCCAAGAGGTGGGTGAGTTCTAGCGCGGAATGGGGAAAGAGCGCCATGAAGCGCCTGACGATCTCCATGGTGTCGGCGCCCCGGCCGATGGCCAGCGGCACGATGAAAGGATGGAATATCTCCGCAAGCTGCATGCGGATGAGTTCCATGCGGTAGCGATAATCGCTCTTCCGCGGCTTGGCCGGGTTATCGTGGCCCTCCGCCACGACGAAGACGGCGTGGGCCATGGCCCGCGGCGACGAGAGGTAGCGGAGCGCCATGGCTAGGTGGGTCATCTGGAACGGATCGAACGATCCCATGAAGAGCGCGGCCCGCAGGCCGTAGGACGGCGATCGTAGGGCGTATGGGAAGCCGTTTAGATCGAGCGGGACCAGGGAGCCGGCGCCTATCCGCGCCTCGATGCCGCAGAGCGCCCGCTCATAGATCGTGCGATAGTAGGCGAAGTCCACCCGATCCATCGCGGTGAGGTAGGAATAGGCCTCGAGCCTCTCGAAAACCGCCCGAACCCGTTCGCGCGTCTGCGCCAGCTGCCCAGGAGCGTCCATGCCGAACAGTCTAGACCGGCCCGCGCCCGAACGCAATCGCGACGGCGGGCGCGGCCCCCGCGAGCGCGCGTCGGGCGCGAGGCGGGCGCGCGGCGGGCGGACGGCACGGCGGGCGCTCGGCGGCATCGGGAGGGCGGCCGTCCTATATCAGATTTCATTTATATCTATATATTTCTCTTGCAATTTAAGCCGATGGCGGTAGAATACGAAGATACCCAAGCTCCATGGTACGGCAGCGGATACGCATCAGGTTCGACACTCCCGAGGGTAAGATACGGGAGGAATCATGGCGACGAACGCAGAGCCCCGAGTAGCGGGCGCACCGGCCCGACCTTCGCCCGACGCCGCGAACGCGGCCAGGGCCGTACTAAGCACGACGGCCTCGACCGCCTTGAGCGGCCGGAGGAACGCTACGCCCCCGCCCGAGCTGGAAAGCGTCGTCGCCGAGGCGATCGCCAAGGCCGCCGGCAAGCCGGGAGCCCTGCTCTCGGTCTTGGAGGCCTGCCAGCGCGCCGATCCGCACCGCTACCTGTCCAAGGACGCCCTGGGCGTCGTCGCCGCCGCCATGGGCCTGCCCCTGTCGCGCGTCTACTCGGTCGCGACCTTCTATTCTTATTACAACCTCTCGCCCCAAGGCGACCACGTCGTCGTGGTATGCCGCGGCACCGCCTGCCATACCCGGGGCTCGCTCGGCCTCCTGCGCGAGCTCCTCGCCGAGCTCGGCGGGCAGGATTTCAGGGAAGACGAAGAATCTTCCTTCACGACCGACGACATGCGCTTCACCGTTCGCACGGTGGCCTGCTTCGGCCAATGCGCCTTGGCGCCGGTCGTCGCCGTCGACGGCCGCATCTACTCGCGCGTCACCCCGGCGGCCCTGAAGGCGGCCCTGGGCGCCTGCAAGGCCGGAGGCAAGCTATGAGCGCGCCGTATCCCGCCCTGCCCGGCTCCGCCGCCTTGGCGGCCCTCCGCGCCCGCGGCGCGACGGCCTTGCGGCCCGCCGCCCCCCTGCTCTCCGTCGGCCTCGGTACCTGCGGCATCGGTAACGGCGCCGACGAGCTCTACGACCGGCTCGCGGCCGCCGCGGCCGAAGGCGGGGCCGCGGTCAAGAAGGCCGGCTGCTTCGGCTACTGCGCGGCCGAGCCCCTGGCCATGGCCTACCTGCCGGGCAAGCCCGTCCTCCTCTTCTTCAACGAGCGGCCCGAGCGCGCCGAGCGCCTGTCGCGCCTGGCCGCCGACGCCAGCTCATGGGAAGCCTTGGCTAAGGAGGCCGACGCCAAGATCAGCCGCTGGGACTTTAGGACCGGCCAAGCCGATTTTGGGCAAGCCTGGCCCAAGCTCCCGGAGTGGGACGAGCTCCCCTTCTTCAAGGGGCAGCTAAAGTTGGTGCTACGCGACGCGGGGCTCATCGACCCCGAGAGCCTGGCCGAGTACCTGGCGGTCGGCGGCTATTCGGCCTTGGAGCGGGCCCTCTCGCTCGGCGTCGCCGAGGGCCACGACGCGGGCGCGGAGCGGGTGCTCAAGGCCGTGGCCGATTCTGGGCTCCGCGGACGCGGCGGCGCCGGCTTCCCCACGGGCGTTAAATGGAAGCTCATGCGCCAGAGCCCCGGTAGCGAGAAGTACGTCGTCTGCAACGCGGACGAGGGCGACCCCGGCGCCTACATGAACCGCAACGAGATAGAGAGCGACCCCCACATGCTCGTCGAGGGCATGATACTCGGCGCCTACGCGATGGGCGCCACGCGCGGCTTCGTCTACGTCCGCGCCGAGTACCCCCTGGCGGTCGAGCGCTTAAGCAAGGCTATGGCCGACGCGAAGGCGGCCGGTCTCCTCGGCGAAAACATATTAGGCAGCGGCTATTCCTTCGAGCTCGATATCGTCAAGGGCGCGGGCGCCTTCGTCTGCGGCGAGGAGACCGCGCTCATAGCCAGCGCCGAGGGCCGCTCCGGGCGGCCCTCGCCGAGGCCCCCCTTCCCCGCCCAGCGCGGTTACCTGGGTAAGCCCACGAACATCAACAACGTAGAGACCTGGTGCAACGTCCCCCTCATCGTCGCCCGCGGCCCCGAGTACTTCGCGGGCTTCGGCACGGAGAAGAGCCGCGGCACCAAGGTCTTTAGCCTGGTAGGCAAGGCCAGGAACACCGGCCTCGTGGAGCTGGAGCTAGGCACCCCGCTGGCCGACATGGTCTACGGCATGGGCGGCGGCGCCGGGCGCCATAAGGCGGTGCGCGCCCTTCAGTCGGGCGGGCCGTCGGGGGGCTGCATCGCCGCCGCCGACTTCGGCGCGGCCGTGGACTACGAGTCCCTGGCCGCCAAGGGCGCCATCATGGGCTCGGGCGGCATGGTCGTCATGGACCAGGACAACTGCATGGTCGACGTGGCCCGCTACTTCGTGAGCTTCACCGCCGCCGAATCCTGCGGCAAGTGCGCGCCCTGCCGCGAAGGCCTGGCCCAGATGCTCCGCATCCTCACCGACATCAGCGAGGGGCGCGCGGAGCCCTCGGCCCTAGACGAGCTGGAGCGCCTAGCCCGCGCGGTCAAGGACGCGGCCCTCTGCGGCTTGGGCCAGACGGCCGCCAATCCGGTGCTCACTACGCTACGCTACTTCCGCGACGAGTACGAGGAACATATCCTGGACAAACGCTGCAAGGCCGGCGTCTGCGAGTCGCTCTTCTCCGCGCTCTGCGAGAATTCCTGCCCGCTCCACATGAACATCCCCGGCTACCTGGCCCTGCTGGCCGAGGACCGCATCGAGGACGCCTACGAGCTCACCCTGCGGGACAATCCTTTACCCGGGAGCATAGGGCGTATCTGCCACTTCCACTGCCAAATGCGCTGCCGGCGCGACGACATCGACGAGCCGGTGGCCCAGGGCGACATACACCGTTATTTAGCGGACACCATGTACAAGCTCGGGCGGGAACGCGACGCCTGGAAGCGCCTCGTCAAGGAGCGCCTGCCCGACACGGGTAAGCGCGTCGCCGTCGTGGGCGCCGGTCCCGCGGGGCTCGCGGCCGCCTTCTACCTGCGCCGCCTGGGGCACGAGACCACGATCTACGAAGCCCAGGCGGCCGCCGGCGGCATATTGCGTTACGGCATCCCTGAATACCGCCTGCCCAAGGAGCTCCTGGACAAGGAGCTCGAGCTCTGGGATAGGCTCGGCGTGCGCTTCAAGTTCAATACGCGCCTGGGCCGAGACCTTACGCTCGACGAGCTACGCGCCGACAGCGACGCGATCGTACTGGCCGTAGGCGCCCAGGCCGACCGTAGGCTCGGCGTCCCCGGCGAGGACGCGGCGGGCGTCCACCCCGGCTACGAGTGGCTCGAGCGCTTCGCCCGCGGCCAGGCGCCGCGCCCCGGAAGGCGAGCCCTGGTCATCGGCGGCGGCAACGTAGCCATCGACGCGGCGCGGACGCTCTTCCGCCTGGACTGCGAGGTGACCGTGGCCTATCGGCGCTCGCGCGAGGACATGCCGGCCAACGAGGCCGAGCTCGCCGGCGCCGCGGCCGAGAAGATCGCCTTCAAGTACATGCTGCAGCCCGAAGAGATCCTGACCCACGAGTCCGGGCCGGCCGCCGGGCGCGTGCGGGCGGTACGCTTCCGCGTCATGAAAGCCGGCGGCATCGACTCGTCCGGCCGCCCGCGCCCCGAGGCCAGCGAGAAGACGGTGGAGCTGCCCTGCGACGAGCTTTTCGTCGCCGTCGGCGAATACGTCGATTCATCCTATCTCCGCGGCTTCGGCCTGGCAGCCCGGGCGGACGGTCGCCTGGCCCCCGGCGCGGGCGGGCGCTTAGGCGAGGGCGTCTGGGCGATAGGCGACGCGGTCAGCGGGCCGGCCACCGCCAGCCAGGCCATGGGCATGGCCAAGGAGGCGGCCAAGGCCCTGGACGAGGAGCTCATGGGCCGCCGCGTCTTCTCGGCCCTCTTCAAGGATTTCGGCTATTCGCGGCTCGCGCCGCCGCCGGCCCGCCGAACCAGGCGCGCCGTCGCCAGGCTCATCCCGCCGGAGCAACGCTGCGGGAACTTCCAAGAGATAGCCCAAGGCCTCTCGGGGGCGGAAGCCAAGGCCGAGGCGGGCCGTTGCCTGCGCTGCGACCTGCGCGACAACGCCATGAGCCCCTGGCGCTAAGGAGTACGTATATGAACGCGACGATGAAGACGATAGACTTATTCATCGACGGCGCGCCGGTTAGCGTAGCCGAAGGCGCTACGATCATGGACGCCTGCGCCGCGGCCGGCGTGGCCATACCCTCGCTCTGCCATATGAAGGGCGTCTCGTCCAACGCCTCCTGCGGCATCTGCGTGGTCGAGCTCGAAGGCGCGCGGAGCCTGGTGCGCTCCTGCGTGCAGGCGGCAGCGCCTGGCATGAAGGTGCGGAGCGCCAGCCCCCGCGTGCTCGAGGCGCGGCGCACGGTCACCGAGCTCCTCCTGGCCAACCACCCGGACGACTGCCTGGCCTGCGTGCGGAACGGCGGCTGCGAGCTACAGTCCTTGGCCGAGCGCATGGGCGTGCGGCGCAAGGCCTACCCCCGGGTCCGAAAGGCCCCCGCCATCGACGCCGTGGGGCCGGCCATAGTCCGCGACAACGACAAATGCGTGCTCTGCGGCCGCTGCGTGGCCGTCTGCCGCGAGATCCAAGGCGTGTCGGCCATAGACTTCGCCGGCCGGGGCCTCCGTAGCCGCGTAGCGCCCTTCATGGACGGGCCCCTATCGAGCTCGGTCTGCGTCTCCTGCGGCCAGTGTACCCTAGTCTGCCCCACCGGCGCGCTGACCGAACGCGACGAGTGCGACGAGGTCTTCGCCGCGCTCGCCGACCCCAATAAGACCGTGGTCGTGCAGACGGCGCCGGCCATCCGGGCCTCGCTCGGCGAGGCGCTCGGGCTCGCGCCGGGCTCCCTGGGTACCGGGCGCATGGTCGCCGCCCTGCGGCGCCTAGGTTTCGACAAGGTCTTCGACACCCAGTTTACCGCCGACCTCACCATCATGGAGGAGGGCTCGGAGCTCCTCCATCGCGTGCAGAACGGCGGCACCCTGCCCATGATCACCTCCTGTTCGCCCGGCTGGATCAACTTCATCGAGACCTTCTACCCCTCGCTCCTGCCGCATTTGTCCAGCTGTAAGTCGCCCCAGCAGATGTTCGGCGCCCTGGCCAAGAGCTGGTGGGCCCAGAAGGCAGGCGTGGCGCCCGAGTCGCTCGTCGTGGTCTCCATCATGCCCTGCACCGCCAAGAAGGCCGAGGCCAAGCGCCCCGAGCAACGCGATGCCTGGCGCTGGTGGAAGGACAAGGGCCGGGAGGCGGCCCCCTACCAGGACGTGGACTACGCGCTTACGACCCGCGAGCTGGCGCGCATGGTGCGGCGCGCCGGGCTGGACTTCGCCCGCCTGCCCGAGGAGCGCTTCGACGATCCGCTGGGCGAGAGCACGGGGGCCGCGGTCATCTTCGGGGCCACCGGCGGCGTCATGGAGGCGGCGGTACGCACGGCCTACGAGCTGGTGACCGGCTCGCCGCTTTCTAGCCTGGAGCTCGAGGCGGTTCGCGGCTTCGAGGGCGTGCGGAGCGCGCAGCTGGACCTGGCCGGCACGCCGCTCTCGGTCGCGGTGGCCCACGGCCTTAAGAACGCGCGCGTCCTCCTAGACGAGCTGGCGGCGGGCAGGAGCCCCCACGCCTTCATCGAGGTGATGAGCTGCCCCGGCGGCTGCTTAGGCGGCGGCGGCCAACCGCTATCGCCGGACTGGGAAATAAAGGAAGCGCGCCGCCAGGCGCTCTACGCCGAGGACCGCTCGCTGCCGCGCCGGGAGTCGCATCGCAATCCTTCGATACAGGCGCTCTACGAAGAGTTCTTAGGTAAGCCGCTCGGCCACGTTTCGCACGAGCTTTTGCATACCCACTATGCGGAAAGGCTGGTGAACTAGCGAAGGCCGCGGCGTTCGCGGAGCCCGCGCCGAACGGCATCCGGCGCGGGCGGAGGAGGACACGGCGGCCGCCGCGGGTCCGTCCCGTTCCGGCGGCGGCCGGCATCCGGCGCGGGCGGCGGCCGGCCCCGCTCTAGGGCCGGCCGCATCGCTCCCCTAACCCAGGGAGGCCAGCTCGATGCGCCAATAGTCCATGGCGTTCTCCTCGACGAAACCCAAGGATCGGTAGAGGGCGAGCGCCGCCGCGTTGGTATCGTCGACCTCGAGGGCGACGCGCTCGATACCCCGCGCGCGGAGCATCCCGAGGACCGTGCGCATGAGGGCTCGGCCGAGCCCGCGGCCGCGCAGTTCGGGGCGCAGGCCGACGCCGAAAATCATGGCCTCCGCGCCTTCGCCGTCCGCGGGCGGCTTGCGCTGGACGGCCGCCAGGCCGATCGCGCCCGACGGGGCCATGACCGTATACTGCTCGCGCCCCGGCTCGGCCAGGCAGCCTTCCAGGAAGGCGCGCGCGGCGGCGGCCTCCTCGTCGAAGCACGCGGCCGATAGCGCGGCGACCTCGTCGAGCTCGGCCGGCCCGACGGGCCTAAGGCAGAGCCCGGTCGGCTCGATCTCCGCCGTCGGAGAGGCCGCGCCGTCGCGGCCGAGATCCATGGCCATGCCGTATTCGGTCCGCGCCTTGACGGCGCCGAGCTTCCCGGCGATAAGATGGCCGAAGCCCAAGCGCGAGTCGGACACGAGCAGGGCGGCCGGCACGCGGCATAGCCTGAGCTCGTCGAGCGCGGCCTTTAAGAGCTCGCCCAAGAGCCCCTGGCGCCTGAAGAGCGGATGGACGCAGGATGAGATTTCGCCTTCGTCCAAGCCCGGGGCGAAGATCGTGGCCGCGCCGACGACGCGGCGATGCCCGTCCGGGGCCTCCACCCGCGCCAGGAACCAGGGATGCAGGCCGGGCACCACGTTCAGGCCCGCGTCGTCCTCCAACCGCGGCTGATAGCCGTCGGCCTCGGCGCAGAGGGCCAGGAGCCGCTTTAGCTCGGCGGCATCGTGATCGCTCAGGCCGGCCAGGCGCTCGACGCTCGCCTCCAAGCAGAGCCTCATGCCCGCCCCTCCTTGATACGCGCGATCTCGTCGCGCAGCGCCGCGGCGGCCTCGAACTCCAGGTTCTTGGCCTTCTCGAGCATCTCGCGCTCCAGGCGCTTGACCAAGGCGGCCTTCTGCTCGGGGACGAGGAGGTTATACGCGCCCTTGATGGTCTCGATCTCGGTCGCGGCGGCCTGTACCTTCTCTTCCTTATGACGCTCAAGGATATCGTGCACCGCTTTCTTAACCGTGGTCGGGGTAATGCCGTGGGCGGCGTTATAGGCCAGCTGGGCCTCGCGCCGTCGGGTGGTCTCGTCGATGGCAATGCGCATGGCCTCGGACATGCGGTCGGCGTACATGACCACGGCGCCGGCGGCGTTGCGCGCCGCGCGCCCGATGATCTGGATCAGGCTGGTCGCCGAGCGTAGGAAGCCGATCTTGTCCGCGTCCAGGATGGCTATGAACGAGACCTCGGGCAGGTCGATGCCCTCCCTAAGGAGGTTGATGCCGACCAGCGCGTCGTATTCGCCGGTCCGCAGCTGCTTGAGTATCTCCACCCGCTCGATGGTCTCCACCTCGCTGTGGATATAGCGCACCTTGATCGCCAGGTTCGACAGGTATTCGGAGAGCTCCTCGGCCATGCGCTTGGTCAGCGTAAGGATGAGCGAGCGTTCGCCGCGGGCGATGCGGGCCTTGAGCTCTGCGTAGATGTCCTCCATCTGGCCTTCGCTGGGCCGCACGTAGATCTCGGGGTCGACGAGGCCCGTGGGCCGTATGAGCTGTTCGGCGACGCGGGCCGACTTCTTGATCTCGTTCTCGCCCGGGGTCGCCGAGACGTAGAGCACGGCCTTGGTCAGCGCCTCGAACTCCTCGAACTTGAGCGGGCGATTGTCCATGGCCGAAGGCAGGCGGAAGCCGTAGTCGACCAAGTTCTGCTTGCGCGCCCGGTCGCCGGCGTACATGGCGCCGATCTGCGGCAGGGTCACGTGGGACTCGTCGATGATGGTCAGGAAGTCGGGGCCGAAGTAATCGAGGAGCACCGAGGGGCGCTGCCCGCGGACGCGGCCGGACAGCGGCCCCGAATAGTTCTCGATGCCCGGGCAGTGCCCCATCTCCTCGAGGAGCTCCAGGTCGTATTCGACGCGGGTCTTCAGGCGTTGGGCCTCGACGAGCTTGCCGGCGGCCATGAGGGATTCGTAGCGCTCGGCCAACTCGTCCCGCAGCCCCGCGAGCGCGCGTTGGACCATGGCCTCGGGCATCACGAACTGCTTGGCCGGGTAGATGACCGCCGCGTCCAGCTCCTCGATGATATGCCCGGATACGAGCTCGAAGCGGCGGATGCGCTCCACGCGGTCGAAGTCGAGCTCGATGCGGTAGGCCTCGTTCACGTAGGCGGGGCAGACTTCTATGACGTCGCCGCGCACGCGGAAGCGCCCGCGCTCGAGCACGGCGTCGTTGCGCTCGTATTGCAGGCTCACCAGCTCGCGCTTGAAGGCCTCGGGGTCCAGGAGCTCGCCGACGCGGGCCTCGGCCTTCATCTCCCGGTAGACCTCCGGCGTGGCCAGGCCGTAGATGCAGGAGACGGTCGCGATGATGATGACGTCGCGGCGCTCCATGAGGCTCCGGGTGGCCGAGAGCCTTAGGCGCTCGATCTCTTGGTTGATATCCGCGTCCTTCTCGATATAGAGGTCGCGCGTAGGGACGTAGGCCTCGGGCTGGTAGTAGTCGTAATACGACACGAAATACTCGACCGCATTATCGGGGAAGAAGTCCTTAAACTCGCGGAAGAGCTGGGCCGACAGGGTCTTGTTGTGGCTGATGATCAGGGTCGGCCGCTGTACGGCCTCTATCACCTTGGCCATGGTAAAGGTCTTGCCCGAGCCGGTGACGCCTTTTAGGGTCTGATAGCGGTCGCCGGCGAGCACGCCCTTAGCCAGCGCGGCTATGGCTTGGGGCTGATCGCCCGAGGGTTCGAAGGGGGCGGCTACTTTGAATGCCTTCATGTCGTCCTTTCATGATTCGGGCGGGCCGCGCCGAGCGGCGCTTCGCCGAGCGGCGCTTCGCCGAGCGGCGCCGCTCGGCGCGACGAGACGCCCGTCAGTATAACGCCGGCCGCGGCGGCTAGGAAGGGACAGTTCGCGTATAACGCGGGCCGCGCGCCTAGCCGGCGCGCCTCGCTAGCCGCGTTCCGGTCCCTCCGCCGCCGCGACCAAGGCGTCCGCGGCCGCGTCGAGCTCGTCCTCGGCTAGGGCGCCGAAGCTTATGCGCAGGCGCTCGCGGCCCGAACGGCCGCCCCCGCCCGCGTCGTCGCCGGCCGCGGGTAGCCTGAAGGCGGAGGCGGGGGCCACGATCACGCCGCGCTCGGCCAGGGTCGCGGCGAAGGCGGCCGAACCGTAACCCGCCGGCAGGGCGAGCCACAGGAACAAGCCGAGCGCCGGCTCATCCCAATCGAAGCCGAGGGCCTTCAGGGGTCGGAGCCGCCGGGCGAAGCGGGCGTAGGCCGCGCGGTAGCGCGCCCGCGCGGTCGCCAGGTGCCGGTCGTAGCTGCCGCTCGAGAGGAAGCGCTCCAACGCCCGCTGCATAAGCCCGCTCGACGAAAGGTCCACCGAGCGCTTGGAGTCCTCGAAGCGCTCGCGGAGCGCGTGCGGGACCTCCATGCCGGCTATGCGTAGGCCGGGCAGTACGCTCTTTGAGAAGCTCTTGATCAAGATGACCCGGCCGGCGCTATCGAAGGCGCGGACGGGACGGGGCGCGTCGGGGCCGGCCAGGTCGCCGAAGGCGTCGTCCTCGCTGATATAGAAGCCGTAGCGCTCGGCGAGAGCCGCGAGCGCCGCCCTTCGGGCCTCGCTATAGCGGATGCCGGTGGGATTCTGGCAGGCCGGGCTCAGGTGTACCAGGCGCAGCGGGCGCGTCGCGGCCAGGCGCTCGAGCGCGCCGAGCTCCAGGCCCTCGCCGTCAAGCGGCAGGCCATGGACGCGCGCGCCGGCGGCCACGAAGGCGTCGGCGGCCCCGCGGTAGCCGGGGTCCTCGACGGCCGCGACGTCGCCGCGGCGCAGGAGCACCCGGGCCGCCAGGTCCAGGCCCTGCTGGGCCCCGGAGACGATGTGCAGGTCGGCCGGATCGACCGGCCGGCCGCCGCCCTCCGTCGAGATTCGGGCGGCTATGGCCGCGCGCAGGGGCGCGTAGCCGCCGGCCTCCTGGTAGTCGAAGGCCTCGCCGCCGTCGGCGTCGATAGCCTCGACGATGAAGCGCTTAAGCTCGGCCAAGGGGTAGAGCTCGCGCGGCGGGGCGTTGCGGCTCAGGTCGAAGGCGCCGCCGCGCCGGCCATCGGGCGCCGAGCCCGCTCCGTCCCGGCGCGGCGGGACGAGCCCGTCGGGGCCGACCGGCATACGGGGGGCGCGCCCGGCCCGCGCCTCTATGCCGGCGGCGGGCAGGACCAGGCCCTCGGGCACGTAGGCTCCAGAGCCGGCCCGGGCCTCGGCCAGGCCCTCGCTGGTTAGGATGCGGTAAGCGGCGACGACCGTGGCGGGATTCACGCCTAGCTCGTCGGAGAGCCTCCTTACCGAGGGGAGCTTATCGCCCGGCCTGAACTCGCCGGCCAGGATACGGGCGCGCAGGGCGTCGGCGGCCTGGACGTAGAGCGGGGTATCGTCCTCGCGATAGACGCGGAGCATGCTCGGGATCCGGCCCGGAGCTAGCGATTAGCCAAGGAGTCGCTTCTGTCGGAAAGCGTCGCCGTGCCGCGCATGAGGGTCGAACCCCGATAGTATCGGATAGGAACGACATCGCCGGGCTTATTATCCTCCAGGGCGGAGTAGAGGTCGGCGATGGAGCCGATCTCCGTGCCGTCGACGCTTACGAGCACGTCGCCGCCGACGTTGAACACGCTCCTAGAATAACGCACCGCCGTCGAGCCGCCGCGCAGCCCGGCGCGGTCGGCGTTCGTACCCTTGCGGACGTTCGACACGAGGAGGCCTTTCGCCACCGGGAGCGGCGTCCCGCGTTCGCGCATGAAATCCACGAGGTCGGGGAAGATCTGAACGTATTCGGCGTCGATCCAACCGCGCCGGACCATGCCGAATTTAATCAGGTCGGGGACGACGCGCTTGGCGGTATCGACCGGGACCGCGAAACCTACGCCCACCGAGCCGCCCGAAGGGCTATAGATCATGGTATTGACGCCGATGAGCTCGCCGCGGGAATTCAGGAGCGGGCCGCCGGAATTGCCCGGGTTGATCGACGCGTCGGTCTGTATCATCTCGCGGATGACGGTCCGCGAATCGGTCTGGACGGGGCGGCCGAGGCCCGAGACGATGCCCCGCGTCAGGGTGCGCTCCAGGCCGAAGGGGTTGCCTATGGCCAGGACTTTCTGGCCGACGCGCAGGACGGAACTCTCGCCGTAGGGGATCACCGTAAGCGGCATGCCCGGGGGCGGGTCGAACTTGATCACGGCCAAGTCGTTCTCCTGGTCGGAGCCGACGACCTTGCCTTCGAAGCGGGAGCCGTCCGCTAGGCTGACGAAGATCTTCACGGCGTCCTTGATTACGTGATAGTTGGTAAGGACGTAGCCCGCGCGATCGATGATGGAGCCCGATCCGGTACCGCCTTGGTGGGGGACCGGTTCCATGAACCAGTTCAGGCTGACGGTTTCGGTGCTGATATTGACGACGCCGGCGTTCAGGCGCTCGTAGACGTCGATGTTCTCCCGCTCGTCCTGGCTAAAGCCGGGCAGGCTATCGGCCAGCTGAAGGAGGCGCGCGGAGCCGCTCACGACGGCGGGCTCGGCGGCCGGCGAGACCGCCGCGGGCGCGGCGTCGACGAGCGGCGAGCCCGGCCCCTCGCCCGCCGCGGAGGCCGACGACGCGGCCGGGCCGCCCGTAGGTATGAGCCCGGAACCGACGCCGACCAGGCCGGCGACCGCGAGGGTCGCGAGGGCGATGACGATAACTTGAGCTCGCGTGTATAGGCGCATTCATAACCTCCGGGGAGACGGCCTTAATCAAGCCGGCGCAGTACCCTACCAAATATAAACAAGCCCGGTAAAGCCGCCAACCATGCCGCGACGGGGCTTGCGCCTTTTTTCCCATGGTGTATCGTTAGTCCTATGGCAGCGCAAATCAGCCACGTGCTCGTCGGCCAGGACGCCCTCAAGCTAGCCGCCCCCGGGCGCGCCGACGAAATCCTCGGACGATACGGCGCCTGGTTCAGGCTCGGCTGCCAGGGGCCGGATATATTCTACCATAATCAACGCACGAGGCCGCTGTCGGTGCTCCTAGGTTCGCTCGCGCACCGTCGCGGGGCCGGGACGCTCGCCGCGGCCCTCTGGGCCTCGGCTACGCGCCTCGGCCCGGGGCCCGGCCGGGAGGCCTGGCTCGCCTACTGCCTGGGCTTCATAAGCCATATACCGCTGGACCGCCTGACCCACCCGTACATCGTGCATAAGGCCGGCTGGCTTAAGCCCAAGTCGCCCGAGACCGAGGCCTACCGATCCTGCCACCCCTTCCTAGAACGTATCCTGGACGCGCTGTATTGGGAGGCCCGGACGGGCGCGGGCCCGGAGGCCTTTACGCAAGCGGAGCTGCTGCTGCCGCCCGGGGGCTTCGACGAAGCCTTCATCGCCGCCTACGCGGCGGCGGTGGCCGCCGCCTATCCCGAGCGCTACGGGCGCGACGCCGAGCTGCCCGCCCGGATAGCCAACGCCTGGCTCGACGCCTCGTATTTCTACGCCCGCAGCGATCCTTCGCGCACGTCCATGCGCGGCGGCCGGAGCGGAAGCTATAGCGCCGGCCTCATACGCATGGGCTATCGCGCGGTCGCCCTGGTCTACCCGGAGGACTTTTCCCGCGAGACTGATTGGGCGAACGACGCCGGCCGGCCATGGACGCATCCCTGCGAGCCGCCCCGCTCTTATCGCGACGGGTACGCCGAGCTCTGCGCCCGGGCCGCCCGCGAGGCCGCCGGGCTCATGGGCCTGGCTATCGAGGCGGCGGAGGCAGGTTACGGGCGCGTCCGGCTGGACGCCCTGGCCGCGGCCATAGGCGACGGGACCTTGAACGTCGGCGCGCCGGACGGCACCCAAGCCCCCGCGGTCTACATGGATCCCCTGCCCCTGAAGGCCGAAATGGAGCGCCAGTTCGCGCGCCGCGCCGCCCAGCTCAAGGCGGCCTGCGGCGACGATGAGCCTACGGCGTGAAATCCGCGGCGCCCGCCGCCTGGAGCGCGCTTCGCGATTGACCGGCTCCTTGTCTGGGGCTACTATGGCGTACCATGGACATGAAGGATAAGCTCGCCAAGGCCTACGGTTCGGCCGCGCGACGCGATGAAGAGGAAAAGCCGGGCCCGAAGGCGCGCGCCGAAGCGCCCAAAACCGCCGCGACGGCGAAGGTCGCCGCGGCAGCGAAGGCCGCGAAGGCCCCGCCGAAATCGGGCGCCCGCGACGGGCTCATCCGGGCGACCGTCGCCTCCGAGCGGTTGATCAAGACCGGCATCCCCGGCACCGAGAAAGCCGCCAAGTTCCTTCTGCTCCTAGGCCAGGACGAGGCCGCCAAGGTCCTGCGCCACATGAAGCCCGACGAGATCGAAGCCATCTCGCGGCATATCGCCAAAATCGACCGCATCGACACGTCCGAGGCAAATGAGATCCTGACCGAGTTCGGCTGGCTGGTGCGCACCCAGGGCGAGAGCCTGGAAGGCGGCCCCGATACCGCCGAGCGCATGCTCGTCGCCGCCTTCGGGGCGGAGAAGGCCAAGGAGCTCCTGCGCAAGGCGGTCCCCGAAAGCCGCCGCCCCTTCGCGTTCTTGAACGACTTCGACGCCAAGCAGCTCATCGCCCTCTTCAAGGACGAGTCGGCCCAGGTCCTGGCGATGATCCTGCCCTACCTGGAGCCCAAGCTGGCCAGCGCGGTCGTGAGCGAGCTCTCGGACGGCGCCCGGACCGAGGTCATCAAGCGCATAGCCAAGCTGGACCGCATGTCGCCCGAGGTCCTCGAGCGCGTAGAGCAGGTCTTGCGCGACAAGATAGCGCGCGTCGGCCGCCCCGAGAGCGCCGAGCGGGTCGACGGCGCGGCGGTCCTGGCCGGCATACTCAAGCACGTGGGGGGCGACCTGGAGGGGCGGATACTCCGCGGCCTCGAGGACGAGCATCCGGAGCTCTCGGAGGACATCCGCGAGCGGCTGTTCACCATGGACGACGTCCTGCGCGTTCCGGACCGGGAGCTACAGCGCAGGCTGCGGGAGCACGACGAGAAGGAGCTCGCGCTCATCCTGAAGGGCAAGAGCCAGGCCCTGCGCGATAAGCTCCTATCCAACGTGTCCCAAAGTAAGCGCATGCTCACCCTGGAAGAGTACGACATCATGGGCACGGTGCGCCGCGACGAGGTAGACAAGGCCACGAGGAACTTCCTGGCCTACTTCAAGCGGCGTTGGGAGGACGGCGAGCTGGTCCTCGAAGGCGACGACGAGCTCGTGGACTAGCGGGCCGCCGCCGATATCGACGACGCGCCATGTTAGCCGGCGACAGGCCCTCGAGGCCGTAACCGCGGTCGTAGCCGCGGCCGGAGGCGGATCGCCGGCGCTAGCTTTTTACGTAGCGCAGCTTCCCCTCGGCCGCCTCTTCGGCGCGGGCGAGTATGAACAAGAGGTCCGAAAGCCGGTTCAGGTACTTCTTTAGGGGCTGCGGTACCTCGGCGTCCCAAGCCAGGCTCACGACCCGGCGTTCGGCCCGCCGGCATACCGTACGCGCCACGTCGAGCTTGGCCGACTGGGGGGTCTCGCCGGGCACCACGAAGCCGGACAGGCCGAGCTCGGCCTCGTAGCGCTCGACGTAGGCCTTGAGCCTTTCGGCGTCCGCCTGCGCGACCGGCTCGACGTACGAGCCCGTCCGGGTCGCCAGATGCCCGGCGACCCGGAAGAGGTCCTTCTGCACCTCGTCGAGGATGCGGCGCGTCTCCGCCAGCTTGACGTAGTGCTTGGCCTCGCCTATGAACGAATCGAGCTCGTCGACCGTCCCGTAGGCCTCGACGCGCAGGTCGTCCTTCCGGACCCGCTCGCCCGACCAGAGGCCCGTCAGGCCCTCGTCCCCGGTTTCAGTTACGATAGACATTGCGTAGCTCTCCTTAAAACGACCTGGCTCATGGGCCGGCCCTTGTGCGGACCGCGCGCCATGCTTTATTTTATATGAGGCGCGCGTTAGAATGTACTAGAATCATAGCGGATAAAGCCAGAAGGAATCGCCGGGCATGGACGAAAAGGGCTTCGTCATCATCAAGCAACTCATCAGCGAGCTCGAAGGCGCGCCCTTCCCCAGCGCCATACAGCATGAGCTCTATACCATCTGGTACGAGCACGCGCAGGAATCGGCCGGCGAAGCCCTAGAGTACCTGGCTAGCTTAGACCCCGACTACGGCCCGACGGCCGGGGACGGGGCCCGATGAAAGGCCGACGCCCCCTGGATGCCGACGAAGACGAGCGGCGCGCCGTAGACGCGGAGAACGCCGCGGCCTGGGACGAGCTCCTGGCCCGTCCGGCGGACGCCTTAAAGAGGAGCCATGCCGCGTTGGCGCGCGCCAAGTCGCTAGCCTATGCCAAGGGCATAGCCGACTCCTTCCTTAATATCGGCTGGTGCGAGTATCACCTATCCAATCTCGGAGAATCCTTTTCGGCCTTCACCAAGGCCCTCGCCGGCTACGATCAGCTGGGCGATAGCGAAGGGGCCTGCAAGGCCTTGAACGCCTTGGGCGCCTATCACCATGAGATATCCCGCCTAGACAAGGCGGTGGACTACTATACCCAGAGCCTGGAGCGCGCGAGGAAGGCGGGGCTCGCCTATCGCGAGCTCGTCGCCATGACCAATATCGGCGAGCTCTGCCTGAGCCTCTCCAACCCTAAGGAAGCCCTCGACTATCTCTTAAAGGCCTACGAGATGCAGGGCCCCGACACGGACGCGGAACTGGGTACGGTCATACTCTTGAATACCGGGCAGGCCTTCCTCGACCTGGGCAACTTCGCCTTGGCCAAGGAATTCGCCGAAAAGGCCTACGCGACGACCATGGCGGCCGAAGGCTACGTGAACGCCGCGGAGGTAAAGGAAGTCCTGGCCCGCATAGCCACCGCCGAAGAACGTTACGAGGAGGCCGAGGGGCATATCCAGGAGGCCATCGGGCTGGCGACCCAGACGGAAAGCCCGCGCCTGCGCGCCCAGCTACTCATCGGCTACGGAGAGCTCCTCGAGGAGCGCGGCCGCTCGGCCGAGGCCCTCGTCCAGCTCGAGGCCGCCGTGGCCCTCTGCGAGAGCCTAAACGCGAAGAGCAAGCTGCATCGCGGTTACGAGATCTTGGCCCGGGTGCGGGAGTCCTTGGGCGACCACGCCGCCGCCCTGGCCGCCTACAAGAAATTCTCCCACTTCAAGACCGAGCTGATACGCGAGGACACGGCCCAGAAGGTCCGTAGCATCCAGATACAGGCCGAGATAGAGCGGGCCCAACAGGAAGCCGAGATCTATCGGCTTAAGAACACCGAGCTCAAGGAGAAGACGGACGCCCTGGAGCGGATCAACGCCCAAATCGTGTCCATATCGGAGATCGGGCGCAGGGTTACGGCGAGTCTCAACTATAAGTCGCTCTTCTATAACCTGCTGGAGAGCCTAAAGAAGCTCGTCAGCTTCGACTTCTTCGGCCTGGCGCTCTACGACGAGGATGAAGGGCTCCTGGTCTACAAGGATTTCTACGAGGACGGCGTCCTGAAATTCGGCCGTAAGGTCAGGGTCGAGGCCGAGAACTCGTTTACCGCCTGGGCGTACCGCAACAAGAAGCCGGTCTTGATACGCCATAAGGACGCCGAGTACCGCAGCTACCTGACCCAGCCGTCTAAGACCTTCGGGTCGCCCGCCCAGTCCATCGTCGCCCTGCCCCTGCTCATAGAGGACCGCATCCTAGGCTGCCTTATGATCCAGCACGCCGAGAAGGACGCGTATAAGGCCGACGACCTGACCTTGCTCGAGGCCCTGACGCCCTACGTGGCCATAGCCGTCGAGAATTCGCTCATCCATGACAGGCTGCAGTCCTTGAACCAGGCCCTGTCGGACGAGAAGCGGCGGCTGGAGCGGGCGACGCTCAAGATCAGCCACCTGGCCAACCACGACACGCTCACGGGCCTGCCGAACCGGCGCCTCCTGTTCGAGCTGACGCATAAGGCGTTGGAAGGCGCGCGGCGCACCGGCGACAAGCTGGGCATCGCCTTCATCGACCTGGACGACTTTAAGCCGGTCAACGACCTCTACGGCCACGCCGCAGGCGACGCCGCCTTGGTTTCCATGTCCGAGCGGCTCAAATCCCTCCTCCGCGCGTCGGATATCGTGGCGCGCGTCGGCGGGGACGAGTTCGTGGCCGTGCTCACCAACGTCCACGCACGCGACGACATCGAGGCGGCCGCGCAGAAGCTCGTCGAAGGCTGCTCGCAGCCGCTGTCCTTCTCGGGGCATACGCGCGCCTTCTCGTTCTCCATGGGCATCGCGGTCTATCCGGACGACGGCCAGTCCTTGGACGAGCTGATCAACAAGGCCGACGCCGCCATGTACAGCGTCAAGCGCGCCGATAAGCACGCCTTCGCCTTCTCCGGCTGAGGCCGCGCCCCGTCGGCGGCCGGGTTTCGGGCTCGGCGCGGCTCTTCATTGACACTCGGTATCCGCCATGCTATGTTTTTCAGCGCTTTACGTCGAATATCGAATCTAAGCGGCCCCCGCGGCTCGTAGCCCGGGTCGGCGCATATCCACATATTTGGACGATCAGGAAGGTTTCGATGGCATCCAGGAACAGTAAGCAGCCGCAGACGAGCGCCCCGGGCGCGGTCAAGCCTCGCCACGCCAATCCCCTCGTATACTTCGGCACTATAGCCATATTGGTCATCACCGTCATCGCGTTCATCGTGGCCCCCTCCTTGGGCTCGGGCGCCATCGCCGACGACGGCTTGAACTTCGGCTCATGGGACGGCAAGGCCATCGCCTTCGCCCAGGGGAGCTACTTCGCCGAGCAGGTGCAGGAGGTCAAGGGGCAGCTGGAGGCCCAGGGCTACCGCGATACCGGCGATCAGTTCTTCGCCTATCAGGTATGGCGCCGCGCCTTCGAGAACACCGCGGTGCACATGGCCTTGCTGGGCCTGGCCAAGCAGGGCGGCCTGTCGGTCAGCGATTCCTTCCTCGACTCGAGCATGGCGACCCATCCCGCCTTCGTAGAGGACGGCGCCTTCTCGCGCCGGCTCTTCCGCGAGGCCAGCGCCGGCTTTAAGTCCCAGGTCCGCGCCGAGATCCGCGAGTCCGCCATGAAACAGCGCCTGGTGGCCGATACCGTGGCCGTAGCGCCGAGCAAGGGCGAGATCGACTTCATCAAGGCCATGGCCATGGACGAGCGTGCCGTCGAGTACGTGGCCTTCCCCTTCGCCGAGTACCCGGACGCCGCGCGCCTGGATTTCGCCCGCGCCAACGCGGAGCTCTTCCGCCGGCTCTCGCTGTCCAAGATCACCGTCGGCGCCGGCCAGCGCGAGGCGCGCGACATCCTCTCCCGCGTGCGCTCGGGAGCGCTCTCCTTCGAGGACGCGGCCAGGAACCACTCCAAGGATCAGTACGCCACCCGGGCCGGCGACATGGGCGCCCGTTTCGCCTGGGAGCTGCGCGCCGACTTCAAGGACGCCGCGTCCTTGGACGCGATCGCGGCCCTGGGCGCCGGCGAGGTATCGGAGCTCTTCGAGACGCCCGCCGGCACCTGGGTCTTCTACCGCGCCAACGAGGCCGCCCAGGCCGCGGACTTCGCCTCCGCCGAGCTCCTGCGCAGCGCCGGCGACTACATCAACCGCTTCGAGAAGGGCCTGATCGAGGACTTCGCCCTGAAGGCGGCCCGCGACTTCGCCGCGGCCCCGGGCGAGCTGGCCGACAAGGCGGGCGCGGCTGGCCGCGGCCTCAAGGCCGTCCCCGCCTTCCCCATCAACTTCGGCAACGCCCTCGACCTGGGCTACTTCTCGCTCATCGGCGGCCTGAACGCCGAGGCGGCCCCCGAGCTCTCCGGCGCCGAGCGCGACGAGCGCTTCTTCGAGACGGTCTTCAAGCTGGAGCCGGGCGCGGTCTCCGAGCCCCTGGTCATCGGCGAGAACGTCATCCTGCTCCGCGTTACCCAGGCCTCGCGCGCGGACGAGAGCGCCGTCGCCCTGATCGAGGCGTACTATTCGGGCGTCCTGCAGGAGGCCCTGAGCCGCGACCTGGCGAGCTCCATCATGGCCGACCCCCGGCTCAAGGACAACTTCCTGGATACCTTCGTCAAGGTATTCTCCGCCAACTAAGACGCCGAACGCATGGAACGGGGCCCCCGCATCGTCGCGACTGCCGGGGGCCTTTCCGTATCCGCAGGCTCGCTCTGGCTCTATTCGCGCTACGCGCCGCGGGAAGCCGCCGAGCGGGCCGCCGCCGAACTGCCCCTTAAAGACCACACGCTGTATATAGCGCCCTCCCCCTGCCTCGGCTACGGCTTCGAGGCCCTGCTTCGAAGGATGCCCGCCGGCTCGGCGGTCCTGGCCGTGGAGGCCGATCCCGAGCTCGCCGCCCTAAGCCGGCCCTATATCGAGGCGCTCAAGCCGCATCCGCGCTTCGCCTTCGCGGCGACCGACTCGGTCCCCGCCGTCGCTTCCGCCGCCCGGCGCCTGGGCCGCCACCGTCGCGTAGAGGAGCTCCGGCTCAGCCAAGGCTATCGATTGCGCGAGGACTTCTACGCCCTCCTGGTCCGTAGCCTGGCGGAGGATCTATCTATCCATTGGCGGAACCGCGTCTCCCTAGCGCGCATGGGCAGGCTTTGGACCAAGAACTGCATCGCCAATCTCGGCGCCATGGATTGGTCCCGGGTCGAAGCCCGTCCGGCCGAGGCCGCGGTACCGGGCCGGCCCCGATTCGCCGAGGACGCGCCGGTGGCGGTCTGCGGCGCGGGGCCCTCCCTGGACGGCGCCCTGCCCTTCCTCCGCGGCCTGGACGCAGGCGTGCGCATACTCGCCTGCGACACGGCCGCCGGCGCCCTGGCCGCGGCCGGCGTACGCGTCGACGCGGTCGTCTGCCTCGAGGCCCAGGTGTATAACGTCGGCGACTTCCTGCCTATGCCCGCGGCCGCGCGCGGCGCGGCGGCCTTCTTGGATCTGAGCGCGCACCCGTCCAGCTATCGGGCCCTCTCCGGCCCTCTACGGCTGCTATCCAGCCGCTGGACCGATTGCGGCTTCCTCGATCGCCTGTCGGCCGCGGGCCTGCCGCTCGAGCCCATGCCGCCGCTGGGTTCGGTCGGCGTGCTCGCCCTGCGCCTCGCCGTCGAGCGCTACCGGGGGCCCGTCTTCGTCGCCGGCCTCGACTTCGCCTACCCGCCCGGGCGGACCCATTGCGCGGGCAGCCCCGTCGATTTGGCGGAGCGAAGGCGCGAAGGCAGGCTGTATAAATTCGGATCACGATGGAAGGTCAGCTTCGGTCCGGGGGCCGAGCGCCTCGTCCGAGCCGCTCCCGCGGCCGGGCGCGCCGGCGCTCCCGGCGATACGCGCCTGGTGACCGACCCGGCGCTCAAGCTCTACGCGGGCCTCGCCGCCCGCGAGCTCCGTGAGCGGGGCGCGAGCCCGGGCTGCTCAGCCTACGACCTACGGGGCGGCCGCGGCGCCGCGCTACCGGCCCGACCCGCGAATTTCGACGAGGCCGCCCTGGCCTTGGCCCTGAGCTCGCGCGGCCCGGGGCGCGCCGCCGCCCCGGGCGCGGCGCCCCGCGAAGCGCCGTCGGGAGTCGTGGCGGCGGATGTAACGGGGGCCGCGGAAGCGGCGGTCGCCTCGCCGGGCGCGTGGGCCGAACGCGCGCAGGGCTTCCTCGCGGGGGAACTGGAACTGGCTCAGGCCCTGCGCGCGGCCCTGCGGGGAGAGGCCGCGTTCGCTCACGAGCCCGGCGCGGTCGGCGCGGTCGGCGGCGCGCCGGAATCCCGCCTTCGCGAGCTCATCATCGCCTGCGACTACATGTACGCGCATTTCCCCGACCCCGAGCGCGTCGAGGCCCTGGAGCTGGACGCGCTCAAGCGGCTCGCCGCCGAGGGCGCCTATTGGGAGGGCCGCCTGAGCGCGGCCCTGGCCATGGCCGAGGGCCGCTAGGCCGCTTAATTACGCTTGTCGTCGTCCTCGTTCTCGCGGAGCACCGCCATGAACGATTCCTGGGTTAGCTCGACGTCGCCTATCATCTTCATGCGCTTCTTGCCCTCCTTCTGCTTCTCGAGGAGCTTGCGCTTGCGGGTGATGTCGCCGCCGTAGCACTTGGCCAGGACGTCCTTGCGCACCGGGTTGACCGTCTCGCGAGCTACGATGGAGCCGCCGATGGCCGCCTGGATGGCGATCTTGAACTGCTGGCGGTCCATGGAGTCCTTTAAGCGCTCGCAGACCTTGCGGCCGCGTTCGTAGGCGTTGGGCTTATAGACGAGCTGGGCCAGGGCGTCCACGGGCTTGCCGTTGATGAGGATATCCAGCTTGGCCAACTCGGTGGGCCGATAGTCGATGATCTCGTAATCGAAGCTGGCGTAGCCGCGGCTCGTGCTCTTGAGCTTGTCGTAGAAGTCGAAGAGCACCTCGGCCAGGGGCATCTCGAAGGTGAGCTCGACGCGCTTCTCGTCCAGGTGGGTAAAGCCGGTCTGGATGCCGCGCTTGTTGATGCAGAGCGTGATGAGGTTCCCGATATAGGTCGTGGGCGTGATGATCTGGGCCTTGATGTACGGCTCCTCGGCCGCCTCGATCTGGGAGGGGTCGGGATAGTCGGCGGGGTTGTCGATGACGAGCTGGCCGTTGTTGCGGGTCATAGTCAGCCGATAGCGGACGCTGGGCGCCGTCATGATGATGGCCTGGCCGTATTCGCGCTCCAGGCGCTCCTGTACCACCTCGAGATGCAGCATGCCCAAGAAGCCGCAGCGGAAGCCGAAGCCCAAGGCCGCCGAGTTATCCTTCTCGTAGATGAGGGAGGCGTCGTTCAGCTTGAGCTTCTCCATGGCCACCTTGAGCTCGTCGTACTCGGCGCTGTCCATGGGGTAGATGGACGAGTAGACGACCGGCTTGACCTCTTTAAAGCCCGGCAAGGGCGCCGCCGCCGGCTTGTCGGCCCCGGTCACCGTGTCGCCCACGCGGACGTCGGAGACGGTCTTGATGCCGGCGATGATGTAGCCGACCTCGCCGGCGGACAGCCCGGGGGTCTTGGCCAGGCCCATCTTGAAGACGCCGGTCTCCTCCACCTCGTACTCGGAGTTATTATGCATGAAGCGGATCTTCATGCCGGGCTTCACGACGCCGTCGAAGAGCCGCATATGCACGATGACGCCGCGGTAGGGGTCGTAATGGCTGTCGAAGGTCAGGGCGCGCAGGGGCGCGTCCAGGCTACCCTTGGGCGCGGGGACCCGCTCCACGATGGCCTCGAAGAGTTCGTCGATGCCGATGCCCATCTTGCCCGAGACGCAGAGGGCCTCGTCGCCGTCCAAGCCCAGGTCGTGGCTAATCTGGTGCCGTGCGTCGTCGATATTGGCCGCGGGCATGTCGATCTTGTTGATGACCGGGAGTATCTCCAGGTCATGCTCGAGCGCCATGTACATGTTCGAAAGGGTCTGGGCCTCGACGCCCTGCGTAGCGTCGACCAAGAGTATGGCGCCCTCGCAGGAGTTGATGGCGCGGGAGACTTCGTAGGAGAAATCGACGTGGCCGGGGGTGTCGACCAAGTTGAGCGTGTAATCGTGGCCGTCCTTGGCCGTATACTGCAGGGCCACCGCCTGGCTCTTGATGGTGATGCCGCGCTCCCGCTCGATGTCCATATTGTCCAGCATCTGGTTCTGGAGCTTGCGCTCGTCCACGATGCGCGCGCGCTCGATGAAGCGGTCGGCGAGCGTCGACTTACCATGGTCTATGTGCGCGATAATGCAAAAATTGCGGATGCGGGCTATGTCGTGCATGGAATAACTGTATACTATACCGATAGTTTTATTCAAGGATGAGCGATGATAGAGCCTGAACGGGTATACGAGCTTAACGACCGGCCCGTACGGACGGGCGGCCGCTACGTACTGTACTGGATGCAGGCGGCGCAGCGGGCGAAGGACAACCCCGCCCTCTCGCACGCGGCGGCGCTGGCCGACGGCCTGGGCCTTCCGCTGGCGGTCGTCTTCGTCCTGGCCGCGTACCCCGACGCCGAGAGCGGCCATTACGCCTGGATGCTCGCGGGCCTACGCGAGACGGCCGCCGAGCTGCGGAAAGCCGGGATAGCCTTCGCCATCGCCCGCGGGGAGCCGAAGGAACTCGTCGCCGCGGCGGCTCGGGAGGCGGCGGCCCTCGTCTT
>ERZ1066115.31-NODE-31-length-55714-cov-15.009612_pt1 | contig 55714 bp, 48 predicted proteins | sample MGYA00382762_ERZ1066115 | MGnify/ENA primary metagenome ERZ1066115 (study PRJEB33369, sample SAMEA5778345) | biofilm metagenome | biome: Industrial cooling water; feature: Water cooling tower basin; material: Biofilm | place: United Arab Emirates | collected... | reverse complement strand
CCGCGCTCGCACGGCGCGCTCCGCTGGGCCGCGCGCGTCCGCGCCGTACGGGAGGGGAGCCATACCTATTGGCTGTATGAGAACCAACTCGGGCTCCCCGCCCAGAACGAACTCGGCTGGGCCATCCTCGACGAAGACGCCGCCGCGGCCGGATCGGGCCGGGCCGGCCTAGGCCCGATCGCCGGATACCGCTTCTACGGCGAGGACGGGCGGCGCGTCCAGGACGCGTCGGGGGCCTGGTCGGTGACGGCCGCGCTCGAAGCCGGCGGCGTCAGGGCCTATGGCTTCCTGGATTACGGCGGGCGGCCCTTCGGCGCCTTCCTGGGCTACGCCGTGGATAAGCGCTCGGAGCGCGCGGACGGCCTTAAGGAGCGCCGGCTCTATGACGAACGCGGCATGCGCGCGCTGAGCCGCGGCGGCGGCTACCATTACTCGAACGCGCGCGAGGAACGCGGGCCGGACGGCCTGACGATGCATTTCGCCTATTTCGGCTTGGGCGACCAAGCCGTCCTGATGCGGGGCGGCCACGCTTCGGAAACCTATATCCTAGGGTTCACGCAAGCCGCGGGCCTCTACTTCGGCCTAGACGGGCAGCCGACCGAGGGCCGCCGCGGGCATGCCTCGTTCAAGCAGGCCATACGGGACGGGCTGGCGACCAGCCTGGCCTTCTTCGGCGCGGACGGCGCCCCCGCCGGCTCGCCCGAAGGCTTCAGCCGCATGGCCGTAACCTTAGACGAGGCGGGCGACGCCGTGGCGACGGCCTATTACGGCCCGGGCGGCGAGCCGCTGGCGAGCGCCGAGGGCTTCCATCGCCGCGAGTCCGAATACGACGAACGCGGCTTCCTTACCGAGATCCGCTTCTACGGGCCGGACGGCAAGCCGGCCGCCGAGGCCGCCGGCGCGGCGCGCATACGCTGGAGCCTGGACGAACGGGGCCGCCCGTACCGCACCGAGGCCTGGGACGCCGGCGGCGCGTTGATCTCGGCCCCGCCCGAGCCCCTCGGGCTCTAGCCGCCCCGGGCGCCGGCCCGGGCGCCTGCCCTAACGCCCGGGCCGCTTGCGAATGTAGATCTGCTTGCCCGGGTCGTTGGGGTTGGAGCGCTCCTCGATGTCGAACCAGCCGCAGGATTTGATGAGCTCGCCGAACTTGCGGTAGCCGTAGTTGCGCGGGTCGAATTCCGGCTGACGGTTGGCCACGTACTGGCCGACCGGCCCCAGGTAGGCCCAGCCGAAGTCGTCGGCCGAATCCTCGACCGCGGCGGTCAGCAAGGCGCGGAGCTTCTTATCCATCTTAAAGTCTTGGGGGGCGGGCGCCTTCTTCTTGGGCTCGTCCTTGCTGCCGGCGCTCTCCTCCTCGGCCTCGCCGCGCAGGATGTCCGTGTAGATGAATTTGTCGCAGGCGGCCACGAAGGGCTTGGGCGTCTTGCGTTCCCCGAAGCCGAGCACCAGCTTGCCCGCCTCGCGCATGCGCGCCGCCAGGCGCGTGAAGTCCGAGTCGCTCGAGACGATGCAGAAGCCGTCCAGCTTCTCCGTATACAAGAGGTCCATGGCGTCGATGATCATGGCGCTGTCGGTCGCGTTCTTGCCGGTCGTATAGGAGAACTGCTGGATGGGCTGGATGGCGTACTCCAGGAGCTTAGATTTCCACTGGGTAAGCTTGGTGGTGGTCCAATCGCCGTAGATGCGCTTCACGCTGGCCACGCCGTACTTGGCCACCTCGGCCAGGAGGCCCTCGGCGATGCTGGGCTGCGTATTGTCGGCGTCGATGAGCACGGACAGCTTGAGCTGCCTGGCCCCGTAATCCTTGTTCATGGCGTTTCCGTTCGTAGCCATCTTACGCTCCGTATAGGTCGGTATTGACGAGCCGCGCGCGGGATAGGTGCCGCAGCGAGATCCGCCTGGACGCCCCGCGGGCGTCCGTTAGCTCGAGCTCCATGCCCTCCGCCGCCTTAAACAGGCGGACGGGCCAGGCTCGGATCGATTCGGCCGAGCCCTTGCCGGAGACGGCCAGCTCCAAGGCCAGGCCCTCGCGTATGGCGCGCTCCACGAGCCGCAGCTTAGCCGGATAATCCAAGCCGCCGACGGCCTGCCCGTCGGCCGGCCATTCGCCCTCGGTCAGCTGCGCCTCGTCCAGGACGTAACCCGCCCTGATGCGATCGGCCAGGGCCGTGCGCCTCTCATCCGGGACGCCCATCTTGCCTAAGGCCCGCAGGAGCGTCGCGACGATTTCGTCGCGGGCGGCGAGATCGTCGCGGGCGGCGGCAAGATCGCGGGCGGCCGGCTCCGGGCCGGCGCCGACGCGAGCGGGAAGGGCCGCGCCTTCCCCGCCCGCTCGGGCCCGGTCCAGGGAAGCCGTGAACGCCGCCAGGCTCTCGGCCTCGCGGAGGCCCGGCTCGGCGGCGTACGAGGCGCGCAGGTCCAGCGGCATGCCGAGCTCCGCCAGCGCCCGCTCGGCCTCGCGTAGCCCGCCGCAGGCCAGGAGGTAAAGTCCGTCCCGCAGCCGTTCGCGCACCAAGGCGGGGTAGGCCGGGCTCGCCTCGAGGACCGCCGCGCGGTGGGCGTCCAAGGCCAGGATGACCCCTTGCCTTAGGGCGACGCCGCGCGCCTCCTCCGCCCAGGAGTCCAAGGAGAAACGCAGGCCCTGCGGCAGGCGCCCGCCCGATTCCCGCTCCAGCCGCGAGACCAGCTCTTCGGCCTTAAAGCCCCAGGCCATCGCCGCCGTCACGGCGGGCCGATCTAGCCTTAATCCCCAGAGCCGCCCGCCCTCCTCCAGCCGCGCGATCGCGCAGGCCCAGGCCCGCGCGGCGACGCCGGCCCCGGCCGACAGGCGGATCTCATGCGACGACGAGGCCGTGAGGGAGGGGGCCTGCCCCTCGCCGTAGCGCGGCGGGGAAGCTAGGGCCCATCGGCCGTCGGGTAGCTCGGCGGCCAGGCCGAGCCGCGCGCAGGCTCCCAAGAGCGCGGCCGGCAGGGTAGCGTCGTCGATCCGAGGGCTCCGGCCCAAGGCCGCCGTCGCCCGGAGGGCCGCGTCGGCGAGCAGGAACAGCGCCTCGCGGCGCGGCAAGGCTACCGTCCCCGGCAGGCGCTCCCAAAACAGGCTTAGGGCCAGGGCCCCGAGCTCGCGCCCCGCCTTATCGAGCTCGGCCGCGCCCGCGGCGAGCCAGGGCACGAGGCCCTCGCCCAAGCGCTCGGCGAGCTCCAAGAAACCCCGCGGGTAGAGGGCCGGCCGGCCGGTCTCGTCCTCGGCTAAGATACCGGCCTTCGTCAAGGCGCTTAAATAGGCCGAGAAGCGAGCCTCGTCGGCTAGGAAGGGCGCCGCCCCCTCGACTATGGCCTGGGCCGTCTTGGAGAGGCCCGTACGGCTCTTAAAGGCCGGCTTGGCATGGGCGCAAGCCGATACCAAGGCGCAGAAGCCCAGGAGCGGGTCGGCGCTCAAGGCGGCCGCGTCCCCCTCGGCCGACCGCCCGAGCTCCAAGGGCGCCCCGGCGAGGCTATCCGACAGGAAGGGCGAAAGCTCGGCCAAGCGAGCCTTGCCTTCGTCGTAGGCGTAGACGACCATCCTGGCCTTCAGGTCGCGCAGGCGGGCCGCGGCGGCGGCCGGCGCGGCCCCGGACGCGACGAGGAGCGACTCGAGGTAGGCCTCCGGCAACGGCCCCCGGCGGCCGAGCAGGGCGGCGACGAGACGGTCGGTCCCGTCCATCAAGGCCGCCATACGCGAGCGTATCTCGGGCCGCGCCAGGTACAGCTCCAGTCGCGATACCAGGCCGTGCTTATTAAAGGGGGTCTTGAGCGGACCGAGCCAGCGGCGGGCGGCTTCGATGACCAGGCCGTCGCGATCGGCTATGAGCTTCTCTCGCCATCGATCTAGGCCGTCGGGGTCCACTCGCCCTCCTCCCATGCCTCTATAGTATAGCGGTATCCTTGCTCGGTAAGGAAGCGCCGGCGGTTGTCGGCGTAGTCTTCCTCCACCGTAAAGCGCGATACGAGGCTGTAGAAATAGGAGTTCTTCTTCTTAGGCCGCAGTATGCGCCCGAGGCGCTGGGCCTCCTCCTGCCTGGAGCCGAAGGTGCCGGAGAGCTGCACGGCCACCGAGGCGTCGGGCAGGTCTATGGCGAAATTCGCCACCTTGGACACGACCAGGACGCGTATCGTCCCGGCGCGGAACTCCTTATACAGGCGCTCGCGCTCGGCGTTGGGCGTCGATCCGGTGATGAGCGGCGCGCCGAGCTCCTTAGCCACGGCCCGGAGCTGATCGAGGAACTGGCCGATCACCAGGATCAGGTCCTCGCGATGGTTGGCTATGAGCTCCTTAAGGACGCGGGTCTTCAAGGGGTTCTCGGCGGATAGGCGGTGCCGTTCGCGCAGGGCCCCGCCCAGGTAACGCAGGCGGTCATGGTCCGACATGGGCACCCTGATCTCCCGGCAGAAGGCCTCGGCGATGAAGCCCTTGGCTTCCAGCTCCTTCCAGGGCACGTCGTAGCGCTTGGGCCCGATCAGGCTGAACACGTCCTCCGCCATGCCGTCCTCGCGCACCAAGGTGGCGGTGAGCCCCAGGCGCCTGACGGCCTGGACCTCCGCCGTGACGCGGAAGACCGGCGCGGGCAGGAGGTGCACCTCGTCGTAGATGATGAGGCCCCAGTCCGAGCGCCGCAGGAGCTGGAAATGGGGGAAGTCCGCGTCCTTGTCGGGGCGCCAGGTCAGGACCTGGTAGGTGGCCACGGTGACGGGCTTTATCTCCTTGGCCGCGCCCGTATACTCGCCTAAGTCATCGGGGGAGAGCTCGGTCTTATCGAGGAGCTCGTCCATCCATTGGTGCACGGCGGCGACGTTGGTGGTGACGATGAGGGTTCGGCGGCCCAGGGCCGCCATGGCGGCCATGCCCAGCACGGTCTTGCCCGCCCCGCAGGGCATGACGACGACGCCGTAGCCGGTGCCCGGCGCGCCGCGGCCGAGGAAGGCCCGCAGCGCGTCGTCCTGGTAGGCCCGGAGGCCGAAGGGCCGGCCGGCGGCGCTTTCGGCCCGCAGGGCGATCGGATGGGGCTCGCCGTCGACCAGGGGCGCCTCGTCCAAGGCCGGCCAACCCAACTTGATCAGCTCGCGCTTGACGCTGCCGCGGTCGACGAGCCGCAGGGAGAAGCCCCGTTCGTCGGGAACCAGCTTCGAAGCCAGCTTACGGCTGGACTCGATCTCCTTACGCACGAAGGGATCGTCGCAATCCAGGCGCAGCGAGCCGTCCGGGCCGCCGGCGCGTATGCGTAGGCGGCCGAAGCGGCCCATGGTCTCCCGCAGGGCCGCCTCCATGGAGAGGGGCAGCTCGTAGCGCGACCAGCGCTTGAGCGACGCGACGACCGCGTCCGGCCCGAGGCCCGCGCTCGCGGCGTTCCACAGCGACAGCGCGTCCAGGCGATAGCTATGGAAATGCTCGGGGCTCTTCTCGAGCGTGGCGTAGGCGGCCAGCTCCGCGCGCGCCTCCTCGAAGGCGCTATCGTGGGCGTCTAAGAGGAGCGAGCTGTCGCTCTGCGCTATCAGGGGCTTTCCGTCCATCATGACGTTGTAACACGGGCGCCTGAGCGCTGTCAAAGAAGCGGCCGGCGCGCCGCGGCGATCCGGCCCGGACGCGGGGTTAAGGTAGCCGCTCCAGCGTCAACCTGATAGGCAGGTGGTCGGAGTAGCCGGAGCCGCTTCGCGTCGACCAGGCTAGGGGCCGTCCGAGCTCGTCGACGAGGAAGGCCGGCGGCGACGCGTCGAAGCCCCCGAAGCCGAAGGAGGAGCCGGCCGCCGCGCCGGGCGCGAGCAGGAAATGGTCGATGCGCTCCGGCTCGTCCCCGTAGAGGTAGCTGTAGCCGTCCGCGTCGGCCGACCAGGGGCTAAAGAAGATCGGCCCCGACCTAGAGGCGCTCTCGGGCTCCGCGGCCAAGAGTAGCCAGGGCCCCGGCCCCGTCTCGGCCGGCATCAGGGCCGTCGGGTAGGCGCGTCCGACGCGCTCGAACTCGTCGGGGTTCTCGTTCAGGTCGCCGACGATGACGACGGCCGCGCCGGGGTCGGCGCGGAGGCGCGCCGAAACCAGGGCGTTCAGGAGCGCGGCGGCCGCGCGGCGCTCGGACTCGGTCTCGGCGGCCCCGCCGAGCTTGCTCTTCCAGTGGCATATGAACAGGATCAGCGCCGCCCCGCCTAGGTCGATCTCCGCCTCCAGGATCTCGCGGGGTACCGAGGCCGGAGAGCCCGGCGGCGGGAGCGCCCGGTGCGCCCGCAGCGAGAGCGCCGGATAACGCGATAGGAGCGCGCAGGAGAGCGCGGCCGGACGATCCTTCGCCATCAGGGCGTAGGGGTAGCCGCCGAGCTCCTCGGCCAGGTCCTCCAACGCTCGCTCGTTCTCGATTTCCTGGAGGGCCAGCAGGTCCGGCCCCCCGGGCGCGGCGCCTAGCACCGCCGACGCGGCGTTCTTCAGGCGGCGGCGGTAGGCGGCCTCGTTCCAGCCGGCGGCGGCCTTGAAATCGTCGTACTCGCCGCCGTGATCGATCGGGTCGAAGAAGGTCATGAGGTTATAGCTCATCACGTTGACGGCGGCCGCGGGCCGGGGCTCCATGGAACAAGAGCCGCATGCGGCTAAGCAGGCCGGTAAGACGAGGCTGAGCAGGGCCAGCGCGGCCGTCCTCGCGCTGGGCGGCGACGGCGGGCGACGGACGGACGAAGGCGGGGTCTTAGGATACGGCATAGGACCTCCGGGCGGCCGGAGGCCCCATGCGCGGGGCGCGGCCTAACGGGCCTTAAAGGCCTCCGTCAGGCAATACGCCGCGGCGACCTCCGCCGCTTGCGCGTCGGGGCAGACGGGCTCGAATTCCTCGCCGATTATCGCCTCGTAGGCCTGGGCGTAGCGCATGGCGGTCTCGATCCGGACCTCGTCCGGGATGGCCGGCGGCTCGCCGTCGCCCTTGAAGCCGCGGGCCAGGAGCCAGCGGCGGAAGGCTTCCTTGTCCAGCTCGCGCTGCTCCAGGCCGTCGGCGAAGCGCTGTTCGTAGCCCTCGGCGTACCAGTAGCGGCTGGAATCGGGGGTATGGATCTCGTCGCCCAGGCGAAGACCGCCTTTATATACGCCGAACTCGTACTTCGTATCGACGAGGACGAGGCCGCGGCGGGCGGCCAGCTCCTGCCCGCGGGCGAAGAGGGCCAGGGCCGCGCGCTCGAGCTCATGCCAGGTATCCGCGTCCACGGCGCCGGAGGCCACGAGCTCGGCCCCCGAGCAGGGGCGGTCATGGCCGGAGGCTTCCTTGGTAGAGGGCGTAACGAGGGGGCTCGGGAAACGCTCGTTATAGCGCAGGCCGGCGGGCAGGCGTAGGCCGGAGACCGGGCGGCCGGCCCGGTAGTCGCGCCAGGCCGAGCCGGTCAGGTAGCCGCGCACCACCAGCTCCACGGGGAGCATGTCCAGGCGGCGGGCCACGACGCAGCGGCCGCTGGAGCGGACCGGGTCGTAGCCGCCGAGCTCCGCCGGCGCCACGAGGTGATTAGGGACGATATCGGCGGTTCGCTCGAACCACCAGGCGGAGATGCGGGTAAGCGCCTCGCCCTTCCAGGGTATCGTAGACAGGACCCGGTCGAAGGCCGAGATGCGATCGCTGGCCGCGAGGACGGCCCGGTCGCCGTAGAAGGCGACGTCGCGGACCTTGCCCTCGTAGACCCGAGCGCCCGCCGGAAGGGCTTCGGTCTGCGCGCCGCTCTTTAGGCCGGCGTAACAGCCGGCCAGGGCGGCCTTGAAGCCCTCGGGGCTCACAGCCCGAGCTCGGCCCGCGTCTTGACGACGCGCGACACCAGGCCGTAGGCGGCGGCCTCCTCGGCGTTCATCCAGTAATCGCGGTCGGTATCCTTGACGACGCGCTCCAGGGGCTGGCCGGTCTCCTCGGCGATGAGCTTGTTGAGCTTGTCGCGGGTCTTCTCGAGCTCGCGCGCGTGGATCTCGATCTCGGTGGCCACGCCGCGCAGGCCCGACAGCGGCTGGTGTATCAGGTAATGGCTGTTCGGCAAGGCTATGCGGCGCTCCTTGGGAGCGGCTAGGAGTATCAGCGCGCCGGCGCTGGCGACGAGGCCCATGCCTATCATCCAGACCTGGGGCTTAACGAAGCGGGCCATGTCGAAGATGGCGTAGCCGGCGTCCACGTCGCCGCCGGGGCTGTCGATCATGATCTTGATCGGCTCGTCGCCCTTGGCCTCCAGGAGCAGGAGCTGGCGCACCACGCGCTCGGCCAGCTCCTTGTTCACCTGGCCGGAGAGAAGGACGGTCCGGGTATCCAAGAGCTTCTCAAGGAGGGCGTCGGAAGGCCGGCCGGCCTTCTCATCCTCGTCGTCATCGTCGTCGTAGCGGCTATATATCTGGCTGTAGAGGGACATGGCTTCTCCTTAATGAGCGCACATACGGATTTGAGTGCCTAGTATACTGAAAAGGGCCGCATTAGACTACAAAGCGCCCCGGGCTCCCTCCAGGGACTTGATATCTATATGAATTTTCATATATTTAAAGTACTTGAGTCGGACGATCCGGAATGACAAGCCGGCCAGCCGAAGGTCCGGGCGAAACGGGGCTCGACGACACCCGCGAAGGAGAACGCATGACCGCATCGATACTTAAGAAGGCCCGTCTGGGCTTAGCCGTAGCGCTCGTACTCGCCGCCTCGGCGCTCGTCCTGGGCTCTTGCATTAAGCCCGGTTCCGAGGCCCCCGTCGCCGCCACGACGGCCGCTCCCGCGGCGACGCCGGCCATAGAGACGGCCCCGTCCCAAGACGCGCCGTGGTACGCCGCCAGGCTCGAGGAAATGGGCTTCTACGTCTTCCCCGCGCCGGAGCCCTTGCCGCCGTTCACGGTACGCGAGCTCGGCGGCGGGGAGACCGGCGTGGAAGCCATGGCCGGCAAGGTCGTGCTCCTTAACTTCTGGGCGACCTGGTGCCCGCCTTGCCGCGCCGAGATGCCGTCCATGCAGGTCCTCTACGAGAAGACCCGGGACCTGGCCTTCGACATCATGGCCGTCAGCGTCGCCGAGAAACGCGATACGGTCACCGGCTTCTTAAAAGATAACCCGCGCTATAAATTCCCGATCTTCCTGGACGAGAACGGCTCCGCGTCGGCGCCCTTCGTGTCGCGCGGCATACCCACGACCTTCATCCTGGACAAGCAGGGCCGCGCCATAGCGGGCGTCGTGGGCGCGCATATGTACGACGGCCCCGAGACCGTAGCCTTCTTCCGCGAGCTGGCCGAGCGCCTATGAACGCCCCAGTCGGCGTCCTGGCCGCCGCCGGGGCGGGGCTCCTCTCCTTCCTCTCGCCCTGCGTGCTGCCGCTCATACCCGGCTACCTGTCGTTCGTGAGCGGGAAAAGCGCGGCCGAACTCCGCGACGGCTCGGCCCGCGGGCTCGTGTTCATGCGCTCCGCCTTCTTCGTGTTGGGCTTTAGCGCGGTCTTCGTAGCCTTGGGCCTGGTCTTCGCCGGCGGCGGCATGCTCCTGGCGGGTCAGGCCAGCCGTTGGATAAACCTAGGCGCGGGCTTGGTCATTACGCTCTTCGGGCTCAACATGATCTTCGACTTCATCAAGATCCTAAACCGCGAGGCTCGGGCCCAGGTCCAATCCAAGCCGGCCGGGGCGCTCGGCTCGTTCGTGGTGGGTATGGCCTTCGGCGCCGGTTGGACGCCCTGCATCGGGCCCATCCTGGCCTCTATCCTGCTCATGGCGGCGCGCTCCGGCCGCGCCGCGGAGGCGGCGGCCTTGCTCGCCGCCTACTCGCTCGGCCTGGGCCTGCCCTTCCTGGCGGCGGGGCTCTTCTTCGAGCGCCTCTCGCCGCTTATGGACTGGCTTAAAAAGCGGGGGCGCGAGCTCAGGATAGGCGCCGGCGTCCTGCTCGTCGCCTTGGGCTTGGCCATGGCCTTCGGCCGCCTCACGACCCTGAACGGCGTCTTCGCCCGCTCGGGGATCGCGCTCATGGGTTTTAGCGCCTCCGACCCCGCCGGCGCGCGGCTGGCCGCCGCTATCGCCTGGGCCGCCCTGGCCGCCCTCGCCCTCGCCGTACCTCTCCTGAGGAAGAAGCCGCTCCTTCGTTGGCGGCGCCTAGGCTGGGTCGGCTTGTTCGCCGCCCTAGCCGCCCTCGAGGCCTTCGGCGCCATAGGCACCGTCGCCTTCCTAGGGCGCTGGCTGCTCTACCAGGGGGCCTAAGCGCGACGGGAATCGAGGCCGATCCCCATGGGGGCCTCGACGCCCCCCGCCGCGCGCCGCTACTTCGCCTCGCCCAGCATGTCCGCCAAGAAGGCCCGGACGCTCGCCTCGCCGTCCGCGTAATAGAGCTCGGCGTAGGCCGTAGCCGCGCCGACCACGTTACGGCCGTACTGCCTGGTCTCGGCGAAGTCCAAGGTCTCCAGGAAGAGGTCGGCCGGGAAGCGGGGGGCGGCGGCCTCCCAGCGCCGGAAGCGCGTCAGGCCGGCGTTATACGCATACAGGGCCGGCAGGGTCCGCCCGCCGACCGAATCCAAGAGCCTGCGCAGGTAGGCCGCGCCGATGAACAGGTTGTCGGCCGGATCGCGGGGCTCGTAGCTCGCCATCCGCAGGCGGCCGGCCATCTCCTCGGCCGTGGCCGGCATGAGCTGCGACAGGCCGACGGCGCCGGCGCTCGACACCACGGCGGGCTGGAAGAGGCTCTCCGAGCGCACCAGGCCGTACAGCAGGGCCGGCGAAAGGGAGCGCAGGTCCGCGTTGGATTCGAGCGCTTCCCGGTAGGGGCGCGGCCAATACAGCTCCTTGTCCCGCCGGGTGGGCCTGAGCTCGTCGCGCGAGAAGAGCGGGGCTATCAGGCGGATGGCCTCGGCCGCGTCGTCCCGGGCCGCCATGGACTCGGCGGCGGCGCGCAGGGTGTCCGCGCCCAGCCGACGGAAGGCGCTCCCGAACTCCGAACGGATGCGGCGCGCCAGGCCGAAGGCGACCAAGCCCAGGGCGTAATCGTCGGCCTCGGCCTCGACGATGGCCGCCGGGGGCTCCGAAGGCGCGGGCCGGGCCGTCGGTTCGCCGGCTGCGGCGTCGACGCCGGCCGTATCCTCCTCGGGCTCGGGAGCTCCCGGGCCGTCGGCGGGGTCCGCGAGGGCCAGGCCGAGCCTGTAGGCGGCGAGGAGCCGATACCAGGGGTCGGCGCCTTGCCGGTAGGCGGCTTGATACGCTTGCCGCGCATAGGCTTCCGCGTCGAGCCCGCCTCGCTGCGCCTGGGTAAGGATGCCCGTCTCCGCCGCGCGCGCCGCGATATAGGCCATCCGGGCGGCGTCGCGCCCGGCGCCGCGGGAGACGACGGCGGCGGCCAAGGACGCGAGGGTCTGTCCGTCCCGCGACGCGAGCGCCCGCCTCGAGAGCGGTTCGATGAGATCGGCGTAATACGCCGGCGCATCCGTTAGGGATAGGGCCTCGGCTAAGGCGGCCGCCGCGTCGCGGACGGAAATTTTAGAGAGGCACTCCGCGCGATACCAATGCGCCGCGTCGCGGTCGGGGCCGGCCGAGGCGTAGGCCGCCGCCTGGGCGAAGGCCTCGGCCGCCTCGGCCCAGCGTTCGGCGGCGCGCGCGAAGCGGCCGTGCCAGAAGAGGCCATGGAAGGCCTCCGCGTCGCCTAAGAGGCCGGCGCGCGCGCGCGCGGCAATCAGGGCCCAACCGGCCGCGCCCTCCTCGCGGGAGCCGAAGATGAAGGCGCGGGCCGCGTCGGAGGCGGCTAAGCGCGGGAGCCCCGCCATGAGCCCGGCGAGCTCCTCGGCGCTCAGGCGGAGGGAGCTCGGATCCGGCTCGGCGCCGGCCGACCTTAAGCGCGCATAGGCGCGGAAGGCGCGGACCGCCGCGCCGTAATCCCGGGCGGCGCCCGCCGAACGCGCCCGCGCCAGCAGGAGCGCCTCGGCGTCCACGCCGGCCGACGCGGCCTCGGGCGCCCGGTCGAGGGCCTTTAATGCGCGGGCCATCGCCGTCGCGACGCCGCCTGATTGGCTATCGAGGGCGAAGAGCGCCGTAAAATCCGCCGCCCACGCGGGCGAGGCGGCCGAAAGCCCGATCTCGACGGCGCGGGCCAGGAAGGCCGGATCGGCCGCGGCTCCGGAGCCTAACGAGTTCCGTTCGGTCCCGAGCTCGCTCAGGGCGTCGGCCGGCCGGCCGTCCAGCATATAGAGCTCGGCTAAGAGGCCGGCGCGTCGCCCGGCGGGCAGGGTCTCGGCGTCCTTAGAGTTTAAAAAGCGCCGGAGCTCGTCCCGCCGCCCCTCCCGCTCCAAGATTTGGGTTAAAAGCTCGGCCGCCCGTTCGCGGGGCCGGCCCGCCTCGTGGCGGACGGCTAGCCTGAGCAGCTCCTCGCGCAAATCCGCTAGGCCGCGGTCCTCGGCGTGCATAGAAAGGAAAAGGAAGGCGCCCGGGCCGAGCCGCTTGATTGCGGCGGCGTTCGGCGACTCCAGGCGCTCGAGGGGGAGTTCGGCGCCGCTGACGAACGCCTCGCGCCAAGCCTCGGGGCTCCAGCCATGGACGTCGGCACCGACGCACGATATAGAGGCGCAGGAGAAGAAAGCGCAGGCCGCCGCGGCCGCGGCGAGCCTGAGGGCCGGCCTAGCGCGGCGGTATATAGATCGTCGTGCCCGAGATGATAAGGTCGGGATTCTTGATGTTATTCGCACGCGCTATCGTACCATAGAGCCAAGGCGTACGATAATACGCGATAGAAATGTCCCAGAGCGTATCGCCCCAGCGGATCTTGTGATTAACGCCGCCTTGCTTGGGCGGCTGCGCCGCGGGTTGGGCGGGCGCCGGCGCGGGCGTCGCAGCCGGCGCGGGCGCGGGGGCGGGCGTCGCAGCCGGCGCGGGGGCGGGCGCCGGGGGCGTCGCGGCCTGGGTGGCGGGAGCCGGAGCCGGGGTCGCCGGGGCCGGTTGAGGCGCCGGCGCGGGCTGGCTAGCCGGGGCGCTCGCGACCGGCGGCGGCGGCTGCCTATCCGCGGTGCACTGGAAGACCACGAAGGCCACGGCGAGCGCCGCGACGATGATTGCCAAGGCGATGAGCCAAGGCACGACCCTGGATCCGCGGCGTTCCGCAGCTTGCTCCTCGGCTTCATCCGCCTTTTGGGCGTAGCCGTCGTCGATGAAGGTCAGCGCCGGGGCCTTGCCCTCGGGTTCGGGCTCGGCGTCGAAGGGATTATCCGCTGCGGAGGCGAACTCGCCTTCCTCAGGGATATCGAAATCGTCGTCTAAACTCGCGCCGTCTTCTTGAAAGTCGAAGTCGGGGATGTCGTAAGTTTCATCGTGGGAGAGCGACTTCAAGGAGACCGATAGCGCTTGATGCTCGCCGCTTACCAACTCCTTGGCGTAGGCGCTCAGGTTCCCCTCGGCGTCCAAACCGATATCCAGGCGGATATCCGGCTCGCCCTTGGGCCTGGCCGGGATGTTCTCTATGACGAGGCTACCGACGTAGCTGCGCTCGACCAGGGGATCCTCCGCGCCGCGGTAGACGTCGATCTGGACGCTCGTCTGACCGTCTTTCACGGTCGTCAGGACGAGGCGCTTCTTAATCTCGGCGCCCTCGTCCAGGATGGGATAGAACCTGCCGTCCGCGAGGCGTATACCGATCTGTGCCATATGCAAATCTCCCCTTGCTTAAAAGGTAAGAGTCGACCTTTCCTTCTAGTATCGGCGCGTCGCCCCCAAAAAACCAGTGGCAGTTGCGAGCTTTCGAGGCCCGGCTTGCCGCCTTCGCGGCCCGGAGCCTATACTGCCGCCCATGCCCCCCTTCAGCCTCCGGGCCGCCGGCTTCCTATCGTCGACCTCGGCCCGCTCCCTAGCCTATCTGCGCGGTTTTCCGCGCGCCGTCTGGCTACTCATCGCCGCCACCTTCGTAGAATCCATGGGCCGCTTCATGGTGGTGCCCTACCTCAGCCTCTATATGCGCGACCACGGCATAAGCCTGGGTACCCTGGGCATCGTCTTGGGCGCGGCGCCGGTGGCTAACGTGATCTTCGGCGCCTGGGGAGGCCAGCTCTCGGACAAGTGGGGGCGCAAACCCGTGCAAGTCCTAGGCGTCGGCCTTTCGGGCCTGGCTATGTTCGGCTTCGCCTTCGCCGGGGCGGCGCCGTTGCTGCTCGCGGTCTTGAACTTCCTGAACGGGATGACGCGGACCTTCTACCGCCCGGCGACCAACGCGGCCCTGGCGGATCTCTGCCCGGCCGACCGACGCTCGGAGGCCTACGCGCTTAACCGCATCGGCATCAACGCCGCCTTCGGCCTGGGGCCGGTACTCGGCGTCGCCGTCTTCCAGGCCGCCCCGCGGGCCGGCTTCATCCTGGGCGGCGCCTTAAACCTGCTCGTAGGCCTGTATATCGCCTTGGCCATACCCGAATCCGCCCCCGCCGGCTTGGCTCGCAAACTTCGGACGCCTCGCGGGTCGGAGGCGCCCGGCGCGAACGCCGAGGCCAGGGCGACGAAGGGGCGCGGCTCCCTCCGCGTCATCGCCGCCGACGCGGGCTTCTGGGTCTGGACCCTGGGCATGACCTTAGTCTGGGGCGCCTATGACCTTATCCAAAGCTTCCTACCGCTGCACCTGCGCGACTCGGGCGTAACGCTCTGGGCCTACGGCGCCGTGCTCACCACGAACGCCTTGATCTGCGTCTTCGTGCAGCTGCCCGTATCGAGGCTCCTCCGCACGGCGCCCTTCGCGCCGCACGCCTCCTACTCCAAGTTGCTCTTCGCGCTCGGCTTCCTGGGCTTCGCCTTCTTAAGGCAGCCGTACCTCATCGTCGCGGCCATGCTCGTCCTGAGCCTAGGCGAGGTCTGGGGCTCGGCCGTGCAGGTGCGATACGTGCCCGAACACGCACGGCCGGAGCTCCTGGGGCGCTACATGGGGCTATCCATGGCGAGCGAGCTCGGCCGAGCCGTCTGCGCGCCGGTCGCCGGCTTCCTCATGGCCGCGCGCGGCGGCGCGTCGGTCTTCGTCATGGCCGCCGGCCTGGCCTTGGGCGGCGGCGCGCTCCTCTACCTGGCGGGTTCCTGGCAGGATCGTTCGCTCCGCGGCGCCGCGGCCGCCGCATAGGCTCCCGGCGACCGGTTAGGCTCCCGGCCGCCGTCATCCCGACCCGCCGCTTAGGCCATGCTCAACCGGCGACCTTCGCCGCCAGCTTAGCCTTGAATTTCTCCGTCGAGATGATCGCGCGCACGTGCGTGCCCTCGCCGATCTTCTCCTTTTCGTCATAGGCCTCGACCGTAAAATGCAGCATCTTACCGTCCACCTCGGTCAGTACGGCCACGGCGCGGACGCGCATGCCCAGAGGCGTGGCGGCTAAGTGCTTCACGTCCAGGCGATAGCCCACCGTAGCTTGGCCGGGCCCTAAGAGCGGGTCGACCGCGGCCAAGGCGGCCTCTTCCATCGCCAGCACCATCATGGGCGTGGCGTAGACCGGCACGCCGCCGGAGCCCAGATGGGCCGCCGTATGCCGCTCCTCCACCGTAAGCGAGCGCTCGGCCGTTAAGCCGGGTCGTAATGCTTCCATGCTATCCCTCCGTTCGACCGGCGCCCTCGAAGGGGCGCCCCGGACAGCATAGCCCGCATGCGTCCGGGGCGCCAGGGCTTGCGAAGCGCCGGGGCGGCGGCCTAACCTCCTATCGAGGGGGCGGCCTCCAGGCTCGGCGGGGCCTCGTCCTCCGCCGCGGGCGCGGGCGCGGGCGCCGTCCTGAACGGCTCCCAGAACGGCTCGATGCCGGCCTCCAGCTTGGGCAGCGAAACGAGGATGATATCTTCGCCGAAAGGAATGCGCGCCTCGCCTTCGAAGCTCCGGCCGTTGGCCGAGGCCGTAATCCGTAGCCGCTGGCCGACGGCGACGGCCTTGGCACGCTCGCGCATGGACAGCTGCTGGGCCTCGCCGCCGTTTACCGAGACCTCCACGGTCCGGAAGGCGGCGTAGGATCCGTCCTCGGCAGATTTATTATCCAGGAGCACCGTATGCCCCCTGCCCCCGACGAAGGCCCAGGCGGCTATCGCGAGATAGGCGAGCGCGAGCGCCGCTCGTATCGCCGCCCGCCGACCGGCGGAGGATCCGGATTTAGGTATCTTCGCGTCGCTCATTTCTCCCCCTCCTTCGCTCCCGCCGTGGCGGCGCCCCGCAGGCCGGCGCGCGCTATCTCGACGCCGCGGTGCTTCCGCCAAGCGTGCAGCACGAGCGCGAGGGCTATGGCGCCGTAGCTGAAGGCGTCGCGGAAATACTCGCCGATCTGCGCCGAGCCGAACAGCTCCGCGCCGGCGCGCGGCATGACGATGTACATGAGATGCAGGAGCACCACGCCGACGAACACGTTGGGGATGGTGGCCTTGGTGACCGAGGCGCCGCCGACGAGTATGGCCGCGACCGCGAAGAAGCCGGTTTGGCGATGGGCGTTATAGGTCGCCATGTTGCCCATGTTCTGCAGGAAGATAATCTGCCCGACCATGGCCAGGATGGTGCTGATGACGATGGCCACGATCCGGGTACGCTCGACCGGGATACCGGCCGAGTTGGAGACTACCTGGTCTTGGCCTATGGCGCGCATGTCCTGCCCCAGCTTGGTCTTCCTGAACCACACGATGAAGATACAGAGCGCGGCGATGACGCCGAGGGTCGCCACCGGGACGATGATCCCGCCGACCTTCAGCTCGAGCAGCCGGTCCAGGCTCTGCCGCACCGAATCGAGGTTCAGGGTATTGCGGATGCCGTAGCCGCGGGAGAGCGTGATGGCCGCCGAGCGCATCGGGATAACGCCGCCCATAAGGTAGAGCACGACGAACTGATAGATGCCGTCCATGAAGAAGCCCAGGATGAAGCCCGTGACCATCTCGCGGCCGCGGGCCCGGTTGAGGACCTCCCCGCAGACCCAGCCCAGGAGTATGGCGATGGGGAGGCCCACCATGTTGGCGAAGATAAGCCCCGGGACGCCGATGATGTTCCAGTCGACGGCGAAGATGAGCCCGATCTCGCCAGCCATGGCCCCGAGGACCATGCCGAAGTTCAGGCCCATGCCGGCCATGACCGGCAATATCAGGCTGAAGACCAGGAACGAGTTGCGCCCGATGCGCGTCACGATCTCTTGGAGTATGTAGCCGGCCGACAGTCCCGAGACGGGCGTGGCCAAGGCCGTCAACACCAGGAAGATGATGACGACCACGTTATCGGCGGCGAAGCGCCGCAGGTTGATCTTCTTGGTCATTTGGTAACCTTGGTCTTTCTGGTCAACGCGTAGAGGATCATGCCGTTGGAGAGTACGATGCGGATGACCTCGGACATGTCGGTCTTGAGCACGCTGTTGATCACGCTCGGCGTCATCGTCAGTATGCCCTGGAACAGGAGCGTACCGACCAGGACGTTCGCCATGCTCGCCTTGTTCACGCTGGCGCCGCCGATAAGCAGCGCCGCGACCGCGGGGAAGGCCATGTAGAGCGGCCCCTGATAGAGCTGGATAAAGCCGTAGCTTTGTTGGTAGACCAGGATGCCCGCCGCGCCGAGCATGGTGGAGACCACGACGCTGACCGTGCGCATCTTGTTCACGGAGACGCCGCCCGCGCGGGCGAAGTCCGGGTTCGAGCCGACGGCGGTGATGGCGGTGCCGGTCTTGCTCCTGAAGAACAGGTAGACCAAGCCCGCGCACAGGAGCGCGAAGAGTATCATGCCCGTCGGGAGCTTAAAGTTCTCGCCGATGCGTACCGCCAGCGTATCGTTGAGCACGTGGGCCCAGTATCCGTCCAGGGTGATGGTCGTCCTTAAGCCCTGGCCGGCGTAGCCCCAGACCATGGAGGGGTTGGTATAGGGGAGCAGGAGCCACAGTATCGAGAAGAAGGTAACGATGGAGAAGCCGACGTACATGGCGATGGTCATCTCGTCGCCCTTGACCCGATTGAGGAGCGAGCCGTAGAGCCAACCGAAGAGGATCGCGAAGGGCATGGAGATGGCCAGCGCGCCGGCGAAGCCGAGCCAGCCCGTGAGCCCGAGCTGCATGGCCAAGGTACCGCCTAGCAATCCGGCGATGATGCCCACCGGCAGGCCGAAATTCAGGCCGCAGCCGGACTGGACCATAGGCACGAGCGCCAAGACCAGGACGGCGTTCTGCCCGAAGCGGTTGAGTACGTCCGAGATCGAAGTATCGATGCGGACCCCTACGAAGGGAGCCGCGACGAACAGGCCGATCAGGAAGATGAAGATGATTATCCGCGGCCAGCCGAAGTCCGCGACGAATTCCCGCGCGCTACGCATGCGGCGCCTCCTCGCGGGCCTCGCCCGCCATCAATAGGCCGAACTCGGACAGGTCCGCTCCCGGCGGCAGGATGCCGGAGATGCGCCCCTCGTCGACGATGGCTACGCGGTCGCATACGGACCGCAGCTCCTCGAGCTCGCTGGAGATCATGACGATGGTCGTGCCGAAGTCGCGGTTATAGTGCCGCAGGCTCTGCAGGACGAGCTCCTTGGCGCCGACGTCAATGCCGCGCGTCGGCTCGCTGACGAAGAGCAGCTGGGGCCGGAGGGCGAAGGCCTTGGCCAGGCATATCTTCTGCTGGTTACCGCCCGAGAGCTCCTTGGCCCGCTGCTTGGGCCCGGTGCATTTTATCGACAGGAGCTCTATATACTCGCGCGCCACGGCGTCCAGCCCCGCCTCGTCGCGGAGCTTGAAGAGCCCCCCGAGATACGACCGCAGGTACATGCCGCGGGATTGCATGGCCGTGAAGGCTATGTTCCAATCGAGCGGCTCGTCCAGGAGCAGGCCCACGCCCCGCCGGTCCTCGGACACGAAGGCCATGCCGAGCTCGAGGGCGGCGCGCGGATCGTTTAGCGGAACCGGCTTACCGTTCAACCGCGCCTCCCCGCCGGCGGCGTAGAGCCCCATCACGCCGTTAGGGATGCCCAGCTTACCTTGCCCGGCTAGGCCGCCTATGCCGAAGATCTCGCCGCGGCGGACGCGAAGCGTAACGTCGCGTACGGTCTCGCCCGGCATGTCGACCCAGAGGCGATCCGCCTCCAGGATATAGTCGTCGGGTAGCTCGCGCGGCGCCCGGGCCTTGTCGGCGTCCACGGAGCGGCCGACCATCCACGACGCGATGTCGCGCACCGATACCCCGGCGGCCGGGGTATCCTTCACGACGCGCCCGTCCCTGAGCACCACGACGGAATCGGCCAAGGAGACGACCTCGTGCAGGCGATGGGAAATGAAGATGATGGCGATGCCCTGCGACGCCAGGCGGCGGAGCGAGCTCAGCAGGATCTCGGCCTCGCTCTCGGTCAGCACCGCCGTCGGCTCGTCCAGGACCAAGAGCTTGACGCTCTCCCGGTTTATCTCCCGCGCGATCTCGGTGAACTGCTTATGGCCGACCGGCATCTCGGCGACCAGCATGTCGGGATCGAGCCTTACGCCCAGGCGATCGATGGCCTTGGCGGCCCGGTCGCGCATGAGCGTTCGGTCCAGCACGCTCATGCGCTCGCCGAACACCTCGCACGCGAGGTTGGCCTTCATGGGCTCCCGGTTCAGGGCGATATTCTCGGCGGTCGTGAAGCCGGGGATCAGGGAGAATTCCTGATGCACCATGCCGATCCCGGCGTCGAGCGCGTCGAAGGGCGATTTGAACGCGGCGATACGGCCGTCGATCCTTACGACGCCGCCGTAACCGCCGGTATCGGCGATGACGGGCATGCCGAACAGGATCCTCATGAGGGTCGTCTTGCCGGCGCCGTTCTCGCCGACGAGGCCGACGATCTGTCCGGCCTTGACGGAGAAGCTAACGTCGCTCAGCACGGAGTTCCCGTAGAAATCCTTCGAGACGCCCTCGAAGGATAGTAGCGGAACGTCACTGGGCATGATTCCTACCTTTTCTAGCCCGGGGTACGGCGGCGCGGCCGGCCGGGCTCGGGCGCGGCCGGGGAGGCCGCGCGGGGCGCGGATATTCTATACCGAGCCCCGGGGATTGTCCAAAAAAAAGCGGCGCAGGGCGCGCCGCCTTCAACCGCCGTATGCGGCGATTACTTATTGAACTTCATGTTGTAGTACTTCTCGGGCACGGCCTGCTTGGTCGTGGGCAGGTAACCCTTGCCGAAGACGTAGGTGTCCATGTAGACCAGGATATGGTTCTTGGCGGACACGCCGGTATTGGCGTCGATGTAGTTGCCGCCGTTCCACTGCGCGCCGGGGGTATAGACCGAGAAGGCCGCGTAGAGCGCGTTCAGGTCGTTCTTCGTCGCCTTGCCCTCGATCACGTTCTTGGCGAATTCGCCCAGGCCGGCGGTCACGGTAAAGCCGTAGGAGAAGGCCCAGGTGCCGAAGCGGCCGGCGCCGCCCTTGGCCACGACGGCGGACTCGACCTTCTTCAGGATGGCGGGGAAGTTACCGGCCTCGGCCGATAGGTCGATGCCGAGCGCGCCCGGATAGCCCATGAGCGGCGAGGGAAGGTCGGCCTCGACGAAGTAGCCGCCGTACTGCAGGAGCTGCTTCAGCAGGGGCTCGGTATGGGCGTCGTTGGTGCAGAAGAAGGCCGTCTCCTTGCCGTATTTCTGTACCCAGGCGGGGACCTTCTCCAAGATGAACTGCTGGGCGCCGGCGACGCCGACGTCGGAAGTCGGATCGGGAGCGGTCTCGAACACGAAGGTCATGCCCAGGTCCTTGCACGCCTGCTCCATGATCTGGCGGCGCAGGCCGAGGGTCTCATAGGACATATGGCGCGGGAAGGAGATGTGCACGAAGGTCTTGGCGCCGAGCTGCTTGGCCGCCCAGATGATGGTGTAGCCGCGGCTGATGAAGTCGCTATTGATGGCCAGGTCGGCCGCGCCCTGGATCACGAGCGGATCCTCGTGCGGCTCTCCGGCCAGGAGGAGGATGTCGGGGCGCTTGGCGCGGACGCGCTTGAAGGCCTCGGCGGTGCCGGGCACCGATTGGTTCATGACGATGGCCTTCATGAGCGGGTCGTCGGCGAGCGCCACGACCTGGGAGATGGTGGTCTCCTGCTGGTCCATGAAGTTATCGGGGTAAGTGATATGCTGGATCATGCCGCCTTCGGACACCTTGCCGTAGCGCTTGATGAGCTCCTCGGCGCCGCGGAGGTCGTCCTCGGACTGGGACACGGTGCCGGTCACGACGCCGATATGGAAAGCCGTCTTGCCGCCGGGCGCGGGGGCCGCGTCCTTGCCGCCCATGGCGAACGCCCCCGTCAACGACAGCGCGAGCAGCGCGGTCAGGACGAAAGTAAATTTTCGCTTCATAGTACCTCTCCTTGAGCTGGAAAAAGTTCGCGCGCCTCGCGCGCGCCGGCCCCGGCCCGGTAATCGCCGGCCAGAACTAGAGTTGGATTGTAAACCTGTTTTAACCGGCGCACAAGTAAAAAGATGAGCTATATTAATGAATATAAAGGGTGAGAAATACGCTCCATTTTTTTCGTCCGTCCGATCGGCGCGGCTATGCGACCCGGTCCGATTCCGTTCGGACGGCCGGGTTAATCTATATTCAGAGTAATTTTGTCAGACTAGACCAAGTCGCCGTCCGTAACTTAGTATGCGGCCGCCCCCGGGAACTACGAGGGCGGAAAGGTACGCATGGAACCACAAGCCGTACGGCGCGAAGAGCGCCGGCTCGGAGGCAGCTACGCCGTGGCCCTGGCCCTGATCCTGTCGCTCATCCTGGGCTGGCAGGTGAGGAACGGCGACTACCGCGAGCTCTCCGACTTCATGACCATCTTCATGAGCATCCTGCTCGAGGCCTTCCCCTTCGTGATCCTGGGGACCATGATTTCTTCGGCGATCAACCTCTTCGTGACGCCGAGCCTACTGGCGCGCGTCCTGCCTAAGAGCAAGTTCCTGGGCCTCTTCGCCGCCTCGCTCACCGGCTTCGCCTTCCCGATCTGCGAATGCGCCAACGTACCGGTAACCAGGCGCCTGATCGCCAAGGGCCTGCCGACCCCGGTCGCCGTGACCTTCCTCCTATCGGTCGCGATCGTGAACCCGGTAGTCCTCCTCTCCACCTGGATAGCCTTCGGCGGCAGCTGGACCGCGGTCCTAGCCCGCGGCGGCTTCGGCATGGGCATAGCCATCCTGGCCGGCTGGATCGTCGGCCTGGTTAAGTCATACGAACGCCCGCTCAAGGAGACGGCCACCGCGGGCGACGCGTCCCCCTCCGATGCGTCCGAGCCGGAACGCGGCGGCTGCGGCTGCGGCCATGAGCACGGGCTGGACGAAGGTTGCGGCTGCGGGCACGACCATGCCCACGACCATGCCCACGACCATGCCCACGACCATGCCCACGACCATGCCCACGACGAGGCGCATGAGCATGCGCCGGCCCCGCGCCGCACTTTCGCCTCCGTCGCGGGCGAAGTCTTGAGCCATACCTCCGGCGAGCTCTTCGACGTCGGGCGCTACCTGATCATGGGCGCCGCCGTCGCCTCGCTCATGCAGGTCGTCCTGCCGCGCGCCTCGCTCATCGGCATCGGCCTGCACCCCGTCTTCTCGGTGCTGGCGCTGATGGCCCTGGCCTACGTCCTGTCGCTCTGCTCGGAGGCGGACGCCTTCATCGCGGCCACCTTCGCCGGCTATTTCAGCCCCGGCGCTGTGCTGGCCTTCATGGTCTACGGCCCCATGATGGACGTGAAGAATACTTTAATGCTGCTCGACGGCTTCAAGGCCCGCTTCGTGGCGGGCCTGGTCGTCGTTACGACGGCCCTCTGCCTGGCCGCCGGCTTGGCCGTCAACCTGAGCGGCCTGATAGGAGCGTGGTGATGGAACGGCCTGAGATACGAACCGGCGGCGCAAGGCCCGCCCTCGGCGGCCTCGCGTGGGGCGCCATACTCCTGGCCTGGTCGGCTTACTTGGCCGGACTGTTCGCCAGCGGCTCGCTCAGCACCTACCTGCATCCGCGCATGACGCCCTTCGCCATCGGCGCCATGATCGGCTTCGCGGCCCTGGGGATCGCAGCCATCGTCCGCGCTATCAGGGGCAAGGGGCCGGCCCTGCCCAGGCTCGGCTTCGCGCTCTTCGTGATACCGGTGGCCTTGGCGGCCGCGGCCGGGCCGAGGGCCCTGAGCGCGGAGGCCGCGGATCTGCGCGTCATGAAGTCGGGCGGGATCGAGGCCCCGAGCTACGCGAGCGTCGACGAATACCTGGCGTCGCTCGGCCCCGGCGATCCCATAGTCTTCCAGGACTGGTCGCACGCCGGGCTCATCGGCGCCATAAGCGCCGATCCGGCGGCCTTCGCCGGCCGCGAGCTCGAGCTCGTCGGCTTCGCCTTCAGGCCCAACGCGACGCCGCCTGAGAGGCTGTACGTGACGCGCTTCCTAGTCACCTGCTGCGTAGCGGACGCCGAGCCCATGGGCCTGCTCATGGAGGGGGCCGGCGCGGCGGGCTTCGAGAACTACGCCTGGCTTAGGTCGAAGGGCGTCATAGAGCTGGCCACGGTCCCGAACCCCTATACGGGCAAGGACGAGCTCGTTCCGCTCCTGCGGGCGAGCCTAGCCGAACCGGCGCCTAAACCCTTCGCGGAGTACCTGTTCCCCGGGCAATAAATCGGCGAGGTTACCTGCGGGGCGTAGTCGCGCCGCAGGCGATAAAAAGTACAGCGCATAGAATCCAGAGAAATATCATAAAAAAATTGTCTAATCAAAAAACCTCCCCTACCATGGGGAATCCGCTTCGAGCGTCCGAAATACGGGCCTCGGACGGAGCGTCGGCGTCTCGGCGATCGACGATTTCCCTAGGAGGAGTATCAGGATGAAGAGGAAACTGACCGTTCTAGTCGCGTGCCTGCTCATGTTGAGCACCGTGGCCGCATTCGCCGCCGGAACCAAAGAGGGCGCCGCTTCGTCGAAGGCCTATAAGATCGGCATCATGACCGGTACGGTCGCGCAGAACGAAGAAGAGTTCCGCCGCGCCGAGGCCATCCAGAAGCAGCTGGGCGCCGACCGCGTGGTCATCGCCACCTATCCCGAGCGCTTCATGCAGGAGCAGGAGACCACCATCTCCAACATCATGGCCATGGCTAGCGATCCGCTCGTGAAGGCCATCGTCTTCGTCCAGGCCGTTCCCGGCGCCGCCGCGGCCATCGACCGCGTCCGCCAGGTCCGCCCCGACATCCTCTTCGTCCTGGGCGTTCCCGGCGAGGATCCCGACATGATCGCCGGCAAGGGCGACATCCTGCTCCAGACCGACGACCTGGCCCGCGGCGCGCAGATCGCCCAGAAGGCCAAGGCCATGGGCGCCACCACCCTGGTCCACTACTCCTTCCCCCGCCACATGTCCTATGAGATGCTCTCCGCCCGCCGCACCCTCATGAAGGCGGAAGCCGAGAAGCTCGGCCTGCGCTTCGTTGAGCAGGACGCCCCCGACCCGACCGGCGACGCCGGCGTCCCGGGCACCCAGCAGTTCATCATGGAGGACGTACCCCGCAAGGTGGCCCAGTACGGCGCTAACACCGCCTTCTTCGGCACCAACTGCGCCATGATGGAGCCGATGATCCGCCAGGTCGCGGCTACCAAGGCCCTGTACCCCGTCCAGTGCTGCCCCTCGCCCTTCCACGCCCTGCCGAACGCCCTGGGCATCGCGGTGCCCGGCGACAAGAAGGCCGACGTGCCCTGGATCCTGTCCGAGGAGAAGGCTAAGATCGCCTCCATGGGCATGAGCGGCCGCATCGCCACCTGGCCCATCCCGGTCAACCAGCTCTACCTGCAGGCCGGCGTCGAGTACGCCAAGGCCTACATCGAAGGCCAGACCAAGGGCAAGGCCGACCAGGCGGCCCTTACCGCCATCATGGAGCGCATCGCCGGCGGCAAGGTCCAGCTCACCAAGTACACCAGCAAGAAGACCGGCACCACCTACGACAACTACTTCCTGTTCCTGTCGGACTTCTACAACTTCTAGGCCTCGGCCGTAGCTACGCTTCGCCAAGGGCGGAGTCCCCCCGGGCTCCGCCCTTTTTCGTGAGACGGCCAGGAAAGACGGCATTTCTGCCCGGAACCCCCGGGCGCGGAGGAGTACCTGTGGAGCAGACGAGCGACTACGTCCTTCGGATGAAGGGCATAGCCAAGGATTATTACGGCAACCGCGTGCTCAAGGGCGTCAGCCTGGACATCAAGCCCGGCGAGGTCCACGGCATCGTGGGCGAGAACGGCGCCGGCAAGAGCACCCTCATGAACATCCTCTTCGGCATGACGGTCATCCATGCGACCGGCGGCTACGAAGGCAGCATCGAGGTAGCCGGGAAGCCCGAGCAGATCAAGAGCCCCTTCGACGCCATGAGGCTGGGCATAGGCATGGTCCATCAGGAATTCATGCTCATACCCGGCTATAGCATAACCGAGAACATCAAGCTCAATCGGGAGATAACGAAAGATAATATACTGTCCCGCGCCATGGGGCCCGCCCTTAAGACCCTGGACGCGACGGCCATGGCCAAGGACGCGCGCAAGGCCCTGGATCAGCTGGACATGGGCATAGACGAATGGACGAAGGTCGCCGGCCTGCCCGTCGGCCATATGCAGTTCATCGAGATCGCCCGCGAGATCGACAAGGAAGGCATTAAGCTCCTGGTCTTCGACGAGCCGACCGCGGTCCTCGCCGAGGCCGAGGCCGAGCGCCTGCTCGAGAGCGTACGCAAGCTGTCCGCCTCGGGCATAGCCATACTCTTCATCACGCACCGCCTGCACGAGATCATGAGCGTCTGCGACAACATCACGGTGCTACGCGACGGCAACCACGTCGTCACCAAGCCCAAGGGCCAGACGAACATCGAGGAGCTGGCCAAGCTCATGGTCGGCCACGCCGTCGAGAGCATCCAAAGGCGCGACGCGCCGCTCTCGGGCGACGAGGTCGCCATGTCCATCAAGGGCCTCAAGGTCCAGATGCCCGGCGAGCTCGTACGCGGCGTCGACCTGGACGTGCTGGAGGGCGAGATCCTGGGCATAGCGGGCCTGGCCGGCCAGGGCAAGATAGGCATAGCCAACGGCGTGATGGGCCTCTACCCCGCCAAGGGCGAGGTGAGCTTCCGGGGCAAGCCCCTGGCCCTGAACGCGCCGCGCAAGGCCCTGCAAGACGGCCTCGCCTTCCTGTCGGAAGACCGCCGCGGCGTGGGCCTGCTCCTAGACATGAGCATCGAGCATAACATCGCCGCTACGGCCACCGAGATCCAGGGCAAGTTCCTAAAGAAGCTCGGCTTCTTCACCCAGCTCGACGCGAAGTCGGTCCGTAGGCACGCGCTGGCGATGATCAAGGAACTGGATATACGCTGCGCCGGCCCGCACCAGCCGGTCCGGCGGCTATCGGGCGGCAATCAACAGAAGGTGTGCATCTCCAAGGCCCTGGCCCTGGAGCCCAAGCTCCTCTTCGTCTCGGAGCCGACGCGCGGCATCGACATCGGCGCCAAGAAGCTCGTGCTCGATACCCTGGTCAAGCTGAACCAGGAACGCGGCATGACGGTCGTGGTCACGTCGAGCGAGCTGGCCGAGCTACGCTCGGTCTGCGACCGCATCGCCATAATCAGCGAAGGCCGCGTGATGGGCATCCTAGCGCCCGACGCGGACGACACCAAATTCGGCCTCATGATGGCGGGTGAATATGAGCAAGAGTAACGAAACGGCCGCCCCCGGCCTGGGCCGCGCCGCGCTCGGGGCCCTGAAGTCCTTCGGCGCGCCGCGCATCATCATCATCGTCTTCCTCGTAAGCCTCTGGGTCATAGCCTCCGGCCTACGGATCCCCTTCCCGGCCCTGTTATCGGACACCCTGGTCCGCCTGGGCATGAACAGCGTGCTCACCCTGGCCATGCTGCCCTCGATCCTGGCGGGCACGAGCCTGTACTTCGGCCTGCCCCTCGGCATCATCTGCGGCCTCCTGGGCGGCACCATCAGCATCGAGATGAACTGGGCCGGTTTCCAAGGCTTCTTCGGCGCCATAGCCATCGCCATCCCCTTGGCCATCATCGTGGGCTATTTCTACGGCTGGCTTTTGAACCGCGTAAAGGGCTCGGAGATGACGGTGGGCACCTATATCGGCTTCGCCTTCGTCTCCCTCATGTCCTTCGGCTGGGTAACCCTGCCCTTTAAGAATCCCGAGATGGCCTGGGCCATGGGCAAGGGCCTACGCGTCACCGTGTCCTTGGAAGGCCGCTTCAGCAACATCCTGAACGACCTGTGGGCCTTCGAGGTCCTAGGCGTACGCGTCCCCACGGGCGTGCTGGTATTCTTGGCGGGCACCTGCTTCTTAGTCTGGCTCTTCTTCAGGTCCAAGACCGGCCTGGCCATGCAGGCTGGGGGCATGAACCCCAAATTCGCCCAGGCCTCCGGCATCGACGTGGACCGCATGCGCATCCTGGGCACCATACTCTCGACGATACTCGGCGCGGCGGGCATCCTGGTCTACTCCCAAGGCTTCGGCTTCCTGCAGCTCTACGGCGCGCCCATGTACATGGGCTTCATCTCGGCGGCCGCCATACTCATAGGCGGCGCCACGCTCAAGAAGGCCAAGATCAGCCACGTGATCATAGGCACCTTCCTGTTCCAGGGCATCCTGGTGGTCGCGCTCCCGGTAGCCAACACCGTGGCCACCCTGGGTAGCCTGGCCGAGATATCGCGCATCATCGTCTCCAACGGCATCATACTCTACGCGCTGGCGCAGAAAGGAGGCGAGGAATGAGCGAGCTAAAAAGCGGCGGCCCCGGCGCGGCCCGGCGCTTCCTGACTAACAACCTCGTCACCATCGTCTTCCTCGTCATAGGCCTGGCGGGCCTGTCCGTCTCCGGCCTGTCCCTGCCCTTCTTCTTCGACGACATCGTCAACCGCTTGGCCAGGAACTCCTTCATGGCCCTGGCCTTGATCATCCCGGTCCTGGCGGGCCTGGGCCTGAACTTCGCCGTGGTGCTGGGCGCCATGGCCGGCCAGGCCGCCATCATCGCGGTGACGCACTGGGGCGTAGGGGGCATGGTCGGCATCCTGCTCTGCATAGCCCTGGCCTTTCCCTTCTCGGCGATCCTAGGCGTGATGACCGGCCGACTACTCAACAAAGCCCGCGGCAAGGAGATGATCACCACCCTGATCCTGGGCTTCTTCGCCAACGGCATCTACCAGCTCGTGTTCCTCATCCTCGTGGGCACGGTCATACCCATGAACAACGACAAGCTGGTGCTCTCCAGCGGCGTGGGCCTGCGGACCTCCATCGACCTCACCGGCGGCCTGAAGAACGGCATGGACGACCTGATCCGCGTCCCCTTCCCGATCTTCGTCGCGGTCTTGGCCGCCGCCGCCCTGGCCTTCATCGCCCTGAGGCTCGTCAAGGCCAAGGGCAAGCCTAAGGCCGCCACCGGCAAGGCTAAATCCGTATGGATGGCCGCGGGCGCGGCCCTGTGCCTGGCCCTGGTCGCCTGGGGCGCCCTGCAGTCGGCCGGCCAGTCCATGTTCAACTTCGTGCGCGTCCCCGCCGGCACCTTCTTGATCACCCTGGGCCTCTGCGGCTTCATCGTGTTCTTCACCAAGACCAAGCTCGGCCAGGACATGAAGACCGTAGGCCAGGATCGGCACATCGCCGAGGTCTCCGGCATAGACGCCGACCGCGTGCGCATCATCGCCATGGTGATGTCCACGGTGCTGGCGGCGGTGGGGCAGATCATCTTCCTGCAGAACCTGGGTACCTTCAGCACCTACGGCAGCCACGAGCAGACCGGCATGTTCGCCATCGCCGCGCTGCTCATCGGCGGCGCCTCCGTGGCCAAGGCCACGATCAGCCAAGCGCTGATCGGCACGCTCCTGTTCCACACGATGTTCATCGTGTCGCCCCTGGCCGGGCGCGCGCTCTTCGGCGACGCGCAGCTGGGCGAATTCTTCCGGGCCTTCGTGGCCTACGGCATCATCGGCCTCTCCCTGGCGCTGCACTCCTGGAAGAAGCAGATGCAGGCCAAGGAAGCGCTAAGGGCCGCCTCCTAGGCTCAAGGGCGTCTCATCCGGCCCCGGGGAAGCCCTCGGGGCCTTTTTTTACCGGTCGGTTTAATAGTAAGTTTTAGCGGACACATGGAGGTCGCGATGGGCATACGTACCAAGCTTCTGGGGCTCGTAGCGATATTATCGCTCGCCATGATCGCCGCGTTCGGCGCGTATCAGCTCCTTACCGCCCAAGCCAGGGCCGCCGAGTCGGAGCTCGACGAGCTCGAGCGCATCACCGCCATCTACCGGCGGCTCAGGATGGAGACCCAGCTCTTGAGCACGGCCCACCTGGAGGAGCAGCTGGCCGCGGTGCGCGCCTCTAAGGACGAGGGCAGCCGCGAGCTTAAGGTCATAGCGGAGTTCCGCGCCCTGCCGCGCATCAACGACTCGGTCGTCACGGCCTTGGACCTGATCGCGCGCATCGACGGTCTCATCAACGAACGCTGGCCCACCCTGGAGCGCACCGTGGCCCAGCTCCTCTCCGACGCGGCGCCGCTGTCGCAGGCGGCCTTCGGCTCGAGCGCGCGCATCAAGGTATCGCAGCTCCTAAGCTCGGACTCCGTGGCCCTCCAGCCGGGCGCGTCCGACCTGCGCCGCCGCGCCGAACAGCTCTACCTGGCCATCGGCGGCATGGACGACAGCATAGCCACCATGGAGCGCCTCGTGGCCACCCAGGTGGGGATCATACGGAAAGAGAGCGCCGCGGCGGCCTCCCGCGCCTCGCTCATCGCCGTCGGCTTCGTCGCGGCGATCGTAGCCGGCGCCCTGGCCGCGGCCGTGGCCCTGACCGGCGGCATCGTCAAGCGCATCCGGGGCCTGGCCGGCGGCATAGCCGAGATGAAGTGCGGCGACTTGACCGTCGCGTTTAACGACGCCTCGGCGGACGAGCTGGGTCGCCTGGCGCAGGACCTTAAGGCCTTCAGCGCAGGCCTTCGCGACGCGCTCGCGGCCGTGCAGGCCTCCTCGACGGCCAGCATGACCGTGAAAGAGGAGCTCGTAGCCACGGCCACCGAAGCCAGCGCGGCCGCGCATCAGATCGACGTGAACACCTCGAGCATAGCGGCCAGCATCGGCAAGCTCTCGGAGGCCGTGGGCGGCGCCGCCGCCCTCATGGCCCAGGCCGCCGATACCATAGGCGCCTTAGGCCAGGATATAGACGGGCAGTACCGCATGGTCGAGGGCGCCGGCGGGGCGGTAAGCCAGATGGTCGCGTCCATCGGCTCGGTGAGCGAGCTTACCGGGCGGCGCGCGGCCGCCGGCGCCGCGCTGAGCGACCGGGCCGCCACGGGCGCGAGCCAACTGGAAGCTACCCTGGGCGTGATACGATCGGTCAGCGAGAGCGTAGACGAGATACGCGGCGCGGCCGACCTTATCAAGAGCCTGGCCAACAAGACGAATCTCCTGGCCATGAACGCGGCCATAGAGGCGGCCCACGCCGGCGAGGCCGGCCGCGGCTTCGCCATCGTGGCCGACGAGATACGGTCCTTGGCCGAAGCCTCGTCCGGCGGCTCCAAGCGCATCAACGCGGTCTTGAAGGACGTGGCCGCCAAGATAGGCCAGGCCGCCTCCGCCGGACAGCATACTAAGGAAGTTTTCGGTACGCTGGACGAGGAAGTCGCCGCGGCCGCGGCCGCCTTCGGCGAGATCGCGGCGGCCATGGACGAGCTGGGGTCCGGCACCAGGCATATACAGGAATCCATGGACGGCCTCAAGCAGGCCTCGGATCAGGTTAATCGGCGCCGTAACGAGCTCGGCCAAGCGGCGGCCAGCGTAGCCGAAACCATGGCCGGCGCCCGCCGCCTGGCCAGCGAGGTGGAAAGCGGCGTGGGCGAGATCAAGGCCGGCATGGGCGACATCAGCTCCGCCGCCGGCGCCGTGGCGGGTTTGTCGGAACGCGTCGGCCAGGTCATCCAGGCCCTGGACGGCGAGCTTAAGCGCTTCAAGACCGAAGGCGCCTGCGCCGAGTACGGCGGCGTCGAAGGCGGCGACGCCGAGAGCGACAACGCGGAACGCGGCGGCATGGTTGCCGCGGGCGCCGCGGCTCCGCGGCGCGATTCGGGCTTCCTGGACGCCGAGGAATTCTAGGCGGCCGTCCCCGCCTTAGGGCAGGGGCAGGAAGCCGCGGCCGAAGGCGTAGGCCCCCGGCAGGTACAGGACGTGGTTGCGCGCCCGCACCCCGCTGTCGGGGTCTTGGTACGGCGCGAGCGACCAGTCGGCATAGGGATAGGCGCGCTTGAGCGCGGCCAGCGCGGCGGCCTCGTCCCGGATGATCGCGGGCGACGAGGCGGCGGCGGCCGCGAGCTCCGCCAGGGCGGCGGCCAAGAGCTCCTGGGATCGCCCCGGCCAGAAAGCCGCCCGGCCGCGGGCGCCGCGGGCCAGGGCCAGGGCGTCGACGGCCCGGGCCAGCTCCGCCGGGCCCTCCGCGCCGCCGTAGCGCAGGCCCAGGGGCGGCGGGGCGCACTCAAGATACGAAAGTCCCTCGTCTAAGGCCGCGTAAAGCAGGCGCTCGGACAGCTCGGAGAGCTCGGTGCCGAGCGCGGGCCGGAGGGCGGCTGCGGCTTGGACTTCGGCCTTGCCCTTGCCGGCGGCCTTGGCAAGCTCGCGGGCTAAGGCGTCGACCTCCAGGCGCAGCTCCCGCGCGCCGAGCTCGATAAACTCGAAAGACAGGCCGCGCGCCTCCAGGGCCGCGCGAAGCGCCGCGCGCCGGGCCAAGACCGCCGGGCCGGGCGCCTTGAGGCCGGCCAGGATCAGGCCTCCCGCGTCCATGGCCTGGGCGGCCCGCGCCGCCGACTCGGCCCAGGCGACCGGATCCAAGCCTATCGCCAGGTCGGCGGCGGCCTGTATGGCCAAGGCGTCGTCGGGGTAGCCTTCCGACACCAGGATGAGCTCGGGCCGCGCCTCGCGCAGGGCTTCGAAGAGGCCGACGGTGCCCAGGGGCGATCCGACGGCTACTACGGCCTTAAGGCTCCCCTCCTCGGCGGCGGCCAGGGCGGCCAGCCAGCCGGGCGAGTCGGGGCCGAAACGCCCCGTACCGAAGGCCTGAACCTCGACCGCGCCTGCGGGCAGGGCCGCCTTAAGCGGCGCGGCGCGATCGGCGAGCACGAGTACGGTTAACGGGGCCGCCGGCGCGGAGGCTTCGCTCGCCGGCGCGGAGCCGGGCTCGACGGGCGCAGCTTCGGGGGCGCAGGAGACGAGGGAGCACGAGGCGAGGACGAGGGCGGCGAAGAGCCGAGCGATGCGGGAGCGTTGGTCCATGGCCTCGGACTATAGCACGGGCTTTCTTTCGGCGTCCATTTGGGGTATCATGGCGCATCTTTTTCGTCATAGGGGCGTCCATGCGGTTCCTTCCAAGGCGTTACCTAGAAGAGTTCTTCCTGTATTCGAGCCAATTCGTACTCTTCTATATAATCATCCTGTTTACGAGTCCCTCGGTCATTCGACCGGACGGCCTGGCGCTGATCTCCTTGGCGGGCTTCCTGCTCCTGCAGATCGGGCTCTTGGCGCGCTACGGGCACCGGCCGCCGGCGCGCTTCGCCTTCTCGTTCATGACGCCGATAGGCTACGGCACCATGCAGGCCCTTTCGGGCCGCCTGCAGAGCCTGGACATGGCCAGCTTCTTCCTTTGGACGACGGCGATCTATCTGGGCGGCATCCAGGCCCTGTCCATGCTCTTTAGGCGCAAGTGGCCTAAGCGCATCGCCGAAATCTTCCTAAGCCTAGGTACGGTCTTTACCTTTATATTCTTCTATTTCTATCTGGACCTGCGCCTAGGCTCCACGCGGGCCTACGAAGCAGGGGAGCTGGGCTACGACGGCCTCATTGCGGCCCTGTCGCTCGCGAACTTCGGGCCGGCCTTCGTAGCCTTCGCCTCGTCCACCCAGCATATCTTCTTCATGTTCGGCTCGTTCATGTTCGGGCTCTTCCAGGTGAGCGATAAGATCAAGCAGATATCCTTGAAGACCAGGCTGGACGCGGTCTACGCCGTGATGGAGCCGCCCAAGCCCGAGACCGAGGAGCGGGCGGCCCTGCGCGCTAGCCAGACCAAGGACGTGGCCATACTCTACGGCGATATCTGGAATTTTACGCCGATCGCGGAGAAGGAGGGCCCGGGCGCGACGATGGGGCTCCTGAACCGCTACTATGCCCTCTGGGACCTGGTGGTTCGTCGCAACGGCGGCGTGATAGACCAGTTCGTGGGCGACACGGCGATCGCGGTCTTCGGCCTCCTGGGCGAGGCCGACGCCTGCGACAAGGCGGTGGACTGCGCCGAGGATTTCCTACGCGAGTTCGTGTACCTGCAGGAGGACCTGACCGAACACCGCCTGCCGCTGATCAAGCACGTGGGCCTGGGCGTGCACGCGGGCAAGGTGGCCGCCGGCGAGCTCTCGGCCGCCTCGGGAGCCTCGCGCGTGGCCGTAGTAGGCGAAGCGGTGAACATAGCCGCCCGCCTGGACTCCTTGTGCCGCGAGTTCAAGCAGGAGCTGCTCGTATCGTCATCGGCCTATAAGATGCTGAGCCTGGAGCGCCAGACCCGCTTCCAGCCCATGGGCGAGGTGCTGTTCCGCGGCAAGACCCAGCCGCAGGCCGTTTACGGGAAAAAGTAGACGGGGTATCATGTGAGACGAGCATAAAGGAAGTGAGCACATGCCTATCAGTGATTTTCCCTTTGAGATTCAAGAGAAATATGAGCTTTACGAGTGGAAGCATGCAACGGCGATCTTAAAAAACGACTTCCCCGTCGAATGGAGCGATTTACTCGAACTTCTTAGCCAATTCCGTCTCTATAGATCGTGGATCACGACGCCGGGCGGCAGGAAATCAAAAGTCGCCGAATGGGTTGACGGCTTTATGTCAGTACGAGGATGGGTAGAAAAACAATTCCTGACCTCCGTCACCGTTGATGCCACCCGAATAGATACCCCTACTCATAAAGTGGATTCATTTAAAAATCGCATCGCCCTCGAGCTGGAATGGAATAATAAAGACCCATTCTTTGATCGCGACCTCAACAATTTTAGGTTGCTCTTCGATCTCAGGGCGATTAGCGTCGGCATCATCATAACGCGATCCGATGAGCTTCAACATATTTTCGACCTATTGGGACGGGGCTCTTCGTACGGTTCGTCGACGACCCACCTATCAAAACTGTTGCCTAGAATCGAAGGCGGCGGCGGCGCAGGCTGCCCGCTCTTGGTCATCGGATTGACGAACAAGCTCTATACGGAGGATGAATCATGAGCGCCGCCGAGGATTTTGCCCGCTTTATCGACGGGCGTAGTTTTACGACGATATTAGCCGATCCGCCATGGCAGTTCACGAACCGTACCGGTAAAGTAGCGCCGGAGCATAAAAGACTGAGCCGATATCCCACGCTCGGACTTCAAGATATATGCGATATACCCGTACAGGACGCGGCTTTCTCTGACGCGCATTTATACCTTTGGGTCCCTAATGCCCTCCTTCCTGAAGGGCTTGAAGTGATGCGCGCCTGGGGCTTCAGATATAAAACGAATATTATCTGGCACAAGATTCGAAAAGACGGAGGACCCGACGGTAGAGGCGTGGGGTTCTACTTTAGGAATACTACTGAAATAATCCTCTTCGGTATTCGCGGTTCAATGAGGACGCTTGCTCCTGGGCGAAGCCAGGTGAACATTATCAAGAGCATGAAGCAAGAGCATTCCAGAAAACCAGAAGAACAATACGCGCTCATCGAACGTTGTAGCCCGGGGCCATACCTCGAACTTTTCGGGAGGGGCAACAGACAAGGGTGGACGACCTGGGGCAACCAGGCCGACGACTACGAAATCGATTGGGAAACCTATAAGAATAACAGCCAACGAATGAAGAGGGCGTTAGCCTAGCCCAGGGGCGGGATGGAAGGGCCCGGGAGGGAAGGGAGGGGAAGCCCCGCCCTTCTCTCCCGGAAGAAACCTTAGAAACGAGGGGCCCGGAGCCTAGCCCAGGACGTGGCGCTTGACCTTCTTGGTCGTGGTCATCTCTAGGGGCTCTTCGAGCACGGTCACCTTGTTGATGCGCTGGTAGGGCAGCATGCCGGCGTTGACCTCGTCCACCACGTGGCGGATGCGGGCCTCCACGTCGTCGGCCTCGGCGGAATTCTGGTCGAACCATTCCTTGGCGGGATAGATCAGCGCCTCTATGCCCTCGGAGCGCTCGCGCTTGTCCAGGACGTAGCCGCGCACCAGGACCTGCTCCACTTCCGCGAAGAGCTGGAAGCGGTTCTCTATCTCCTCGGGATAGACGTTCTTGCCGCCCTCGGTGACGATGAGGTTCTTGGCGCGGCCGGTCAGGTACAGGTACTTATCGGCGTCCAGGTAGCCCACGTCGCCGGTCTTGAACCAGCCGTCCTCGGTGAAGACCTCGGCGGTGGCCTGCGGGTTCTTGTAGTAGCCGCGCATGACCATGGGCCCCTTGACCGCGATCTCGCCGCGGCCGTCGGCGTCCGGATCCAGGATGCGCATCTCTACCCGGGGGATGAGCTTGCCCACGCTGGTCTCCTTGTAGGCCTCCGTGGGGTTCAGGGTCAGGATTGGGCTGGTCTCGGTCAGGCCGTAGCCCTGCACGAAGTCGATACCAAGCTGGTTATATTTCCTGAACACGCTCGGAGCCAGCGGGCCGCCGCCGGAGATGCAGATGCGGATGGTGCGGAGGCTGGCCTTATCGAGGACCGTCCCGAAGAGCTTCTTGCCGGGGTTCACCTTGAAGAGCTTCTTTATGACGCCGGAGACGGCCATGAGGAAGCCCAGGACGCCGCTCACCAGGGGGCCCTTGGCCTTGATGCCCTTCATGATGCCGGCCAGCACCTTGTTGAACAGGAGGGGCACGCCTAGGAACATGGTGACCTTGGCTTCTTTGAGGTCCTTTAAGATGGCGCTCGTGACCATGCGCTGGCCGAAGACCAGCTCGGCGCCCACGGAGATGGCCTCTATGAAGACGGCCAGCATGGTGTAGGAGTGGTGGATGGGGAGGAGGGCGTAGAAGACGTCCGTGGGGTAAATGGCCAGGTTGTCCTGGGCCAGGAAGCAGTCGGCCACGAAGTTGGCGTGGGTGAGCATGACGCCCTTGGGCACGCCGGTGGTGCCGCTGGTGAAGAGGATGGCCGCTAGGTCGTCCTCGCGGGCGGGGTCGATGGCCGGGCCGGATTTTCCGCCGGCGGGCTTGTCGCCGGCGGCGGGCTTGTCGCCGGCGGTCGCCTCGGCGGCCAGATCGTAGGCGTAGCCGGGCTTGGCCTTGGACAGGGACCAGCGGGCCTTGAGCCCCAGGCGCGAGGGGTCGCAGGCGTCGAACTTCTCCTCGTCCACGAAGACGGCCTTGGCGTCGGAAGCGCGGATGATGTTGTCGATCTCCGCCTGGGAGAGCTGGTAGTCGATGGGCACCACGGTAGCGCCGGCGGCCATGACGGCCAGGTAGGCCACGGCCCATTCGGGCGAGTTCTTGCCGGTGACGGCGATCATGTCGCCCCGCCTATAGCCCCGGGAAGCCAAGTAGGCGGCCAGCTTCTCGACCGCGGCCAGGGCTTCTCTATACGTCAGCGTGACGCGCTGGGGCGCGTAGACCGTAAAGCAGGGCCGGTCGGGGTGGCGGGCGGCGGTGATGCGGAAGAGTTCCGGGAGCGTAGGCCACTCCCCGCTAAAGTACTTGCCCTGGTAATCGGCCAAGAAAGCCCATGGCGTAGCCTGTTCCATCGTTTCTTCCTCCGAGTTATGATATGCGGCGAACGGGGCGCCGCGATCGAAGCGCCTAGATCGGGGCGGTCCGCGCGCCGGGGCCCCGACGCCGCGCCGCGGATCGGCGCGCCGCCGCGCGCGGCGAACCTCAAGTATTAGACGCGCGGCGGGGCCCGCGGTTGCGCCGTGTAACGCCGGCGCGCCCGACGGGTTAGTGTAACGCAGCCTCAGCATGAAGGGAATCCTATGCAACGAACGCAGCATGGGCGCCGTAGCCCGACGCCTTCCGCCAGCGCGGCCTTCGCCCCCTACCCGGCCGCCGCGACCCTAGCGACCGCGCTCTTAACGGCCGCGGCCCTCCTGGCCTCCTGCTCCTCGGACGCGAGCCTCGTCCTACGCGCCGACGCCTCGGCCACCCTCGCCATAGGGCTCGAGGTCCCCCAAGCGATCGAGGCCAAGCTGCGCTCCTTGTCGTCGGCGCCGGACGGCGAGCCCATGGTAAGCCGGGCGGCGGTGGCCGCCGGGGCGGCGGAAGGCGGCCTGACCGTGCTCGAATCCAAGAATCCGAGCCCGGCCGCCTACCGCGGCTCCTTCCGGGCGGCCGACCTGGCGGCCCTGGCCGACTCGTCCGGCCTGCGCTCGTCGGGGCTCCTTTACTACGAGCGGGGGCCCGGCTGGGCGTCTATCCGCGTCCGGGTGGACCGGAGCAACGCCGCCAGGCTCCTGGAGCTCTTTCCCGGCGTGGACCCCGAGCTCCTGGACGCCCTGCAGCCGCCGGCGCTCTTCGACAACCCGGTGAGCCGCGACGAGTACCGCTCCATGCTCCTGGCGCTCCTGGGCCGCTCCGCCGCCGCGAGCCTCGACGCCGCCGCCATGAGGCTGTCCCTGACCCTGCCCGGCCAGGCCCTCGAGCGGATCGGGCCCTTGAACGGCGGCGGCGCCTCATGGACGCTCTCCATCCCGCTCCTGGACGCCCTCACCCTGGAGGAACCGGTCGAATTCTTTATTAAGTGGGGCGAATAGAGAAATCGCCGTCGGGCGACCCGTGGGCGGCCGCCGGAAGGCCGCGCCGCTTGACAGCGCTCCGGGGCCGTGCAACCATGGCTAAGAACGGAGCCCTAAGACGTGGACTATAGATCGAAGAGATCCGCCCTATCGGCCGCGACCTGGATCGTCGCCGCGGCGGCGTACAGCGCCCTTACCTTGTACGTTAACCGGGGCTACGGCGTGGCAGGCGGCGCGGCCATAGCGATGGCGCTCTTCCTGGCGGTATTCATCGCCAGGCGGGGCCTCTTTAGGCGCTTGGACGACGCGGCCTACCGCCGCGCCTTCGCCCACGGCCCGACCAAGCTGCTATCGCGCTTCACGGAGCGGGTTCGCACCTGCTTTACCATGCCCGAATACATCGCGGCCATACGCGACGACCTAGAGAAGGCCTTGGACGCCTCGGTCGTCCTCATCAAGAGCAATACCTGGGACCTCGTGTACGCCAGCCCCTCCAACCTGAGCTCCGACCCGGGGCTCGTACCCGCCCTGCGCAAGAGCTTCGGCGCCCTCTCCGACGGCATAGGCTTCATGGACGAGCGCCTGGCCCTGACCGTAGACCCTAAGACCGCCCGCGGATTCTTCATCTTGGCGCGCGGCTACTATTTCTTCGTCTTCAGCCGCGCGACGGTCGAGGTGGACCCGGACGCGTTCCGCGTCCTGCACGCCGAGATCATCATCTTCTTCGACCGCGTGCTCACGGTGGCCCGGCTCTTTCAGATCGCGGCGCTCTCCAAGGAATGGCGCCTGATAGCCGAGACGCAGCGCGCCTTCCTGCCCGCTAAGCTGCCCGAGCACCCCAAACTAAGCTTGGCGGCCTATTTCCGTCCCTTGGTAAACGTCTCGGGCGATTTCTACGACGCCATCAAGGTAGACGAGGACGCCGTGCTCCTGGTGATGGGCGACGTGTCGGGCAAGGGCCTGGCCGCCGGCCTCATCATGGGCATCGCGCTCAACACCATACGCGCCTCGGCCGACAAGCGCGACCTGCCCGCCCTTACGCTCAAGGTGGACGCGGCCATCCGCGAGATGGGCTTCGACGACAAGTACACCGTGCTCTTCCTGGGGCTGGCCGACCTGAAGGCCGCCAAGCTCAGCTACGTCAACGCCGCCATGCCCGACCAGTTCATGGTCGTGCGCACCGTACGCGGGCCCGTGGTCAAGCGGCTGGAGTCCAACAACGGCATCGTCGGCCTCGTGCCCATGGATCGCGTAACGGTGGATCAGGTGGAGCTCCGCAGCGACGACGCCGTCATCCTGTCCACCGACGGCCTTACCGAGCTGGAGGGCGACCGGGGCGTCCCGCTGGAGCAGGCCCCCGACTTCCAGCGCCTGCTCCTGGAGGCGAACGACCTGGCGGCCGACGACCTGGCCGAGCGCCTGGCGACCTTGGGCGAAAGCTACGTAGGCGCGGCCGCCCTGCGCGACGACATCACCATACTCACGGCTAAGGCGGGCAGGCTATGGGACTGAGCCTCTTTACCTATATCGCGGCGCTCGTCGCCCTGTACGCCGCCTTCCGCATCCGGCGGCGCGGCGCCCGCGGCGGCTTTAGCGCCTTCAGGCTGGCGGCCATACTATCGGCCGGCTACGCCGTCGCCCTGGCCGTAGGCTACGAACTGGCCGGCGACGCCCCGGCCCAGGCCCTGGTCTGGCTAAAGGCCGCCGCCTTCATGGCCGCCGCCAGCTACCTGGCCCTGCTGCGCCTGGCGGCTACCTACCCCTACCCCCGACGCATGCGCCTCCTGGACTCGGGCCTGCTCGTAGCCGCCGCCATCCTGGCGTGGCGCATCTTCCTGACCGACGATTACCTTACCCAGGTCCGCCGCGTCTCGCTGGAATATATCCGCTTCGAGGGTCCGCGCTACGCCTTGATCACCCAGGCCAGCGCCGCCATAGCCCTGCTCGCCGGCCTCGTCTTTACGCTACGCGGCTTCCTCGTCAAGAGTAAAGTCTACGGCCAACAGCTCTTCGTCATGGCCGCCGGCGCCGTATCGAGCATCGTCATAGGCTTCATCGTGGCCATATACCTGCCGACCCGCGGCTTTAATACCATGTATCCCATAGCGGGCGTATCGGGCTTAGGCATCGTCCTCAGCGCCTCGTACGCGTTCAGGTCAACCCGAATCTTCCACCTGCCTTCCGCCCTTAAGGCCCTGGCCTCATGGCTGGCCCTGGCCCTGCTCTTCGGCGCGCCCTTGGCCCTGGCCACGAGCGTCCTTACGCTCTTCCGCGAGCTCATGCTCGTCGTCGTGGCCGTAGGCTCGGCCCTCCTCTTCCTGCTCCTGGGCCGCTGGGCCGACGGCTTCTCGCGCGGACGCTTCGGCTCCGCCCGCGACGAGGCCGCCCGCGAGGAGCTGGAGGCGGCGATAGCGCACCTGGACCTCTCCGCCGGCCGCGACGAGGTGCTCGGCGCCCTGGCGGCCCTCATGCAGAAGGAGTTCAACAGCTCGGGGCTGCTGGCCATGGCGGAGAACGACTCAGGCGGCCTGTCCCTGGTCTACCCCGGCGCCGAGGAGCGGGAGCTCGCGGCCGCCGACGACCCGATAATCCAGGACCTGGCCGCCCTGCCCCGCCCCGTCGTCCTAAAGACCGACCTGATCTCCGACCCGGCCTTCGCGCCCATGAAAGAGCGGCTCCTGGCCTTCCTAGACGGCCTATCCTGCGAGGCCCTGGTCGTAGCCCGCGAAGGCCGCCGCGTGGTCGGCCTCTTCGGCCTACGGCCGAAGCGCTCGGGCGCCGACTACGACGCCCTGGACTACGGGACCCTGTCGGCCGTCTACGGCAAGCTCTTCGTGGTGGCCTACTACGTGCGCCACGTGGCCCGCGAGTCCCTCCTGTCCACCGTGGAGAAGGAAATCGGCCTGGCCGACCAGATCGTCAAGTCGGTACAGGACTCCGTGGACCCCATCCGGCACGAGGGCGTGGACGTGTCCTACGTGTGCCGATCCACCAGGCAGCTGGGCGGCGACCTCTACGACGCGGTGAAGATATCCGAGCACCGCTGGTTCTTCGTGGCCGGCGACGTCTCGGGCAAGGGACTGAACGCCTCCATGTCCATGGTGATCCTTAAGTCGCTCATCCGCACGCTCCTGCGGGAGGAGCAGGACTTCATCAAGCTCGTGTCGCGGGTCAACGCCTTCATCAAGGAGCAGCTACCGCGGGGCACCTTCTTCGCCGGCGTCTTCGGCTTCCTGGCGTTGGACAAGGGCTCGGTCTACTTCATCAACTGCGGCATACCGGCCATGTTCTTCCGCTCGCCTACGCTGGACGCCGTCATCGAGGTGCAGGGCGAGGGCCGCATGCTCGGCTTCGTGAAGAACCTGGAGCCCTACCTGAAGACCCGCAAGCTGGCCCTGCCGCCGGGCTCCAGCCTGATCATCAGCACGGACGGCCTCATCGAGGCGGAGAACGTGCGCGGCGAGCGCTACGGCAAGGACAAGATGGTGCGGGTTATCACGGAGAACCGCGAGAAGCCGGCCCGGGAGATCGTAGACGCGGTGATCAAGAGCGCGTCGGCCTTTACGGATAATAAGCTCGAAGATGATATAACGCTCGTGGCCGTCAAATTCCACGGCGCCAAGGGGAGTAGTCGATGACCGGAATCAGCGTAGAGGCGGGCCAGCGCGGCTCGTTCACCGTATTAAGCGTGGCGGGCCCCATCAACAGCTATACCTTCACCGAGATGCAGGAGAAGGTAATGAAGCACGTGGGCAAGACCGACCTGGCCCTGGACCTGTCGGGCGTGAGCTCCATGACCAGCGCCGGCATAGGCGTGGTGCTGGCCGCGCTCGAGGACGCGGAGGCCGAGGGCAAGCGCATCTTCATCGTAGCGCCCTCCGAGGTGGCGCGGCTGGCCATCGAGTCCACCGGCTTCGCCGATCGCTTCCCCACCCTAGCCTCGCTCAAGGAGCTGCCGGCTTAGGCGAGAGAACCCGTGGAAGCCCGCATGACAGGCATGAGGGCGCGAAAGCGCCTGCCTAAGAAACCCTACGCCGTGCTCATGTACGAGGACTTCGTCCGCTCCTTGGGCTTCCTCTCCGAGAAGGAGCTCCTGCCCCTGCTCATCGCGGGGGACGAGGTGGTGGACAACCTGATCACCCACGGCGAGGTAGGCCGGCAGGGCATACGGGTGGTCGTAAGGAAGCGCGCCTACGGCGTGACGCTCGCCGTCTTCGTGCAGAGCCATAGGCGCTTCCACGAATTCGCGGCCTGCCTAGACGACGCGCCGCCCGCCGGCCCGCGCTATAACCCCATGACGCGGCGCTGGCACGGCCTGGGCCTGACCATGTGCCGCAACCTGGCCCGGTCCGTGCACTACCGCGCGGGCGAGCGCATGGACCGGGTGTTCATGGAATTCCCGCTTAAGCCTGGCCGGTAAGGGCCTTCACGTACTGCAGGCGTCCGTAGAGCTCGGGCTTCTCGGCGTTGCGGCGGGCCAGGCGGCCGCGGATCTCCGCCAAGGACTTGATCCCGCGCTTATCCAGCCAGGCGCCCATCTCGTCGCGTATCGCGCCGTAGGCGGCGTAGCCGCGGGCGTAGGCCGCCGAACAGACCTGCACCGCCTGGGCTCCCGCGGCGACCAGCTTTAAGCCCGCCAAGCCGTCGTAGACGCCCCCGGAGGCCGCCAGCTCCAGGCCCACGCGGCCTTCCAAGATAGAGATCCAGCGCAGGCTCTCGTGGTAGGCCTCGGGGCTGGTCTTCATGGGGCCGGCCGAGAGGCTCATGGCGTCTAGGTCCACGTCCATGCGGTAGAAGCGGTTAAAGAGGACCGCGGCCTTGGCGCCGGCCTTGGCCAAGCGGCTAAGGAGGTTGGCCGGCGCCGTGTACGAAGCGCCCAGCTTGACGGCGACCGGCAGGCTCACGGCCGCGGCTACCGCCCGGGTCAGGGAGACGGCGCGGTCCTCGATAGCCTCGGCCTTCTCGTCGGGATCCGCCGGCAGGGAGGCGATATTGAGCTCGATGGCGTCGGCGCCCGCAGCCTCGACGCGCTTGGCGAAGTCTAGCCACAGGCCGCGCCCCACGCAGTTCACGCTGGCTATGACCGGCCCCTTGCCCAGCTTCTTGGCCGCGCCGATGAGGCGCAGGTACTCGTCGGCGCCCTCGTTCATGCCCATGCCCTCCAAGAAGGCCTCGGCCTCGGGGTGCGACGGGGTCTGCCCCTCGATAGCCTTGAGCTCGGCGCGCAGCTGCTCTTCAAACAGGCTCTTTAATACGACGGCGCCGGCGCCGCCGTCGAAGGCGCGGGAAACGCCCTCCGGGGTAGAACAGAGACCGCTGGATGCGGCGATGACGGGGTTGGCGAGGCTAAGTCCGAGATACGAGGTCGTTAAGTCGGCCATGACGTCTCCTTTAGGGTGGTACCGCTAGTATATGCCCGTTCCGCTATCTAGGCAAACATCCGCGCCGCCGGAGCCGATCGATAAAAACAAGGTGGCGCCAATGACCAAAATAGTCTAATATGTCCTTCGGAATATAGAAATAAAGGAGCGACTATGACCGCGTCACGCCGAAAGCGCTTTATCCCCCTGTGGATCATGCTCGTCGTCCCCATCGTCGTTACCTACATCGCGGGCATAAGCGGCATCTTGCTCGCCAGCCTAGGCTCGGCGAGGCGGGTAGCCAGCCAGTTCGCCGTATCCCTTACCTGGAAAACCTCCGGCGAGATAGACGCCCGGCTCAAGGCCTATATGAGCACGGCGCATACCGTCCTTAGGAGCCTATCGGCCGTGGGCGGCTCCGGCAGTATAGAGCTCGACGACACCGCGGATCTGGCGCCGATCATGTACAGCTTCGCCGGCGTCGTACCCGACTTAGGCACCTTCTTCTACGGCGACGAGCGCGACCATACCCTGTACATGAGCCGCTCAAGTACCGGCGGGGTCGTAGGCATACGCGACGAGGCTAGCGCGGGATCGTTGGTCTTCTACGACCTGCAAGGCGACGGTTCGCCGGGCGTTCAGGTCGATTCTATCCAATTCGCGCCCACGGGCCGGCCCTGGTACCGCGGCGCGGCGGAGTCGGGCCGGGCCGGCTGGACGGCCATCTACCCGGACGCGGTCACCAAGGGCCTGGTTATCTCCCCCTACCTACCTCATTTCGGACCGGGCGGCGCGCTCAAGGGCGTCTTCGGCGCGGACCTTTCGCTCGCGGCGATCAACCAGCTCCTGACCCAAGCGGTACAGGGCTCGGGCGCCGTGGCCGCCCTGGTCGACCAAGACGGCTATCTCGTGGGTAACTCCAACGGCTTGCCCATCACCAAGGACCAAGCCGGGCAAGTGGAACGCGTCCGAGGGACGGATGCCGACGACCACATCGTCGCCGCCGCCGCCGGCTGGGTAGAGCCGTCCTCGGGCGCCGAGGTCACGAGCGCGGCCAGCGGCGACTGGTCGGAGGTCGACGTGACCGGCGCGGCCAGCGAGGCCGGCTCCGGCGAGTCCCGCACCTGGTACCACGAGTTCGAGGTGGACGGCGACGCCTACTTCGTAAGCTCCAGCCCCTACCGCGACGGGACCGGCCTGGAATGGACCATCTACGCCTACCTACCCATGAAAGACGCGATGGCGACCGTTTCGCAGAGCCTCCTGGTATCGGGCCTGGCGGCCGCGGCGGCCTTGCTCGTCGGCGTGGCCATACTGCTCTTCATCACGCGGCGCGTCGGCTCGGCGGTAAACGGCGTCATGCGCACCTTGGAGGGCGTGGCGGCCGGCAACCTCGCCGTCTGCATAGACGTAACGAGCAGCACCGAGATCGGCGGCATCCAGGCCTCGCTCTGCGACCTGGTAGAGAACCTGAACGCCATCATAGAGGACGTGCGCGGCGCCGCCGACAAAAGCTCCAAGTCGGCCGAGAGCCTGGCCAGCCAGGCGGCCGAGACCGCCGCTACCATAGCCCAGATCAGCGCCAATATCGCCTCTATGCGGCGCCAGACCGAGCTCCTGGACCAGGCAGCCGGCGAGGCCGACGGCGCGCAGGGACAGCTCTCGGGCGCCTCGGACACCGTCCAGGCCTCCGTGCGGGAGCTCGAGCGCGCCCTAGGCGAGGCACGGCGCACGATAGAGGCCATGGAGGCCAAGATGGCCGACATGGCCGCGCGCGCCCAGGCCCAAGGCCAGCTGGCCTCGCGCATGTCGGGCATCAGCGCGGCCGGCCGCGACAAGGCCGACGGCGCCGTGCAGGCCATGAAGCGCATGGAGGAGAGCGCCCAGAAGACCCTGGAGCTCGTCGGCATCATCGACGCCATCGCCGAACAAACCCGTCTCCTGGCCATGAACGCCGCCATCGAGGCGGCCCACGCCGGCGACGCCGGGCGCGGCTTCGCCGTGGTGGCCGAGGAGATCCGCAAGCTCTCCGAAAGCACCGCCGAGAACGCCCACGGCATCAGCGCCGCCATCGAGGAGACCGCCGGCGCCATCGACGAGGCGGCCAAGATCACCCTAGGCACCACCGAGGCCATGAGCGACGTCACCGAGGGCGTGGACCAGCTGACCCAAGCCCTGCAAGACGTCTCCGGCGAGCTGGCCGAGGCCAGCGGCCAGAGCCGCGAGGCCAGCGGCGCGCTTGAGCGCCTGGCCGATACCGAGAAGAGCCTCGGCGGGGCGGCCAAGAGCCTGGCCGCCGCCGCCGCCGCCATCGCCAAGACCGTAGACGCCGTCCGCGGCCTGTCGCTCGAGAACCGCCAGGCCGCCGACGAGATCACCATCGGCATCCAGGAGATCGACTCCTCGGCCAATGCGCTCACCGACCTGTCCCGCCAGAACGCCGACACCGCCCACGAGATCAAGGCGACGGCGGGGCGCTTCACGACCAAGGGCTAAGCCGGTCTACATCCTCATGCCGATGCCGAAGCTCAGGCGCGGGATGCCGGTCGCCGCATTGTAGGCTACGCTGAGGTCCAGGGCCGGGACGGCCACGCGGGCCAGGTAGAGCCTTAAGCCCGCCGCGGGGCCGTGGTCAAGGCGCAGGCCTATGAGCGGCCCCTCGGAGACGCCGATCTGGTAAGAGGCCAGGCCCGCGAAGTTGGCCGGACCTAGGCTCAGGATCCTGAACTCCAGACCCAGCGACAAGCCGGCCAGGCTCCTCGCCACGAAGGCGCCGGGTAGGATGATGAGCCGCGCCGCGTCCGCGCCCGTCTCGGCGGCCGGTGGGGCCTTAGGCGACCAGATCGCGGAGCCGCGCGAAACAAACTTTAAGCCCGGCAGGGGCGCTATTTCGTATTGGAAGCCGGCGCTTAGGACGCCGAAGCTCTCGCCTTCCAAGCCCAGATAGTAGCGATAGTCAAGCGACGCGCTTCGTTCACGGAGGAAAACGCCGTCCCAGAAGGCGGGCGCACGAACCCCTACGCCTCCGCGTAGTCCCAGGGCGGCATAGCCGTCGGGCGCGGGCGGCGCGCCGTCAAGCTGCCTAGTCAGCCGGCTTCGATACTCAAACCCCAGCTCGGCCGAGATGAGACCTACGATCGCGCGCTTAATGCCGAAGCCTAAGGCCAGGGCGTCGTAGCCGTAGCGGCGTAGCTCGTCGCCGTAGGCGTCCAGGTCGGCCCGCTCCTGGCGAGAGTAAAACGCGCTGGCCGACCACCCGAGCCCTGCGCTCCCCGCCGCCGGGCTGACATAGGCCACGCTCCCCATCCAGCCGCCGGGCAGGACCAAGCCCACGGCGAAAAGCTTATCGTTCAGGCCGAAGGCGTTGGCGTCTATGAGCGCCGCGCCGGCCACGATCCCGTCGGAACCGGCGGCGAAGATAGGCAACGGAATGAGGGACCACTTCTCGCGAAGGCCGATCTCCATCACCGCGCCGTCGGGTCCTTCGCTAAAGCCCACGAGTATATCCTCAAAAATCCCCGCGTCGATGAGGAGCGCAGCCACTTCAGACGCATCGACCGTCTCAGGATGCCGACCGCGGTACGTCGACAAGAGCTCCTGCACCACGGCCGGTCGCGTGCGTTTAAGGCCGTCTACCCTGATCTCGCGGATCGCCCCGCCTTCGCGGTCCTGGGCGCGGATGGGCAGGGGGCCAAGGAAGAGCGCGGCGAAGAGCATAGAGAGCAGCGGAACAGCGTTGAGTCGATTAGCTATCATGGTGTGACGATACTGAGAGGCTTAGCCGGAGACAAGACGCGGATAAAAGAAAACGGCCGCCCCGAAGGGCGGCCGTTGGATCAACCGGTAGCTAAGCTAGGCTTAGAGGCTGATCTTGGCAGCAAAGGTGACGGAACCGAGGTTGATGGTACCAGCAGTAACGTCGGTAAGAACCTTCTCAGTCACGTCGTCGCCAGCCCACTTCAGGGTGAACACAGTGTTAGCAATGAGCTTGGCATCGAGGTAGACAGAAGCCTTCAGCTGCTCGGTGCTGTAATAAGTCACAGAGAAACCGGGCTTCACATAGAAGGTGTCATCCAGCATGGACTTGTACGAGCCAGAGACAGCCACATTGTAGGGCTCAAGCTGACCATTAAGAACGTTGGTCGCAGTAAAGTAAGCGGAGAAAGCGAGCATATCGACGAGGCCAGCGGCCTCCTTCTCGGCGAAACCTACCTTAAGCTCAAGGTCATCATCGGTATCGCTATAGTACGCCATGGCCTCGACCTTAGTATTGGATTTCTCATCGAAGCCAAAGCTCATGTCGAGACGAGCATCATAGGTCAGCGCGGTGGTGTTAACCACATCGGCCATCGGCTTAACCTTGAGGGTACCAAAAGTCATGGGGACCGCAATGCTGGCACCGAAGGTCTCGTTAGCCAGATCATAGGCCGCGGCGAGGTCGAGAGACACAACCTCAGTATCGCCATCCTTGACGAGCTTTAGGTAAGAAGTAAAACCAAGCGCGTAGTCATTGGCTACGTTGGCTTTCCATGACTCCGCAGAATCGATGATGAAGGCGAAAGCGTAATCACCAGTGATACCAAGCTTCGTACCATACAAATCGGAAGCAGTAACGACCTTCACGTCATCGACGGCGTCAACAGTCCCGTCGATCTCAGCAGCTTTGTTGAAGTCAAGACCAGACTTCGGATACACCATAGCGTAGAAGTTACCAGCAACGATCTTAGCGGTAACCTCAGCTTCAAGAGCGTCATCGCTGTTATCATTGTCGATTACGTTGGGGCCGCCAGTCAGAGTGTCGATGATCTTAAGGTTAATGTCCGAGATGGAGATATAACCATAAACATCTTCACCAGAAGCGGACTTGGAAGCGCCAGCAACCAGCGGGAACTCAAGCTCGAACTCCGCACTGTTTTCGAAACCGGTAGCGCCGGTTTCAATATTGTAGCCCCAAGCCAGAGTAGCGCTACCGGAAACGGTATACGCATCTTCAGCGAACGCGGCGCCGCCGAGAACGGCGAGAGCCAGAAGAAGCACGAAAGCTTTCTTCATGTAGATTCCTCCTTGTAGGAATAAAGCGGGGCGTAGAACCTAGGGTTCGCCGGTCCCCCTTAGCTTTAGCGCGAGTATACCAGGGCCAAATTTAGGTGTCAAGTTTTTTTCGTGCTGTAAATGCTTTGTTTTAGACATTTTTTGACTAATTTGTCACTAAAAAATGAAATAAAACGGCCGATAGAGGGGCTGGTAAAGCGGTTTAGGGATAGCATTATGATCGTTTTAAGGGTTAAAGGCGCGGCTGAGCGATCGGCGGGCCGCGACGGCCCGCCGTCTCGGATACCTTAGAGCTTTATCAAGAACGCGAAGCGGGGCAGAAGGCCAGTATAGAAGGTAGCCAGTTGGAAACTCGCGTTCGTCTCCTTAACGCCGGCGATCTGCTCGCTCTCCGAACCCCAGCTAAGCTAGGCTATAGGCTGGTGGATGCGGACGGCGAAGCGCCGGTTTAGGTTCAGGTCCATTATCAGCGGCGCTCCTAAGGATATTTCAGGATAGAAGTACGATTCATAGGTAGCGGCCGAAGCGCCCGTCTCTTTGCCGTTCAGGGTGAACAGGACTTGGCCGCCGCTCTTGAATGTAAACAGGCTCGTCTTAGCCAGGGACCAATACGCGCCCGCGCCGAAGGTAAAATCAAAACTTTGAAGCTCTTGGGCATAGCCGGGGATGGTGTTCGAGACGTCTTTTTCATTGAAGAAGGTGAGCGATAGCTCCGGCGTAAGCTCCATTCCGCCGTCCAGGAGGATGGGAACCATAGCGCCGATGGTTATGGTCGATCTGCTGGCAGAATTATTGGCGATCGTCCTGGACGACGCGTTCACGGCCACCAGCGGTCCGATGGCAATGTCCTGGGCGCCAGCGGCGGCCAAGCCGACGGCGAACAGGCAACAAACGGCGACGAATTTCTTCATAAGTACGCTCCTTTAGATACGGTCTGGCCGTTACACGGCCAAAGCATATCTATAGCGCGCTAATCCTACTCGCCCAAAGATTTTCAGCTCGGCCATAGTGATTTCAATTAAAATTGCCACCGATTCCGGGCTCATGCTGCCGCCCGAATCAGATTAAATCGCTCGACTCATGCCAGGGTACAAACGAAATGCCTTTCCAATTAAGCGCGCGCTCCCCGGCGTATACGACGCTACAATGTTCCGCCTTGGCGCCCGCATAGCGCATCCAGCTCTCAAGGCCGGAGGCGAATTCCGGCGCGAAGGTTTTACCGGATTTAATCTCGACGGCCATCAGCTCCTGTCCATCCTCGTAAACTATGTCCACTTCGGTGCCGACGTTATCGCGCCAGAAGTAAATGCCGGGGTCCGAGCCCGATGAATAGCGCGCCTTAAGGAGCTCCGCAACGACGAAGCACTCGAAAAGCCCGCCTCGGTTCGGGTGGATGAAGAGCTCCTCCGCAGTCTTAATGCCCAAGAGTCGGGCAGCCAGGCCCGGGTCTAAGAAGTACAGCTTCGGGCTCTTTACGAGACGCTTACCGAAGTTCCGGTGATACGGCTTGAGGAGATACGCGATACCGCTGGTCTCGAGAACGGATAGCCAAGAGCGGGCGGTGTTATGCGTTAGGCCGCAGTCGAGGGCCAGGGCGCTCAGGTTGAGGAGTTGCCCGACGCGGGATGCGCACATCTTCACAAAGGTTTGGAACTGTCCCAGGTCCTTCACATTGAGGACCGCTCGAACGTCGCGCTCGATATAGGAGGCGATATAGTTCGTGTACCAGTCGTAGGGGCTGAGCTCCCGGTCATACACGGGCGGGTAGAAGCCTTTGATCATGGCTTGGAAGGGATCGGGAGGGAGCCGCCCGGCCGCCTTGAGCTCGGCGGCCGAAAAGGGCAGCAGGGTAAGGAAAGCCGCCCGACCGGCCAAGGATTCAGTGACTCCGGCGAGGAGGCCGAACTGCTGCGAACCTGTGACGATGTATTTCCCCGGTCGAGGGTCTACATCCACCGCGGTTTTCAGATACGCGAAGATCTCCGGCACCGCCTGCGCTTCGTCCAGGATGAGACCGTCGTGGTAGGCGCTAAGGAGCCCGCGCGGGTCTTCCCGCACCAGCCTAGCAATGTCGGGGTCTTCAAGGGAAAGGTAGGGTAGATCGGGAAAGCAGGCTTTGGCCAGCGTGGTCTTGCCTGATTGCCTTGGGCCGGTGATGCAGAGCACCGGGAAGCCCTTGGCGAGTCGTCGTACGGTATCGGCCGCATGCCGCGCTATCATGCCTATAGTATATCAAGCATTTACAAATTGTCAATTGGATTGCCAATTTGTAAAGATATCGCGTGCGCGGCCGACTTCAGCAGCACGTGAGACTGACTGCCTTCTCTGGGGAAAAACAAGAGGCGGACCGACTAGTCCTGCTCATCCAAAGCCTTGAGCTCGGCTATGCTGATCTCTAGGAAGTTCGCTACAGCCTCCGGGCTCATGCCCATAGCCAGCAACTTGTAGGCGGTTTTTTGGTTAGCCTTCCGATAAGCATCTTTCTCGCCCTCGGCGTAGACCTTATTCCGCCAGATCCTGAAGTTCTCCGCTAGCATGGATCGGTCCTCCTCGATACGCAGGTCTATAGGTTCGCCGGGGATCATCTCGGCGGCTACCTGGCGCAGGTAGTCGTTGAGCCAGCGGCTGAAGAGCCCCACGGCCTCGGCATCCTCTGCCTTAACTATATCCAAGAAGCTGTCGATGCTCAACGCAAGTTCCTCGGGTTCCAGGGTTTCGGCGAGGAAGAGAAGCGCGGCCAGGTTCCTCATGCCGATGAGCGTCGCCGGCGAGAAGCTCCGCTCCTCGATGACGTAATATTGGAAGCGGGGTATGTACGCCGCCGGGATGCTTGCGTCGATAAGCTCTGCCAGCTCCCGCTTCGCCGTCCATCTCGCTCGGCCGTTATAGAGCACGAGGGGAAACACCGCCGGGTAGCGGCCGCCCTTAGCCGGGCGCCCGAGGCTTTCATAGAGCTCGGCTATGTAGCGAAAGAGCCGCAGGGGCATCCTCTGATCCACGCTACTCTGAAACTCGATCAGGATGAACAGGTACAGGTCCCGCCCGCGGAAGCGTACCTTCCAGATGACATCGCTCTCGCGCTTGGCGTAGGCCTCGGTGACGAACTTGGTCTTCACAGGCTCCATGGCCCCGTAATCGAGCTCCTTGGCAAAGGCTTCGTCTACGAAGCTCTCTAGGAGCCTACGGACGAAGAAAGGGTGGGAGAAGAGCTCGGTATAGCGGGTATCGCTATGGCGTTTCATGCGCAACCTCCGGATACCGGAGTACGCGAGAATAGTGCGCCACAATTGCATGACCGGGTCTATTTACTACATATACTGAGCTCCCCGAAAGAGCCGAAGCTCCGGATCGAGCACCCGTTCATCGTGGCGCGCGAGCCAATCGTCGTCGTATTCGAACGAGAAGAGCTCTTTGCCTCGCGTCTCATGCGCGAGCAAGGTACCCAGCCTCGTCGGGCCGTCAAGTCCGACCCAATCGGCGAATACCTCAATCGATCGGCGGTTTTCGCTCATCGCCTATCCCCGCCTTCGACTTCCGCGCGCGCCGGCGAAGCGACAAGCCGGCGTCCTGCAAGGCGCGCCCTAGCTCGTCATCCAGAGCCACCCTATCTAGATCCGTATCGAGGCCGAGCACGAAGAGCGTCTGCACCCAACTAGCCATCGAGACCGAACCTGAGCCGTTTTCAATGGCGCTTAGGGTTTGCCTGCTTATGCCCGCCCGCTCAGCGACCATTTCTGCGCCTAGGCCGCGCCTGAGCCTGGCGAGTCGAAGCCTATCGCCGAGCATTTCAAGCCTGCGTCGCGTCGTCGGTAAAAGAATCAGCGTAGCTTTAGGCATAACATCTAATATAATAAACAAAATATCTCTTATTGTCAATTTTTATTGACATTTAGTTCATTATAATGATGAATCTGTGGATAAAACTGGTCTGTGCCCCTAAGTAGCTATCCGCTTGGGCATAGAGCCATTATGCGCCCGGCGCGAAGCGTTTCAGGCTCATACTCGGAATCATTTTATAGTGTTTATCATTCGCCGTAGCGAGGGTCTCGCCATTTTGAACCGCCGTAGCGGCGATGAGCGCGTCAGCGAGCGTCATCGCATGGCTCAGCGCGTACTCCTGGACATAGAACATAGCCCTGGCCGATATATCCTGGTCCAGATGTACGACGCCGATGCCCCAGCGGTGGATGTGCTTTTGGAATATACGCATCTCGGACTTGCTTCTCATGCCCTGCATAAGCTCCATATAGGTAATCACCGAGATAGAGAAAGGCAGATTGGCATCGACGAAGCGTTTTGCGGCCTCATTACCGCGTAGGTACCAAATAAGCACGTCCGAATCGACGATCAAAACTCCCTGCCTTTTCGCAAAGATCGCAGATATTCATCAACGGTAGCCGTATCTTCGCGGCTCCTCCAGAGGCCGAATAAGGTATTTTCTTCGGTATCGCTCCCGACGACCGATTGAATGGGCACGATTTTGGCAAGGGGCCTGCCGCGGTACGTAACGGTTACTTCTTGACCGATGGAAACCTGCTCGAGGATTTTGCCCGGCTGTATCCGAAGTTCCTTCGTCGTCACCTCCATATTCGCCTCCTAGTACACACTATAGAGTATACACTCTTTGTCTGGGAAAACAAAGACGTGAGTAGAACTTGGAACTTCATGCTTTCGCTGGAAACGGACGAGACGAAGAGCTGCTATTCCTGCTCAACCAGAGCCTTGAGCTCGGCTATGCTGATCTCCAATATATTAGCCACCGATTCCGGGCTCATGCCCATCGCCAGGAGCTTATAAGCGGTTTTTCGGTTAGCCTTCTGGTAAGCGTCTTTTTCGCCTTCAAGTCTGCCTTCGAGCTTACCCTCGAGCCTGCCCTCGGCATAGACCTTGTTCCGCCAGATCCTGAAGTTCTCCGCTAGCATGGATCGGTCCTCCTCGATACGTAGGTCTATGGGCTCGCCGGGGATCATCTCGGCGGCTACCTGGCGTAGGTAGTCGTTCAGCCAGCGGCTGAAGAGCCCCACGGCCTCGGCATCCTCTGCCTTTACTATATCCAAGAAACTATCGATGCTCAACGCAAGTTCCTCGGGCTCTAAGGTTTCGGCGAGGAAGAGGAGCGCGGCCAGGTTCCTCATGCCGATGAGCGTCGCCGGCGAGAAGCTCCGCTCCTCGATGACGTAGTACCGGAAGCGAGGGATGTAAGCGACCGGAATGCTTGCGTCGATGAGCTCGGTCAGCTCCCGCTTCGCCGTCCATTTAGCGCGGCCGTTATAGAGCACGAGGGGGAATACCGCCGGGTAGCGGCTGCCCTTGGCCGGGCGCCCGAGGCTTTCGTAGAGCTCGGCTATGTAGCGGAAGAGCCGTAGGGGCATCCGCTGATCGACGCTACTCTGGAACTCGATCAGGATGAACAGGTACAGGTCCCGCCCACGGAATCGGACTTTCCAGATGACGTCGCTCTCGCGCTTGGCGTAAGCCTCGGTGACGAACTTGGTCTTAACCGGTTCCATGGCCCCGTAATCGAGCTCCTTGGCGAAGGCCTCGTCAACGAAGCTCTCAAGGAGCCTACGGACGAAAAAGGGGTGGGAGAAGAGCTCGGTATAGCGGGTATCGCTGCGGCGTTTCATGCGCGGCCTCCGGATACCGGAGTACGCGGGTGCGGTGCGCCGCGATTGCATTAGCTATATCAAAAATCAAAAACCCGCGCCGCCTTAAGGCAACGCGGGTTTCTATGGGCAGTATTGGAGTTGAACCAACGACCCCCAGTGTGTCATACTGGTGCTCTAACCAACTGAGCTAACCGCCCGTACTCGTCCGCTTCGTTTAGGCGGACGCTCTTTTATATCAGCCGGGCGCCGCCCGTGTCAAGGCGGCGGCGGGTTTTAGTCGCCGCGACGCCGAGCGCTCGGCCGTCGGCCTCCGCCCGCGCCAGAATTACTTCGTCAGCACGTGCTGGATGCGCTCCAGGACCTTCTTGCGGTCCAGGGGCTTTACGATGTAGTTCTTGGCGCCGGTTAAAAGGGCCTGCTTGACCAGGTCCTGCTTGCCCAGGGCGCTGATCATGATGACCTTGGCGTTCTTGTCGAACTCGATAATCTTTTGGAGCGAGGTCAGGCCGTCCATGTTGGGCATGGTAATGTCCATGGTAACCAGGTCCACGTTGGGGAAGAGCTCCTTGTAGCGCTCCAGGCCCTGCAGGCCGTCGGCGGCCTGGCCGACCACGTCGTAGCCTTCGCTGGTAAGGATCTGGGTGATCTGCTTGGCCACGAACATGGAGTCGTCTACCACCAGGATGCGGTAGGGGGTGCCGTCCGGCTTTAAGCCCTCGGGCTTGCGCTCGTTAATCGACGGAAAATCTTCTTTAGTCTTCATGCCGCCTCCCTCACGCCCGCTCGCGTATGGCCACGTTGATCTCGACCTTGCCCTGGGGCGTCTCCATGGGCACGATGAGGGCTTCGACGTCTTGGTTAGAGACTTCCATATTATCGCCGGTGAAGATAGCCGGCGGCGTCAGGTCAAAGCGGAAGCCCAGCTCATGCAGCTTGGTCACGGCCTGGGCGGTGATCATGTTGGCCAGCTCGGTGATGGTAGCCTTGACGAGATCGTCCAGGGCCTTGAGCTCCTCGCCGTTCATGGCGCTGGCTATGCGCAAGGCGGTGGGCTTGTCCATGTCGAAGAGCACGCGGCCCTCCACGTCGCCGGCCAGGCCCACGATGGCGGCCACGCCCATGACCGGCATGGAGGTGGACTTCAGGAAGAGCTCGCCGCGGCGCACGTCGGCCTGGAGCACCTCCTTCATCACGTTGAACGCGCTCTCCACGAAGGGATTGATATACTCTACTCTCATGCGCTACTCCCGTTCTCTTCGTTAGGGCCCCGGTTAGCGGGAGCCTTTGGCATACAGCGACAGGCCGGCGGGCCCGATGGGCGCCCAGCCGTCCAGGGGCATGGTCTCGTGGGCGCCCATGAGCAGGGCGGCGCCTTCCTTGGCCTTGTCCGAGAAGTCGGCCAGCACGCGCTTCTGGTCCTGGGGCGTCATGAACGAGACCGTGTCGCGGCAGACGATGAAGTCCGCCGGCGGTATAGGGTTGGCGTTCAGGACGTCGTGGAACTCGAAGAATATACAGTCGCGTAGGGCCTGGGTAAAGCTCCAGCCGTTGCGTCCCTTGACCATGAACTCGCGGTAGCGCTCGGGCACGTCGTCGATGTCGAAGACCATGTTCGGCGCCATGGAGATGGCCAGGAGGTCCGCGTCGTTGGCCCAGACCTTGACCCGGGCCTCGGGATAGGCCGCCTTGAGGATGCAGGCGACGCTGTACGACTCGTAGCCCTTGCCGCAGCCGGGGTTCCAGACGTTCAGGCTCTTGGCCGGCATGGGCGGCAGGGCGGCGGCCACGGCCGCGGCGTAGTCCTCGGACCAGAGCGCGCCGGTGCCCGGCGAGTAGAAGGGCGCGAGGAACTGGTCGGCGTCCGCCTCGGCGTGCAGCTGCACGTCCTCGACGCCGCGCTCGGCGCGCCATTCGGCGTAGCGGGAGCGGAACCAGGCGTCGTTCACGGCGGAGACGGAGAATTTTTTAAAGGTAGCCAGGGTCTCGGCCACGAAGCCGGCGTTCAGGTCGCCCTTCACGCCGGCCGCGTCCTGGGCGGCGGCGCGGGCCTCGTCGCGGCCGTTCGGCGAGGCGCCGCCCGGCGC
>ERZ1066115.30-NODE-30-length-56222-cov-13.842167_pt1 | contig 56222 bp, 47 predicted proteins | sample MGYA00382762_ERZ1066115 | MGnify/ENA primary metagenome ERZ1066115 (study PRJEB33369, sample SAMEA5778345) | biofilm metagenome | biome: Industrial cooling water; feature: Water cooling tower basin; material: Biofilm | place: United Arab Emirates | collected... | reverse complement strand
GGCCGAGGAGCCTGCGGCGGCCGGCGCGGCCGGCGGGGCGGCGGCCGGCGCGGCCCCGGGCGTCCGCGTGAAGGAGCTCAAGGCGCGCATCCATATCGACGAAGCCGCCGGGACGATACGCGCCGCCCCGGGCGCGGCCATGCTCCTCTACGGTTCGGGCGGGGCCATCCCCGACCGCGGCTATTACGCCATGCGCCTGGCCGGCTCTGGAGCCAAGATCGGCGAGCTGGACGAGGAGTTCGTCTTCGAGCGGCGGGTGGGCAACAGCTTCAGCATGGGCGCCCAGGCTTGGCGCATCACCGCCATCAGCGACGAGGCGGTGGAGGTGGCGCCCCTGGAGCGCGCCGCCGACTTCATGCCCTTCTGGAAGGCCGAGCGGGCCGCGCGGGGCGCCGGCGTCGCCGCGCGCATGCTCGAGCTCTGCGCGGCCTTCGAGGCCGAGCCCGAGGCCTTCCCGCGGCGCCTGCGCGCCGAGGCCGGCTTCGACGCCGCGGCGGCCGATGAGCTTTGCCGCTTCTTGTCCTCCCAACGACGCGCCCAGGCCGGCGCGGGACTCCCGACCCCGGATCGCGCCGTCGTCGAGCTCTACCGAGACCCGGAACGGCGCCAGGACGCGGTCGTCGCCTTCGTCCATACGCTGCGGGGGCAGGCGCTGAACGAGCCCCTGGCCATCGCGCTCGCCGCCGAGCTGGGCGAGCGGCTCGGATTGGGCGTGGAGCGCCTGGCCAACGACGACACGATCTACCTCCTCCTTCCGGTACGGGATAGCGACGAAGCGCGCCGGCTCATGACCGACGCCCTGCGGCGCGGGCTATCGGGCGAGCGGCTGGCTAGGCGCCTGCGAGAGGGGCTCGAAGCCGGCGCCGCCTTCGGCGCGGCCTTCCGCGAGTGCGCCGGACGGGCCCTCCTCCTGCCGCGCGCGGGTTTCGGGAAGCGCAGCCCCCTGTGGATCACGCGGCTGCGCGCCAAGCGGCTCTACGAGCGGGTCAAGGACTTCGCCGAGTTCCCCATCGTCAAGGAGAGCTGGAAGAGCCTCTTTACCGAACGTTACGACCTGGCGCGGCTGGGCGAGTTCGTCTCGGGCCTGGGCGACGGCCGGATCGAGCTAGCCGCCTTCGAGGCCGCGGCGCCGAGCCCCCTGGCCAGGGGGAGCGGCTGGGCGGAGACCAACCGTTTCCTCTACGAGGGCGACGAGCTCCGCGGCGGCGGATCGGCCTTCGCGCAGAGCGCGGGCGACCGGGCCTTGGCCCAGGCGCTCGGCGACGCCAGGCTCAGGCCCGCCGTGCCCGCGGCCTTCTACGCGGGCTTCGCCAAGCGGCTGCGGCGCGAGGAGCCCGGCTGGGCGCCCGCCGATCTCGCGTCGCTCTTAGACTGGGTCGACGAGCGGGTAGCCATACCGCGCGACGAGTGGGACGCGCTGCTCGCCTGCGCCGATCCGGCCGTCGCCGCGGAGGCCGCCGGCGAGCTGGGCGGGGACGCCGCGGCCAGATTGGTCGCGCTCAAGCTGGGCGAGGACGGCCGCGAGCTGATCTGCCGCGCGGGCAGGGCGCGGGAGCTCAGGGAGGCGCCGTCCGGCCTGATCGCCGATTGGCTGGCGGGCGCCGGCGTCGCGTCTCTCGCCCGCGTCGGCGCCGACTTCGGCCTCTCCTCGGAGGAGCTCGAAGGGCTCGAGGAAGAGCTGGTCGCCTCGGGCCGGGCGGTGGCCGACGAGGACGGCTTCGGGCTTAACCCCGGCGAGCGCTCGCTCTGCGACGCGGCCGTCTACGAGCACCTCCTGCGTTCACTCCGAGCCTCGCGGCGACCGGCCTTGAAGCCGCGCCCCGCCGGGAGCTTCGCGCCCTTCGTGGCGGCGCTGCACGGCATGGGGCTTTCGGGCGCCGCATCGGCGAGCGCCGCGTCGGCGGGCGCCGCGTCGGCGGGCGCCGCGGGGAGGGCGACGACCCTGGACTCGGCCCTCGAGCGGCTCTCCGGCCTCGGCTTCCCTCCCAATATCTTAGAGCGGGATATCCTGCCGGCCAGGCTCCCGGGCTACGCGCCGGCGGCGTTGGACGGCCTGCTCGCCTCGGGGGACTGCTTATGGTTCATGCGGGGAAAGGCGGTCGCCCTCTGCCCCTCTGCGGAATGGCAATATTTTTATAATGGAAAAAGTTCTTCGCTTTTAGGCATGGACGAGACGCCCGCAGATTTTTGGGCCGTCAAGGACCGGCTGGCTTCCAAGGCCCCTCGCGGCGGCGATCCGCTCGAAGGCGGCGAGGCGCTCTCCATCGACGGGCTCGTACTCGCCCTGTGGCGGGAGGCCGAGGCGGGCCTGGTGAGCGCGGACCTCTTCGAGCCCCTCCGGCGCCGGGCCGGCCGCGCCGCGCGCATCCCGGCCGCCGTCCGCGGGCGCTGGAAAGCCGGCGCGCCGTTGGCCGGGCGCTGGTTCTCGTTGGCGCTGTCGCCCATGGACGCGGACGAGCTCGACGAGCTGGACGCCGCCTGCGAGCGGGTCAGGATAGTCGCCAAGCGCTACGGCGTCTTAGCCAGGGCCCCGCTCCAGCGCGAGGCGCCCGAGCTGCGCTGGGGAGCCCTCTTCCCCGCCATGCGGCGCATGGAGCTCGCGGGCGAGCTGGTAGCCGGCCGTTTCTTCGACGAGCTGGACGGGCCGCAGTTCATAGCGGCGGAGGCCCTGGAGCTCTTCAAGGCGGGCGGCGAGGCGCGGGCCCCGTGGTGGGTCGGCGCCCTCGATCCGGCGAGCCCCGCGGGGCTCGAGCTCGCCGATAGGGACGCGGCCTACGGCCCCTTGCCGCCCCGCTTGAAAGGCGCCCTTCTGGGCTTCTCGGGGCCGCGCCTAGCCTGGGCGGCCGGCCCATCGGCGAAGGAGCTACGGATCAGCCTGTCGCCCGACGACGCCGCGCTCGCCGCGGTCCTGGCTCCCCTCGCCGATAGCAAGCGGCGGGCGCTGGCGACGCCGTCATACGGCGATCACCGCCTTAAGGTAGAGACGATCAACGGCGAGCCGGCCGCGCTCTCCCCCTTCGCGGACGCCCTGAAGGGCCTGGGCTTCGAGGCGGATCGCGGAAGCCTACGGCTTTGGTAGGGGCGGCGCTTGGTAATGTTGACAAAAAAAGTAATCTAAGATAGTTTGGCTTCACTGCAATAAAAGCGGCCGCGCCGATTCTCTTCCGGGCGGTAGGTAAAGCGACGCTTCCGAAAACGCGCTATCCGCCTCGAGGCCGTCCGCAGCCAAGGAGCATTCGATGACGAAGAACGGGACCCCGCGCGGACGTATCGTCCGCCGCCTAGGCGTGAACATATTCGGGAACCCCAAATACGATCGGCTTTTGGATAGGAAGCCGGCCCTGCCCGGCAAGGCTCCGAAGTCGCGCCTGCCGAAGCGGAGCGAGTACGCCCTGCAGCTGGCGGAGAAGCAGAAGTATCGCGACGCCTACGGCTTAGGCGAGCGCCAGTTCAGGAAGGCGGTCCTGGCGGCCGGCCGCAGCCGCGGCTCCACGGGCGAGGCCCTGGTCGCCATGCTGGAGGCCCGACTGGACAACGTCGTCTATCGCCTAGGCTGGGCCCCGTCCCGGCCGGCGGCCAGGCAGCTGGTATGCCACGGGCATGTCATGGTGAACGGCCGGCGCCTGGACATACCTTCGGCCCGCCTGTCCGAGGGCGACGCCCTGTCCTTGGTCGCGCCTAAGACCCTGATAGAGCGCGCGGCCGACTGCGCGGCCCGGTCGGGCCCGGCGCCGTCCTGGCTGGCGCGCGAGGAGGCCGCGGGCTCGGGCGCCGCCGCCTCCGGCCGCCTAATCGCCAGGCTCGCCGCGCCGCCGCAGGCGGCCGAGGCCTCGGTCCGCGGCGACCCGCGGCGCGTCGTTGAATTCTATGCCCGTTGACGGAGCGTCGGCTCCGGGCGCCGTCGACCGCCGGGGCGACGCGCCTGGCTCCCGTCAGCCGACGGAGCGCGGCGAACCCCTCGCCGAGCGGCTCGATGGCGGCCGTGGCGCTCGTGCCCCGTCCCCTATGATCCCGGAATAGAAAACGCCCCGCCGGCCTAGGCCGCGCGGGGCGTTCGCCGTCGCGAACGGAGCTCGCGCTCCGCCCTCGGCTTAGTCCTCTTCTTCCTCGTGGGTCCGGAAGGCGGCCGCGGCCTTGATCACCTCCTCGGCGATCTTGCCGGATATGGGCGCGTAGTGGTCGAATTCCACCTCGAAGCCGCCGGTGCCGCTGGTCATCGCCCGGAGGTCGATGGAGTAGCGCAGGAGCTCGGCGTGGGGCACCTCCGCCTTGATCTCCACGATGCCGCCGCCGATGGGCTGCTGGCCGGAGATGCGGCCGCGGCGCCCGGAGAGGTCGGACATCACGTCGCCCAGGTACTTGTCCTCTACGAAGACGGTCAGCTTGTTGACCGGCTCTAGCAGGGTGGCGCCGGCGTTCTTGCAGGCTTCGCGGAAGGCGCCGCGGGCGGCGATCTTGAAGGCCATCTCGGAGCTGTCTACCGGATGTTCCTTGCCGTCCATCAGGTTGGATTTCACGTCGACCACGGGGTAGCCGGCTACGATGCCCGCCTCCATGGCCTGGTGGATGCCCTTCTCTATGCCCGGCACGAAGCCCTTGGAGACGGCGCCGCCGAAGACCTTGTTCTCGAAGGCGTAGCCCTCGCCGCGGGCCAGGGGCTCGATGTCGAGCACGACGCGGCCGTACTGGCCGTGGCCGCCCGACTGCTTCTTATGGGTGTATTCGCCGCCGGCCTTCTTGGTGACGGTCTCGCGGTAGGCCACGCGCGGCACGCGGGTCTCCACGGCGATCTTGGCGGCGTGCTTGATCTTGTCCAGGATCATGTTGATATGAAGCTCGCCCATGCCGGCGATCACCGTCTCCTTGGTCTCGCCGTTGAAGCGCACGCTGAAGGTCAGGTCCTCCTCGGCGGCCTTGTGCAGGAGCTCGGAGAGCTTATCCTCTTCCTTCTTGGAGGCGGCGGCGATGGCCACGGCGTGGACCGGCGCCGGTAGGCGCAGCGGGATGATCTTCAGCGTCCTCTCCGGGGCGCAGAGGCTGTCGTTGGTCTTGAGCGAGGGGCTCTTGGTAACGACGCCGATGTCGCCGGCGCAGAGCTCCTTGATCTCCTCGAGCTTCTTGCCCACCGAGGTATAGAGCTTGGCCGCGCGCTCCTTCTTGCCGTCGGTGGCGTTCACGTAGTCGGCGTCGGTGCCGAGCTTGCCGCAGATCACCTTGACGAACGAGAGCTTGCCGGAGAACTGGTCGATCTGGGTCTTGATGACGAGGCCGGCCAGCGGGGCGGCCGGGTCGACCTTGATGACCTCCTCCGACCCCTGCAGCGGCTCCGGGGCCAGGTGGCTCGGGTCGGGGGCTATGGCGGCGATGAACTCGACGAGGGCGGCCACGCCGGAGTTCTTAAGGCCGGAGCCGGCGAAGGCCGGCACGATGCGGTTCTCGGCGAAGGCCTCGCCCAGGCCCTTGACGATCTCGTCCTGCGACAGCTCGCCCTCGGAGAGGTACTTCTCCATGAGCTCGTCGTCGCCGTCGGCGGCCGCCTCGGAGAGGGCGGCGCGGGCCTCGGCTACGGCGGCGGCGTACTCGGCGGGGACGGGGCCCGCGACTTCCTTCTGGTCATGGGAGGCGGGGAGGGGATAGGCCTTCTGGTTGAGGACGTCGATGACGCCCTTGAACGCGGCGGCCTCGCCCATCGGTATGGTCACCGCCACGGCGTTGACCTTGAACTTGTCCTTGACGTCGGCGACGGCCGAGGCGAAGCCCGCGCGCTCCTCGTCGAGCTTATTGATGAAGACCATGCGGGGCTTGCCGCGGAGGTCCAGGTTGCGCCAAATCTTGATGGTCTCGATCTGTACGCCCGAGCGCGCGTCCACGGCGACCAGGGCGGACTCGCAGGCGCGTAGGGCCAGGATGACGTCGCCGACGAAGTCGGACGAACCGGGAGTGTCTATAAAGTTAAGCTTCTTATCGCCCCAGGACGCGTGCGCCAGGACGGCGTGTACGGATATCTTGCGTTCAGTCTCTTCTTCGCTGTAGTCGCTGACGGTCTTGCCGGACTCGATGGTCTCGGGCTTGGCTATGGCGCCGGCAGTGAATAGGATGTGCTCGAACAGGGTCGTCTTTCCGGTACTGCCGTGGCCGGCGAGCGCCACGTTCCTGATGAGGTCGGTCGTGTAGGCCATGAACGTGCTCCTTAAGCGTATTTCGGACGCCGTCGCCGCGCCGCTCGGGCGGGGCCGGCTGTCCTACGGCACAGTAGAACTGTAGCGTATTGACTCTATTCGATGATAAAGCCGGAATTTTAGAGTTGTCAACCAAAAGATACGCGCCCCTCGGGGCGGGGCGCTTGATCGGCGGGCCCCGTATATGCTAGGCCCATGCGCATGCTAAGTCGACGCGCCGAGCCTATCGGCCTCATAGGCGCCCTCGCCATCGGCGCCGCGCTCTCGTTCTCCTGTGCGCCCGCCGCGCCCGCCGCGCCCGCCGGCGAGCTCGCCGCGGCCGGCCTACGCGAGGCGGCCGCGGCAAGGTCGCCGGCGGGCGACGCCGCGTCCCTGCCTCCGGCGCTCGACGGCGGCCTGGACGCGGGGATCCGCGCCCGGGCTCGGGCCATAGCCGAGGGCTACGGCCTGGACGAGCTGGCCGGACGCCTGCTCATGGTCAGCGCGGACGGCAGCGACGCCATGAGCTCTTGGTACGGCTCCTTCCTGGACGACATCCGGCCGGGCGCCCTCATTCTCTTCGGCCGCAACGTGCCGGACGAGCCGTTCGCCATGCGCGGCTTAACGGCCGGCCTCAGGAGCGGCCGCCACGCCCTGCCGCTCCCGCCTTTCGTGGCCATCGACCACGAGGGCGGCGAGGTCTTCCGCTTTAAGCGCGGCCTGACGCGCCTGCCGGCCGCCGCGGAGCTGGGGCGCGGCGGCCCGGCGCTGGCGTCCTTAGCCGGCCGCATCTCCGCGGCCGAGCTTTCGGCCCTGGGCCTGAGCCTAAACCTCGCGCCCGTGGCCGAGGCGCTCCTGCCCTGGAACGGCGCCTTCCTAGGCGGCAGGGCTTGGTCGGACGATCCGACGGAGGCCGGCGAAATGGCCTACGCCTTCGTACGGGCGAGCCAGGCGGCGGGTCTCGCCGCGACCCTGAAGCATTTCCCGGGTAATAAAGGCGCCGACCCCCATGAGGCGCTTCCCCTCATCGACGAGGGGCCGGAGGATTTCGAACGGTACTACGTACGCCCCTTCCGTACGGCGCTCCGGGCAAGGCCGGCCGCCGTGATGCTATCCCACGCGGCCGTAACGATCTTCGGCGACGGACTACCGGCCACGCTATCGCCCGCGGCCATCCGCTATCTAAAGGAAGATCTGGGATTCGAAGGCGTCGTCCTGAGCGACGACCTGGTCATGGCGGCCTTGGGAGCGCGCGAAGGCGTCGCCGCGGCGGCGATCGCGGCGCTACGCGCCGGGGCCGATCTGCTCATGGTGTCAGGAGCGCGCGAGGCCCGCTCGGCTCGCGACGCCCTGCGGGCCGCCATGGCGGCCGACCCGGATCTGGAGGCCCGCGGACGGGACGCGGCCCGCCGCGCGGCCGCCCAAGCGTTGCGCTTCGGCGGGGCCGCGCCCCTGCCCGAGATCGCCTCGGAGGATTTCGTGGCCCTGGTGGACGGCCACCGCGCCGAGCTCCGGGCGGCCCTCGATTCGACCGGCCCTTAGCTCGGCGCCGGACGGCCTCCGAGCCCGGCTAGAACTTCCGCTTATTCCTCCGGCCCGCGAGGTCGATCATGGTAGATATGAAGGCGTACTCCCGGCCGATCCTTAACCGACGCTTCGCCCTGGCCGCCGCGATGCTCGCATGCCTGGGCCTCGCCGAGCCGCGGGCGCAGGCCTCGCCGCTCTTCGTGGGCCCCGAGGATATCCGGGTCGAACAGCGCGGCGACGAAGGCTACCACCTCTTTATCCGGGCCAAGCCCGGCCTCGCCAGCGTCCTCCTTACCGAGACGACCAAGGATCCGAACGGCAAGGCGGACAATTACGCCTACCGCGCCGAGGCTTGGAACCCGTATAACGGCGACGAGCCCCGCCTGCTCGACGGCGCCTTCATCAAGCCCGAGAGCCGCCTGTATTCGCTCATCGACTCGAGCCCCGAGCCAGACCCGCAATTCGGCTCGGCCTTTAGGATATTCATACCCTGGATCGCCGCGTGGGGTTACCCCTGGACGAGGAACGGCCGCGAGTTCATAGCCGACGGCGCCTTCATCAATATCCGGGCCTTCGCCCTGCCGTTCGGCGACTATCGCGGCGCCTTCGCCGACAACCCCTTTACCTTGTCGGTAACGCAGCGGCCTTTCGAGCGGCCGGCCCCCCCCGAGCCCGAGCCCGAACCGGTAGCGGAGGCGCCGGAGCCGCCCGCGGAGCCTCCGCCCGAAGCGCCGGCGCCCGAGCCGGACCTTTCGATCTATATCCCCGAGACCGTCCGCGCCTTCTCCGGCCTGGCCGACTCGTCGGGCGGCGAGGTCGCGTATTCGCCCGGCCCCGAGGATATCCTGCCCGCGCTCAAGCGCATACTCGACGCGGCGACGGGCCCGGAGCTCGAGCTCGTACTTTGCCTGGATACGACCGATTCGATGCAGGACGATATCGACGCCGTGCGCGAGGCCCTGCCCGAGCTCCTGCATGAACAGATCGGGCGTTTCAAGGCGTTCAGGATAGGCCTGGCGCTCTATAAAGACTATTTCGAAGAGTACGTGGTGAAGCGGCACGAGTTCAGCTCGAGCGTCGACTCGGTCATGGCGGCGGTGAACGCCATCAAGGTGCGCGGCGGCCGCGATATACCGGAGGCGGTCTACGAGGCCTTGTACGAGGCGCTCGGCGGCTACGTTTGGACCGCCAAGGAGCGCATGATCATCCTGATCGGCGACGCGCCGCCGCACCCGCTGCCGCGGGGCAAGGTGGACGAGGCCAAGGTGAAGGATCTAGCCGCGCGCCTGGGCGTCTCGATCCATACAATTATCTTGCCCCACTAGCGCAAGGGCGTATACAATGGGTTTAGAGCGGGGGGTTATGGCATCGGGGTCGAGGGCGAGGCGAAGGAAAACGAGAGAGCGGCTCGACGCGCCGGCGGCGGCGCTCAAGCCGTCCTGGGCCTATTGGTCGGCCCTCTGCCTGGTCGCGGCGTTCGCCCTCCTCGGCTCGGGACCGGGCTTCCCGCCCCCGGAGGAGCCGACCAACATGGGCGCCGTGGATTTCGCGGGCATCGTCAGCCCGTGGGACGAATCCGGCATCGAGCTCCAGCTCGAATCGGCCCCGCCGGACGAGGGGCTCTTCTATACGGTCTATAAAGTCAGGCGAGGCGATACCGTGTCGCATATAGCCGAGGCCTACGGCGTGAGCGTCGATAGCATAGTCACCTTCAACCGCATCACCAATACCAGGGCCCTGTCCATCGGCAAGCTCCTCAAGATTCCCTCCATGAACGGCATACTCTACGATCCCCGGCCGGCGGATACGGTGGCCTCTATCGCCAAGGCCCATAACGTCTCCGAGGACCGTATCCGCGAGGCGAACGGCCTAGCCGACGGGGATCCGAGCCCCGGCATGGCCCTGTTCCTGCCCGACGCGCGGCTCTCGAACCTGGCGCTGCGCGAGATCAACGGCGACCTCTTCCGCTGGCCGATACGCGGCTGGATCACTAGCTGGTACGGCTGGCGTAACGACCCCTTCACCGGCTCGCGCTCGTTCCATACCGGCATCGACATAGGCGCCTCGCAGGGAACGGCCATCTACGCGGCCATGGAGGGCGTCGTAGCCTCGGTCGGCTTCAATACGGTCTCGGGCAACTACGTCGTCATCAACCACCATTCCGGCTATACGACCTTGTACGCCCACCTATCGTCCAGCTCGGTGCGGGCGGGCCAGCGCGTCTCGCAGCAGTCGGTGATCGGCCGCGTGGGCAACACCGGCTATAGCACCGGGCCGCACCTGCATTTTACCGTCAGCCGGCACGGGCGCACCGTCAACCCCATGACGGTGCTCAACTAGGCCGCGGGGCTTCGTCGGAGGGCGCGCCCCGCCGCTTTATTTGACAGCGCACCCCTTTTCAGCTACCATATCGGCACGATGAGGAAATTTAAGGGCATCGCGTCATCCTCGGGCATAGCCATAGCGCCGGCCTTCGTGCTCATGGACGAGGAGGAGCCGACGATACCCCGTTACGGCCTCGAGGAGTCCGCGGTGGCCGCCGAATGGCAGCGCTTCATAGCCGCGATCGAGCGCGCCCGGGCCGACATCACCGTCCTGCGCGACCGCGCCAAGAACGAGATGGGCAGCGAGCACGGCGCCATCTTCGACGCCCACCTCCTCATGCTCGACGACCCGGAAGTCCTGGACGCCATCGAGATCACCCTGCGCGAATCCCTGCAGAACATCGAGTGGGTCGTGCATCAGTACTCCCAGACCGTCGTGAAGCGCCTAGAGGGCCTGGGCGACCCGCTCCTGCAGGAGCGCAGCGCCGACGTGCACGACGTTACCCATCGGATCCTGAACCACCTTATGCAGAAAGAGCGCTTCTCCCTGGCGGATATCGAGCGCGACGTGGTCCTGGTGGCCCACAATCTCCTGCCCTCCGACATGATCGCCATGAACCGCGATCGCGTGAAGGCCTTGGCCGTGGACACCGGCGGCAAGACCAGCCATACCGCCATCCTGGCCCGGGCCTTCGAGATCCCCGCGGTGCTCGGCCTAGGCTCGCTAACGCGGAGCGCGGCGAGCGGCGAGCTCGTCATCGTGGACGGCAACACCGGCGACGTGATCGTCGAGCCGGACGCGGAGACCACGGCGCGCTACGAGCGCGTGCGGGCCCGCTCGCTGCAGCGCCGGGTGGGGCTCGAGAGGCTCGCGGCCCTGCCGGCCAAGACGACCGACGGGGTCGAACGCCTCCTCAAGGCCAATATCGAGGTGCCCGAGGAGACCGAGGCCGCGCTACGCTACGGCGCCTCCGGCGTGGGCCTCTTCCGTTCTGAATTCCTCTTCCTGCAGCCGGGGCGGGCCCCGAGCGAGGAGGCCCAGTACCTGTCGTACCGCCGGGTCCTCGAGGCCATGGGCCAAAGGCCCGTGACCATCCGCACCCTGGACGTCGGCGGCGACAAGGTCGTGCCCGAGCTGGTGATGGGGGATGAGAAGAATCCGCTCCTGGGTTGGCGGGCCATCCGCTATTGCCTGTCCGACCGGGAGCTGTTCCAGACCCAGCTCCGGGCCATATTGCGGGCCAGCGCCTTCGGCGACGCGCGCATCATGTATCCCATGATCTCCGGTCCCGAGGAGCTCGACGCCGCCTTGGAAGCCCTGGAGGAGGCCAAGGCTGAATGCCGTCGCCGCGGCCAGGCGTATCGCGAGGACATACCGGTCGGCATCATGATCGAGGTGCCCAGCGCGGCCATGATAGCCGACGTCCTGGCGGCCAAGGTCGACTTCCTGTCGATAGGCACGAACGACCTTATCCAGTATACTCTGGCGGTCGACCGGGGCAACGAGCGGGTCGCCTACCTGTACGATCCCTTCCATCCCGGCGTCCTACGCCTGGTCAAGTCGGTGATCGAAATGGGCCACGCGCAGGGCGCGGTCGTGTCCATGTGCGGCGAGATGGCCTCCGATCCCTACGCCGCCGCGCTGCTCTTGGGCCTGGGGCTGGACGAGTTCAGCATGTCCGCGGCGTCCATCCCGGCGGTGAAGGACCTAATCCGCGCCCTGAGCTACGAAGGCGCCCGCGGCCTAGCCGATGAGGTCCTGAAGCTCGGAAGCGCCGCGGAGGCGACGGCGCTCCTAAAGGATCGCCTGTCCGGCGTCATACCCGCCGAGGACTGATGCCCAAGGCCGGCGACGCCCGTGGGCGACGCCCCCGGGCGACGCCCCCAGGCGAGAGCCCTCCGTTACGAAGCGAACGACATAAGGAACACCCATGAAGAAGACGCATAAGCAAGCCGAGGCGCTGGATACGGCGCTCGAGCCCGTCGAGGGCGACGGAGCCGCCGGCGCGGCCGAGCGGGGCCCGGAGCGCTGGACGGGCCTGCCCACGGTCGCCCTGGCCGGCCGGCCCAACGTCGGCAAGTCCACCCTCTTTAACCGCCTCCTCCACAGCCGCAAGGCCATCGTCGACCCCACGCCGGGCGTGACGCGCGACCCCATCGAGGCGCTCTGGAAGAGCCCCTACGCCGACCTGCCCGTCATGCTCGTCGATACCGGCGGCCTTAAGCTGGAGCAGGACGATATGGATCGGCGCGTAGCGGCCAAGAGCTGGAAGCGCGTCGATGAGGCCGACTTAGTCCTCTTCATCCTAGACGCGGTGGATATCACGCCGGAGGACGAGGAGTTCGCGGCCAAGCTCAGGCGCTACGCCGACAAGGTGATCTTGGTGGTAAACAAGGCCGACGGCCCCGAGCGCGACGCCCGGGCCTGGGCCCACGCCTCCTGGGGCTATAAGCACGTCGTCTTCGTCTCCGCCGAGCACGGCCGCAACATGGGCGAGCTCGAGGAGCTCGTAGTCTCCCGCCTGGACTGGTCCAAGGCGGCGCCCGAGGAGTCCGAGCGCAAGGACATACGCCTGGCCATCATGGGCAAGCCCAACGTGGGCAAGTCCACCCTGCTCAACCGGCTGCTGGGCGAGGAGCGCTCCATCGTCAGCGACATGCCGGGCACCACGCGCGACGTGGTAGAGGGCCGCTTTACCTGGAAGAAGCGGGAGTTCACCGTGCTCGATACCGCGGGCATGCGCCGCAAGGCCAAGGTCGTGGAGGACGTGGAGTATTACTCGGTCAACCGCGCCGTGAAGACCCTGGATCGCGCCGACCTAGTCGTGCTCATGATCGACGCGGTCGAGGGCCTGTCCGACCAGGATAAGAAGATCGTGAAGCTGGCGACCGACAAGGGCCGCGGCGTCGTCTTCGCCCTGAACAAATGGGACGCCATGCCCAGCATCAAGAACGCCTTCGAGGCGGCCCGCGACCGGCTGCAGTTCTTCTTCGGCCAGATGGCCTACGCGCCGGTCCTGCCGCTCTCGGCCAAGGAGGGCGAGGGGGTGGATAAGCTCTTGTCCACGGTTATCACCGTACACGCCCAGCTGACCAAGCGCGTGGAGACGAGCAAGCTCAACCGCGCCGTGCGCGATTGGATCGACGCCAACCCGCCGCCCATGAGCACGAAGGGGCGCTTTAAGTTCCGCTACGCTACCCAGCTCGGCGTCAACCCCGTGCGCTTCGCCTTCTTCGTGACCAAGCCCGAGGCCGTCGGGCATACCTATCTGTCGTTCCTCAAGAACAAGCTGCGCTCCGAGCTCGGCTACACCATGATCCCGGTGGAGCTCGAGCTCCGCGCCTCGCGCAAGCGCTACGAGGACCTGGACAAGGACTGATGGGCCCCTACGGCACCGCGGAGGTCGAGGCGCTCCTGGGCGTCGGGGAGCACGTGCTGCGCTATTGGGAGCGGCGCCTACCGCTCCTGTCGCCGGCGCGCTCCGCCTTCGGCCGCCGCGCGTGGACCGAGGCCGACCTGGCCCTGCTCCTGCGCGTGCGGCACCTGGTGCGCGATCGCGGGCTGGGCCTGGACCGGGCCTTAAGCGAGCTCATAGCCGAGCGATCCGGGAGCGGGGCCGCCGTCGCCGCCGCCCTGGCCGAGGCCCGGGCCCGGCTCGTGCGCGCCTACTTCGACAACCGCCGCCGCCGTGCTATACTGGACCGGGCCTTTCCGGCCGTCCGCGCGGACGAGCCGGGCCCCTAAAACCCCAAGCCTAGTAAGGAGCCCCCATGCCCGCACAGACCGCCAAGGCCCTCTGCGACTATATCGACGCGTCCCCGAGCCCGTTCCACGCCGTAGACGCGGCGGCGGCCATGCTGTCCGCCGCCGGCGCCGTCCGGCTGGACGAGCGCGCGCGCTGGAGCCTGGAGCCCGGCGCCGCCTACTACCTGGTGCGCGACGACGCCTCCCTTATCGCCTTCCGCGTCGGGAGCGCCGAGCCGGCCGAGGGCGGCTTCGCCGTCGCCGGGGCCCACGTCGACTCCCCGGCCCTGCGCATACGCTACGAGAAGACCGTGGTCGGCCGCGGCCTGGAGCGCGCCGCGGTGGAGGCCTACGGCGGCCCCATCCACGCGACCTGGCTGGACCGCCCCTTGAGCGTCGCCGGCCGCGTCGTCGTGCGCGGCGCCGACGGCAGGCCCGCCGTACGCCTCTTAAACGCCGGCCGCCCGATGGCCGTCATCCCCAGCTTGGCCATACATTTTAACCGCGAGGTCAACAAGGGCGTCGAGTACCCCATGCAGAGCGCCCTCATGCCCCTGGTGGGCAGCCGCAAGGACGGCGATGCGGCCGGCCCCTCCTGGGCCCTGCGCGCCGCCGCCGCGGAGCTGGGCGTCGAGGCCGACGAGATCCTGTCGGCGGAGCTTTCCTTCGTCGACGCCGGCGCCGCCCTGGTCTGGGGCGAGGACGGCGAGTTCATCACCGCGCCGCGCATCGATAACCTGGAGGGCTGCCACGCCATCCTGAGCGCCTTCTGCGCCTCGCGCCCCGGCCCGACGACGCAGCTGGCCGCGCTCTTCGACAACGAGGAGATAGGCTCGGGGACGCCGCGCGGCGCCGACTCGTCGTTCTTAGGCGGGGTCATGGCCAGGATAGCGGCCGCCCGCGGCTCCGTCGGCCCCGAGGCCGAGCGGCGCGCCGCCGCGCGTTCGTTCTGCGTCTCGGTGGACGGCGCCCAGGGCTGGCACCCCTCCTACGCCGACCGCTTCGACGAGGACTACGCCCCGCTCATGAATAAGGGGCCGGCGATCAAGGCCAACGCCAACGTCCGCTACGCCACCGACGCGCTCTCCGAGGCGGCCTTCCGCTCCTGGTGCGACGAGGCCGGCGTGCCCTGCCAGCGCTTCCGCATGCGCGCCGACCTCGTGCCCGGCTCCACCATCGGGCCGGTGAACGCGGCGCACCTGGGGATGCGCACGGTCGACGTAGGCGTGCCCATGCTGGCCATGCACGCCGCCCGCGAGACCGCCGGCGCCTACGATCACGATTATATGATCGCCGCGCTCAAGGGCTTCTACCGGCAGGCGGCCTTCTAAGGGCGTCCGGGCCCGCCCGGCGCCAGCCCGGCGACCGCCCGGCGCCCGGGTGCGGGCGGGATCCCCGCGGCGAAGGCCGCGACCGGTCGGCGCGGCCGACGCCGGCATGCGCCGGCGCGGCGGAGAATGAAAAGGCGGCGCCATTACGGGCGCCGCCTTCTTCATTATGCGCCTATCACGACGCGTTCCGTTATCTTCCGCTTACTTTTTCTCAAATACAGGGTACTCAAGCCCCTCGAGCCAGCTGCCCTCGCGGTATTCGCCGGCGATCGACGGGATCCGCAGGGTCATGCCCGGCTCGATCCAATCGGGGTTGTTCGGGTCGGGGAAGGCGGCCCGGTTCTCGCGGTACAGGACCCGCCACTGCCAGGGGTCGTTATACACGAAGGGCAGCTCGGCTATGCGCCACAGGCAATCCTCGCGGCCGGGTATGTCCCGTACGACGAAGGCGGCGGGTAGGGGCGTGATCTCCCTGAGCCCGGCGAGGAACTCCAGGGTCTCGAAGGCCTTGGTGCGCGCTGCGACGAATTCCTCGGCGGCCAGCGCGGTCCGGGCCTCGGCCAGCGATCCGCCCGCGGCCGCGAAGGCCTCGGGGTAACGGCGCTCGGCGTTGATGCCTACGGCCCAATCGTAGCGCGCCCCGGCCGCGTCTACGGCGTCCTGGGCGGCCTTGAGCTCGATCATCTTGGCCACGTACTCGTCGGAGAGAGCGGCGTATTCCTGGGCCTGGGCCGCGTAATCGGCCGCGGCGTCGTAATCGCCCTCGTCGAAAGCCTCGGCGGCCATGGTCTTGAGCCGCAGGCTCTCCCTAAAATACGAGTTGTCCTGCAGGCTCTGCCCGAAGGCCAGGCCCAAGGCGATAAGCGCGAAGCCCATGCAAAGTACGATGCGTTTCATGCCCCGGCCCCCTTACTCGCCCTGCCGGACGTCGCCCGGCTCGCCGATGATCTGGTCGCCCTCGCGCGCGACCGCCTCGGCCTGCGCGGCCCGTTCGGTCGCGGCCTGTATGGCCCGTTCGGCGGCGGCCCGCTTGGCGGCGGCCAGTTCATAAGCCAGTTTAAACAGCTCCTCAGCCTCCGCGTACATGGCGGCGGCGGCCTCGAAGTTCTCCGAACCGTAGGCCGTAGCGGCCAGGTTCCAGCGCGCCTCGGCGCGGGTATAGTCGTCGCGCACGGCGACGGCCGCCTTGATGGCGTCGGCGTCGCGCTTGTAGGCGGCGGCGGCCTCGCGGCGCGACCCGGCGCCCAGCTCCCAACCGCGCCGTAGGACGATGTTGAAGCGCAGGAGGGCCTCGGTCGCGGCGTCGTCGGCGTCCGCCGGCTTGTCGGCGACGAGGGCGTCTACGGCCGCCAGCTTCTCTTCCGCGATGGCGTAATTGCCGGCGTCGGAGCCGGCGAAGCCCAGCTCGTCGACCGTGGCCTTGACCACGACGGCGCGGCTGCGCTTCTCGGCGGCGTCGTAGGCGTAGGCCGCGTCGCCGTAGAGCGCGAGCGCCTTGCGCGCGTCTCCGGCGGCCAATGCCGCCTCGGCCTCGGCGGCCAGGGCCTCGGCGCGGGCGTAGGCGGCGGGCGAGCGTTCCTCGGCGCCGGCGGATCGGGCGCGGCGCTGGGCTTCGGCGCTTAGCCCGCGCTTATCCTGGGCGGCCGCGAGCGCGGCGCGGTCGGCGAGCGCGCTGAAGAGCGGCAGGGCGGCTTCGAATTCGGCTTTGGCCTCGGGAAGCTTGGCGTCGTCCATAGCGGTCTTGCCGCTCAGGTAACGGCCCTCGGCCGCGGCGTAGTCATCGGCGAAGCGCTCCTTGGCGCCGAGCTCGAACGCCTCTTTGCGCGCGGCCAGTACCTTGGCGTGGAGCTCGTCGACCTCGGCCTGCGTTACGGTCGGCGCCTCGACGACGGGCTCCGCGACCGGCTCGACGACGGCCGGCTGCTCCGGTTCTATCGGCTCGTCTACGGCCGGCGGCTTGGATGCGCAACCGGAGACGAGGAGCGCGAGCACGATGGCCGGCGCCGCGAGCGTTTTAAACTTCATAGACTACCTCCATGGGGGTGTGGGGCGAAGCATGGATGTTTCTTTCTACCATAGATCACAAGTGTACCACGAATGGCGGGACGGGGCAAATGCGGCCGGCGGACAAAAGAAAAGCCGCCCCGGAGGGCGGCTTGCAGGGCCGGGATACCAGGCGGCCGTTAGTCCGGCCGCCTGCCGGGTCCGCTCGGGCGGCTTAGGCCTTGCGGAGCGCCGCCTGCCAGCTTTCGTCGCCGGCCTCGACCGTCGACATGCCATCGGCCCGCTCCCAGGCCACGGCGGCGGCCAGGGTCTCCGACGCGATGAACTCGGCGTGGGCGTCGAAGGCGCGCTTGAGCGCCTCGCTGCCGTGCACCGAAAGGGCGATGCGGTCGGTGACCGACAGGCCGCTATCCTTGCGCAGGGTCTGGATGCCGCGCACCAGGTCGCGTACGTTGCCCTCGTCCAGGAGCTCCTGGGTCACCTCGGCGTCCAGGGCCACGGTCAGGCTCCCCTCGTTCAGGACGCGCAGGCCCTCGCGCTCCTCGCGCCGAATGTCGACCTTGTCCTTGGTGATCTCTACGGAGCGGCCGGCCACCTCGATGACCAGGGCGGAGCCGTCCAGGAGCCCGGCGATCTGGCGGGCGCTCAGGCGCTCGATGGCGGCGGCGCCCTCCTTCATGTCCTTGCCCAGCTCCTTGCCCAGGACGCGGAAGTTGGCCTTGGCCGAATAGCGGACCAGCTCCTCCTCGTCGTCGCGGAAGATCACTTCCTTGACGTTGAGCTCGTCGCGGACGATGTCCTCCATCTCCATGAGGACGGCGCGCTCGCGCTGGTCGCGGGTCACGAGCTGGACCGAGGCCAGCGGCTGGCGGATCTTGAGCTCGTGCTGGTAGCGCAGGGCGCGGCCCATGCTCACCGCCTTGCGGACGGCGGCCATCTTCCATTCCAGGGTCTCGTCGCGGTAGGCCTCGTCGTACTCGGGGTAGGCGGCCAGGTGCACGCTCTCCGGCTCGCCCTCGCGGCGCAGGTTCATCCAGATCGCGTCGGTAACGAAGGGCGCGACCGGCGCCAAGGCCAGGGCAAGGCGCTTGAGCACCCGATAGAGGACCGCGTAGGCTTCCACCTTGTCGCCGTCGTTCTCCGAGCGCCAGAAGCGGCGGCGCGAGCGGCGGATATACCAGTTGTTGAGGGCGTCGATGAAGTTTACCACCGGGTCGATGGCGCGCTGCATGTCGTAGGCCTCTAGGCCCGCGGCGACGTCGCGCACCATGGTTTCGCAGACCGAGAGTATCCAGCGGTCCATGGGGTTGGCCGCGTCCGGCGAGGCCTCGCCGGCGTCCACGCCGTCGATATTGGCGTAGGTCACGAAGAAGCCGTAGGCGCTCCATAGGGGCAGGAGCATGCCCTTTAAGACTTCCTTGACGCCCTCGTCGGAGTAGCACAGGTCGTCGGCCCGCGTGACCGGAGAGCGCATGAGGAAGATGCGCAGGGCGTCGGCGCCGAACTGCTCCATGACCTTCATGGGGTCGGTGTAGTTACGCAGGCTCTTGCTCATCTTCTTGCCGTCCTCGGCCAGCACCAGGCCGTTGACGACGCAGGCCTTGAAGGCCGGCTTGTCGAAGAGGGCGGCGGCGAGCACGGTCAGGGTATAGAACCAGCCGCGGGTCTGGTCCAGGCCCTCGCAGATGAAGTCGGCGGGGAAGTGCTCCTCGAAATGCTTCTTGTTCTTAAAAGGATAGTGCACCTGGGCGTAGGGCATGGAGCCGGACTCGAACCAGCAGTCGAGCACCTCGGGGATGCGGCGCATGGTCCCGCCGCAGCCGTCCTCGTCGCAAGCCCAGGCGATAGCGTCCACGAAGTGCTTATGCAGGTCGGACGGGCGCTGGCCCGAGAGCCTCTCGAGCTCGTCGCGGGATTCCAGGCAATGCGTCTTCCCGCACGCGTCGCACTTCCAGATGGGCAGGGGGTTGCCCCAGTAGCGATTGCGGCTGATGGACCAGTCGCGGGCGTTCTCCAGCCACTTGCCGAAGCGGCCGTCGCGTATATGGCCGGGCATCCAGTAGACCTGGCGGTTGGCCGCCAGCATCTTCTCCTTGACCGGCTCGATCTTGACGAACCAGCTGGAGATGGCGCGGTAGATGAGCGGGCTCGAGCAGCGCCAGCAGTGCGGGTAGGCGTGCAGGTACTGCTCGCGCTTGACGAGCTTGCCCTCGGCCTTGAGCCGCTCGATGACGGCCTTGTCCGCGTCCTTGACGAAGACGCCCTTGTAGTCGCTCACCTCGGCGGTGAACTTGCACTCGTCGTCCACCGGGCAGACCGTGGGCACGCCCGTGCCCTTGAGCGTGGCGTAGTCGTCCTCGCCGAAGCCCGGGGCGGTGTGCACGATGCCGGTGCCGTCCTCGGTCGTCACGTACTCGGCCGGGTGGACGCGGAAGGCGCCCTTGGCCGCGTGCTCGGCGAAGTAGGGGAAGAGCGGCTCGTAGGAGCTGCCCACGAGCTGGGCGCCCTTGAGCCGCGCGACGACGTTCAGGCCGGCGGTATCCTTATAGTAGGCGCCGAGCCGGGCCTCGGCCATGATGTAGCGCTCGGCGCCGTCCTGTACCACGGCATAGTCGACGTCGGCGCCGACGGCCAAGGCCAGGTTGGACGGCAGGGTCCAGGGCGTGGTGGTCCAGGCCAGGAAGTAGGCCGGGCCCTCGCCGGCGGGTAGCGCGGCCAAGGCGGCGGAGCCTTCCTTGAGCTTGAACTTGACCGTGATAGCCGGGTCGTGCACGTCCTTATAGCCGCCCAGCTGCAGCTCGTGGTTAGAGAGGACCGTGGAGCAGCGCGGGCAGTAGGGCATGATGCTGTGGCCCTCGTAGACGAGGCCCTGGTCCCAGAGGCGCTTGACCACCCACCAGATGGACTCCATGTAGTCCGGCTCCATGGTCTTGTAGTCGTTGTCGAAGTCTACCCAGCGGCCCAGGCGGGTGACGATGCGCCGCCATTCGCCGGTATAGCGCAGCACGATGGAGCGGCAGGACTCGTTGAACTCGGCCACGCCGAATTTCTCCACCTCGGCCTTGCCCGATATGCCGAGCTCCTTCTCCATCTCGTATTCGACCGGCAGGCCGTGGCAGTCCCAGCCGAAGCGGCGGTCTACCTTGAAGCCCTTCATGGTCTTGTAGCGCGGAATAATGTCCTTAATCGTACCCGGGACGAAGTGGCCGAAGTGCGGCAGGCCGGTGGCGAAGGGCGGGCCGTCGTAGAACACGTACTCGGGCGCGCCTTCGCGCTCGGAGACGGATTTCTCGAAGGTTCGGCGCTCCTTCCAGAAGGCGAGCACTTCCTCCTCCATGTTCGGGAAGCTCACCTTGGGGTCGACTGGCTTGTACATAGCTGCTCCTGCGATTGGGGTACGATGCGCCCTGGCCGCGGCCCCCGCGCTACCGAAGGCGCGCCCGGACGTTTAGGCAGTATGCCATAGCTTCGCGGCCCGTTTCCAGTGCGGCGGGGCCGCCGCCGGGCCGGCCCGAGCGACGGCGGCGACGGAAATCAATCCGGGACTTGACAGCGTTGTATGCGTGTTCTATATTCACAATGTACTAAACAACTAGTACAATCTAAGTTGAGGAGGTCGAACGTGGCTCCTGCCCAGGACAGAAAGCCGATACAGTTCAGCCTTGACCCCAAGAGCGGCGTACCCTACTACAAGCAGATCATCCTGCAGGTGGAGTTCGCCATAGCCGACGGACGCTTCGCCACGGGCGATCAGCTACCCACCGTGCGCAGCCTGGCCGTCGACCTGAAGATCAACCCCAATACGGTAGCGAGGGCCTATAACGAGATGGAAATCCGCGGCATCGTAACCACCCAGCAAGGGACGGGTACCTTCATCAGCGATAAGCGCCTGGAGCTCGGCGACGTCGAGCGGGAAGGCATGCTCGAGAGCCTGGTGCGGCCCTTCGTGACCAAGGCCGCCAGCTACGGCTTCTCGGCCGACGAGGTCATAGGCGCGGTCCGCGAGTGCTACGCGGGCTTCGCGCAAGGAACGGAGGCATAAGCCATGAACTGGTTCGGATTAGGCGGCGCCAAGACGGCGCCGAACCCGCGCATCGTTAACCCGCCGCCCAAGCGCGAGCGGGGCGATTTCTCCTTCGGGATATTCTCATTCATAGGCATGCTGCTCATCGCCTCCGTAGGCGCGGCGATCGGCGGCCTGGCCTTCGGGGCCCTGGAGCCGGCGCTCGTCGTGCGCGGCTATACGGCCGTGGCCGTGGCCGCGCTCCTGTACGCGGCCTTCCCGAGCTGGAACGCCTTCATCTATTCGTTCATCGCCGCCCAGGTCGTGATGTTCTCGGCCACGGGGCTCCGCGGCGAGTGGGCCTTCCTAGGCTACGAGCCGGCCGCGGCGCAGCTGCCCTTCATCGCGGCGGTGGCCTTCGCGGTGATAGCCGGGCCCTCGGTGCAGGTCGTCGCCCACTGGGACAAGGCCCTGGTGCTGCGCCTGGGACGCTTCCACAAGGTGAAGGGGCCCGGCCTCTTCCTCCTGGCGCCGCTCGTCGACCGCTGCGCGGCGGTGGTGGATACGCGCATCCGCGTGACCGACTTCAGCGCCGAGCGCATCCTGACCCGCGACACCGTGCCCATACACGTGGACGCCCTGGCGTTCTGGATGATCTGGGACGCCCAGAAGGCCATCCTGGAGGTGGAGGACTTCCTGGAGGCGGTGACGCTCTCGGCCCAGACGGCGCTGCGCGATTCGATAGGTAAATATACTTTAACGACGGTCTTGGCGGAGCGCGAGACGCTCTACCGCGAGATCCAGAGCATCCTGGACGCCAAGACCAACCCCTGGGGCATCACCATACTCTCGGTGGAGTTCGTGGACATACAGCTGCCCAAGGACCTGGAGGACGTGATGAGCCGCCAGGCCCAGGCCGAGCGCGAGAAGAAGGCCAGGCTCTTCCTCTCGGAGGCCGAGCGCGAGGTGGCGGCCAACTTCGTCGCGGCCTCGGAGGCCTACCGCGGCAGGCCGGAGGCCCTGAGCCTCCGCGGCATGAGCATGGTCTACGACGCCATCAAGGAGCGCGGCAGCATGGTGCTCATGCCCACGGGGGCGCTGCAGAACATGAGCATAGGCGGGGCCGTCGGCGCGGCGGCGCTCGCTAACGGCCTAGGCGCGGCCGGCGGGGGCGCGGCCGCGGCCGGCGCCGAGAATCCCGGCGCGGCCGGCGCGGAAGAGCCCGGCGCGGACTATCGCCCCGAGAAAGCGTAAAGGAGGCCGATATGGCGGCTATATTAGAGCTTAAGCAGGTTACGAAGATCTATCGCAAGGGCGACAACGAAGTGCGCGCCCTGGCGGGCGTCGACCTCGCCATCGAGCGCGGCGAGTTCACCGCGATCATGGGACCCTCGGGCTCGGGCAAGACCACCTTCCTGAATATCGTGGGCTGCCTGGACTCGCCGAGCGCCGGGACCGTGAGCTACGACGGCAGGAGCCTGGGGGCCATGAAGGAGGACGAGCTCTCCGAGTACCGCAAGCGGCACATCTCCTTCATATTCCAATCCTATAACCTCATACCGGTGCTCACCGTTCGCGAGAACGTCGAGCTGCCCCTGGTCATAGAGCGCCGGATGGCCAAGGACGAGATCCGCGCCCGCGCCGACGAGGTCATCGCGGCGGTGGGCCTTAAGGGCCTGGGCGAGCGCTATCCCCGCGAGCTCTCCGGCGGCCAGGAGCAGCGCGTGGCCATCGCGCGGGCCCTGGTCAAGGACCCCTACATCGTGCTGGCCGACGAGCCCACGGCCAACCTAGACTCGCACACGGCGGAGGAGATCGTGGACATCATGCGGGAGATCAATCGCGCCAAGGGCGCGACCTTCATCTTCAGCACGCACGACCCCCTGGTAAAGACCCACGCGCGTCGCGTGGTCACCATACGGGACGGGCTCGTGCACGCCGACGAGCGGAAGTAGGGGGCGGCCATGGGTACCCTGTTTAAGATAGCCTGGCGCAACGTCTGGCGCCACGGCAAGCGCACGGCGCTCACCATCGTCACCATGGCCTTCGGCCTGGGGCTCTTCATCGGCATGGATTCCATGCTCAAGGGCATGGACCGCTCCGGCCTGGACAATATCGTCGCCCTTACCGACTCGTCGCTGCGCGTCTCGACGGCCGCCTACGAGGAGGAGCGCCGGAGCTATCCCTTGGCGCACGGCCTACGGGACGCGGAGCGGCTCGAGGCCTTCCTCCTATCCCGGCCGCGCGTGCAGGCCGTGGCGAGGCGGACCAGGTTCGTGGGCAGCCTGTCCAACGGCGTAGACGCCCTGCCGGTGCTCGCCGTCGCGGCCGAGCCGGGGCGCGACGAGCGCGTCCTGTCCATACCCGACTTCGTCGAGGGCTCCTGGCTGAGCGCTGGCGGCGAGCGCGAGCTGGTGCTGGGCTTCCGCCTGGCGGCCGACCTGGGCGTGGGCCTGGGCGACTGGGTCACCCTGGCCGCGCGCACCAAGTACGACGCCCAGAACGCCGACGACTTCAAGGTCGTGGGGCTCATCAACTCCTCGGAGCCGAGCCTTAATTCCAGCGGCGTCTTCATATCGATGCGCGACGCGGACGGCTTCCTGGACCTGGAGGGCCTGACGACCGAGCTCATCGTAGCCATGGAGCGGCGCGTGAACCTTAAGGACGCCATGGCCGATTCAGACGCCCTGGCCGCCGAGCTAGAGGCCGCCTTCCCCGGCCTGGACGCGCGCAGCTTCGGCGACGTGGGGCGCGAGTTCCTGGAGCTGGCCAAGGCCAAGAGCAAGAGCATCGGCCTCATCATCGGCATCATGATGCTCATCGCCGGCGTCGGCATAGCCAACACCGTCCTCATGAGCGTGTACTCGCGCATCCGCGAGATCGGCGTGCTCAGGGCCTTCGGCTTCAAGCCGCGCGAGATCTCCCGGCTCTTCCTCTTGGAGGGCGGGATACTGGGCGTCGTCGGCTCGGCCGCGGGCGTGGCCTTCGGCGTCGCGCTGGACGCCTACTTCATCTACGTCGGCTTCCCCATGGAGTCCATGATGGGGGAGATAGACATGGGACTTCCCATCTGGGGCAATCTCTACGGGGAATGGAACCCGCAGCAGATGGCCGTAGCCGCCGTCGTCGGCGTGGCCGTGGCCCTGTTGGCCAGCCGCGCGCCGGCCAAGCGGGCGGCCCGCATGGAAGTGACGAACGCCCTGCGCTTCGTCTAGCAGGCTAGGAGAGAACCATGAATTGGGTAGTGGATATGGCGCTTCGCAATATCAAGCGCAACAAACGCCGGACCGTCCTGGCCGCCGCCTCCATCGCGCTCTCGGTCATGCTCATGACCTTCCTGGGCGGCTTCGTGAACGGCATCCTGGACAATATGGTCAGGAACCTGACGCGGAGCGAGACGGGCCACGTCCGCGTCGTCACCCGCGGCTACGAGGCGCGTTCGCGCTTCATGCCGGTGGACGAGCTCGTGCCCGACCCCGAGGCCGTGCTGGCCGCGATAGCCGACATCCCCGAGCTGAAGGGCCAGGTTACCGTGGCCAGCGAGCGCCTGGTCTTCGGCACGCTCCTGTCGAACGGGCCCAGCACCAAGGTCGCCATGGGCCTGGCCGGCGACCCGGAGAACGAGAAATCCCTCTTGAACCTGGACCGCAGCATCGCGGCCGGGCGCTACTTAAGCGCGCCCGGCGAGGCCATACTCGGCGAGCGCTTGGCCGCCGACCTGGGCTTTAAGCCCGGCGACGTCATGCGCGTCGTGACCCAAGGCGCCGACTACGGCCTAAGGCTCAAGCGCTTCACGGTGGTCGGCGTCTTTAAGAGCGGCCTGTCGGCGCTGGACTCCGGGGTCTTCCAGATACCGGAGTCCGACGCCAAGGAATTCCTTAGGACCGACGGGGGCGTGCAGCAGATCACGGTCATGCTGGACGATTACCGCGAGGCCGATCAGGCCGCCGCGCTCATCGGCGCCGCGATCGCGGGGCTGCCGGGCGCCGAGGAGCTCCTGGTGCAGCCCTGGACGGCCATAGGCGACTATCCCCGGATCATCAGCATGATGGCCTCTATCTACGAGTGGATCTATTTCGTGGTGGCCTTCCTGGGCGCCTTCATCATCACCAACATCCTGATGATGGTGGTGCTCGAGCGGCGCAAGGAGATCGGCATACTCAAGGCCCTGGGCTTAAAGCGCCGCGAGGTGCTCGCCCTCTTCCTGGCCGAGGGCGGCGTGCTGGGCGCCATAGGCAGCGGGATCGGCGCGGTCCTGGGCCTGGGACTCTGCTATGTCTTCTCGATCTACGGCATGGACTTCAGCGCGGCCATGAGCTCGCTGGATTTCCCCATCGATCCGGTCTTCTACGCGCGTTTCAACCCGCTGGACGGGCTCAAGATGTTCGCCATAGGCCTCTTCGTATCCGTGCTCATGTCCTTCATGCCGTCGCGGCGGGCGGCGACCATGAACGCGGTGGACGCCATCAAGAGCGTGGCGTAATTTCGTAAGGAGAATGCTACCATGAGAAAGCTTATGCTTTTAGCCGCGCTCGCCGCGGCGACGGCGGCCTCGGCCGCCGGGCAGGGACTCCCCGCCTTGAGCGCCGAAGAGATCATGCGGCGCGTCGACGAGAACAACACTATCGGCAGCCTGGCCTACGTCGGGCTCATGGAGATAGACCTGGGTAAGCGCGTGCTTACCAAGGAGTTCAGGGCCGTGGCCCAGGGCGAGACCCGTTCCTTCATCGAGTTCACCAACCCCGAGGACCGCGGCGTGCGCTACCTGAAGGTAGACAAGGACCTGTGGATGTACTTCCCGGCCGAGCAGGAGACCATCAAGATCTCCGGCCACCTCCTTAAGGAGGGGATGATGGGCTCCGACGTCTCGTACGAGGACGCCCTGGAGTCCGGGGCCGTGGCCGAGCGCTACGAGATCACGCTCGCGGGGCAGGAGACCGTCGACGGGCGGCCCTGCTACGTCCTTGAGCTGAACGCCAAGGTCAAGGCGGTCAGCTACGAGCGCCAGAAGCTGTGGATAGACGGCGAGCGCTTCGTGACCCTGCGCGGACAGATGTACGCCAAGAGCGGACGCCTGCTCAAGGAGAGCCAGGCGACGGCGGTGCAGCGTTTCGGCGAGCGCTGGTTCGTCACCTCCCTGCGCATGGAGGACAAGCTCAAGCGCGGCGGCGGCACCGTCTTTACCATGCGCGAGCTGCAGTTCGACGTGGCCCTGCCCGCCGACATGTTCAGCCTGCAGCGCCTGTCGCGCTAGGGGCCGCCGCATGCTAGCCGTATCTAGGCGGGCGGGCCGCCGCGCCGCGGCCGCCTTCGTCGCGGCGACGGCGCGATGGGCCACCCCGGCGCTAGCCGCCGCGCTACTAGCCCTTGCCGCGCCGGCGAGCGCCGTGCCGGCGAGCGCCGAAGGAAGCGCCTTCGACCCGGACGCCTTCTTCGCCTCGGGCGACGCGGCCCGTCCGGCGGGCTCGGCTGCCCAAGCCGCCGATGCCCCCGCCGTCTTCCCGCCCGCCGCCGGTACTCCGGGCGGCCTGCGCCTGAACGGGGAGGCCGCGGCCTCCGCCGGCGTCGCCGTCCTCTCGCCCTTCGACTCCGCCGCGAGCGCGGCTCAGTACGCCGGCTCCGGCTCGCTTCGGCTGAACGCGATCGGCGGCGACCGCAACGCCGCCAAGTTCGAGGCCTCCGTCTCGCTCGAGACCCTCTACGGCGCCGCGGCCGACAAGGCGGCCGCGCTGCCGGCGGCCGGGCTCCTGGTGGCCCGGCCCGCGCCCGACGGCCCGGCCATCGTCCTGGGCCTTGAGAAACTCTTCGTCTCGGTCCATACGCCCCTGGCCGATATCGCCGCCGGGCGCATGATCGTCAACTACGGCCGCGGCGGCGCGCTCTCGCCGGTGGACCTCTTCGCTACGGTCGGCCTGGCGGGGACCGAGCTTACGCGCAGCCCCAACGACGCGGCGCGCGTCCGCGTACCCTTCGGCTCCTTCTCGGGCCTGGACCTCGTGAGCACCCTGCACCCGAGCCCGGCCCAGGGCGTGGTCGGCGCGCGGCAGTACGGCTACCTAGCCGGGCTGGACTACGGCCTGTCGGCCTTCCGCGACGGCCGGGAGGCGGGCGCCCTCGTAGCCGGCTTAGACGCCAAGTTCGACCTGATCCTCGGCTGGTCCATGGAGGCGGTCGCCAGGCTGCCCTGGGAAACGGGCGCGCCCGCGATAGCCGGGGCGGGCTATAGCCTCATGCTGGGCGCCGACTACTCGGTCGGCGGTAAGCTCTTCCTGGACGCCGAGCTGGAATGGAACCTGGGCGAGCTCGCCATGGTCCGTCCGCCGGCCGGCTACCAGACGGCGCCGCGCCTGCGCGGCTTCGGCTCCGTCTCCCTTACGATCGACGAGCTGTCGACGGTCGACCTGCGGGCGCTCGTCGATGCGGACGGCGCCTACCAACTGAGCTTCGCCGCCGCGCGCTCGATCGCGGCCGGGGCGCGGGCCATACTCTTCGCGCAGCTGGCCGATTCGGCCCCCGCGCCCCAGTCGCTCAGCGTCGGCGCGAGCCTCTCGGTCGCGTTCTAAAGGCCTAGGCGGCGGCCGGGGCAATCCCGGTCGCCGCCCGCGCCCCGTCCGCCGCCGGCGCCCCGTCGCTTTACCTACGCCCCCGTCCGCAGTATCTTCGACCAATGCGATACCTTATAGGAATTGTAATATTGGTCGTCGCGATCGTAGGAGCCTGCGCCGCGCCCGGCGCCGGCTCGGATGCGCAGGAAAGGATAGCGAAGGTGGATAGGAGCGGCCTGGCGAACCTCGTCCTCGGGGGCGGGTGTTTTTGGTGCCTAGAGGCGGCGTACGAGATCGTACCCGGCGTAAAGGACGTTGAATCGGGCTACGCCGGCGGCTCGCGGCGGAACCCTAGCTACGAGCAGGTAACGAGCGGGCTCACCGGGCACGCCGAGGTCGTGCGCGTCTGGTACGACCCGGCGCAGGTCGGGCTCAAGGAGCTCTTCGAGCTCTTCTTTACGATACACGACCCCACGACCGAGGACCGTCAGGGCGCCGACATAGGCTCGCAGTATCGCTCCATCGTCCTGTACCAAGGCGACGAGCAGCGCGCCGCCGCCGCGGAGGCGATCGCGGCGGCCGCGCCCAAGTACCGCGACCCCGTCGTGACCGAGCTCGAGCCGCTCGATACCTTCTGGCCGGCCGAAGAGTACCACCAGGATTTCTTCCGCAAGAATCCCGATTACGGCTACTGCCGCGTCGTGGTCGCCCCTAAGGTAAAGAAGGCGGAAGGCTTCGTCGAGAAATTAGGGCAATAAGCCGTTTTTTCCGTTACCTATGCCGGCGTTCTTGGTATTCTAAGCGGTATGCGTAAAGCCATCATCGCCCTCGCGCTCGCGGCCGCGACGATAGCGCCGGTCTCCGCCCATCCTCACGTGTTCATCGACCTGAGCCTGAGCTTCGAGTTCGACGGCGAGCGTTGCCTGGGCTTCTGGCAGGAGTGGAGCTTCGACCCGGTATTCAGCGCCCAGATACGCTACGACTTTGCGCTGCCCGACGCGGGCCCCTTGAGCCGAGCCCAGCAGGATGAGCTGTACGAGGGCGCGTTCATCAACCTGCGGCGTTACGGTTTTTACACCCTATTGCGCCGCGGCGATAAACGCACAAGCCCCAAGGCCGTGACGCGTTTCGGCGCGGAGCTCCGCGGCGATCGCGTCGTCTATCGTTTCTACCTGCCCTTGGACGAATCGTATAGCGGAGGCTTTAACGTGGCCATCTTCGATACTACCTACTACAGCGCCATACGCTACGTCGGCGAGCCGCGCTTTACCCAGGCCCGCGAAGGCGGCGCGGCGCCGCGCTTCGCCGTCCAGGCGGACCGGCGCTTCCCGGTGTACTACAACCCCCAAGCAGGAGCGCAGGACATGACCACCTATACCAAGCCGGGCCCCGGCATCCTTACGGTCTACCCCGATGAAATCGCCGTCCGTTTTTAGGCCCGGCGTCGCGGACGGCACCTTGCCGCGCCGACGGGCGCCAAGGCGGCCGCGCCCGGCTCATCGGGCGGCCGCGCTCGCCCTGGCCCTTATGCTCGGCGGCGCCTCGGCCCAGGCTAACCCCTTCTATGGCCCGCCGGCCGAGGCGGCGATGCCCGCGCCGCCGGCCCCGGCGGCCAAGGCCGTGCCGGCCCCCCTGGTCGCCCTGCAGCTACGCTTCCGCGAGAGCCTGGCCGAGGCCTTCGGGCGGGCCGCCGATACCGACGACGCCGGCGCCCAGGCCCGAAGCCGGGCGGCGCTCGCCGTCTTGGGCATAGCCTTCGTATACGGCCTGGCGCACGCCGCCGGTCCGGGGCACCGAAAGACCGTGGTCTTCTCGCTCTTCTTGGGCGCTAAGGCCAAGGCCTGGGAGCCCTCGGCGGCCGGCTTCCTCTCCGCCCTGACCCATACCGCCTCCGGGGGGCTCGTCATCGGCGTACTAAGCCTACTTCGCGGCGCGGTGGCCGGCCTTACGAGCGCCGAGACCGCCCTGGCCTGGGCCGACGGCGGGAGCCTCGTCGTCCTGGCCTTGATCGCGGCGGCGCTTATCGTGAACAAGCTACGGCATTTCGGCCATGCCCACGATCACGGGCCTTCGGGCGACGGCAAGGGCCGCTACGCCGTGGTATTCCTGACGAGCCTCGTGCCCTGCACCGGCTCGATCATGGTCATGCTCTTCGCCATCTATCTGGGTTCGCCGCTCTTAGGCGTCGCGGCCCTCCTCTTCATTGCCTTGGGGCAGGGTCTCGTGGTCTCGGCGGCCGCCTACCTGGCCTGGTTCGGCCGCGAGCGCTTCTTTCATGCGATCAAGCGGCGGGAGCGCGCGGTGGCCGCCGTCTCCGGCGGCCTGGAGCTGGCCTCCTACGCGCTCATCCTGGCATTCTCGCTCTATACGGCCTGGCCCTTCCTAGCCTTCCTTAAAGAGCTCGTCATAGGCTAGGCCGGATAGGCGCTCGCAGACCGCGCGCGCCTCGGGGCTCGCCGTAGACTTGTCCCCGCCGGCCTTGAGCCGGGCCAGCTCCGCGCTCATGGCCGCGTGGCTGGCGGGGTTGATGGGGAAGCGGAAGGACACGGCTATGCCCAAGGCGATGAGCAGCGCGGGGCTCAGGACGAAGAGATAGCGCAGGGCCGAGACGGTCTCGGGCGCTTGGATCAGGTTCCAAGGCTCCTTCTCCGCCCCGAAGCCTTTATACTTGGCCCGGTCAAGGACGCGCCTGACTTCGCGCTTATCGGCCGCGCTCGCCGCCGGCGAAAGGGCGAAATAATCCGGCCGAACTTCGTTATAGCTCTTCGCGACGCTCGCCCAAGCCTCCGGGCCCGCCGCGGCCTCGACCCGCGGCTTGAGCTCGCCGTAGAACTGCCCGGCCGTAAAGGCGCGCGGCACCGGCCCCAGGTAGCCTATCGTCGATAGGAGCAGGCCTAGGAGCGGCAACACGAAGGCGCCCTGGATGAGCTTACGGATCAGGGTCATGGCGCCGGCGTAGAGCCCGGCGCGCTTGCGCCCGGTGATAAGCTCGTCCACGTCGGTCACGAAGGGCAGGATCTGGAAGGGTATGAGGGTACCGGCGCCCAGGCCCGCGCCTATGGCCACGCAGTTGAGCGCCAGGAGCCAGACCGGCGAATGCGGGCCTTGGAAGAACATGGCGACCATGGCCGAGAGCCAGATGCCCAGGCCCAGGCGGTAGGCGAAGGCGTGCCCCCGGCGGTTGGCCAGGCTTACGTAGACCGGCAGGGCCAGGATCTGCGTGATGAGGAGGCTGCCTAAGCCTATGGTGACGAAGCCGCCCTTGCCGATGTAGTCCAGGAGATAGAACTTGAACCAGGCCATGAGTATGTCCATGGCGCCGTAGGCGGCTATGTACATGGCGATATGCAGGCGGAAGCTGCGGTTCTTGGCGATGGAGCGGAACTCCTTAAAGACCTCCGACAGCCCCCCTCGGCTCCGCTCGTAGGGCAGCTCCCAGGTGCCCAGGTACACGAAGAGCCAAGGCAGGGCGAAGAGTAGGCCGAAGGCCAGGCCCATGATCAGGTGGCCCTGCCTGCCGCCGCCGGCCGCGTTGATCAGGGGCTGGGCGAAGAGCCCGGCCAGGAGCGTGGCGAACATCGAGAAGAACATCCGAAAGCCCGTAAGCTTGTTGCGGCCTTTAAAATCGCGGGTCATCTCCGCGCTCAAGGCGGAGTAGGGGACCAGGGCCATCGTCGTCGTCGTGTAGAAGGCCAGGTAGGCTATGAAGTAGTAGCAAAAGAGCGCCCAGTCGCTCGTAAAGCCCACCGGCAGCCAGATTAAGGAGAAGCTTATGGCTATGGGCGCTATGGCGATCAGGAAGAACACGCGCCGCCGGCCGCGCTTGCTCTGCGTATGGTCGCTGATATAGCCCATGAGCGGGTCGGAGATGGAGTCCCAGACCTTGCCCAGGCCCGGTATGAGCCCGGCTAAGATGGGCGACATGCCCACCACCGCCACCAGGTAGTACATGGCGAAGGTGCTCACGATGAAGAACGACCCGCCGCCGTAGAGGTCGCCCACGCCGTAGGCCACGCAGTTGATAGTCTTTAAGGGCCGTTCGGCCGACGCTTGGCTCATAAACCCGCCTTTCCGTATTGGTTAAATAGTTTAACTTACCTTGGCGGGGGGCGCAATTAAAAAACCGCCGTAGCTCAGTGAGGCGAAGGCAACAATCTCATGAGATTCGTCGTATATCTCATGAGATGCGCCGAATATCTCATGAGATGCGCCGAATATCTCATGAGCTTTTCTAAATATCTCATGAGATTCCTACCATGGTTTCAGTTAGTTCCAAGCCGCGCCTGACTGAGATTCGGCTGCTAGGCCGTTAAGTGCCCGGGGGCCTTAAGCGGCGCGGGGCGTCGCCGGCATTCGGGCGTCGCCGGCATTCGGGCGTCGCCGAGATAGGGCCGCGCCGGCCTAGGCGTCCGCGATCGGGAACGATAGCGTGAAGCGCGTCCCCGCGTCCCGCTCGATGCGTATGGAGCCGCCCAGCTGCTTGGCCAAGGCGCCCACCAGCTGTAGGCCGAAGCCGGATGACCGCTCGCAGCTTTCGCTCGGCGGAAGGCCCACCCCGTCGTCCTCTATCATCACGGTCGCCGTGCCGCCGTCTTCGCGCGAGCGTAGGACTATGCGGCCGCCCGGGCGCCCCGTGAAGGCGTACTTCATCATGTCGGTCATGAGTTCGTTCACGATGATGCCCACGGTCTGAAGCCTCCTGGCATCTAGGCGGGTCCCCCGCAGGTCCTTTTCCAGGGCGACCGCCGCGGCGAATGGGAAGTTGTCCAGTACCTCGTCGGCCAGCGACGACAGATAGGCGTCGAGGGTCAGCTCCGCATAGTCGTCCGATCGGTAGAGCTTATCGTATAGTAATGAGACGCTGCGTACCCGGGCGCCGGCGTCCTTAAGCGCCCGCTTGGCGCCCTCGTCGCCCATGGACTGCTCCTGCAGCGCCAGCAGGCTGACGACCGTGTTCATGCTGTTCTTGACGCGGTGATGGACTTCCTTAAGCAGGAGCTCCTTCTCCTCGAGCAGGCGATTGATCGTGTCCCGCGCCCGCTTGGCCTCGTCGATGTCGGCGTGGGTGCCGCAAAGCCGTAGCGGCGCGCCGGCCTCGTCGCGCACCATGATCTTGCCGCAGTCGTGTATCCATTTATAGCCGCCGTCCTTGGTCCGCATGCGGTATTCGATGCTGTAATGGTCGCTGCGGCCGGCGATATGGTCCGCGATGGCCCGCTCGATATGGGGCAGGTCGTCCGGGTGCCGCAGCTCGACGCCCTGCCTCAGGGTCGACTCCAGCTCCCGCGGCGTATAGCCGAGCATCTGGGCCCAGCGCGCGTTGCGCTTGACCTCGCCCGTCGTATAATCCCAATCCCATTCGCCCAGGTCGCTGCCCTCCAGGGCGAATTTATACTGCTCCTCGCGCTCGCGCAGGGCTTCTTCTATCCTCTTGCGCTCGGTAATGTCCTGGTTGACGCCGTAGGTCTTGATCGTCGTCCCGGTCGCGTCCTTCTCGATGTAATAGCGGACGCTGATGACGCCCTCGCCGCCGTCGGCGTAGATGATGCGGTGCTCCAGCTGGTTCGAAAAATGCCGGTCGCCGGTCGCGACGATCTTCTTCGTCTCCTCGCCGACCATGTAGGCGTCGTCGGGATGGACGAAGCGGCGGGCGTATTCCTCCGCGCTCATCTCGTAGCCGCCGAGTTCCTCGGCGCTCGTATGGAAGATATCGTAGAAGCCGTCGTTGAACGTAAAGACGCCGCGCGGGACGTCCAGCTCCCAATGGCCGATCTTGGCGATGGCATGGGCGCCCCTGAGCTTGCGCTCGCTGTCCTCGGCGCGCTCCTTGGCCCGCCTGAGCTCGTCCTCGACCCTCCGGCGCTCGGTGACGTCCTCGCCGGAGCTGAACAGGCCCATGCGCCCGCCGTCCTCGGGGCTCAGGAGCGAGTTGCGCCAGAGTATGCGCCGCCGCTCCCCCGTCTTGGTCATCGCGTCGTTCTCATGGAGCTCGTCGATCTCGGCCCGGCCGACGCTGAGCGCGCGCAGGTAGGCCGCTACCTCGTCGCGGCTCTCCGGCGGCAGGCAGACTTCGTAGTAGTTCCGGCCTATGAGTTCCGGCGGTTCGTAGCCCAGTATCCGGTGGCCCGAGTCGTTCAAGAGCAGGATCGTACCGTCGGCGTCGGTCTCTATAATGATCTGGGCGGCGATATTCAGGAGGCGTTCGGCCTTCCGCTTGCTCTCGTAGAGCTCCGCCTCTATGCGCTTGCGCTCGCTGACGTCGCGGCAGCTGACGTAGGCGCCGGCGAAGCCGCCGGCCTCGTCGTAGATGAAGTGGGCGTGGTCCTCGCGCCAGATGTAATGCCCGTCGATATGCCGGGCCCGATAGGAGTAGGTGAGCGCGCGCTCCTTCCTTTGGATGGCGCCCCGTATGGTCGCCATGAAGCGCTCGCGGTCGTCGGGATGGATGGCGGCGGCGATGCCGTCGACGCCCTTGCCCAAGGTCTCCTCCTCCGGGTAGCCCAGTTGCCTCCCGTAGGCGGGCGAGACGTAGTCGATCCGATAGTCGGGCGAGACGTGTACGATGCCGTCCGAGGTGTTCTCGCTGATGAGGCGGTATTTCCGCTCGCTCAGGGCCAGGGCCCGCTCCTTCTCTAGCTCCTTCTTCTTGGCCTCGAAGAGCTTAAAGGCCATCTTAATGGAGGCGTCGAGCACGGTGATGGACGAATTCTTGACGACGTAGCCGTACGAGGTGATCTTCTCCGTCCTCTCGACGATCTCCGGCTCGGTGTGCGATGAGAGGAAGACGATGGGGATGTCCCTGTCCTTAAGGATGAGGGCGGCCGCCTCGGTGCCGTCCATGCCGCCGCCTAGGTTGATGTCCATCAGCACCAAGTCGATCGGGGCGCCGCCGCGGAGCGCCCCTACGGCCGCCTCGCCGCCGCTCGCCGTAAGCACGGCGTAGCCGTAGTTCTCGAGCCGCCGTTTCGCGGCCAGGGCGAGGATGGCTTCGTCCTCTACCAGGAGCAGGGTCTTGTGGAGGCCTGAACTCATGTATCTACCTCGGGCGGTTTTAATCGGATGCCGAGCTGAGCGACTCGTTCAAGTATAGGTAAGTCGGGCTGGTTTGCAATGAAAAAGAAACCCGCCCCGAAGGGCGGGTCTCGGCCCGTTCCTCCCCCGCGCGGGGGGGCGGCGTACGGGCTTAATCCTTGAAGAGCTTGTCGATCTTATGCTTGTGGATCTCGTTGATGGCGTGGCGCTTGATCTCCTGCTTGGCGGAGAGCTCGCGGCCCACCTCGAAGGGCGTCGCCAGGGTATCAAACTTGAAAATGCGTTCGAAGGGTTTAAAGCCGTTTTTGGGGCTGACGGCTTGGTTGATCTCGTAGTCCAAGAGCTCGCGGACCTCGGGCTGGGCCAGGAGGGCCTCGTAGTCCACGATGGGTATGTTGTTCTCCTTGGCCCAGGCCATGACGACGTCCTGGTCGGGCACCACGAGGGCGGCTAGGTAGCGCTTGTCCTGGCCGAGCACGATGGATTGCTTGACGTACATGCTGTCGTTGATGCGCTGCTCGATGGGCAGGGGCTCGACGTTCTCGCCGCCGCGGAGCACGATGGTGTCCTTGGCGCGGCCGGTGAGGCGCAGGTAGCCGTCCACGGTGAGCATGCCTATGTCCCCGGTGTCCAGCCAGCCTTCGCCCTTCATGACCTTGGCGGTCAGCTCGGGCTTCTTATAGTAGCCCAGCATCACCTGCGGGCCGCGGGCCCAGACCACGCCCTTCTTGCCGCGGCCCAGATCCTTGCCCTGCTCGTCGACGATCTTGAACTCTGTACCGCGTACGGCCGGGCCCACGGTGCCCATGACGGGGCGGCGCTGGGGGCGGACGGCCAGGACGGGGGCAGTCTCGGTCAGGCCGTAGCCCTCCAGGATCTGCACGCCGATGGTGTCGAAGAAGACGTCCACGCTGGCCGGCATGGCGCCGCCGCCGGAGATGCCGGCGCGGAAGCGGCCGCCGAGCTTGGCCTTGATCTTCTTGAAGATCAGGACCTCGCCTAGGCCGCGCAGGGGCAGGAGCAGGATCAGGGGCACGACGGGCAGGATGAGGTCCAGGAGGCGCGAGCGGTTGCCGAAGTTGGGCAGGCGGCCGAGCATCATGTTCCTTAAGAACGCGTAGCTCTCGCCTACGCCCACGAAGAAGGTGAACAGGGCCTGCTTGGCGCCGCCCTGCTGGCGGATGTTGCGGAAGATGCCGTCCTTGACCGATTCCCAGATGCGCGGGACGCTTGCCATCCAGTGGGGGCGTATGGCCTGGAAATCCGGCAGCATGATCGCGCCGATGGGCTTGGAGTAGGCTATGGTCGCCGAGACGGCGATGATGGCGTACTGCACGATGCGCTCGAAGGAGTGCCAGACGGGTAGGACGGAGAGCCAGATCTCCCCGGCGCCGATGTTGATGATCTCCGGCAGCACCTCGCACTGGTGCAGGAAGTTCCTATGCGAGAGCATGACGCCCTTGGGCTCGCCGGTGGTGCCGCTCGTGTAGATGAGGGTGGCCACGTCGTCTTCCTTGCCCTTGGCGGCCTCGGCCTCGTACTCGCCGGGCTTGGCCGCGCGGCGCGCCTGGCCCTTGGCGTAGACCTCGTCGTAGCCGTAGAGGGTCAGGCCGGCGGCCTTCGCGGCGGCGGCGGCCTCGGCGCTCGGGCGATCGTACAAGATGGCGGCCTTGAGCTCGGGCATGGCGGCCTTGTTCGCCGTGACCTTCATGAGCTGGCGGTCGTTCTCCAGGACCGTCAGCGAACACGAGCTGAAGGACAGGATGTAGCTGATCTCCTGCTCGGTGGCGTCGCAGCCGCGCGGCACGTCGGCGCCGCCCAAGCCCAGGATGGCCAGGTCGGTAATGAGCCATTCCTTGCGGTTGTCGGAGATCAGGCCGACGTTATCGCCGCGCTTGACGCCGAGCTCCAAGAGGCCGGCGGCGAAGACGGCCACTTCTTCGGCCATGTCCTTATAGCTGGTGGGCTTGAAGGTATCGCCGCCCTGCTTGCTGTACTGCATGACCAGGTCGGGGTTCTTTCGGGCCCTGTCTAAGAAGAGCAGGGCTAGGGTCTCGGCTAGTTTCGCCATCGCGCGGCCTCCGGATAAGGAAAACGTATGGGGCTGATGACTAAACATTTTAACAACAAATGTAAAAATAGGCAAATGAAAATAGCCGGCGGCCTACGCAAGTCGGCGGCCGGCATGGAGGCGTCGGCGAGACGGCGCTCGCCCCTTGGCGCGGGCTGCCCGCTAAGCCGTCTCTACGCGCCGCCTGTCCGCGGGAACCTCGGTAAAGTAGGCGCGAAAGAGGCTCTCGATCGCTTCAAGGTCCGCGGCGTTTTGGATGGCGAAACGCAGGTGGTGGGAGAAGCTCAGGTTGTCGCAATAATAAAAGAAGAAACGCTTGGCGCGGCTCAGATGGAACTCGAAGGGCAGGCGCTCGCGTATGAGCGCGATCATCCGGAGCCCCGTTTCCTCCAGGCCGATCTCCATGGAGAAGTCCGGGGCGGCGGCGCGCCCGCGAATCAGGGCGAAGACCCAAGGCCGGCGTACGGCCTCCCGCCCGATCATGACCCCGGCGGCGCCGTAGCGCTCCACGGCTTGGGCGAAGCCCTCGTAGCCGCGGACGTCGCCGTTACCGATGACGGGTATAGTAAGCTCGCGCGATAGCAGGGCCACGTAGTCCCATTTCCCTTGGCGGCGGAACTTCTGGTCCTTAAGGCGGGGATGCAGGACGAGGTAGTCGGCGCCGGCCGCCTCGAGGCCTCGGGCGAAGGACAGCAGGCCCTCCGCCGACTCGTCGTAGCCCAGGCGCATCTTGGCGGAGATGAGGAGGCCGGGGCTGAGCTCGTCGGCCGCGCGGCGCACGGCGGCCGTCATGGCGGCCGCGGCCGCCGGGTCCTTCATCCAGCGCACGCCGCCGCCTTGCTTCTCGATGAGCGGCGCGGCGCAACCGAAATTCAGGTCCGCGCCGCCCACCGGCACGCCGGCGGCGGCGCGCTCGGCCAGGAGCTTGCGCACGGCCGCGACCATGCGCGGCTCGTCGGGGGAGAAGAACTGCATGACGGTCCGCTCCGGAGCGGGGTAGGGATCTAGGAACCATTCGTCGTAGGGCGCGTCCGACAGGTAGGCCGGCGCGCCGCACATCTCGCCGTAATAGCGGTCGCAGCCGCCGAATTCATGGATTAAGGCGCGCAAGGCGCCGTGGCTATACTCCACCATGGGCGCGAGCATGAGGGCGCCCGGCGGCAGGGCCGCGTCGTTGCCGTTCTTCACGGCCGGATGATACTATCCGCGGCCGGCTCGTCGCAAGCGGCGCGCGGCGCGCCGTTTTCGTCGCTTTGCGAGCCCTGCGAGACTTTGCAAGCCGGCCGCTCCGTATCGCCCGGGGCGGCGATTGACTCCCGAGGCCTCTTTACGATATAACCTCAGGACGCGTATACAGCCCGTGGTCCGCGCTATGGACCACTGGATACGATACTATGGGCGGCTTAGCTTCCCGCTGTACTATCCCAGGAGGAATCCGTGAGCGTAAAGATCCGGCTCAAGAAATTCGGCGCCAAGAGGCGCCCCTACTATCGCATCGTCGTCCTCGACTCCCGCCAGCCCCGCGACGGCAAGACCATCGACGAGCTGGGCATCTACCACCCGGTAGAGGCCGAGGGCAAGCAGATCCGCATCAACGAGGAGAAGGCTCGCGCGTGGCTCGCCAAGGGCGCCCAGCCCAGCGACACGGTCAAGAGCCTCCTTAACAAGCAGAACATCCGCCTGGCCTAAGGCGGCGCGGCCGGCCGAGCTCGCTCCCTCCCCGGGGGCGCGGCCGCCGCATAGCCGCCTCCGGGCTCGGCATACCGAAAGGAGCGATCCATGGAGCGCGACCTCGTAGAGTACATCGCCAAGTCGCTCGTGGACGATCCGGCCGCCGTTACCGTCAACGAAGTGGAGACGGACGAGGCGACGGTCATCGAACTCCGCGTATCCCAGGAAGACATCGGCAAGGTCATAGGCAAGCGCGGCCGCATAGCCAAGGCCATGCGGACCCTCTTGTCCGCGGCGGCTACCCGCGGCGGCAAGGACGTGCGCCTGTCCATCCTGGACTAATAATGGACGAATTGGCCATCGGACGCCTCGGCGCCCCCCACGGCGTGGAGGGGCGCTTGAAGGCGTCTACCTATTCAGGCGAAACCGGACATTTCCTTAAGCTCCGCGAAGCGACGCTAGCGCGCGGCGACGAACGCCTCCGCCTAGCCGTAGAGGAGGTCGTCGAGCACGGCGCGGGCCTCCTGATCAAGTTCGCCGGCTACGACAGCCCCGAGGCCGCCCGCGCGCTGGCGGGCATGGAGCTCATGGTGCCGCGCGATCAGGCGGCCCCCAAGGGTCCCGACGAGTACTATTACGGCGAGCTCATCGGCTGCGCCCTCGTCGACGGCGGGCGGGAGCTGGCCCGCGTCGTAGCGATAGGCGAGACCGGCGGCGGCATCCTCTTGGAGGCCGAGCTGCCCGACGCCCGGCGCGCGTACGTACCCTTCCGCAAGGAATTTACCGGCGTCGTGGACGTGGCGGCTAAGACCATCGAGCTCCTGGCGCCCTGGGTACTCGAATGAACATCAAGGTCTTAAGCCTCTTCCCGGAGATACTCCGGGGCTTCTTCGAGAGCTCGATCATGGCGCGCGCCGTGGAGCGCGGGCTCGTCAGCTATAGCCTGACCGACATCCGCGACTACGCGACGGACAAGCATCGCAAGTGCGACGACGAGCTCTTCGGCGGCGGGCCGGGCATGCTCATGAAGCCCGAACCGGTCTCCGCCGCCCTGGAGGCGGCCGGCGCGCAAGGCGCGCGGGTCGTCTACGTTACGCCCGGCGGGCGGCTCTTTAACCAGGCCTACGCCAAGGACCTGGCGCGCGAGGAGAACCTGGTCATACTCTGCGGGCGCTACGAGGGCTTGGACCAGCGGGTCATCGACCGTTGGGTGACCGACGAGATCAGCGTCGGCGACTACGTGCTCTCCTCGGGGGAGGCTGCCGCCCTGGTGCTCGTGGACGCGGTCTACCGCCTGATACCGGGGGTCATTACCGGCGAGTCGCTCGAAGAGGAGAGCTTCGAGGACGGGCTCTTGGAGTACCCCCAGTATACACGCCCGGCGCTTTATGATACTATCCGAGTCCCGGACGTCCTCGTTTCGGGACATCACGCCAACATCGTCAAGTGGCGCTTCAAGAAACGGCTCGAGAAGACCTTGTTGTACCGTCCCGATCTGCTCCAGGGCAAGGGACTCGAGGGCGAGCTCAGGGCTTTAATACAGGAATTGATGGAACAGGGGGAATGATACATGGACCTCATTAAGAAGCTCGGCGCCGAGCAGGCCAAGGAACTCCCGGACGTGCAGGCCGGCGACACCGTCCGCGTGCACTTCAAGATCGTCGAGGGCAAGACCGAGCGCATTCAGATCTACGAAGGCCTCGTGATCGCCCTGAAGAACGCCGGCCTTTCCAAGACCTTCACCGTGCGCAAGAACAGCTACGGCGTCGGCGTGGAGCGCGTGTTCCCCATGCACTCCCCCCGCATCGATAAGATCGAAGTGGTCCGCTGCGGCAAGGTCCGCCGCGGCAAGCTGTACTATATCCGCGAGAAGATCGGCAAGAAGGCCAAGATCAAGGAGCTCCTGGGCGGCCGCAAGCCCCCCGTGCGCTCCCAGGCCGCCCAGGCCTAAGGCCAGGCGGGATCGTAGCCCGTGCGCGTGCGCGGCATAGACGAGGCACGCGAACAGAGCCGCATCGATGGCGCCGCGCGGGGCGATAAGCCCCGCCGCGGCGCTTCGTCGTATCCGGAGCCCGCTGGCGCGACCGAGCGCGGGCAGAAGGGCGCGCCGGCCTCGCGGGCCGACGAGCCCCGCGGCGCGAGACCTGAATCCGCCGCCGCTAGCGCCCCCGCCGCCCGGGCGGCCGACGCTGTTCAGGCGGCCGACGCCGCTCGGGCCAAGGCCGTTCCCAGGTCGTTAGGCGCCGGCTCGCCGGGCGCTCCGCCCGAGGCCGCGTCCGGTTTAAGCCGCGAGGGCCTAGCCGCGCGCCTTACCCTGCATCTGCGCTCCCTGGGGATACCCGCCGACGGCCCGGGCCTAGGCGCCGCCCGCGCGCTCATGGCCGAATACCTGCCCATGGACCTTCCTAGGCTACGCGCCGTAGTCCAGGCGATGAAGAAGGCCGAGGCCGCCGGCAGGAGCGCCGAAGAAGCCGCACGCCTAGCCGCGCGCGCCCTGGCCGCCGGCCTGGATCCCGACGATTGGCCGCCGGAGGCCGTAGAGCCCGTCAACGACGGCGCGGACCGATCAAGCGACTCCGGCGGCCATGGACAGGCTGCCGGAGGGGAAGGGCGCGGCACCGGAGGGCGACGGGAAGATAACGGCCGCCGCGCCGAAGCCGACGCCGATCGCGGCGCCGCGGCCGAGCTCCTGCGCGCGAGCGCCGCGCTCGCCCTGTCAGACGGCCGTATGCGGGCCTTCGCCGCGCCGAACGCGGCGGGCCTCGGTTGGCTCTACGCCCCGTTTAACCTGGGGCCCGCCGGCTTTGAATTCCGCGGGACCATGCGTATACTTTATAATTACCGTACGGGCCGGGGCGAACGCCTCGTGCTCGAGACGGACGGGAAGGGCGGAACGTTCACGATTTCGCTCGCGGGCTCGGGCGACGCGCTGCGGGCCGAGGCCCACGGACTGCGCGACCCCGAGGCTAAGGTCCTGCGCGGGCTGGGCGTAAGGGCCGTTACGGGTGCGAAGCCCGATACCGACGGCGCTTACGGGGCTCCGGATGCCTAAGAAGACGCCGCCGGGCCCTGACCGGCGCTACGCCGTGGCCCTGCGCTACGATCCGACCATGCCGGCGCCCCGTATCGTGGGGAGCGCGCGCGGCAAGGCGGCCGAGCGGGCTATCGAGCGGGCGCAGGATCTCGGCGTCCCGGTCAGGGAGGATGCCGCCTTGGCGGCCGCCCTCCTGCCCCTGGACGTCGGCGCCCTGGTCCCGCCCGAGTATTGGATGATCGTCGCGAATATTTTGGTTGCTATAAGGAAAGTGCGGCAATGAAAAAGAAGTATCCGGTCGATAAGATCGCCCCGGGCACCATGTTCACGGCTGACGTGTTCGTGGATTCCCAAAACCTCCTCGTGCCCGCCGGCGTGCCCGTCCGCGCCAAAGATATCCAGGGCTTAAAAGACTGGAACGTAGAGTACGTCTATACCGAGGGCGAGCCGGCCGAGCCGGAGGGCGCCAAGGAAAAGGCCCAGGCGCCGGCCAAGAAGGGCCTGGCCTCGTTCAGCGACCATAAGCTCTACGCCCAATACGCCGACATGGTGGACCGGCTCAAGGGCATACTCGATAAGGTGGCCGTGGCCGAAAGGGTCGAGCCCAAGGCCGTCGACCGGCTAGGGCAGGACCTCTTGAACCTGGTTCGCGAGCGCGAATCCGAGCTGATCTCGGCGATACTCTCCGCGGACATGCAGGGCTACGACCACGCCCGCGCCGGCGTGAACTGCGCGATGCTGTCGGTCATGATAGGCCAGGCCTTGAAGCTGCCGGTGCACCGCCTGTCCCAGCTGGCCGCGGGCGCGCTCCTGCACGACGTGGGCATGCTCCGCCTGCCCGAGGAGATCGTGAAGAAGAAGGGCAGCTTAAGCCCCGAGGAGGCGCAGAAGATCCGGGCCCACCCGCTCCTATCCTACCGCATCATTACCAAGGAGCTGCAGTACCCGGAGGACGTGGGGCTCATAGGCCTGCAGCACCACGAGCGCTGGGACGGCGGCGGCTACCCGCGGCGCTCCGGCGGCGGCGCCATCGACGTGCTGGCGCGCGTGGTCTCGGTCGCGGACGCCTTCGAGGCCATGGTCAGCCAGAAGCCCTATCGCAACTCCATGATAGGCTACGCGGCCATGAAGAACCTCTTGTCCGACAACGGCCGGCGCTTCGACCCCGAGGTGCTCAAGGCCTTCATCCGCGGCATGGGCATCTATCCCATCGGCTCGCTCGTGCTCCTCAACAACGCGGCCATAGCGCGGGTAATGGAGACCCACGCCGACGCGCCGCTGCGGCCTAAGATTAAGGTCATCGTCGACGAGTTCGGCAAGCACTACAAGGACGATACGGGCGACGCCCTGGATCTCCTGACCGAGAAGAGCCTCTTCATAGCCCGGGCGATCGATCCGAAGGAGCTGGAAGCGGCCTCGTGAGCCCGAGCCCGCCCGGCTTGGCGCCGAATCGGCGCGCCCAGGCGGGGCGCGAAGCCGAGGAGGCCGCGGCCGCCTGGCTCACGGCGGCCGGCTGGGAGCTCGTCGCCCGGAACTGGCGCCGCGGGCCCGGCGAGCTCGATATCGTGGCCCGGAAGGGCCAGACCCTGGCCTTCGTCGAGGTTAAGCGCGTGGACGCGCTGGGCGCGGAGTCCTTGGAACGCAGCGTCGGCTACGATAAACGCCGTCGGATCGTCGAAACGGCTAAACTCTTCGTCGCCATGCATCGAGAATTTGAACAGTTGGCGCTGAGGTTCGACGTGGCCGCCGTAAGGGCGGGCCGGGTCGGGCCTTACATCGAGAACGCCTTCCCGGAGCGAGCATGACGCCTAAGAGCGACCCCGAGCGAGAACTACGAAGGCTTGAAGAACTCAGGCGGAAAGTGCATGATGACTCCTATCTGGCCGGGGCCATACTGCGCATCGCGCAGGTCATGAGCGCCGAGATCATGGAAGGTTACGGAGCGTCGTATGGCAGAAGGAAACAAGGACTTTAAGCGCAGGTTCGGACGCCGCGGGCGCGACAAGGATCGCGGCGAGCGGCGGGACGAGCCCAAGCGCGCGCTACCCGAGGTTCCGGCCATCCAATGCGCCGTCTGCGGCAAGCAGATCTTCGACCTGTCCAGCGCTTTGGCCGGCCGCGACGGCGCGGGCGCGGTGCACTTCGACTGCGCCCTCACGGCGGTCAGCCAGGGCGAGCGCCTCGGCCCGGGCGAGCGTATCCATTACATCGGCCGCGGCGCCTTCGCCGTGATCGAGTTCAAGGACAAGTCCAACACCGCCTTTACGATCAAGCGCCGCATCTCCTGGGAGAAGGAAGGCGAGAAGTACGACTGGCGGAGGACCCTGCAGCAGCGCATGGGTATCTAGGCGGCCGCGAGCGGCTCGTCGCGGGACGTAGCCCCGGCATGAAATAAGAAAGCCGCGCCCGAGGGCGCGGCTTTTTCATGCGTTCGAAGCTCGGTCGGCGCTCGGCCGAAACCGCCCGGCCGAAACCGCCCGGCCGATTCGACTAGCGCTTGGCCTTGATGCGCTCGAAGCCGCAGTAGGGGACCAGGGCCGCCGGGATGCGCACCGAGCCGTCGGCCTCCTGGAAGTTCTCCAGGATGGCCACGATGGCGCGCGAGCAGGCTATGGCCGTGCCGTTCAGCATATGCAGGTACTGATTCTTGCCCTCGTCGTCCTTGTACTTCACGTTCAGGCGGCGCGCCTGGTAGTCGGTGCAGTTGGAGGTGCTGGTGACCTCGCCCCACTCGCCGCCGTTGCGGCCGGGCATCCAGGCCTCCAGGTCCCACTTGCGGTAGGCCGGGGCGCCCAGGTCGCCGGTGCAGGTGTCGACCACGCGGAAGGGTATGCCCAGGCTCGCGAAGATGTCCTCCTCGATGCCGCGGAGCTCCTCGTGCCAGCGGCCCGAGTCCTCGGGCAGGCAGTAGACGAACATCTCCGCCTTGGTGAACTGGTGCACGCGGTACAGGCCCTTGGAGAACTGGCCCGCGGCGCCGGCCTCGCGGCGGAAGCAGTGGGATATGCCGATGAGCTTGATGGGCAGCTCGTCCTTGGCGATGACCCGGCCGGAGTAATAGCCGCCCAGGGTGATCTCGGCGGTGCCGATCAGGCAGAGGTCCTCGTCGGCCAGGCGGTAGACGTTGCTCTCCGCGCCGCGGGGATTGAAGCCTATGCCCTCCAGGATCTCGGTCTTGGCCAGATCCGGGGTGCTGAAGGGCATGAAGCCGCGGGCCATGAGCTTGTCCACGGCGTAGCGGGTCAGGGCCATCTCCAGGAGCACGCCCTCGTTCTTCAGGTAGTAGAATTTGGTGCCGGTCACCTTGGTGGCCGTGTCGAAGTCCAGGATGTCCAGGGCCTGGCCCAGGGCGACGTGGTCCTTGGGCTCGAAATCGAAGCGGGTGGGCTCGCCCACGCGCTTGACCTCCAAGTTGTCCTTGTCTTCCTTGCCGCGCGGGGCCTCGGGGTGGGCCATGTTGGGGATCCTGGCATGGGCTTCCTTGAGCTCCGCCTCGACCGCGGCCAGGCGTCCCTCCAGGTCCGCGATGGCTTCTTTAAGCGCCTTGCCCTCGTCGATGAGGGCCTGGCGCTCGGCGTCGGCCAGCTTGCCCTTCATGGCGGCGGCGACCTCGTTGCGGCGGCGGCGCTTGTCCTCGAGCGCCTGTATGGCGGCGGCCCGCTCGTCGGCGAGGCGGACGACCGCGTCGGCGTCGGCGTCCATGTAGCGGTCGGCGATGTTGGCGCGGACCGCGTCGATATTGTCCCGGATGAATTTAAGGTCTAGCATGGTGGGCTCATAGTAGCGCGAAAAGGTTCGATTGTACAGGAGCCCGGCCGGGCCGACGGCCGCCTCGGCGCCGGCGCCTTGCGCACGGCCCGGCTTTTTGCTACTTTATACCGATGAAAGTCGAAATCAATCCCCGCGGTAACGGCGCCTGCCCGCTCTGCGTCTCCGATAAGACCTGCCGCATCCAGCGCAAGCTGGCCGCCAACGTGGACGACGTGAACCCGTCGTCGGAGGCCGAGATGGAGCTGGTCGTCTACGCCTGCCCCTACTTCAAGGAAAAGCTCGTACCGTGATAGAACGACTCGAGGCCGTCCAGGCCCGCTATAACGAACTCACCGAGCTGGTCTCGGATCCCGGCCTGTCCAAGGACCCCAAGCGCTTCAAGGACGTGATGCGCGAGCGGGCGCACCTTGAGGAGCTCGTGGCGGCCTTCGCCGACTATAGGAAGCTCCTGTCCGACTTGGACGGCGCCCGCGCCATCGTCAAGGAGGAGTCCGACCCGGAGCTCCGCGACATGGCCAAGGAGGAGCTCAAGGAGCTCGAGTCCGCCAAGGACGCCCTGGAGGAGCGCATCAACTTCCTCCTCATCCCGCGCGACCCCTTGGACGACAAGAACACCATCGTGGAGATCCGCGCCGGCACCGGCGGCGAGGAGGCGGCGCTCTTCGCCGCCGACCTCTACCGCATGTACAGCCGCTACGCGGACGGCCTGCGCTGGAAGATCGAGGTGATGAGCGCCAGCGAGAGCGGCATGGGCGGCTTCAAGGAGATCATCTTCTCGGTATCCGGCGAGGGCGCCTTCGGCAAGCTGCGCTGGGAGTCGGGCGTGCACCGCGTGCAGCGCGTGCCGGCCACCGAGGCCCAGGGCCGCATCCACACGAGCGCGGTCACCGTGGCCGTGCTGCCCGAGGCGGAGGAGACCGAGATAGACATCCGCCCCGAGGACCTGCGCGTGGACGTGATGCGCGCCGGCGGCCCCGGCGGCCAGTGCGTGAACACCACCGACTCCGCCGTGCGCCTGACGCACCTGCCTACGGGCCTTACGGTGCACTGCCAGGACGAGAAGAGCCAGATCAAGAACAAGGCCAAGGCCATGCGCATCCTCCGCGCCCGGCTCTTCGAGCTGGAGGAAGACAAGAAGAACGCCGAGCGGGCCGCCGACCGCAAGAGCCAGATCGGCTCGGGCGACCGCTCCGAGCGCATACGCACCTACAACTTCCCCCAGAACCGCGTCACCGACCACCGCATCGACCTTACGCTCTACAAGCTCGACCTGTTCATGCAAGGCGACATCGGGGACGTGGTCGACGGCCTGGCCATGCGCGCCCGCGAGGACGCGCTCAAGGCCGAGATCTGACATGACGCTGCGCGAGGCGCTCGCGGAAGGGACCGAGGGGCTCCTGGGCGGGCCGTCGGACAGCCCCTTCCTCGACGCCTCGCTGCTCCTGGCCGCCGCCGCCGGCGTATCGCGCGACGCGCTCCTGGCGCGCCTGCCCGAGGAGGCCGAGCCCGCGGCCTTGGCCGCCTACCGGGTCGCCCTGGCCCGCCGCGCCGCCGGCGAGCCGGTCGCCTATATCCTGGGTTATAAAGAATTCTATGGTCGCCGCTTCCTGGTGGATCGACGCGTCCTGGTGCCCCGCCCCGATACCGAGCTCCTGGTGGAGGCGGCCTTAGGGGCGCTCCCGCCGCCGGGCGATCCGGCCTGGTCGGAGCGGGCGATTCGGGCGCACGACGCCTTCGCCGGCTCCGGTTGCGTGGGCATAAGCTTGGCGGCCGAGCGGCCGCGGCTCGAGCTCTCCCTATCCGACGCCAGCGAGGGCGCCTTAGCGCTCTGCGCGGCCAACGCCGCGGCGCTGCTGGGCCGGGCCCTGCCGGCTTCCTTGGGCGACGTGCTCTCGGCCGCGCGCGGGCCCCTGGACCTGATCACCGCGAACCCGCCCTACGTGACCAGCGCCTTCGTGGACGGCATGGAGGCCGCCGGCTGCGTAGAGCCGCGCCTGGCCCTGGACGGCGGCCCCGACGGGCTGGCGCTCTACGGCCGCCTGGCCGCCGAGGCGCGCGCGCTCCTGTCGCCGGGCGGGGCGCTCCTGGCCGAGATCGGCGAGGAGCAGGGCGCGGCCGTGGCCGGGGCCTTTAAGGCGGCCGGCTTGGCCGACGTACGCGTACTGCAGGACCTGGCGGGTAGCGACCGCGTCGTGGCGGGGAGGGCGCCGTGAAGTACGAAGCCAGCTTGGACGCCGAGCTGGGCCGCTACGGCCCGGCCGAGCTCGAGCGCATAGCCGCCGCCCGCGCCTGGGCCGCCGAGCTGCACGCCGGCGAGACCCGGGCCTCCGGCGAGCCGGCCGTTACGCACCTGGAGCGCGTCGCCGCGATCCTGGCGGGCATGGGCATGGACGCCGACAGCCTGGTCGCCGGGCTCCTGCACCACGCGCTGGAGGGCGAAGGCTCGCCCGCGGCCAAGGAGCGCGGCAAGGCCCTGCGGGCGGAGATCGAACGCCGCTTCGGCCCGCGTCCGGCGGCCCTCGTGGAGGAGCTGTCGCGCGTCGCCTCGCTCAAGGCCAAGAACAAGACCATCCAGGCGGCCGAGACCATACGCAAGATGCTCTTCGCCATGGCCAAGGACCTGCGCGTCATCATCGTGAAGCTGGCGGACAAGCTGGACAACATGCGCACGCTGCGCTACCTGGACGAGGACGACCGGCGTCGCATCGCCTCCGAGTGCCTGGACGTCTTCGCCCCCCTGGCCGACCGCCTGGGCATAAGCTGGATGAAGGACGAGCTCGAGGACTTGGCCTTGAAGGAGCTGAACCGGGAGGCCTTCGACCAGATCAAGCTGATCGTGGCCGGCAAGAAGGCCGAGCGCGAGTCCTTCCTGGACAAGGCGCGCGCCGACATCCTGGCGGCGGCCGCGGCCGAGGGCCTGGCGGTGGAGGTGGCCGCGCGCGCCAAGCACTTCTATTCCATCTACCAGAAGATGCGCAAGCGCGCCAAGGGCTCGGACGAGCTCTTCGACCTCCTGGGCCTCCGTATCATCTGCGAGGAGGAGCCGGACTGCTACGCCCTCGTGGGCATCGTGCACCGGCTCTGGAAGCCGCTGGAGGGCCGCTTCAAGGACTATATCGCGGTGCCCAAGTCCAACGGCTATCGCTCCCTGCACACCTCGGTGCTGGCCTACGGGGGCACCATGCTGGAGATACAGATACGCACCGCGGCCATGCACCAGGTGGCCGAATTCGGCGTCGCGTCGCACTGGCTCTACAAGAAAGGCTCGGCGCACGAGCAGGCGCGGCCCGAGGACCTGCCCATCGTCAACAAGCTCAAGGACTGGGGCGCCCTGCTGGAGTCGGGCGACGAGTTCCTGGAGGACATCAAGCGCGAGCTCCTCAAGGACTCGATCTTCGTGTTCACGCCCAAGGGCGACGCGATCGAGCTACCGGCCGGCTCGACGCCCCTGGACTTCGCCTACGCCATCCATAGCGACGTGGGTAATAAGACGATAGCGGCCAAGGCCGACGGGGTTATCGTGCCCCTGGACAGCAAGCTTAAGAACACCCAGGTGGTGGATATCCAGACCAGCGCCACGGCGCACCCGAACCTGAACTGGCTCAAGGCCGTGCGTACCAACAAGGCGCGCGCCAAGATCCGCCAGTGGCTGGTGAACGAGGGGCAGGTCCTGGCCATCGACAAGAACGTGGTGGCCAAGCGGCGCGACGAGGCGGAGCAGAGGCCCCCGCCGCCGCCGCCCAAGCCCGAGATCGTAGCCTACGCGGCGCCGCCCTCGGCGGTCATGGATTTCCGTCCCTACGAGCCCAACCGGGCCACCGATAGCGACAAGGCGGGCGTGCGGGTCTCCGGCGCGGGCAGCCTGATGGTGCGCTTCGCCGGCTGCTGCAAGCCCAGCGTCGGGAACGCCATCGTGGGCTACGTCTCGCGCGGCCGCGGCATCGTGGTGCACCGCGCCGATTGCCGCAACCTGCCCAACATCAGCGAGTTCGCCGAGCGCCGCGTCGACGTGGCCTGGGAGGCCGCCCACGGCCTGGTGCGCCGCTACCGGGTCTGGTCCAAGCGCTCGGCCGACCTCTTCTCCGAGATAGAGAACGCGGCCAAGAAGAACGGCGGCCGGCTCATGGAGGGCCGCCTGGACGCCGAGCGCGACGGGCTCTCGGGCTCGTTTACCATGGCCTTCGGCAGCGCCGAGGACGCCCGCGTCGTGGAGCGCAACCTCCGCAACGTGCCGTCCATCCAGAAGATACGGCGGGTGGAGTAGGGCGCCCGAGCCCCGGCGGCGCGAGCCGACCATCGTCCCGCGAGGAACCATCGATATGTTCAGTTACCTACTATACGCGCGCGCCGGCCGACGGCTGCGCCTAGCCTGCGCGGCGGCCCTTGCCCTTCGTGAAAACCCGCTTCGCGACGCGGAGCATCGCGAAGTTCGGCCGGGCGCCTCGACCCCGGGCGCCTTCCCGCCCCCGGGCGCATCGGCTCCGGGCGCCTTCCCGCCCCCGGCCCGGCGCGTGCGGGGCGGGAGCGTCGTTCGGTGCCGTCGGCCGCCTTCGCGCGCGGCCGCCTTCGCGGCCCGCTCGCTCAGGCTGGCCGCCGCATGGGCGCTCTACGCCCACCTCGCCTTCGTCGGCGTCACGGCGACCTTGGCGCTCTGCTACCGTTTCGTCGACCCGCCGGTGACCGTCCTAGCCCTGAGCCGCAAATTCGCCGACGGCTTCGAGATCCAAAAGCCGCGGCCGGCCGCCCTGGAGACGACGCCCCGGCTCCTACGGCGCATGCTAATCGCCGTGGAGGACGCGCGCTTCTACGAACACCCCGGCTTCGACCTGGAGGCATTTCAGCGGGCCGCCCGGGTGAACAGGGAGATCGGGGCGCCGATGTACGGCGGCTCTACCTTGACCATGCAGCTGGCGCGGACCCTCTTCCTCCTGCCGGTCAAGAGCTACCTGCGGAAATACCTCGAGCTCATCGTCGCCGTCGAGCTCGAGCTGATCCTGGGAAAAGACCGCATACTGGAGTTGTACCTAAGCTGGGCCGAATGGGGCCGGGGCGCCTTCGGCGTCGAGGCCGCGGCGCGCGCGCACTATAAAAAATCGGCCGCCAAGCTGAGCTTCGACGAGCAGGCCCGGCTCGTGGCCCTCCTGTCCTCGCCCATACGCTATAGGCCGCAGGAGCTGGAGAAGCGCGGCATCCTGCGCTCGCGCTACGAGTTCCTCGTAAAACGCTTCGGCTAAGCCGACGCGCCCACGACGCGTCGGACGCTAGGCCCCGCGGCGGCGCTCGGCCTCTACGAGGGCCCTGTCGAGCGCGTTGGCGAAGGCGGCGCGCTCGCGCGGGCCGTAGCTACGGCGCCTGTCGACCGGCGGGGCTAGGCCCAGGTCGCGCAGGGCCGCCGCGTGGTCGCGTAAGGACAAGCGCTCCCTGAGCGAGCCTTCCTCCCAGAGCTCGCCGCGGTCGTTCAAGGCGACGAGCCCCCGCTCCAGGGCCCGGGCGGCCAGCGGGATGTCGCGCGTGATGATCAGGTCGCCCGCCTCGGCCCGTTCCAGGATATAGGCGTCGGCGTCGTCGGCCCGTAGGCCCTGGACCTCGCGGCCCGGCGGCAGGGGCGGGGTCTTGTTGGCCACGAAGACGGCGCGTAGGCCTTCGCGGCCCGGCTCGGCGGTTCTCGTCCGCCGGCCTATGAGCTCCTTAACCTCGCGCGGGAGGGAGTCGGCGTCCGCCCAGATCGTCATCTTAGGCGCAACCCCGTCGGCCGCGCCCGGCGGCGGCGATATAGGCCATGCCGCGGCCGGACAGTTCGTAGGCCGGCTCGTCCGCGGATACGAACAGCGACTCCCCGCGGTGGAGTACGAAGGGTTCGTCGCCGGCTCGCGGGCCCCGGCGGATCAGCGCCACGGTTCCCTCGATGCAGAGTATGATCTCCGGTCCCGGGCGGCCGTCCCGCGTCACGCGCCCGCCCGCGAGCGACGCCGCCGTCAGGCTGAAATCGTCGCTGTCGAGGTCGTACGCGCAGAGGGACGATCCGTCGACGGCCTCCGCCGTGCTCGCCGAGAGTATGGGCGGAGCGCCGTCGTCGAAGTCCAAGATGGCCAGGAATTCGGGCAGGTCGCGGCGCTTATCCGTAAGGCCCGCCCTGACTTCGTTATCGGAGTTAGCCATCACCTCCAGCGCGCAGCCGCGAAAGTAAGCGTGCGGCTGGCCCGGCGCCACGTAGAGTCCCTGGCCCGGGCCGAGGTCGAAGGTATTCATCATGACCGGCGCCAAGGCCGCCATGTCGTTCGGATAGAGCTCCATCAGGCGCGGCACCCAGCCCAGGGCCCGCCGCTCCGGGGAGCCGGGCCTGTCGTCGGCCAAGATGCGGTCTAGGCGCGGCCGTACCAGCTTGAAGAGCCGGGCGCGCTCGGCCTCCGAGGCGGCGCAGAACGAGTAGAAGACGACGGCGAGCTCCATCCGGCTGGGCTGCAGCGAGAGGCGCTCGGCGTAGGAACGCCAGTTCTCGCCGGCTAGGAGCTTCAGGTTCCTGATAATCTCTTCTATGGGCCTAAAGCCGCAGAGCCCTTCGAAGCGGTCGAGGGCCACGACCAATTCGGGTTTATGGCGATCGTCGCTATAGTTGCGTTCGCCCGCTTCTAAAGGCAGGGCGGAGCGCTCCTCGCGCTTAAAGCCGCGCGTCGCGGCCTGGGCCGAGGGGTGGGCCTGCAGCGACAGGGGCTTGGCCACCGCCATGAGCTTGAAGAGGAAGGGTAGCCGGGCGTCGGCCGCGCCGGCGTAGCCGGGACCGAGCATGGGCTCGGGGGATTCCCGCACGAGCTCCCCGAGGCTCCTTAAGCTTCCGTCGGGGAGGAGGGCCATGGAGGGGGCCTTGGGATGGGCGCCGAGCCAGAGCTCGGCCCAGGGTTCGCGCGACGGGTTCTCCGCGCCCAGGAAGGCGGGTATGAGCTCGGGATCGCCCCAGGAATATTTTCTAATGCTATTCTGTAAACGGTAGACGGCCATCGGCCCATTGTAAGCGCTTTTTCCGCGGCGCGGAAGGCCTATATCGACGCGTCGCGCGCCTTCCGCGCGGCCTCCCTACAGGAAGGCCTCCACCGCCCGCACGACCTCGCTCAGCGGGGCGAAGCAGGTCCTGGTGCGCGGCAGCGACTGGATGAAGAGGCTGCCGTAGCGCTTCTTAAGCACGCGCGCGTCCAAGACCACCACGGCGCCCGAGTCCTCCGAGTGGCGGATGAGCCGGCCGAAGCCCTGCTTAAAGCGTATGACCGCCTCGGGTAGCGACAGGTCCATGAAGGCGTTGCCGCCCCGGGCCTCGATAGCCTCCGCCCGCGCCATCTGCACGGGGTCGGTCGGTACGCGGAAGGGCAGCTTGCACATGACGACCAGCTTGAGCGTGTCGCCCGGCGCGTCGACGCCCTCCCAGAACGAGTCGGTGGCGAAGAGCACGCTCGCCGTGTCGTCTAGGAAGTTCTTTAGGAGCCGCGAGCGTTCGTCGTCGCCCTGCCTGAAGGCCCCGATCCCGAGCTCGTCTAGGCGCGGCTTGACCGCGTCCCAGGCCGCGCGCAGGGTGGCGTAGGAGGTAAAGAGCACGAGGGCCCGGCCGCGCGAGGCCGTGAGGAGCTCGGCGACGGCCCGGTTGAGCCAGGCTTGCCAGGCGGGGTCGCTCGGGTCCGGGGCGTCGCTCGGGGCGCAGAGTAGGGCGTTGCGCTCGAAGGGAAAGGGCGAGGGGTACTCCTCGCAGAGCGCGCGCTGCTCGGAGCGATCCAGGCCCACGCGGCGCTTCCAAAACGAGAAGGAGCCGCCCACCGAGAGCGTGGCCGAGACGCAGCAGACCGTGCGGTAGGGGTCGAAGACCGCCTCGTCCATAAGCCCCGCGATATCCAGCGGGGTGACGACGAGCTCGGCGAAGCTTTCGCCCTGGGCCGTCCGCTTCTTCTCCGCCCAGAAGACCTCGCCCTCGGCCTCGCGCCAGGCGCGGAAGCGGGCGCAGACCCCGGCCAGGCTCGACAGCCGGCTAAGGGCGAGCTCGGCCTCGCGCACGGATTGGTCCTCGGCGGCCTCCTCGGGTACCGCGTCCAGCGCGTCCTTCAGGAGCTCGGATAAGGCGCGGATCGAGCGTTCGAGCTCGGCGAGCGGCCCGCCCATGGCCCGCTCCCAGCCTTCGGCCGTCGCCGCGGTCAGGCGGAAGTTCGGCGCGTCGGCCAGGACGCCCAGGGCGGCGAAGTCGGCCTTCTCCATGGCGGCGCGCAGGGCGTCGGCGGCCGCCGGGAAGCCCTTGAGCACCTCGGCAGGCAGGTTCTTGATGTTCTGTAGCCGGGTGATCAGGCCGAACTTGCGGCCGCGCCGCTCGCGATAGAGGCGGGCCAGCTGCTTGAACGCGTCGAATTTAGTCAGCTCCTCGGAGAAGAAGCTCGTGGCGCTCGATTCGATGGCGTGCGCCTCGTCGAAGACGATGGCGTTGAAGGGCGGCAGGACCGCGGCGGCCTCGTAGCCGGCGCCGTTTTTCCTGGCCGCCAAGTCGCTGAACAGGATGTGGTGGTTGGCTACGAGGAGGTCGGCGTCGGCGGCCTCGCGCTTGGCCAGGAGCACGAAGCAGCTTTCGCGGTAGGGACAGCGGAGGTTCAGGCATTCGTCGGCCTCGGAGCACACCCGCGACCACTGGCCTTCCTCCGGCCAGAAGGAAAGGTCGGCGCGGTCGCCGGTCTTGGTCTCTAGCGACCAGGCTTCGATGCGCCGCAGGGTATGGTCTTCGTCGGCGAACAGCCCCTCCTCGTCGAGGGCCTCGCGCAGGCGGTTGACGCAGAGATAGTTGCCGCGTCCCTTGACCAGGGCGGCTTTCAGGGGTCGCTTAAAGATGGCCGCGACGCGCGGTATATCCTTGTCCATCAGCTGACGCTGCAGGTTTATAGTCGCCGTGGAGACGACGACGCGCTCCTGGTTCCGCGCCGCCCAGGCCAGGGCCGGCAGGAGATAGGCGAAGGACTTGCCGACGCCGGTGCCGGCCTCGGCCGCCAGGACGTAGCCCTCGTTAAAGGCCCGCGTTATGGAGCGCACGAGCCGCAGCTGGCTATCGCGCGCCTCGTAGCCGGGCAAGCGGGACGCCAGCTTGCCGCCGGCCTCCAAGACGCCGGCCAGCTGATCCTCGTCCAGGGCCATGAGCGGGCGTTGCCTGACCGGCTCCGCCACGACGTAGACCCGCGTAAGCTCGTTGTCCACGATGTACGAGCCGACGCCGCGTTCGCCGGCCCGCGAGGCCACCGATAGGTCGGCGTCGCTGGGGTCCAGGCGGCCCGAGGGGTGGTTGTGGATGAGGACGTCGCCGCGGTCCAGGTAGCCGGCCAGGGCCGGGACGGCGGCGGCGCCGCCGCGGGCGGCGAGCTCGATCCCGGCCACCAGCCCCGCCTCGTTCAGGCGGCCGGCGGCGAAGACCTCGTTGCCGCCGGCCTCGGCGATGGCTTCCTTCAGGAGTCGGGCGGCTTCGTCGGTGAATCGTTCGCTGGCGAGCATGGCGGGAGCCTTGAGCCCGGGAAGGGGGCCGGCCCGCGGGCGACGCGGCCGCTAGAGGCCGTCGTCGCGTCCCGAAGGCGGCCCCGTCCGGGCTAGAGCTTGGCCAGGAGGTCCAGGATCAGGGCCTTGAGCTCGGCCTCGACCCGCTTGCCCACGGCCACCACCTCGTCGTGGGCCAGGGGCTCGTCGGTGATGCCGGCGGCCATGTTGGTTACGCAGGACAGGCCCACGACCCGCATGCCCAGGTAGCGGGCGGCTATGGCCTCGGGCACCGTGGACATGCCCACGAGGTCGGCGCCCATGGCGCCGGCCATGCGCACCTCGGCCGGCGTCTCGTAGGACGGGCCGGTGAAGGCCATGTAGACGCCCTCGTGCAGGGGGCGCTTGGCGCAGGAGTGCACGAGCCCCCTGAGCTCGGGGGTATAGGTCGTGCCCATGTCGAAGAAGCGCTCGCCCAGGGCCGCGCCGTCGCCGCCGGTCGGGTTGGGGCCGATGAAGGGGTTTACGCCCATGTAGTTGATATGGTCCTTGATCACCACGATGTCGCCGGGCTTATAGCCCTTGTTGACGCCGCCGGCGGCGTTGGTCAGGACGATGGTGCGCACGCCGATGGCGTGCAGGACGAAGATCGGCAGCACCACGTCGTCGATGGCGTGGCCTTCGTAGTAGTGGAAGCGGCCGGCCATGATGGCGTTCTTCTCCGAGAGGCAGAGGACGCCCTTGTGGCCGTGCACCGTGGGCTTGGGGAATTCGGCGATGCCGCCGAAGGGGACTTCTTCGTAACCCAAGCCTTCGACGATGCCGGAGAGCCCGGAGCCCAGGACGACGGCGGCGCTCGGCCGGTAGCGGGAGGGTATGGACGCGGCCGCGCGCGCGACGCGGTCGGCGAAACCTGCTTTCATAAGACGCTCCTTAGGTATCGATGATCGGGCGGACACTATAACCCGGCGCGGCCAAGTAGGACAACGGAGCCGCCTCAGAATAAGGTCGCCGCGAAGCCCGCCGAGAAGCCCGTCGCCCCGTCGCGCGGCCGGTGCCACAGCTCCGCGTAGAGCGTCGGCCGGGCCAGGGCGTAGACGCCGATGGCCGGCGTCAGCGTGAGCTTAAGGCGCGCATAGGCCGCGTAATCCCAGGCGACGAGCCCGAAAGCGGCCGGCTCCGAGGATAGGGGATCGGGCGCGTCAAGGCAGGCGAAGGCGCGGAGGCCGCCCGCGAGGCTGAGGGCGTTAAGATAGAGGATCCCGCCGCCCGCGCCGGCGGCGATCCGGAGCGGCTCCAGCTCGAGCCTCGCCTGGGCGTAGGCCCGGCCCGGGATCGCCTCCAGGCCGGCGAGGCGCGGATACGGCTCCCCCGCGTCGGCGCCGGCGAGCCGTAGGCCGTCCGGGCCGTAGGCGGCCTCGCCCAGGCCGTACGCCGCCTCCAGGCCCAGGCTCGCCGGCAGCGGGCCGGCGAGCGCGGCGTCCGCCGCGGCCTCTAGGCCGAAGCCCGCGCGATCCGGGGCATGC
>ERZ1066115.29-NODE-29-length-57558-cov-12.225206_pt1 | contig 57558 bp, 51 predicted proteins | sample MGYA00382762_ERZ1066115 | MGnify/ENA primary metagenome ERZ1066115 (study PRJEB33369, sample SAMEA5778345) | biofilm metagenome | biome: Industrial cooling water; feature: Water cooling tower basin; material: Biofilm | place: United Arab Emirates | collected... | reverse complement strand
GGATTCTGCCGGTCCGTGCTGGTGCCTAACCCGAGAAAACTTCCATTGATTAATGAAAAATTGAACCCCTCCGGTCCGAGGTTGCGCCAATACTGTACGGCACCAGTGGCTTTTCCCAGCAGGATATCATTTAACCCATCCAGGTCTACATCTACCACTAACACATTTTCCGATTGGCCAATCTGAAAATCAACAGGCAACACACTTTGACCCGAAAAGTTGAGGTAATTGCTCGCCCGATTCGATACATAAAACAACTCGGTAACTCCATTTTGAGGATTGGTGCCTGTAAAGACAAGATCCCGGGTGCCGTCATTATCAAGATCGGCAAACTGAATTTTGACATTGTAATAGCCGGCAAATGAAAAATTGAGATAGTCACGGGTGATCAACTTAAATACGGGCTCCGTAACGGAACCTGTATTTTCAAACAGATAAATGGAGCTTGAAAAATCGGTATCGGCATAATAGCTGATCAACATGTCGAGGTCGCCATCACCATCGGCATCCGCAAAGGCAGGCACTGAATAATCGCCTACTTCAATCATATCTGCTTGCAGAAAATTGGTTTGTTGAAGGGTGAATTGCGGCAGCGCGTTGGTGCCGGTGTTTTTATAAAACCACATCGACTCCCGGAATCGGATGTTAGTGAAGGTGCGGGCATACACATTAGGCGAGGCGATCAGGTCTACCTTTCCATCAAAATCAAGGTCCTCCAGGAATGGGGCCGGAAAGATTAAAAAGTTGATCGGATTGGGAGCGGGAAACGGGTTGGCTTGAGTCATGAGCGCATCTTCGGCCGTGCCTACATTGGGCAAGAGATACACGCGGGCACACGTTTCTTCCGAAAAAAGAATTTCACGGTCGCCATCATTATCCATATCGAATGTCAATAAGGCTTTTCCACCCGCATGTTGGGTACGGCCGCCTGGAAGGGAAGCGCAAGTTTGACCGAAAGCAAATTTGCCACAGTCGCACTCTTCAAAGTTTCCAAAATTTTGAGTCACCCGTTCCAATTGTAAGGAATCGCATGTTCCGGTTCGCTCCATACTCAAATTCTTGTGGTATTCAACCGTTCCAATTCCTACAAAGCGTACGTTCAAAATATCCAGGTCACCATCGCCATCCACATCGTCAATAGCCGGAATATCGGTTTCGTTGATTTTCAGATTAACATTCCCTGAAAATCCTTTGGTCAGGAGAGGAAATCCTGGATTGAATGCACGCCATTGAAGAGGTTGGCCGGGAGCTGTGATGTTGACAAAAGCCGTAATACCAAAGGGATCACTCGTAAACAAATCTTTCTTGCCATCGCAATTAAAATCACGCAGCAGCATCCATTGGGTAACCGCTGTCGGAAACAATTCCTCATACTGCGGAGCGTATTGATAGTGATTGGAAATATTGATGAAGGTGAGAAGTTTATCGGCCGTTCGGTCGAATAGCACCAGGTCTTGCTGATTATCGCCATTTAAGTCCATGGTATTGACCTGTACGGAATTGAGTCCCCCGGCCCAGGGGAGTGCAAGCAACTTTCCGTCTACTTCCACCGGAATACTTTGGTCGAGGGTATAGGTAAATTGTGCGAGGCAATTCATAGCCACCAAATTTGCCCATACCAACCACGCCAGCTTCATCATAAAAATATTCGATCAGCAGTAACGATGACCCCGGGCCACCTGTTATCTTGCCTGCAAGATACTTGACGTTTGTTATAATTCATGCAGATAGCACAACTCTACCAGCAGTTTCTGGAGTCGGGCCGTGTTTCAATCGATACGCGACAAATCACGGAAGGTTCGATTTTTTTTGCGTTGCGAGGAGAAAAATTCAATGCTAATGAGTTTGCGCAACAAGCTTTGGAAAAAGGGGCCCGGTGTTGTGTACTGGATGATGAACGGTATGCACTCGACAACCGGTGCATTCTGGTGGATGATGTGCTTACTACCTTGCAGGATCTGGCCCGGTATCATCGTTCTAAGCTGACCATACCCGTCATTGGCTTAACCGGCTCCAATGGAAAAACCACCAGCAAGGAGTTAGTTCATGCTGTGTTGAGCAAAAAATTTAAGACCTATGCTACGAAGGGTAACCTGAACAACCACATTGGAGTACCGCTGACCTTACTTTCGATCGACCACTCGTATGAAATGGCGGTGGTGGAAATGGGAGCCAATCACGTTGGAGAAATTGCATTGTTGTCTTCCCTGGCTAACCCCACCCATGGTTTTATCACGAACATTGGCAAAGCCCACATCGGTACGTTTGGAGGTTTTGAAAATATCATCCGGGGTAAATCGGAATTGTATCAGCACCTGATTACCACCCACGGCACCGTATTTATCAATTCACAAAACCCGATTCTGGCCAGCATGGCCAAACGATTCAAGAGTCCATATTTCTATCCCGCTGTTGGTGATTATTATCATGCCGAGTTGCTGGATGCTGATCCATATATCCGCTTTCGGGCGGATGATGGTTCGGTAGTTCAAACGCACTTGATGGGAGCCTACAATTTTGAAAATCTGGCGGCTGCGCTATGTATCGGAAAATATTTTGACGTGGAGGCTCAGGCTGCCCATCAGGCGGTGGCTGAGTATACTCCAGCCAACATGCGCTCACAAGTCGTGCAGAAAGGTTTAAACACGATCATTCTGGATGCCTACAATGCAAACCCCAGTTCCATGGAGGCCGCCATTGAAAATCTGGCTTCCATGAAGGCTAACCGAAAGGTGGCCATTCTGGGCGATATGTTTGAGTTGGAGGCTGAAGCTGCTAAAGAACATACCCGAATTGGAGAATTGTTGAAAAGCAAAAATTTTAATCAGGTTTACCTGTGCGGCAAACTCATGCATGCAGCCAAGACAGCATTTCCGAACGCATTCTATTTTGAAAAAAAGGAACAACTGGCAGAAGTCCTGAAACAACAACCCATTACAAACGCAACCATCTTGATCAAGGCCTCGCGTGGGGTTGGGCTGGAGACGATCGTTGACTACCTTTGATCTATATACCTGGTTATATCCACACACAGCAATACAGCCTATGTCCCTACACTTGACGGAGTATTAAAAAATGTACCTATGGACTTTACTTCCATCCTCGCTTTCTTAAAAGCCATCGCCAAAAACAATAACCGCGAGTGGTTCGAAAAAAACAAACCCCGGTACCTGGTTGTCAAAACACAGTTTGAGGATTTTCTTGTGTCCTTTCATCAAGGCTTATTGAAATTTGATGACAGCCTGGGCAACATCAATCCGCGCAAGCAAGCCTTTCGCATTTATCGGGATGTTCGGTTCAGTAAGGACAAGCGGCCCTATAAAGTGAATATGGGAGCAGGGTTTTCAGCGCATGGAAAAATGGAGCAAGAACCCGGGTACTATATTCATATCGAACCCGGTAAAAGTTTTATTGCAGGCGGGTTTTATATGCCTAATCCCGAAAACCTGGCCCGGATTCGACAGGAGATCGATTATAACACAAAAGACTTTCTGAAAATCCTAAACGATAAAAAATTTAAAAATGTGTTCGGGGGATTAGACGAATTTGATAAACTGAAAACTGCCCCAAAAGGCTATGCTAAAGATCATCCTCATTTGGAGATCCTTAAGAATAAGAGTTTTATCGTTACACATGCTTTTCCTGATAAGGAAGTATTGGCCAGAGATTTTGTGAAGCGGGCCACGGAAACGGCACGCCTGATCAAGCCGTTGAATGATTTTTTATTGCAGGCAATAAGTTAACGTTCCCGTTTCAGCATCCATTTCATGAGTGGGCCGCTGGTCATACTGGTGACCAACGCCATGATCACCAGCGAAACAAAAACGCGCTCGTTGATCAAGCCATTCTCAAGCGCTACCAGGCCCAGGATAATTTCCATAGCACCCCTGGCATTCATACCAAAGCCAGCCGCGAAGGATTCGCGCCACGTAAACCCACCCAACCGGGTACCCCATCCGCAACCTATTATTTTTCCGGCAAATGCAATGGCAATGATGGCTAAGGTGAGCCCGAGGTCAAAATTTTCGATGAAGTTCACCTTTAGCCCGATGGCCACAAAAAATAGCGGGGCAAAGATGTTATTGATGAATTGATGGACAATTTCTTTGGCCCGCTCGCTCAGATGTTCTGAATCTCCCAGCGCTACACCAACAATAAACGCACCGAAGATGGCATGGATGCCGATATATTCGGTAAAGGCGGCACCAAGAAAGCACAAGGCCAACGAAAGAGAGAGTAATCCACCCGGCCAGGCAAGTTTACGATTTACCCACGGCAACCCGCGATTAATCAAACCTCGGCCCAGCGTTAGCGTAAGGAAGGTAAACCCAACTGTGAGCAGGATCGTATTCCACAATGACAGGTTTTGCTCTTTGCCGATCATTCCTAAAACAACCGAGAAAATCAGCCAACCGATAAGATCGTTGATCATGGCCGAGGAAATAACCAACATGCCCATGCGTGATTTGAAGATATTAAGATCCATCAAAATCCGGGCAATAACAGGTAATGCAGTAATCGCCATAGAGGTACCCATAAACAGCGCATAAGCGAGGTGGCGTTCACCGTCAACACTTCCAAAAAAAGCCGGAAAGTAATAGGGAAATATAAATCCAATGGCAAAGGGAATGATCAACCCTAACGTACTGGTGTAAAAGGCCTGCCGGCCCTGTTGCAATACAATATGGAGATCAACTTCTAATCCGGCAATGAAAAGGAGCATGACAACAGCTACCTGAACAAACCCATCCAACACCAGTGAAGAAGATCCAGACGGAAAGAGTGTTTGAAACCATTCAGGATTGACCATGCCTAAAATGGTTGGGCCCAGAATAATTCCGGCTAGTATTTCTCCAATAACAGCTGGCTGTCGGACTTTTCGGGCCGCTTCGGCAAATAATCGACCCATCACCAGCATCACACTGAGCTGGATCAACAGATTCATCACTTCCTGCTGACTCAGTTTATTCATGGGTGCCAGGGTGAATTACCAACAGATTACACGGAAGGTCATTAAAAATATATTCCTGGTCATGCGGGAAGACGCGATCCAATAAAGACAATTTTCTACGGGGCGCACCCAGCACTAATAATTCCGCCTCCTTCCGTTCGGCAAACCGGGCTAATTCAAAGCCAGATTTACCAGACAGCATTTTAACATTGATTTTTAATTTACGGTGAGGTATTCGCTCCAGCATTCGTTCTACTTCAACAGTTTCTTCACGCATCAGGTGTTGTTTGGTTAACGCGTACTCTTCTTCCGTACATTGTTCATTGGCTGCCAGTGCCAACCCCAGCAATTTCAATTCGCGAACAATATGAATCCAGGTACCCGGTCCCGTTTGTGACCAGGTACAGGCCGCCTCTATGGCCTGTTGAATGTAGGGGCTGTCTTCAGCATTGACGATGATATTATGCAACGGCCTAGCCTCGACTGAGGGGCTGGTGACCAAGAGCACTGAGCAATTGGCCTTGCGGATAATTTTGCGGGCTACTGTTCCCAGATAATAATTCACCAGATTTTCTTTTTTCAAGGCTCCGGCAATCAACAAGTCAATTTTTTCTTGCTGGCAAGCAGCCAGGATTTGCTTCACCGGGTCACCGGTTTTCCATACGATTTTATAACTGGATTCGGGTAGTCCGGTGGATTCGAGCAAAGCTTTCATTTTGTGATCTTCTTCGGTGCCGTGGGGCCCTACATGGATCAGGATAAGATGAGCTTTGAAATGGGTAACCAACCGACACGCCTCGGCCATCATGGCCCTGGCTGTGGGCGAAAAGGCCACCGCTAAACCAATAACCCGGAAGTGCATAAGCGAATAAACATAATAAACCCGGATTAGACCTGATAATTAAATTATTTAATCCTCTAAATTTCCCAAACTGACGGAATGCATGAGCCTGCTGGCCAAGAAATTCAGGGATCTAATCATTGGAAAGGACACCTTTATTGTGTCATGGGTGGAGTATAAAAATGCAATCCTCCGGGGCCATCTTATTGCCGTATCCATTTTTGTAGCCATTGCTTATCTGATCACGGATCGTGTCAATCAGATCTATGGCAATGAGATGTATTATATCGTATTGCTGGTTACGTCTATCGTCACCTTAATCATCAACCGGTACGGTTATTATCGCCTGGCAAATGTGCTTTTCATGTCGATGATTAACGCTCTGGTATTTTTATTCGCGTCCAATGACATCAATCGATCGGGCATTTATATGTTTTTTCTGATTGCCGGGATTACCGGATTTGCCCTATTTGGTCATAAAGACCGCCCTCTGGCTATTTTGTTCGCTTCGATATCGGTGCTTCTGTTTTTTCTTTCCTATTGGGGAGGGTTTACCATTCAGCCATCCCGGGTTTATACCGAGCAATTTCTTCGGGTAAATTTTGCCATCAATTTCGTGGTGTCGTTTACAACCGGAATTGCCCTGTTATACTTTTTGATTGACATCAATCATGCAACCGAGCGCGAATTAGTAAGCAAAAATGAATTACTAACGAAGGCCAACCAGGAATTGGATCGGTTTGTATACAGTGCCTCGCATGATTTACGAGCTCCTTTGCGCTCGTTGTTAGGTCTTATCGAGGTATCACAAAAATCACAGGAAGCGGAAGAGGTGCAACAATGCCTTGACCTGATGCGTCAGCGTGTACATAACCTCGATGATCTTATCCGCGAAATCATCGACTTCTCCAGAAATGCCCGCCAGGAAGTGAAAAGGGAACGCTTCCTATTATTGCCGATCGTGAAGGAAATTGTTGACAACCTGAAATTTGCTGAGGGACTGGAAAAGGTGTATGTCCGGATCGATATTTCACCCGAGTTTGAAGTGGTATCAGATCAAGCCCGTTTAAAGGTGATTCTCAACAATCTGATTGGGAATGCATTTAAGTATCACGATGAGAGCAAAGAACAGCAAGAAGTTTTTGTGAAAGCCGCCCAGGAGGGAAATCAATCGAGAATTGATATTGAGGATAATGGTGTGGGTATTGCGGAAGAACACCAAAATAAGATCTTTGAGATGTTTTACCGGGCCCATGAAAAGTCGCAAGGATCGGGCCTCGGATTATATATTGTACGTGAAACCCTGGCTAAAGTCAAGGGGTCCATCCAACTGAAATCGAAACCGGGCGGAGGTTCTGTTTTTTCAGTATGGCTGCCAGAGTAAGGACATGAAAGTTGAGCGATTATTTTTTAGAGAACCCGTAGAATCGGAAAGCGAGAAGCGAAAGATCAAGCTGGGCGCCAACCTCATTCTCATGTACATCGGCATCGACTTCTTTTTTTTCCTGGTTAACTTATTTAATCACGAAGGTAAACCCTGGTCCTTGTTTCTGGGTTTTGCGATTTCCCTACTTTGCTTATTTCTTTTGCGGAAGGGCTATACCAATATAGCGGTTATCCTCCATCTGATCCGGTGCAATTCCTTTGCCTTCTATTTTTGTTTGGTGGATTTTGATCCGCTTCAAACAGGTTCCTACCTGTACTTTATTCCCAGTAGTTTAGGAGCCCTGGCCGTTTTTGGTTATCGTGAGCGATGGAAGGGAATAGGCTTTACCTTTCTAAGCTATGCCTTGTTCTCAATCGCTATTTTTGACCCTCAGCGCTTCCATCCTAACGATGCCCATTTCTATCTGATCATCAGTTTTTTGATTGTTTTAATTATTGGAATTCTGATCGTGATCTTTTTTGACCAGATGGTCATGCATTCAGAAAAGAACTTCCTTTCCAAGAATGAAGAGTTGACCAAAACCAATCTTGAACTGGATCGCTTTGTTTACAGCGCTTCGCATGATTTACGGGCGCCTTTAACTTCCATGGCTGGATTAATTCAACTGGCTGAACGGGATTCTCAAATGTCTCCGGAATATCTGAAGCTGATGCGGGAGCGATTGAAAGTGATGGACAATTATATTAAGGATATTGTAGAATACTCCAGAAATGCGCGTGTTGACCTGAACTTTTCAAAGGTTCCGATTCGCCACCTGGTAGAGGATGTGATCAATTCCCTTAAGTATTCCATTGACCCCCAAAAAGTGTCGATCCGGGTTTCGATCAGTGATACGCTGACTATCAAGACCGATCAGGCCCGCTTGCGGGTAGTGTTAACCAATCTAATCGGCAATGCATTTAAATATCAGGATTACACGAAGGTGAATCCCTTCCTTTCCGTATCGGTTACATCGGGCCCCGATTGGCATCAGATTCATATTGAAGACAATGGTATGGGAATCCGGAAAGAACACCACCCCCGGATTTTTGAGATGTTTTACCGGGCCAACGATGTTACTGAAGGGTCAGGACTGGGTTTGTATATCGCCCAGGAAACCATCACCCGGCTGGCAGGCACCATTTCCTTTGTCTCCACCTATGGCGAAGGTTCACGATTTACCGTGGCGCTCCCCGTCTGAGGTTTGATCTTCGGAACTCCTTTAAGGCTACCGACTAATTTCTATCTTTGCGCCTTATGGCAAATCAGGACGATAATCTATTTAAGAATGTGATTTCCCATGCCAAAGAGTATGGGTTTGTTTTTCCTTCCAGCGAAATTTATGATGGCCTTAGCGCGGTGTATGACTATGGTCAGAATGGGTCAGAACTCAAGAACAACATCAAGGAATATTGGTGGAAGTTCATGACCCTGTTGCACGATAATATTGTCGGAATCGATGCCGCTATCTTCATGCATCCCACCACCTGGAAAGCTTCAGGCCATGTGGATGCCTTTAATGATCCCATGATCGATAATAAGGATTCCAAGAAAAGGTACCGGGCCGACCAGTTGATTGAAGGCGTTATCGAAAAGCTCGAGGAAAAAATTGAGAAGGAGGTTGAGAAGGCAGCCAAACGGTTCGAAAATTTCGATCGGGCGATCTTCCTGAGTACCAATGCCCGTGTGGTGGAGTACCAGAAAAAAATTGACGAGATCAACGCCCGCTTGAAAGATGCCTTGGGTCGGGGCGATATGGCTGATCTGAAGCAATTGGTGGTGGACCTGGAGATTACCGATCCGATTTCAGGAACTAAAAATTGGACCGAAGTTCGGCAGTTCAACCTCATGTTTTCCACTGAGATGGGCTCCATTGCCGATGATGCCAATAAAATTTACCTGCGTCCTGAAACTGCCCAGGGTATTTTTGTCAACTTTTTAAATGTGCAAAAGACCGGGCGGATGAAGATACCGTTTGGTATTGCTCAGATCGGGAAGGCCTTTCGCAATGAAATTGTAGCCCGCCAATTCATTTTCCGGATGCGGGAATTTGAACAAATGGAAATGCAGTTTTTTGTGAAGCCCGGTGAAGAAATGAAGTGGTATGAATTCTGGAAAGAGAAACGGTTGCGATGGCACCAGGCGTTGGGCTTGGGTCAAGACAACTACCGGTATCACGATCACCTAAACCTGGCGCACTATGCCAATGCCGCATGCGATATCCAGTTTAACTTTCCGATGGGCTTTCGCGAACTGGAAGGAATTCACTCACGCACCGATTTCGATTTAAAGAGTCATGAAAAATATTCCGGTAAAAAGCTCCAGTACTTTGACACCGAAGATAACCAGAACTATATTCCCTTTGTGGTGGAAACTTCGGTTGGTCTTGACCGGATGTTTTTATCGGTGTTAACCGCTTCGTATAAAGAAGAGAAATTGGAAGACGGCAGCGAACGGGTAGTGTTGCGAATTCCGCCAGCGCTAGCCCCCAATAAAGTGGCTATCCTTCCATTGCTCAAGAAAGATGGCATGCCGGAGAAAGCTCAGGAAATCATGAACCTGTTGAAATTTGATTTCCGATGCTTCTATGAAGAGAAAGATGCCATCGGAAAACGGTACCGCAGGCAAGACGCCATCGGCACACCGTATTGTATTACGGTGGATCATCAAACACTTCAGGACAATACTGTTACCATTCGCGACCGCGACACGATGAAGCAGGAGCGCGTGGCGATTCATTCGGTAAAGTCCATCATTCAGGATTCGGTTTCCATGGCGGAACTACTAAAGCGAATTTGACGTGAGATTTGCCTTCCTGGCATTGTTGGCGCAACTTCTGTATGCGGGATACCAGGAGTTGCGCTTTCGTTTTTATTATGGCCCCATCTTCCACCGGTTTCTGAATCACCGGTATGCGTATTACACGGTGTTGCCCTGGAGCCTGAAAGTGAAATTTCTGAAGCTGGCCCGCGATCATTACGAATACTTTGAATTTATCCCGCGCGAGCGGCTGAAGCTTACCCGGGCCATGAAGGCCATCATTTCCTGTGCGGCTTCACAACTGTTACTTTTTCTTCCCGCCAAGGGGTTATCCTTTTATAAACGTATCCTGGTGTATCCGGATTATTACAACTCCCGCATCACCAACAGGCGACATAAGGGAGAAGTGAATCCTGGACTCAAAACCATTGTGTTTAGCTGGCGCGGTATTGCTGAAGGATTAAAACAAGAGGATGACGGTATCAATTTGCTGCTTCACGAATTTGCCCATGCCCTTTGGCTGGAACACAAGTTGATGGATTATGACGTGTTCGACCATGACGTGATTGCGGAGTTTGAACGTTATGCTGAAAACGAGATGACCCATCTGCAAGCCAATACCGAACATTTTTTTAGAAAATATGCATTCGACAACATAGAAGAATTTTTCGCAGTGGCCGTAGAGAATTTCTTCGAACGCCCGGTGGCCTTTCAACAGCAGCAGCCCGGGCTTTACCAGATTTTGGTAAAACTTTTTAAACAAGACCCCTTAAAATTGCGACTGCCCCGTAAAATGCAAAAGCCGTTATTTGACTAGGGCGATGAGCACATACTTATGAATTGGATACACCTTTTATCAGCTAGCCGCCTGCATCAAAAAGCCGATGCCACGGAGTCGACCCGCAGCCCGTTTGAGCAGGATTACGATCGAATCATTTTTTCTCATCCCTTCAGAAGGTTGCAAGATAAAACTCAGGTACATCCATTACCGGAACATGACTTTGTACACACCCGTCTTACCCATAGCCTGGAGGTTTCCAGCGTGGGTCGCTCGTTAGGCAGACGAGTGGGGGAGGTGCTCATGCAACGATATCCGGATCTGGCATCCAAATTTACTTCCCACGATTTTGGTACCCTTGTCGCTTCGGCTTCGCTGGCGCATGATCTGGGTAATCCGCCCTTCGGGCACTCCGGTGAAGATGGACTTAGTGATTTTTTTCTTCATCATGAAGGGCAACATTATAAGCCTCATTTTACCGAAGCCGAGTGGATGGATTTAACCCACTTCGAAGGAAACGCACAGGGATTCCGCATCTTAAATAAACCTCAGTATCAGGGGCTGCGGTTGACCGTTGCTACGTTAGGAGCGTTCACCAAATATCCGTGCCCATCCTTATTTCCGGAACGTGACAAAGGACGGAAAAGCCAGAAGAAGTATGGATTTTATCAAACCGAGCAAGAGTTGTTTGATGAGGTGGCTACCCGGGTTGGGTTGATTAACGTGGGTTCGCATGGCTGGGCCCGTCATCCGCTGGCGTTCCTGGTGGAAGCAGCGGACGATATCTGTTATAACATCATTGACCTGGAAGATGGCTGCCGGCTGGGTTTGGTTTCGGTAGCGGACACAGTTGAATTGTTGGCGGCCATTCTGAAACAGGATTATGATCCACAGAAAGCGAACCGGATTAAAAACACAGACGAGCGAATAGGAGTGTTACGGGCTTTGGCCATCGGTAAACTGATCAGTGATGCCGTGGAGGTCTTCCTGCAACATGAACCAGCCATCCTGGCCGGGAGTTTTGATCAGGCACTTACGGATCTGGGTTCGTACCAGAATGAATTGAAAAACATCATCTCCTTATCGATCAAAAAAATTTACCGTGCCCGCCATGTTGTTGAAATTGAATCGGCCGGATTTGAAGTATTGCCCGGGTTGCTGCAGGAATTCATCAAAGCAGCCGAACAACTCGTGAAGAAGAACCAGGCGCGCAAGTATACCAACCTGGCCCGGTTACTTCCAGCCGATACCGTTGATGTGATTCAGTCAAATCCTGATAACACCTATCTGCACTTTAGGGAAGTGATTGATTTTGTATCCGGACTTACCGACCGACATGCATTAGGCTTGTACCGGAAGATTAAAGGATTTGAATAGGCATTTGTAATGGTGTTAACGGGTTGAAAACCTGTTAAAGATCAGGAAAATTGAATGTAAAAATCCTTAGTTTTAGGCCGTTTTTAAATCCTCATGTGGTCTAAGGTAGCCCTATTCATCATCCGGTTTCGCATGCTGCTGATCGCCATCATTGGCGTCATCACCATGTTTATGGGCTACCACGCACTGAAGGTGGAAATGAGTTATGAATTCACCCGCACGGTGCCGCCTCATGATCCGGACATGATCTACTTCAACCAATTCAAAAAGCAATTTGGGGAAGATGGTAACATGATGGCCATTGGGGTTAAAGACAGTGCCATCTACAAGCTTGAGAATTTTCAAAAGCTGAGAGAATTCAGTAAGGCACTTAAAGAAATTGAAGGGGTGAATGAAGTGTTATCACTGCCCTTACTTCGAATCATTCTCAAGGATACCGTATCCAAAAAATTCTATTTAGCCCCGCTATTTCCGGAGTCATTGGATTCACAAGCTCAATTAGACAGTTTATTGGCGATTGCGCTAACCCAGAAGATTTATATGGGTCAGCTGGTGAACGTTCAGAACGGGGCCACCCTGGTGTTGGCCCCTATGAACAAAGAGTATGCAAACTCAGCCAAACGGCTTGAGGTAACTAAAAACCTGATGCGGCTGGGTACGGAATTCAGTCAGGAGACCGGAATGAAGATTCATTATGCCGGCTTACCCTTTGTGCGTTCGGTAATGGCTGAGCAGGTTCGAAAAGAACTATCCTTCTTCTTGTATTTGTCCGCCATCGTTACGGGAATCATCATGTTACTGTTCTTCCGCTCAGTACGGGCGGTCATTTTTTCCATGATTATGATTGGCGTAGTGGTTATCTGGACGATCGGGACCATTGCCTTACTTGGATTTAAGATCAGCTTGCTAAGCGGGCTTATTCCTCCGGTGATTGTAACCATCGGCATCACTAATGCCATTTACCTGCTGAACAAATACCACCTGGAGTATGTCAATCGCCAGAATAAAATGGAAGCCATTGAAGCAGTGGTAAAGAAAATGGGCCTCGCTACCTTCCTCACCAACCTCACGGTGGCCATCGGATTTCTTACCTTATTATCCACCGACATTACCATCTTGCGTGAGTTTGGTATTGTTGCCGGCATCAATATAATTGCGCTGTTCATAGTAAGCCTGGTGATGATTCCCGGAATTCTTTCCTGGATGCCTGAGCCTAGCGCCAAGCATTTACGTCATTTAAACTTTAAAATCCTGGGCGGATTTGTGAGTGCAATCGATCTGATGGTGCACCGGCATCGGATGATCATCTATGCTACAACGGTTGGGTTAACGGTGCTGGCCGTTTTTGGAATGACCCGCCTGTACTCAGTCTCGTATATGGTCGATGATATTCCGGAGGACAGCGACATCAAACGCGACCTGCGGTTTGTGGAGGAAAACTTCAATGGTATTATGCCTTTGGAAATTGAAGTAGACCTGAACACCAAGCGGAGAAAGCCGTTGCAAAATTTGCGCATCGCCCGCACGGTGGAAGAGTTTGAATCTTCGTTGGACTCCATCACGGTTACTTCGCGCCCCATGTCGGTGCTCAGTTTTATCAAGGCTTCGCGGCAAGCGTATTATGGAAACAACCCCGACTGGTATGGATTGCCAGCCTCGGACATCGAAGCCAAATATGTATTAGGTTACCTGAAAGACCAGACCGATAATAGCGGATTGTTCAATTCATTCGTTGACTCAACGTATAGTAAAATGCGCATCTCCATGCAGATGGCTGACATTGGATCCATTCGAATGGATTCACTCGTTCATCAGGTGATTGAACCCAAAGCCGATACGCTGGTCAAAGAACTCAAAAAAATACTTCGCTCGGAAAGTGATACGGTTAAGGTTTCGGTAACGGGATCGTCCAAGATTTTCATTAAGGGAAATAAATTTCTAATCGCCAACCTGACGGAAAGTTTGGTGTTGGCCTGTATTCTCATCACCCTTTCCATGGCCATTTTATTTGCCAATGTGCGCATGATTTTGATCTCCCTGATCCCCAACCTGATTGCCTTGATGATCACCGCGGGGTTGATGGGCTACTTCAATATACCGCTGAAAGCAAGTACGGCCTTAATCTTCAGTATTACGTTTGGAATTTCAGTTGACAACTCCATTCGTTTTTTGGCCAAGTATCGGCAGGAGTTATTGTCCAGTGGTTTCTTTGTGCCGCGTTCAGTCAGTGAAAGTATTCTGGAAACCGGCAAGAGCATCATCTATACTTCGGTGGTTTTATTTGCTGGCTTTATCATTTTCGCCTTTTCGGATTTCGGAGGTACTGTAGCCTTGGGGTTACTGACCTCCACCACACTGGTCATTTCCATGTTTACCAACCTGATTTTACTCCCGGCCCTGATCATGACCTTTGACAAGCCGAAGAAATCCAAAGATCATCTGCCCATTGATGATTTTGACTCGAGTTTTATTGGCGAACAAGAGGATGAAGAAATCGACCTCAGCAAAATCCGCATTCACGACCGCCAGGGCTCAGCAGAATAGATTCAGCGGCTTTTTTACCTGTTCTCCAATCCTTAAAATATCCTAAATTGCGCCCTCTATTTTTAGGCGAAGTGAGTAATTACAAAGAATTCAAAGATTTAGACCTGGCCCGGGTGGCTTCCGAAATTCTGGCGTTCTGGAAGGAAGAAAAGATTTTCGAAAAGTCAATCACGCTTCGTGAGGGCAGCCCCACCTTCACCTTTTATGAAGGTCCGCCTTCGGCCAATGGCACACCCGGTATTCACCACGTGATGGGGCGTACGGTGAAAGATGTCTTTTGCCGGTTTAAAACAATTCAAGGCTATCAGGTGAAACGCAAGGGTGGTTGGGACACCCACGGCTTGCCGGTGGAACTTCAGGTGGAGAAAGAACTGGGTATTACCAAAGAGGATATCGGCAAGAAAATTTCCATTGAGGAATATAATAAGAAGTGCCGCGAAACGGTGATGAAGTACAAAGATCAGTGGGATGATCTTACGGTGAAGATGGGTTATTGGGTTGATCTTGAGAAGCCTTACATCACCTACGAAAAAGAATATATTGAAACGCTGTGGTGGATTTTGAAGCAGTTGTATGACAAGAAGTTATTGTACAAAGGCTATACGATTCAACCGTATTCACCGGCTGCCGGTACGGGACTTAGCTCACATGAGTTGAATTTACCGGGAACGTACAAGGATGTAAAGGACACCTCCATTGTGGCCCAGTTCAAGGTGAAGCGCGATGCAAAGTCAGAGTTTTTATTTGATTTGGATAAAACTTTCGGCTCAAAGCGCTCCCAATTTAATGTTGAGTATTCAAATATTGATTGGAATACTGTTGATCAGTACATTTTAGCTTGGACGACTACGCCATGGACTCTTCCTTCTAATACGGCTTTAGCAATTGGTGAAAAGATTACCTACTTGAATGTACTGACTTTTAATCAGTACACTAATAAGCCAATTAGGGTGATAGTAGCTAAGGATTTGTTTGCAAAGTATTTTCTGGTAGATCCCACTAAAGTCAATGACATTTCCGTAGGATTTAACGTTGTTGAGAATGGAGGAATAGGACACAGTGTCCTTTTTAAAGGAAGATATGCAGCTTGGCAAATAGCTACGATTTGTTCTGGTAAAGAATTATTGGGCATCCGTTACGAGCAACTCATGCCGTACCTGCAACCTTTCTATGATGCCGAAAAAGCATTTCAGGTAATTGCCGGAGATTTTGTGACTACTGAAGATGGTACCGGGGTGGTACACACGTCCCCAACGTTTGGTGCCGATGACTTTCGGGTGGCCAAACAAAACGGGGTGCCGGCCTTAACGGTAAAAGATGAAGGCGGCAACGAAGTGCCCACTGTGGATAAAAAAGGAAAGTTTATTAGCCAGATCGGAAAGCACCTGGCAGAGGGGGTAAAGAAATACTCCATTAAAACCCACAAGCCGCTCAGTGTCGATGACTTCTACGTTAAAAACTATACGAATGAAGATGAAACCCATCCGGATTATAAAAGTACGGATGTCATCATCTCCATCATTTTGAAAGAAGAGAACAAAGCCTTTAAGGTAGAGAAGTACGAACATACATACCCGCATTGCTGGCGCACCGATAAACCGGTTTTGTATTACCCGCTCGATAGCTGGTTCATCCGCACTACCGCCTTAAAAGATAAAATGGTGGAGCTGAACAAGACCATCAACTGGAAACCGGAAAGCACGGGTACCGGCCGTTTTGGTAACTGGCTGGAGAACCTGGTCGACTGGAACTTGTCACGCTCGCGCTATTGGGGAACACCACTTCCCATCTGGCGCACCAAGGATGGTAAGGAAGAGATTTGTATTGGGTCACAGGCTGAACTTAGAACTGAAGTTGAGAAGTCAATTCAAGCAGGTCATATGCCAACATCTATGGGGCAAGGACCCTGGACGTTGGATTTGCATAGACCCTATGTGGATGATATTGTTCTCGTAAGTAGCAAAGGTGAGCCGATGTATCGTGAACCCGATCTGATTGACGTGTGGTTCGATAGCGGAGCGATGCCTTATGCCCAATGGCACTTCCCGTTTGAGAACAAGGATATCTTTGAAAAAAGTTACCCCGCTGATTTCATTGCGGAAGGCGTTGATCAAACCCGGGGTTGGTTCTTTACGCTTCACGCCATTGCCGTTATGCTCAGTAACAGCAGCGATGAAATAAAAGCGATCAATAAGAAAGTGGGTAATGGTGGGGTTTCGTTCAAAAACGTAATTTCCAATGGTCTTGTGCTGGATAAAAACGGCAACAAGATGAGTAAAAGCAAAGGCAACGTGGTTAACCCGTTCGATACGCTGGCCAAATTCGGACCTGATGTAGTGCGTTGGTACATGATGGAGAATGCGCCTCCGTGGGATAACCTGAAGTTTGACGTGGACGGAATCGCGGAAACGCAACGTAGGTTTTTTGGTACGCTCATCAATACCTATTCTTTCTTTGTGCTGTATGCCAACATTGACGGCTTTGTAAAAGATGAGATGAACAACGTGCCGCATGATCAGCTGGCGCCTCTCGATAAGTGGATTATCGCCAAAGAGCAATCGCTGATAGAGGAAGTAACAGCCGCTTACCAGGACTATGAGCCCACCAAAGCGGCCCGGGCGATACAGGAATTTGTGAACGACCACCTTTCCAATTGGTATGTTCGCCTTAACCGGAAGCGATTCTGGCAGCCTTCCAGTCGGGGTGAACTTTCGCAGGATAAGAAAGCTGCCTACGAAACGTTGTACGAATGCCTTCTGGTAACCGCTCAATTGATGTCTCCCATTGCACCGTTCTTCAGCGAGTGGTTGTATAAAAACCTGACCGATAATATTCGCGATCGCGCCCGGGAGCATAATACCCCGTTGCAGGTGGAGTCAGTTCATCATTCGTTGTTGATTAAAGCTGTGGACTGGCGTAAGAATGAGGAGTTGGAAAAATCGATGGATTATGCACAGCGCATTTGTTCACTTGTACACTCCATCCGTAAAAATAGCAAGATCAAAGTCCGCACCCCATTGCAGAAAGTATTGCTGCCGGTTGTGGATGAAAAATTTGCCCAGCGTGTAAAGAGTGTGGAGACAATTATCAAAGCGGAAGTTAACGTGAAGGAGATTCAATACATTGATGATGCCTCGGGACTATTGATCAAGCGGGTGAAGCCGAATTTTGCCAAACTGGGTAAGCAATACGGTCCGAAAATGAAAGAGGTTTCGGCTGTGATCAATTCTTTCACCCAGGATGAAATTAAAGTGATTGAAAAGCAAGGATCACTAAACAAAGGAGGATTTGATTTGGTGCTGGAAGATGTGTTAATATCTTCCGAAGACATTCCCGGGTGGTCAGTGGCTTCCGAAAACGGGTTAACCGTTGCGCTGGATATTACGTTAACGGATGATCTGAAGCGCGAGGGAATTGCCCGCGACTTCGTTAACCGCATTCAGAACTTGCGCAAGGATATGGGGCTGGAAGTGTTGGATAAGATTTCAATTGAAGTGGAGAAAAATGGTGAATCCGTAGCTGCAGCCCTTCGTGAACACCAGGATTATATTCGTACCGAAACCCAGGCGTTGTCGTTGGAGTTAAAAGATCGGGTGACGGAACCTTCCGAGGTAGATATGGATGATTTTGTGCTCAAGGTGAAGATAGCGGTGAACTAACATGAATTACAGAAAGTACTTTTTGATTACGTTGGTGGTGATTGGGATTGATCAGGCAAGTAAGCTGCTGGTTTACCATAACATGTACATTCATCAGGAGATTAATGTTTTAGGATCCTGGTTTCGGCTACATTACCTGTTAAATCCAGGAATGGCGTTTGGTATCCGGTGGGAAAATGAGTTTGGAAAATTGGCGCTTACGGTCTTCCGCATTTTTGCCATGATGGGGATTGGCTATTACCTGGTACGCATGATTCAGAAAAAAGCGCATGCTGGTTTTCTGGTGTGCCTTGCCCTTATTTTGGGCGGGGCAATTGGCAACGTGATTGATAGTACATTTTATGGAGTTTACCTGAACAATGCACCCCTCGATGCTCCCACCAAATGGTTTCATGGACAGGTGATTGATATGTTGTATTTCCCACTCTTCCATTTTACCTGGCCAGAGTGGGTGCCACTAAAAGGGGGTGAGTACTTCGAGTTTTTTAGCCCGGTATTTAACATTGCCGACTCGTCCATCTTCATTGGCGTTGTCATCATACTCTTTTCGCAGCGCAGATTTTTCAAAGAAGAATTAGGCGACACAACCGTGGAAACGCAGGTGGTTCAGGAAACCGTTCAGGTTACTTTTACAACCTCCAATTCAATGGAGTCGGATTCTCAAACCCCAGAATCGGAAGAGCAGAAACCGAAAGCATCGGGGGAGTAAATGGTAATTATGCCAGTCGGTTGCGATTCTAACCAGATACCGCGATCTTATTGTCGTAAATGAAGAAAGCATCCGCCAAACGCATCCCCAAAGAAATTCTTGATCTCGTGCGCGAGCAGTTGGCACGCACCGGGTTTCACGAGTCTGTAGGCACCGGTCGTTGGAGTTTTATTCATGGATTGCAAAAGGCCCTGAAGGATTTTATCAAGAACACCCCATCACTCGACCCACAGCTGGCTTTAAGTTATCCTCAAGGTCCATCGGAAGATTTACTCCGCAGAGCGTTCAATTTGAAGAGCCCGCCAGGAGCTACCCAATCGCTGCGAAATCTGTTGAGTTTATTTGCCACCCAAAATTCCCACGACTGGAATAGTTTGATCAGCGCCCGATTTGCCGATAAATACAAAAGTATGATGGATTCGGAGGGAGAGGAGGTAGAGCCAGATCCTGCAAAAGCGGTCACTTCCACGAATATGGATTCTTTCGCAGCCAAAATTGCTACCGTTCTGCTGGAAAAACTTTCAAAGCGCGAAATGGAACTGATCAAAGAGCAGTTGGATGACGAACGGATCAGCGATACGACAGATGAGATGATTGCAGGGCTTTATGTGCCCTCGTTAAATGACCCGTCAAAGCCGGAGTTTCCTCCGCGCCCATTTTACGAACCCCGGTTTCCGGCTTCCGCAACCTTTCAGATTGAGGTGCCCGGATTTTCAAACGTGTGGCTGAAAGATGAAAGCACTAACCCCACGGGTACCCACAAGGCCCGAATGGCATGGGAGGTATTGATCAAAGCCAAGCGGTATAACATTAAGGAAGTATCCATTATTTCATCGGGCAGTGCAGCAGCAGCCATTCAACATTTTTTTAATCTATTTAAAGTCAACACCCGGTTAAAGGTTTTGATGGATTACCGGATCAGTGCCGGCATCAAAGAATCCTTGCGCCAAATGGGTTGCGAAGTGTATGAGACAGACCTCAGCACGCAATCTTTAACAGGAAAGGAAATTAAGGAGCTGACGAATAATAAGGAAGGTATTGATATCACCTACCGCGAAATTCTGGATCGGTACAACGATAATTACTATGATTGGCTCTCCTACGAGGTCATGAATGAAAACCCGGCCTATTGTTTTGTTCCCTTCGGAACGGGTGATTTGTTTATCAATATTCTGATTATTGCTGAACGCGAATTCAACAACAGCATTTATAAACACGACCCGCGTTTCCTGGGCGACATACAAAAAATCAGGGCCTGCCATTTTATGGGCGCCACCACGCGCGATGCCAACTCGCGAATGGATAAACTGTTCTCGTATTATCTGCCATCATTGGATGACTATCAGTTTTACATCAATTCCCTGATTCAAAATCAACGAATCGGCAATCTTTCCGGTATCCTGGATGTGGATGAGAGCTTTGTTAGCGAAGCGCTTGAAATTGCCACTCGTCACAAGATTCGGTGTGAGCCTTCAGGCGTAGCCGGATTAGCGCTGCTCTTGCAGATGCGCGATGAATTACCCCGCGATGAAAAAATGCTGATTATTAATACCGGATCTACGGTTTATCCCGGCAAGGGTAATTAAGCCAGTCTTTGGTTTGGCAAAAGTTCCGGTCGTGCTTTCGCAAAAGTATAAGCCCCGGCATAACCTATGAAATCGCGCAGCATCCTGCAGATTATCGGAATTTTGATCGCCATTATTATTGTGTTGCTTTTTTATAATCCATAGCGGCTGTTTTATTTCTATTTTTGAGGTCTATGGCCGAAAATCTCATCCTGTCGACCGATACTGATAAGGCTTCCCGTTATCAGGCGTTGTTACCACAATTGGAGGCCCTGACAACCGGAGAGCCGGATTTGATAGCGAACTTATCGAACATTGCAGCCGCCTTGAAGCAAACGTTCAACTTCTTTTGGGTTGGATTTTATCTGGTTCGCGACAAAGAGTTGGTACTGGGACCTTTTCAGGGCCCCATTGCCTGTACCCGCATCGGCCTGGGCAAAGGTGTTTGTGGTACCAGCTGGCAGGAAAAGAAAACTATTCTGGTTCAAGATGTTGATCAGTTTCCTGGTCATATTGCCTGCAGTTCGGACTCCAGGTCGGAGATTGTTTTGCCGGCATTTAAGAATAACCAGGTTGCCCTGGTGCTGGATGTTGACAGCGATAAGCTGAACGATTTTGACGAAACCGATGCCCAATACCTGGAGCACGTAATGCGCCTGATCGAGCGTTTCCTGTAATTTCCAATTCATCCTTTTTTGTTACATTCGGTCATGCATTTCATGAGCCGTAATATATTCAGGCTTTTTGTTATTCTGATGGTGCTGAACGTGGCAGCACACGCCCAAATTGGCGCCAAAGTTCAACAGGGCGCCAAGATTTTTGGTCTCTGGCAAAATTCTCAGTTTGGCTATCAGATGACGTTGATGTTAAATGCCGATGGCAATGGTGAATTTGATGGTGAACCTATCAAGTTTACAACTCAGGGCAATAAACTTTCAATAGCACAAGCCGGACAAACCACCGCGTACACGTATACCTTACAAGAAAATTCGCTTACCCTTTCTGGCGGAGACCTGGATAATGCCGTTACCTTTACCCGGGCAGGAGCGGTTGATCAAAATACAACAGCACAGTCGCAACCCGCCACTCAGGATTCAGGACTAGTGGGCGTTTGGTCAGGCAATGGTGAGTCCATTGAGTTCAAGTCCAATGGTCAGTGCCTTTACCTGGGCAATACATTTCAATATGAAGTAGCGCAGGGAAACATCATTTTAAAAACCGGGCAAGGTAGTGCCACCTTTGCGTATACGATTTCCGGTAACCAATTGAAAATGATGGCCAACGGGAATACCGTTATGTATCAGCGGGGTGGAGGAAACACGACCCCAAGCCAGCCAACAACTGCGGGTGGGCAGGTGCCGCAGGAATTAGTGGGCAAATGGTGTTGGACAAATGTCAACTCCACTAACACCGGAGGATCCAGTTCAAGCGAGTGTATTGTCTTGAATGCCAACGGTACCTACCAATATGCATCGGAGCGTTCCATGGATACCAACACGAGTTCGTTTTATGCCGGCACATCATCACAAAGTAATGATCAAGGCACGTGGTGGGTTCAGGGCGACAGGATTTATTATAATTCCCAAACCCGTGGTCAAGGTTCCTATCAGTTGCAGAAATTGAATCATCCTAAAACGGGCGATCCGATGATTGTCCTGAACGGTGAACCTTATGTTACCTTCTATCAAAAACCCAGGTGGTAATTCAAAGTTGAGATGAGCAAAAAATCAAGAACTGAACGAAGGATAAATGGCGGTTTAGCCATTTATTATGGAATGGGCGCGATGTTGGGAGCCGTTGGCTCCGTACTTGGTTTGTTGGTATGGGGAGTTAAGGTGTTTATGAGTACGAAGGAGTTTCATTGGGATGTACCTGTCGCAGTATTGATTTTTGGCGCGCTGGCCGGGTTTGTTGGGTATTTGTTATTGCGGGTGGGGTATGAAGAAATTGAAGATTAAAAAATCAGCATATGAGCAAATCAATTAATCGCAGAGAGTGGTTTAGATCAACCCTTGCGCTTACTGGTGGATTAGCCGTTTCGACTTCCCTGGTGAATGAATTATTGGCTGCGCCTGTGAGTGAAGCCGAACGATTATTTACCCCGGGCCGTAATGGAAAACTGATCCGGCTGGGTTCCAATGAAAATCCCTATGGACCTTCAGCTCTGGCGCGCAAAGCCATTCAGGAATCGATGGGGGAATTCAACCGATATGCTTTTGAGCCGGTTGCGGAATTCAAAAAGATTCTGGCGGAAAAGGAGGGAGTTACACCGGAGCATATCCTGGTGGTAAACGGTTCATCTGAAACTCTTTGCCTGGTGGGAATGGCTTCGGCCCTGGAGGGCGGGGCCGTACTGTCCGCTTTTCCCACGTTTCGATCCTTGATGGATTATTCGGTTAAGCTAAATGCTCGTTGGGATCGGGTTGATCTTGATGAGTACCACGTTCATAATCTTGAAGCATTGGCAAGTGCCGTCAAGCCGGATACACGGGTCATGTTCATTTGCAATCCCAACAACCCTACCGGAACCGTTTTGAATGGTCAGAAGCTTGCCGATTTTGCTCTTGAAATGAGCAAGAAAACCCTCGTGTTTTCGGATGAGGCTTACCTGGAATTTTTGGAGCCAGGCGAGCAACGTTCGATGGTGGAATTGGTGAAGCAAGGTCATAACGTGATTGTGTCAAGAACATTTTCCAAAGTATACGGCCTGGCCGGGTTACGCATCGGGTATGCCATTGGTCAACCGGATTTGATCCGAAAATTATCGGCTTACCAGATGGGTCCTGTAATCAATCAAGCTGCATTGGCTGCAGCTAAGGTATCGTTGAATGACAAGGAGTTTGCAAAAATGACCCGCGAAAAGAATAATGAAGCCTTGACCTATTTCCAGAATTATCTGGATAGCAAGAAGTGGTTTCACGGAAAATCCAGAACCAATTGCGTTTTATTTCCTGCTCCGAAAGATGGGAAAACGATCCTGGCCGAAGCGGAGAAGAAGGGCTACCAAATCAGGGTTTGGGATTACCAGGGCAAAGAATGGTGCCGGGTTAGCATCGGCACATTGGATGAGATGAAAGGTTTCGTCAAAGCCTTCGATTCTATCGTAGCCTGATCATTCGATTTTATAATTCGAGAGTCGAATATCATCTAACCCCTTTTGATCGAAGGGGTTTTCCATTTGTTCCTGCACGTTATAAAGCGAGATCAGGATAAAAGTCGAGACGGCCGAAAGTGCATAAACAATCCACGCATCAGCAAATGAGCGACCATCATAAAGCCGGTTGATCAATGCCGGGGTATAGATTACCGGATAGATGTAAATAAAAATCAGGCAGTATGCCCGGATGGCAATGGGTGTTCGGTGTTGATTAATGGCGATTACATTCTCAACGCCCAGGTGAACATCGCGCATGAACCGCAAAATTTTTAGCACCACTCCCTTACCCAACGATTCGGAATTGGCTTGAATGAACGTAAAAATCTTACCCGTTTCTGCCAACAACTCTTCGCGGGTACGCGAATGAGGTCCCAGGTATTCAACCAGGTAAGTTGACACCATTGAAATCTGGGCTTTAATTTCAACTTTCTTGGCCGGATCCAATTTTTTATTCTCCTGAAAACTGTTGTTCACGGTAATTAATCCCGCTTTGAACAAGGATAGAAATTCCAATGCCTTCTCACGCCTGCGAAAAGCGCTGCGGATAGTAAAGACCAACGGAAAGATAATGGCGATACTGATCAGGGCAAGGTCGTAGTTATATTGAAAGTTCTGCCACAGGGCAACGAAGGATACCAGGAGTGAAATAGCCAGAGCAAATGCGGTTCTGGAGTTAATGATGGAGAGATAGCGATTCATGGATCCGATAGCTGGGTTTGGTTATTCCAAGATAGGAAAACTTTCTTTGGCGAACAGACCTTCACTTTTTTTGAATGGCAACTCTTCTTATTTTTGCAAGGTCGAAAGACAAGGGGGTGCCTTAATACACGGGCTGAGATTATACCCATAGAACCTGATGCCGGTAATGCGGCCGAAGGGAGGCAAGGTTAAACATACGCATCACATTCCCCTGTGTGCTCTGCAGGTTTAAACCATAGGGATCATGTTAAAATATTTTTGGACGACCGTATTGCTACTCGGGTCGTGGAGCGTTCAGGCGCAGCTGGCGGGCTATGTAAAGGACAAGGCAACATCGCAACCCCTTGCAGGGGCTACCGTTGAATTGAAATCATCCGGTCGCCTGGTGGTTACAGACACCCAGGGTTATTTTATGTTTGACAATCTGGCTTCTGGTACCCATGCAGTTCAGGTGCGGTTTGTGGGGTACAAGTTGCTCGAAGTTTCGCTTACGCCAACGGAGACACCAACATTATATCTGGAAGAGGATGTGCGCATGACTGATGAGGTCATGGTGTCCGCCACCCGGGTACTGGAAAAAAGTCCAACTTCCTTTACCACGATCAGCAAAGCTGCATTGGAGAAGCAAAATTTTGGTCAGGATTTGCCTTTTACCTTGAACTGGTCCCCATCGCTGGTGACCACCTCGGATGCCGGTGCAGGAGTAGGTTATACCGGTTTGCGAATCCGGGGTTCGGATGCAACCCGTATCAACGTTACCATTAATGGTATCCCACTTAACGACAGTGAGAGTCAGGGTGTATTTTGGGTAAACACTCCTGATCTGGCTTCCTCTACCCAAAGCATTCAGATACAACGGGGCGTGGGCACTTCGACAAATGGTGCCGGAGCCTTTGGTGCCAGCGTAAATCTTCAAACAAATAGCCGTCATGATTCACCTTATGCCGATGTCATTAACTCTGTGGGCTCATTCAACACGTGGCGCCACACCGTTTCTCTGGGCACCGGGCTCATCAACGAACGATTTGTGCTGGATGGCCGGATTTCTCAAATTACATCAGATGGATACATTGACCGTGCCAGCTCGGATCTTAAATCGTATTATCTATCCGGTGGCTATTACGGAAAAAAAACGATGGTTAAGGCTATTGTTTTTGGCGGGCGTGAAATCACGTACCAAAGCTGGTATGGCGTGCCGGAATCACGGCTGAATAATGATGAGGCCGCTATGCTGGAAACGGCTGCCATTGAAGGGTGGAATCAGGAACAAACGGATAATCTGCTTTCTTCGGGGCGTACCTTTAATGTGTACCAGTATGAAAATCAGGTTGACAATTATGCACAGGATCATTACCAGTTGCACGCATCGCACCGGGTTTCTGAAAAGTTAACAGCTAATGGCGCACTGCATTACACCTATGGCCGTGGTTATTATGAAGAATTCCGCTATGATGATGATTTTGATCATTACGGTTTACCTCCGGTAACAATCGGATCGGAAACGATTACCTCCTCTGATCTGATCCGCAGGCGGTGGCTGGACAACGACTTTTATGGGCTTACCTACTCACTTCAGTATGAAACGGATAAACTGAATTCGGTATTAGGAGGTGCATGGAACCAATATGTGGGCGATCATTTTGGCGAAATCATTTGGGCTCAGGTTTCTGACGTACCTAAGGATTATCGATATTATTTCAACTCCGGCACCAAGAACGATTTTACGATCTACTTCAAAAACAATTGGCAGTTACGCGATCGGCTAAATGCCTTCCTTGACCTGCAATACCGGGGAATATCGTATCAGGCATCGGGGCGCGAAAACCGTCAGTTTGATTTCGCGATTGATACCCGGTTTGACTTCTTTAACCCCAAAGTGGGTATTACCTACGAGGTAACACCGGCTCATCAAACCTATGTATCCTATGCGGTTGCAAACCGCGAACCTGTTCGTGATGATTTTGTGGATGCCTTGCCGGGTACCACGCCCAAACACGAAACCCTGCGCGATGTTGAAGCAGGCTGGCGTTTTCATCAGAATAAGGTTCACCTGAACATCAATTACTATTGGATGAATTACAAGAATCAACTCGTGCCAACCGGTAGGGTTAACGATGTGGGCGCCCTGGTGCGCACGAATGTTGATGATAGTTATCGCACCGGAGTGGAAGTGGAGGGCACATTCCAGGTTCATCCAACATTAACCTGGATGGCTAATGTTACGTTGAGCCAAAGTAAAATCCGGAACTTTGATGAGGTGTTGTATGACTACGGAGAAAATTTTGATGAGTATAACGAGGTGGTCAACACCTATTCGAATACGGACATTTCCTTTTCACCCAATGTGATTGTCGGATCGAATCTGCTATTCAAACCCTTCCAGCATGCAGAGATCGCTTGGTTATCAAAGTTTGTGGGACGGCAGTATCTGGATAATACATCCCAGGAAAGCCGGATGTTGGATTCTTATTTTTTGAATGACTTGCGATTGAGCTACTCCATTAAACCCGAATGGATGCGTGAGATCGCCATCAGCTTTTTGGTGAATAATATCTTTGATGTAGCTTATTCCTCCAATGGGTATACCTATGGATACTTTGGCGGAGCGACAGAATATCGTCAGAATTATTTTTATCCTCAGGCCGGTACAAACTTCTTATTCATGTTGGCACTTCGGTTATAAGATGCTGAATTTACCAGATCGCCTTTTTGCTGACCCCCAGTAAGGGGAGTCGTGTTTTCCGGTTACATTTGCGGATGCCCATGCAATCAGCCCCGTCATTTTCGATAGCAGCGTTAGTTCGCCTAACCCGATTTTGGAATCTGGTGATTGTGGGAATGGCCCAATACTTTACAGCCATTTTTTTACTGGATCGGGCGCATGTGTATGATTGGCGACTTTTCATCCTGGCGTCTTCCACGGCCATCATAGCCGCAGCCGGCTATATCATCAATGATTACTATGACATTAAAATTGACCTGATCAACAAGCCTGAGCGCGTGGTGATTGGAAAAGGAATTACCCGCAGGTATGCACTTTTTTTTCATACGCTTTTGTCGCTGGTGGGGGTAGCACTGGGATTTGTCCTGGGTTGGAAGGTTGGGGTTATTCACTTCATCTCGGCTTTTTTATTGTGGTGGTATTCCAATAATTTAAAGCGTCAACCAGTTGTCGGCAATCTGATGGTGGCCTTGCTTACAGGGCTTACTATTGTGCTTGTTAATGTACTCTACTCCACCAGTAACCCATTGGTAGGTATTTATGCCTTATTTGCTTTTTTTATGACGTTGGTGCGTGAAGTGGTGAAGGATATGGAGGACCTGAAGGGCGACAACACGTTTGGATGTCGCACCTTACCTATTGTATGGGGCCTGCGAAGAACCAAGCTGGCTATTTACGGGTTGTTGGTGATTTTTTCGATTTCCGTTATAGCGGTTAATCTGCGATACGCACAACTTCCGCATTCCTATTTTCTGATGTTTCTTTTTGTGCCGCTCGGGGTATTGGTCATGTGGTTGGCCCGGGCCGATACCCGTAAGGATTTCTATTGGCTGAGCCAATGGTGTAAAGTGATTTTGTTGCTGGGTATTTTTAGTATGGTGTTAATTTGATGTTTGTATAATGAACCGGACTGCCCGATTGGCTGTTTTTCTTTCAGGGAATGGTTCGAATGCTGAGGAAATCTTCCGGTATTTCGAGCGTCACCCCACCATTCGCGTAGTATTGGTTCTTTCCAATAACCCGGATGCCTATGGACTGCAGCGCGCTCACCGGTTTAACATTCCCGTCAAAACTTTTACCAAATCCCAATTTCGCGAAAGCGGTGAAGTCGGTCAGTGGCTGAAGGAAGCTGCCGTTACGCATATTGTGTTGGCCGGATTTCTATGGCTGATTCCGCAGCAACTCATTCATGATTACCCGCATCGCATCATCAATATTCACCCGGCCTTGCTGCCCAGGTTTGGTGGTAAGGGTATGTACGGTTTGAAGGTACACGAGGCGGTTAAGCAAAGCGGAGATCAGGTTACCGGCATCACGATCCACGAAGTGGATGAGCACTATGATGAAGGCAAGGTTTTGTTCCAAACTTCATGCGAAGTGAAGGCCGAGGATACGCCTGAGCAAATTGCTGTAAAGGTGCAACAGTTGGAGCATCAGCATTATCCTCGTGTTATTGAAGAGTGGGTTTCATGAATCAATTCAGTTTTTTGTGATCCACACAAAATCCTCTGACCTTGGAAAATCAGAAAAAACGGTTTGTATAAACTCGTTGGGGATGGCCAGCTTCCTTTTCCCCATATCAATCCAGGCGCCATCCATGTTGATGATGGCTGATAGTGTGCCGTCTTCTTTGAAAAAATGATGTCGAATACTCCAGCGGCTGAAGTCTTGTGAGGCTTTGGTTACCACCAGGTCCACCGTAATCTTGTCCTCAAATTTGATTTCGCGTTTGAAAAGGGCTTCCTCACGAAAAAGAATGGGCCCGATATGAAGTTCTTCAAATTTGAGATTAGTAAGGCCATGCTGCGAAAAACAGGCAATACGGGTAGTCGCTCCATAATCGTAATAAGCAGAATGACGTAAGTGGCGATTCTGATCAATATCCGACCACCGTACCTGTATCGGGAGCGTAAATTTTTCCAATAGAATTTGTCTTAGATGCCTAATTTTTCCCGTTTTGTCCAGATCTCGTCAATCGGGTCCCCTTTGCTGCTTTTGCCGCTATGCCGCCAATCGCCTTCCACGAATGAAAAGTCAAACTCAAGCTTGGCACCCACGCGGGTATTGTCGCGGGAAAAGACTTCAATGGTTTCGGTATATTTTCCGTTTACGGTAGTGTAGGTACCACCACCCGTTCCAAAAAATTCTTTGGTTTCATTGTTGTAAGCTATCCACTGAAAGCGTGTGCCGGATAAGATCTTCATCGTTTTACGGGCCCCTGGCGTTCTTCGGGAAATGGTTCCATCATCGCCCATGCGGCCGGTGATCAACCAGGCTCCGGCTAAAGCACCCGGTTTACCATCATCAATCCGGGTAAAGTCAGTTCCATTCAGATTGATCTTGTCTGGCTGACTTTTCAGTGTACTTTTTTGTTCGATGCCGATCAAATCGGGCTTGAGCGTATTGAACTCCTGAACTTCGATGAATTGATTGTTCTCTACGCGCCAGGTGCCGCCATAGGTACCCGTATAGGTTTTATCTTTCAAATTGTAGACCGCTACTGAAAATAACTTTCCGGCCACGATCATCACTTTTCTGTTTTCATCAGGTCCACTTTGCCAGGCACCTTCCAACGTAACAACTTGGGCAAGCAGCATGGATTGCACAAGAACCAGGACCATTGCCATCACTATTTTTTTTATCATGGTAGTATATTTTAAGGTGTGTTTACTTCATGAAACGTATCTCCTGAATGATCGGTCCAACTCATCGGATAATTCTTATCCAAAAATTCCAATGAATCCTCTGTCAGGTACAACGGTTTAAAGGTATCAATCATGACCGCCAACTCATGTGTCTCTTTCGCACCAATGCTTTTTTCTACCGTGCCCGGATGTGGACCGTGCGGTAACCCACCCGGGTGAAGGGTAAATGACCCACGTTCTATACCTCTGCGGCTCATAAAATTTCCTTCTGCGTAATAGAGGACCTCATCACTGTCAATGTTGCTGTGATTGTAGGGTGCAGGAATGGCAAGCGGATGATAGTCGAACAACCGTGGAACAAAGGAGCAGATCACAAAATTATGTGCCTGAAAAGTCTGATGGACAGGCGGGGGTTGATGAATACGCCCGGTGATGGGTTCAAAATCATGGATCGAGAATGCGTAGGGCCACAAAAACCCATCCCAGCCAACCAGATCCAGGGGACTGTGATCATACACATACTGATGCAGATATCCTTGCTTCTTGATTTTAACCAAAAATTCGCCCTTGCCGGATTCCGTGATCAGTTCTTGTGGTGGTCGTATATCGCGCTCACAATAAGGGGAATGTTCCCCCAATTGACCGAGTTCATTGCGGTATCGTTTTACCGTTTCCACCGGTGAGGCTGCTTCGACAATCAACAATCGGAGTGGACCCTCGTTAAATTCAAGTTTATAAATTACCGTACGCGGAATAACGACATAATCACCTTGCTTGATTTCCAGTTTTCCAAACTGCGAGATTAACGTGCCGCTTCCATCATGAAGAAAGATGACTTCATCGCCTTCTGCATTTTTATAAAAGTAATCCATATTCCGTTTTACCGGTGCGCATATGGAAATGGAGCAATCGTTATTGGCCATAAGCACTTTTCGGGCAGTCAGATAATCATCACCCGTAGTGGTTACCTTGGAGGTATTGAGGTGCGTTTGACGCAACGCATAATCGGTAATAATTCTGGGGCCATATTGAACGGGATCCTTAACGGCCTTGATGCGGGTAGGGGCATGAATATGATAGAGATTGGAATAAATGCCGGAGAACCCCTCGGAAGAAACAAGTTCCTCTTTGTATAAGCTTCCATCGGGTTGCCGAAACTGCGTATGGCGCTTATGAGGTAGGGTACCGAGTCGGTAATAATACATAGTGAAGTGCAAAAATTAGTTCGGTGAAGGTACAAAAAAAGAGCTCACCAATAAGGGTGAGCTCGGTCTGTTGAAATTATTTCGCGCTCTACAATTTTGTGCGGTTGAGTTCCGGAATTCGGTCAAACAATTTGATCGCTTGTTGAAGCACCTCATTGGTTTCGTTGATAATCGGATAAAAGCTTTGATTATCCCAGATGTTGCGGGCAATTTCCGCTTTCAAATACGTTTGGAAGAGTCGTTTGTTCTTTTCCAGATCTTTAGGTTTAGGTTCAATTTTATTCTGAATGCCCATCACCACCACCTGACTGAGCATGACATCATTTACCATAAAATTTTGTAGGTAATCCGCATACCCTTTTTCCTTCAATCGTTCCTCATGTTGTTCAGCATAGGTAAAGGCAAATTCGCGTAACAAGTTGGCGCTAAATAATTCATTGAAGTATTTGCTGGTTTGGGTGGTGTCCAACGGCACAAAATAATCGGGCATAATGCCGCCTCCGCCATAGACCGCACGTCCATGACTTGTTTCGAATTTCAAAGAGTCATTTAATTGAATGCTATCGGCAGAGAAAAACTCACCTTTGCGATAGCGCTTGGCAATGTCTTTCTCATATTCATTTAAGTCGGTATAAGGTTTTTGAATGGAGCGGCCACTGGGTGTATAGTAGCGTGAAATAGTAAGTCGCACTTCTGAGCCATCGTGTAAACTGAAAGGTCGCTGCACCAGTCCTTTTCCATACGACCTTCGGCCGACAATCAAAGCCCGGTCATTGTCCTGCAGGGCTCCGGCTACAATCTCCGATGCGGAGGCACTGCTCTCATTCACCAGCACGATCAAATCACCTTGTTCAAAATCGCCTCGTTCGGTAGCGAGGTGCTCTTCATTGTATCGGGTTTCCTGCCCTTTTGTGAAAACAATTTTTTCGCCTTTGGGTAGAAAGTCATCTGCGATATTAACCGCCTGATCCATATAGCCACCGGGGTTTCCTTGCAAATCCAAGATCAACTTGGTCATTCCTTTTTTCTTCAGGTCACTGATGGCAGTGTTCACTTCTGAATAAGTGGTTTGCGAAAAGCGGTTGACTTTTATGTAGCCGATTTCGGGATTAATCATATACGAAGCATCGACTGAAAACTGGGGAATTTTGTCGCGAATGATGGTAAAGGTGATGGGCTCTTTTACATGTTTGCGGATCACTTCAATTTTAACCTCGGTCCCTTTCGGGCCTTTGAGATGTTTCTGAACATCGGTAATCGAAAGCCCGATATTGGCGATATTTTTGTCGTTGACCTTTACAATTTTATCGCCCGAGCGCAGGCCCACAGACTCAGAAGGGCCACCGCTCAGAGCCGCCACCACTACCAGGGTGTCATGAAATATGTTGAACTCAATTCCAATTCCTTCAAAGTTGCCCCGAAGATCTTCATTGGCGGCAACCTGATCCTGAGCCGATAGGTAGGAAGAATGCGGGTCCAGTTTCCCCAACAGATGCTCAATGGCATCCTCCACCAGCACATCGGGTTCAACTTCGTCCACGTATTCGTTATTGACCAGGCTCAGCACTTCCCGGAATTTCTGCACTTCGTCACTAATATCACCCGAACCAGATTTATTGGTCAGGCTTGCCCCAATCAGCACACCGGCAGCCAGGCCAATACATAAGATTAGCGGCAAGCTGATTTGATACGATGAATTTTTCTGTTCCTCCATACGATTTCCTTACTCCATTACGTGCTTTTAACGGACAAATTAATTGGAAGGGTTAGATTTTCGCTAAAAATGAACTCATTATATTTACCCATTCATGGAGAAAATTGCCTTGAAAAGCCGTAAAATTTCAGAACTGGTGGACCAGGACAAGGTGCGGGCTCACGTGCTCTTCTATTTCGGCATTAAGTTTTACGAGTATTCAGAACACACCTTGGAACAGGTTTGTGCGGAAAAGGGTTTAAGTGTGGATGTGGTTGTCCGGGAATTGGAAAACCCGGGTGAGAACTTTCAGGAGTCTGACTTACCTTTAATCTGCTACCCGGTTGATCTGATTATAGAGTACCTCAAGCACACCCATTTCTTGTTTGTTAAACACAAACTTCCCTACATCGGCCGGCTGGTGCAGAGTTTTAAAGCCAACCATGCCCAATACGAACAGGTGGAAAAGGATCTGAAAATTCTTTTTCCCTTGTTTTTGGAAGATTTCATTCATCACATCTACGAAGAGGAAGACACCCTGTTTAAGTATATTCAATTATTGGAGCGTGCCGCCCGCGGAAAGTATAATCCTGCGTTGCTGTATCACATGATGGAGAAACATTCGTTGCAGCAGTGTGCCCTTGATCATGAGGCACATGATGACGAAATGCAGGGTATTCGTACTATCACGAAGGATTATTTCCTGACTCCCGATGCTCCGCTACACGTGAAGGTTATTTTTTCGGAGCTGATCCAATTCGAGAAAAGTCTAAAGGTACATGCCCGGGTGGAGAATGAAATCCTGTTCCCCAAAGCGCTCGCCCTTGAAAATGAGGTGAAGAAGAAATTCTTTGAAAGGGCCCGGCTCAATTAGTCACCATGGGAAGAATTATTGCCCTTGACTACGGAACTAAACGTACCGGATTGGCTGTTTCCGATCCGTTGCGAATTATCGCAACAGCGCTGGACACCGTAGAGACCCATCATCTTATTCCGTATTTAAAAAATTATTTTGCCCGGGAGACGGTGGACGAAGCCGTAATCGGATTACCCAAAAAACTGGATAATACCGACTCGGAAACGGCACCTGCAGTGCGGAAGTTTATGGAGCTTTTTCGGGCAAATTTTACCATTCCGATCTATCCGGTGGACGAGCGATTTACCAGTTCGTTGGCGCAGCAAGCCATGATTATGGGAGGCATGAAAAAGAAAGACCGACAGGTGAAAGGCCAGGCTGACCGGATCAGCGCTACCCTCATTTTGCAGGATTACCTGCAGTTGAAGGGTCGGTAATTCTGAAATCCGCCCGGTGAGCGTTACCTTTGCATTTCAATTAGTGTTTAAATAATGATTTACCCGATTGTGATGTATGGCGATGCCGTTTTGCGAAAGCGCGCCCTGGATATTGAGAAAGGAACGGATTTAAAGGAATTGGTGAACGACATGTTTGAAACCATGTATGCAGCCCATGGCATTGGCCTGGCCGCTCCCCAAATCGGAAAGAGCATTCGTTTATTTGTGGTGGATGGCACAACGCTGGAAGATGAACCCACCTTGAAAGATTTCAAGAAAACATTCGTTAACCCACTGGTGATAAGTGAAACCGGCCCGGAGTGGGATTTTGAGGAGGGATGCCTGAGTATTCCCAACATTCGGGAAGATGTGGCGCGGAGGGAACGCGTTCGTCTGAAATATTTTGATGAGAACTGGAATGAGTTTGAGGAGGAATTTACCGGCATGAAGGCCCGGATCATTCAGCATGAGTATGATCATATTGAAGGAAAACTCTTCATCGATTACCTTACTCCATTAAAAAAGCGGATGTTGAAAGGGAAGCTAGCGGATATCAGTAAGGGCGATGTTGACACGGAGTACCGGATTTTGGCACCAATCCGTAAGTAAGTTGAACCTCAACTCGCGACTTCCTGAAGTTGGCACTTCCATTTTTACCGTCATGTCGCGGATGGCACAAGAGCAGGGGGCCATCAACCTGTCACAAGGATTTCCCGATTTTCCCGTTTCAAATGAATTGATTGATTTGATCCATGAGGCCATGCTGGCGGGGCACAACCAGTATGCCCCCATGCCCGGATTACCGGCCTTACGCCAGTCGCTTGCTGACGTAATTAGAGAAACGTATAACCGGCAAACTGATCCTGAAACAGAGATAACGATTACGGCCGGTGGAACCGAAGCACTATTTTCAACCATCGCAGCGTTAGTTCGGCCCGGAGATGAAGTGATTCTTTTCGATCCGGCTTATGATTCATATGCTCCGGCTGTTCGGTTAAATGGCGGTGTGCCGGTTCATCTCAATCTACATCCTCCGGATTTTTCAATCGAGTGGGATCGCGTGAAAGACGCCATCACTAACCGCACTCGGTTAATCATGATCAATTCGCCTCATAACCCTACAGGAGCGGTGTTGAGCGAAGCCGACCTGAAGTGGTTGGAAGCGATTGCCGTACAGCATGACTTGCTGGTGCTTAGTGATGAGGTTTATGAACGTATTATTTTCGATGGTTACATCCACCAAAGTGTGTTAAAATTCCCACAGCTTGCAATGCGCTCTGTAGCCGTATTTTCATTTGGAAAAACGTTTCATGCTACCGGCTGGAAGGTTGGTTATACAGTAGCACCGGAATACCTGACCCGCGAAATCCGTAAAACCCATCAGTTCATTACGTTCAGTGTCAATACTCCCGTACAAGTGGCTTTGGCACGTTACCTGAAAAATCCTGAGCACTATCTGAAGCTTGGCCAATTTTATCAGCATAAGCGGGACTATTTTCTGAACCAGATTAAGGGCACTTCGCTTCAGGTTTTACCCTGTCATGGAAGTTATTTCCAATTGCTATCCTATGCAGGTGTATCTGACCGAACAGAACCCGAGATGGCAGAATGGATGACCCGCGAGTTGAAATTGGCACCCATACCGGTTTCTGCTTTTTATCAGGATGGCCGCAGTCAGAATCTGTTGCGATTTTGCTTTGCCAAAGGCGAAGAAACCTTGCAGCGTGCGGGTGAAATTCTGCGCAAACTTTAACCGGCTTTTTGTTGTTGAATGGTTCAGAATTTGGTCACGGATTGCTTTCTTTGCAGTCCCGTTACGCACATGCAAGACTTAAAAATCACCATAATTCAATCCGATCTCCATTGGGAAGACATTGGGGCCAACCTGGCCATGTTTGAGGAGAAAATCTGGCAGATCGGGGAGTCTACTGATGTGATTGTACTGCCGGAAATGTTTACCACCGGGTTTACCATGCAGGCACAAAAGTTGGCCGAGCATATGAACATGCGCACGTTTAAATGGATGCGCCAGATGGCCGACCAAACAGGGGCCCTGATTTTAGGAAGTTTTATTGCCAATGTGCATGACCGGTTTTATAACCGAATGCTGTGGATGGAACCGGGTGGAACTTTTAAAACCTACGATAAACGGCACCTGTTTCGAATGGCCGAAGAAAATCAGGTTTACGCTCCGGGCGAGAGTCTGCTGATCGGGCATTGGAAAGGTTGGAGAATTTGTCCGTTAATCTGCTACGACCTGCGGTTTCCCGTCTGGAGTCGCAACCGGTGGAATGCTTCCTTGAAAAAACCATCATACGATTTGCTGGTATATGTTGCCAACTGGCCTAAGGTGCGATCTAATGCCTGGGAAACCCTGTTAAAGGCCCGCGCCATCGAAAACCTGAGTTATGCAGTAGGGGTTAACCGCGTGGGGCTGGATGGCAACGGAATTGAGTACAACGGCCTTTCGGCCTTCATTGGGCCTAAGGGTGATTCCTTCTTTTCCGTTGAGGATGTAGAGGCAGTTAAAACCATGTCACTTAATGCACATGCCCTGCAAGCCTATCGCGATAAGTTCCCTGCCTTTATGGATGCCGATGACTTTACAATTGAAGTTGAGGCTTTTGAAGAGCGCGACTACTTACCCGGCCTCAGCTAGCGCAAACCTTTTTATTTCCGATTGGATTAGTACCGGATCGCTATCGATTGAAAAGCGGTTTCCCAATGGTGCGAGCATTTTTGTTACCGGGTCATGTGAGCCCGATAAAATTATCCGGTGTACCTTTTTTTCATTCTTAATCAAATGATGGAACAATCGAAGGGTGGCGCCCAACGGCTGGTCGGCCTTAGCCTGAACGAACACAAACAGGGATTGTACCTGGTCGGTCAAACGAATAACCAAATCGGCAACCGCGGTCTCCGATTGGTTGTCCAACTCTGCTCCAATCAAATCACTGGAAAGACTGGAGGCATACGTTAAGAGCGGCTTTTCAAAGGTCGAATCTCGCCAGTCACCCAACTCGATTTGGAGAAACAGTTTCACAGGATGCAAAATAGTATTCCGGGCATATTTTCCACTTTGTCCCTTAGCCAATAAACTGCATTTTTGCACCTCATTTCGTCCCCATGTTATCCAAAAAAATTACCCGCGCCCTCATTTCAGTATTTTATAAAGACGGTCTTGAGCCTATTATTCATTGGCTGGCTAAACACGGAGTGGAATTTGTTTCTACAGGCGGCACGCAGGAATTTATTGAGAAGCTGGGTTACCCGGTGGTGCCGGTCGAAAAGTTAACCGGATATCCTTCTATTTTCGGGGGTCGCGTAAAAACACTCCATCCCGCAGTTTTTGGAGGAATTCTTTTCAGACGGGACGATAATGGAGATGTACAGCAGGCCGCTGATTTCAAGATTGCCCCAATTGACCTGGTTATTGTTAACTTATACCCATTTGAGGAAACCGTTGCGAAGGGTGGCCGCGAATCGGATATTATCGAGAAAATTGACATTGGCGGCATCTCGTTGATCCGGGGGGCAGCCAAGAATTTCCAGGATGTGCTGATTATTTCTGAACGTACCCAATACCCCGAGCTGCTTGAGCTGTTGCAATCCAAAAACGGAAGCAGTGATTTGGAAGATCGGAAAAGATTTGCTGCCAAAGCATTTGACACTACTTCGCACTACGACACCGCCATCTTTCATTACTTTAATCAGGAACAGCAACTCCCCAGCTTCAAGTCCAGTTTTCAACAGGGTAAAGTCTTGCGCTATGGTGAAAATCCGCATCAGCAAGGGATTTATTTCGGCAATCTCGAAGCCTTATTCGATCAACTCAACGGTAAAGAACTTTCCTACAATAACCTGGTGGATGTTGATGCCGCGGTAAACCTGGTGCGAGAATTTACGAATGAAACGGCCTTTGTAATCATCAAGCATACCAATGCCTGTGGAGTGGCCACCGGTGCTGATGTTAAGACTGCTTATCTCAAAGCCTTCCAGGCGGATACGATTTCAGCCTTTGGAGGGGTATTGGCGACTAATCAGAAAATGGATCTGGCTGCTGCCGAGGAAATCAACAAACTGTTTTTTGAGATTTTAATTGCGCCTGACTACGAGCCAGCCGCCCTGGAACTTCTCAAATCGAAAAAGAACCGGATCCTGCTTAAGCAAAAGCAATCTTTAACGGCAACCCGACAGTATAAAAGCTTACTCAATGGGATTATTGAACAGGATCTTGACCTCAAAACCGATTCACCAGCTGATTTAAAGCCGGTGACAACCCGTGTTCCAACTGCCGATCAGGTTGCTGCCCTGCTTTTTGCCAGTAAAATTTGCAAACACACCAAGTCGAATACCATTGTATTGGCCATGAATGGTCAATTACTGGCAAGCGGAGTTGGTCAAACCAGTCGGGTAGATGCCTTGAAGCAAGCCATTGAGAAGGCAGGAGCATTTGGCTTCAGCCTGAAAGGCGCGGTCATGGCCTCTGATGCTTTTTTTCCATTTCCTGATTGCGTGGAGATTGCCCACGAACACGGAATTGAAGCGGTTATACAGCCTGGCGGTTCCATTAAGGACCAGGACTCCATTGACTTTTGCAACCGGCACAACATGGCGATGGTGTTCACCGGCATCCGTCACTTTAAGCATTAAGCGGGCTGTAAGTTTTTCGTTTAGATACGCATAAAATTCCCAGGATTATTTCGGTAATTTCGGGACTTAATTCACTTTATTTCAGCAGGAAAGGATGGGACTTTTTGATTTTTTCACCAGCGACATCGCCATCGATCTGGGTACAGCCAATACACTGATTATTCATAAAGATAAAGTGGTAGTCGATGAGCCATCGATTATCGCGTTAGATCGCTCCAGTGGCAAGGTGCTGGCGATTGGCCGTGAAGCCATGCAAATGCATGAGAAAACACACGACAACATCAAGACTATCCGGCCGCTCAAGGAGGGTGTTATAGCCGACTTCCACGCGGCCGAGATGATGATTCGCGGCATGATCAAAATGATTGACACCGGCCGCAGGTTATTTCCACCGTCATTGCGCATGGTCATCTGTATTCCTTCTGCCATTACGGAAGTAGAGAAACGGGCAGTGCGTGATTCAGCCGAACATGCTAACGCTAAGGAAGTCTATATGATTCATGAGCCGATCGCGGCCGCGATCGGTATCGGGATTGATATTGAGCAGCCGGTAGGTAACATGATTGTAGACATTGGTGGCGGAACTACCGATATTGCAGTTATTGCTTTGTCCGGAATTGTGTGTGATCAATCCATTCGCATTGCGGGAGATACCTTCAATCGCGATATCCTGGATTACATGCGCAGGCAACACAATCTGTTGATTGGCGAACGGTCAGCTGAGCGGGTAAAAATCGAAGTAGGATCAGCCTTGACGGAGCTGGATGACGGTCCGGATGATTATGAAATCCGTGGCCGCGATTTAATGACCGGTATTCCTAAAACCATCAAGATCTCATATTCTGAAGTAGCCTTTGCGTTGGATAAGTCCATTTCAAAATTGGAGGAGGCTGTGTTAAAGGCACTGGAGCTTTCACCACCGGAATTGTCGGCCGATATTTACGAACGTGGAATTTATTTAACGGGAGGCGGAGCCATGCTACGGGGCCTCGATAAGCGATTGTCATTAAAAACCAAACTACCGATTCACGTTGCCGATGATCCGTTGCGCGCAGTAGTGCGTGGAACCGGTGCTACGCTAAAAAATCTGGAACATTACCGGAAAGTGTTGATGACTTAATGAATGGAGAGGCTCTTCAATTTTATATACGAGTACCGGGCCTTTTTCACGTTTTTAGTTCTCGAATTGGTATGTGCCTGGTTGATCATTGAAAACAATCAGTTTCAAAGCACCCATTTCTTTAATTCATCCAACCGCGTGGCGGCAGGGTTGCTGAGTTTCTCGCAAAGCACCCGTGAGTACTTTTCACTTCGCACCATCAATGAGAACCTGGCCCGTGAAAATGCAGAACTCAGAACGCGTTTAGAGCGAGAGTTACAAGTTCAGGCCCTGGATTCGGTAACCTTAAATGATTCGGCCCGGGTGAATCAGTACCAGTTTGTTAGTGCAAAAGTGGTAGCAAATTCCACCCATCTGTATAAAAACTTTATCACCATCAATAAGGGTTCTTTTGATGGCATTGAACCTGGAATGGCAGTAATCAGCGATCAAGGTGCCGTGGGAAAGGTCAAGTCTGTTTCCGATCATTATGCCGTATTGATTTCGCTGCTGAATGTTGATGAGCAAGTGTCCAGTGTGATCAAACGCACTAATCATTTTGGAAGTGTAAAGTGGGATGGGCTTCATATGCGGTACTCCAACCTGTTGTTTATTCCCCGACATGCAGCCCCGGCCGTTGGGGATTCAGTGGTTACTTCCGGTTATAACGCCATCTTTCCCGAGGGCGTGTTGGTAGGGATTATCCGCGAAGTAAATTTGAAGGAGGAAGCCATGTTTTGGGATATCCGAATTGAGTTAGCCCAGGATTTTGGCCGGCTTGCCTTTGTTGATGTCATTAAAAGCAAGTTAAAAACCGAACGTGACTCGATAGAATTAACTACTCATGGCGAAGTGAAATGAATCGATCCGGTGTTGTTCAGTTTGTATTGTTCTTTGTGTATGTCCTGGTTCAGGTACTCATACTGCGCAACCTTGTTTTATTCAATACTGCTTTTTGTTTTTTGTACATCGCCTTTATTCTGTTGTTGCCCATTGAAACGAACCCGTTGGCATTAATGGTGATGGGGTTTGTATTGGGATTTACGATCGATATATTTTATGATAGTATGGGCTTGCATGCCTTAGCCACCGTCTTGATTTCCTATTTACGCAACTACTGGTTGGCAGCCATAACCCCGCAAGGTGGTTATGACTCAAATTCAACGGCAACCGTCATGGCGAATGGGCTGCAATGGTTTTTGGTCTATTCCCTACCCTTGGTCTTTGTTCACCACACCGTATTGTTTTTTGTCGAAGCATCAGGGTTTACTCTTTTCTGGTACACCATGCTCAAAATTGTGGCAAGCCTCCTTTTTACCGTTTCGGTCTTTACCCTGCTTCAATATTTAAGTCCCCAGCGTAGAAGACTATGAATGAAGGAAGGAAGGAAATTGTACAGTTGGTTATTATCCTGGTTGGAATTGTATTCCTGGTTAAGTTATTTTTTGTTCAGGTGTTGGATAACCGCTATGCCGAGTTAGCGGATGGCAATGCCATTCTTCGGCAGGTTGAGTACCCATTTCGAGGTTTAATCTATGATCGAAACCACAAGCTGATTGTCTATAATACACCGGAATATGATTTGCAGGTGGTTTTGAAGGATATCAAGAGTTTCGACTCGGCTCGCTTTTGCACCATATTTCAGATTTCGCGCGATGAACTTCGCAAGAAGTTTAAGGAAATGAAGGCCCGCAAGGAGTATTCTCCATTCAAGCCCACAGTTTTCATGAGCCAGCTTTCCAACATCGATTTTGCCAAGGTGCAGGATTATCTGGATGAGTTTCCGGGTTTTTATATTCAGGCCCGGACTACCCGCGCTTATTCAACACCTTCTTTGGCCAATGCGTTGGGTTACGTGAGTGAGATCAGTAAGGAGAGCCTGGCCCGCGATACCACCAAAATTTATAAGCAGGGTGATTATGTTGGACAAAGTGGAATTGAGGCTTTTTATGAAGCGCAACTCCGGGGCAAGCGAGGCGTGCGATTTAAGCTTCGGAATGTAAAGGGTATTGAAAAGGGTTCTTTCAAGAATGGTCAGTATGATACGCTCTCAGTTCCTGGCCAAAATCTGATTACCGGCATTGACATCAATCTGCAGCAGTACGGTGAATTTCTGATGCAGGGCAAGGCCGGAAGCATTGTGGCGATTGAGCCAGCCACAGGCGAGATTCTGTCTATTGTTTCTGGTCCTTCCTATGATCCGAATTTATTGACGGGACGTAACTATAGTTCCAACTTCAAGCTGATCAGTAACGATTCGCTGAAGCCATTGTTCAATCGGCCATTGATGGCCCAATACCGGCCAGGCTCCATCTTCAAGATTGCCCAGGCTATGACAGCCTTACAGGAAAAAGTAATCACACCGGATACACGAATTCGCTGTGACCGGACTATTATTAATTGTCATGGCGACCATACCAATGAAGATTTGCGAGGCGCTATTGCTAACTCGTGCAATCCGTACTTTCACAATGTGCTGCGCAGGATGCTCAACAAAGGAGTTGTGAATGACCCATTCGGTGATACCCGAATTGGACTGGAAGAATGGAACAAGCACATTACCAGTTTCGGCTTCGGTAAACGATTGGGTATTGATTTGCCCAACGAAAAAGACGGACTGATACCAACCCCCGCGTATTATGACCGCGCTTACAAAAGCACAGCCTGGAAGTTTTCCAATATTTATTCCCTGGCCATTGGCGAAGGTGAAAACCTGGTGGTGCCTATTCAAATGGCCAATTTTGCAGCCACTATAGCAAACCGTGGCTATTACTACACACCGCATTTGGTAAAGGCAATCGGGGAAAATGGAAAACCTTTGCCGCAATACACCGAACGACATTATACCACCATCGATTCATCTTACTTTGTGATTGCAGTTGATGCCATGCAAAAAGTGGTGGAGGAAGGAACCGGACAATATCGTGCTAAACTGGCCGATGTTATTGTGTGTGGCAAGACCGGCACAGTAGAAAACGCACCCCCGCTTTTTGATCATTCGGTATTTATTGCATTTGCCCCACGCGATAATCCTAAAATAGCGATTTCGGTTTATGTCGAGGATGCCGGCCAGGGAGCCCGGGCAGCTGCATCCATCGCGAGTTTAATGATTGAAAAGTATTTGTTTGGTGGCACCAAGAGGCCCCATATTGAGCAGTATGTTCTCAATAACAATTTTGAATGAGGCGAGACGCGGACATATCGGGTAAGTTGGATTGGGTTTCCGTATTGCTTTACCTGATCATGATTGCCTTGGGGTGGTTTAACATTTTTGCCTCGGTGTATGACGAAACGGTTAATCAATCCATTTTTGACTTATCGCTCAACTCGGGCCGTCAACTGATATTCATCATTGTTTCTCTCGTTATCATTCTGGCAATCATTATTATCGACATGAGGTTTTATGAAACCTTTGCCTATTTGTTTTATGGAATTATCATTTTCATTTTGTTCCTGATGCCGGTAATCGGTAAGGAAGTGGGTGGCAACAAAGCGTGGATTGGAATCGGGTCGTTTGGTGGACAGCCTTCCGAGTTTGCCAAGTTTATAACCGCACTGGCTGTGGCCAAATATATTGGGTCCGTTGGCTTTCGGATGGATAATCTTCGTAATCAGGTTATCCTGTTTGCTATCATGGGGATTCCGATGCTCTTAATTCTACTTCAAAAGGATACCGGAACTGCGTTGGTTTTTGCTTCGTTTATTATTGTGTTTTACCGGGAAGGTCTGTCGCCTTTCCTTTTAATTCTGGGTATTTGTGCGGCAGCCATCTTTGTGCTAACCCTGTTAATACCCAATCAACTTTACTTGCATGCAGCCATTGCCGTTGCCCTGATTTTGTTAGTGGCCCTTGGTAAGAAGAAGTTCAGAAGAATTGCGGTATTGACCATTGGGGCGCTGATCATAAGCGGAGTTATAGAAAGTGTTGACTACGTGATTACCGATGTGCTTAAGCCGCATCAGCAAAACAGGATTAAAGCCCTTATTAATCCCGATGCGGATCCACTTGGGTATGGATGGAATGTAACACAATCTAAAATAGCCATTGGTAGCGGTGGTTTTGCAGGGAAGGGCTTTTTAAAGGGTACGCAAACCAAATTTGACTTTGTACCGGAACAAAGTACCGACTTCATTTTTTGTACCATAGGGGAGGAACATGGTTGGTTTGGTAGCCTGATTGTGATTGGTTTGTTTGTTACCCTGCTGTTGCGGATCATCTTCATAGCCGAGCGCCAAAAAAACCGGTTTGCCCGTTCGTATGGGTATGCGGTGGCCAGTATCTTCTTTTTCCATTTTGCTGTAAATATTGGAATGACGATCGGACTATTTCCGGTGATTGGTATTCCCCTTCCTTTTTTCAGCTATGGCGGATCCTCGCTGTGGGGCTTTACCGTACTTCTGTTTATTCTATTAAAGCTTGATGCCCACCGTGGCCAGGTGTTGCAGCGCATTTAAGGTTAGCTGAACCGATTCTGAAGAATCTCAACGAACTCCTCATATTCTTCACTTTCCCGGTCCCAATCCGGATAGTTTTGTTCCAGGTAGCGAATAGCCTGGGTCAGGTTATCGAACCGATCAATCTTATCGATGGCTTCGGTAAAGATTTCAAAGTCACCGTGAAACAGGATCTTGGTGAACATGAATTTTTGATTGATTGTAAGGCTTTCCTTTAGCCGCGTGATTTTTTTCTTGGCCAGGTCTTCTGCCAGCGTAGGTTTCGCTTCAGCCGAAGGGTTCACCGGTGATGTAGTGCTCTTCGCTTCCGGACCTTTTTGTTGAGTTGAGGGTTGTGATTTGTGTTCGTAAAATTTATCAAGATTGAGAGGAACTATTTTATTGAAACTTTCCAAATAGGGCTCAATATCTTCTGGTGTAAAATTCACCTCTTCCAGAATATGGTCCAGTAAAGCAAAGGCTTCTTTTCCCGTAAGGGATTCAATTCTTTTCTGTTCCAGATGCGTAACCAGATTTTCAAGCGGTGGTCGGTTTATTTTGATGTACTTGACTTTGTTACGAAGATCGGTTGTGGCAATAATGTCTTGACCTTTCTCGTCCAGCACCTCCGAAAAAAAATCATAGGGAGCCAGAATGAGGTTCAGGGTCTTTGAAGTTGCCCGTCTCAGCAAGGGCAAAAAATCAACCCTGTTGATGAGAATATGATTACTGAGCGTGTTTTGAAATTGAATCAACGATTCAACAACCGGTTTGGCCTGGTAATCAAAATACGGACTGTGCAGCTTCTGACTTTCTTCTTTCCAGACATGAAGCAAATCATTGATGATAAAAAGATTGACTTGCTTGATTTCACTTAACGTCAGAATTTCTGAGCCCCTGATTTTGTCTTTTTTCGAGAAGAAGCTATCCGTTAATTGATTGGCATACAGTGTCGCATATTGATCCACGGCCTTCCAACTTATCTTCTCGTCCATGCGGTAATTTTTTTGTATCCTTGTTTTTCCGGCTTGCGCATGGTAAAGATAACAATTGAAAATTTGGCTCAAAAAGAACTGTTCGCTAAACCTGGAGTTTCGGTATTGAAGATCGTTCAGGAAAACTTCATCGATTGGATGCACGCCTGTGGAGGAAAGGGCCGATGTACAACCTGTAGATTTATCGTGGTGCAGGGGAGTGACCAGTTTTATCCTCGAACAAAGGTTGAGGAAAACTATCAAAAACGTGGTGACTTAGCCGACCATGAGCGACTAGCCTGCCAGGCCGTACCTTTTGGCGATTGTTTAATCCGGGTTCCGGAAGACTGTAAACTTCCGCACCAAGAGTATTCAAATTAGAGGCGTGCCCCTGTTTTGCGTCCCACTAAACCCTAAATTGCGAGTATGTTTATTGAACCTCAACTTGGCCGTAGTAACAAACCCCACAAACACGGTTGGATTGAAGTGATTTGCGGGTGTATGTTTTCTGGCAAGACGGAAGAACTGATCCGAAGATTAAACCGGGCGCTCATTGCCCGTCAGAAAGTGGAAATTTTTAAACCCACCATCGATACGCGATATCATGAACAGAAAATCGTTTCGCACAGTGATCGTGAAATCCGATCTACTCCGGTCAACTTTGCTCAAGACATCTTGTTATTAGCAGGTGATTGTGATGTTGTGGGTATTGATGAAGCTCAATTTTTTGATGATGCCATTGTTGAGGTATGCAATTCATTGGCGAATACCGGCAAGCGGGTGATTGTAGCTGGCCTCGATATGGATTTTGAAGGAAAACCTTTTGGCCCTATGCCTAATTTGTTAGCCGTGGCCGAATATGTTACCAAAGTGCACGCCATTTGCGCTCAGACCGGTGAGCTGGCTTCCTTTTCTTATCGGTTGAGTGCCAACGAATCCAAGGTGTTGCTGGGTGAGAAAGATGCCTATGAAGCCCGTAGCCGGAAAGCATTTGTGGAAGGCATGAAAAATCGAAAGCCCTGATTTATTGTGCTTCATAAAACTCGAGGCATCGTTTTCCGACTTACCCGGTTTGGGGAAACGTCCATTATTGTGAATGTATTTACTGAACAATTCGGTTTACAAAGCTATTTGGTAAACGGTGTACGCAGTTCAGGCAAGAGTAAAATGGCGTTATTTCAACCACTCACGCTGCTTGACCTTGTCGTCTATCATAAAGAGAATGCCAACATCTTGCGCATTAAGGAGGTGAAGTGTTATCATCCCTACCAGCATCTTTCGCAGGAGGTACGCAAATCGGCCATAGCCATGTTTATTAATGAGGTGCTGAATAAATGTGTGAAAGAACAAAGCCACGCCTCTGAGTTGCATGATTTTATTGCCCACTCGCTCATGGTGCTAGACGGCCATGCCCATCCGGAAAATTTTCACCTTCATTTCCTGATCGGGTTAAGCCGGCACCTGGGTTTCGGGCCCCATCAAACAGGGGAAATTCTCGGGGGCCATTGGCTTCAGGAAGCAGAAGAGAATCTCCTTCGGCAATTGTTATCGGCACAGGATCATGATTACCTGGTAATTTCTTACGAGCACCGGCAGGTGTTGCTCACCGCCCTGCTTCGGTTTTATGCTCAGCATATCGATAATTTCGGAGAGATGAAGTCCCTTCCGATCCTGCGAGAGATCCTTCAGTAATCAGGCGGCAATAGCCACCGAATTTTTTGTGACGACTGGTTTTTCGCCTAAGAGTTTAAGTTGACGTGCATGAGCGGCAATCGCCTGGAAAAACGTGTCTTTCGACTTATAGGGCAACCCGAATTCTTTGGCCGTTTGTTCAACAATGGAAGAAATTTTCCGGTAATGCACGTGACAAATATTAGGGAATAGATGATGTTCAACCTGATAGTTCAAGCCTCCAACATACCAGGAAAATAATTTTTCGCGATGCCCAAAATTAGTGGTGGTATGAAGTTGGTGAATGGCCCAGCTGTTTTCAAGATTTCCTTTTGCATCCGGCATGGGGTATTCAGTACCTTCTACAACGTGAGCTGGTTGAAAAATGATGGCCAGAATAAATCCAGCAATGTAATGCATGATAAAAAAGCCTAATAACGCCTGACCCAAGGTAATGGGGGCCAGGTACATGGGTAAGGCAAATAAGTAACCAATATAAACCACCTTGGTTAGCAATACGAAGGCCCACTCCCGGACAGCGGTTGTTTTTTGTTTCTTAAGCAGCCCTTCTTTTTGATACTTGACCAGCCTAACATAGTCCTTGACTAAAATCCAAACCAGGGTAAGCAGCCCGTAAAAAAACCAGGCATAGTATTGTTGATAGCGGTGCATGGGTTTCCATGGGCTTTCGGGCGCCATGCGGAGCACACCCCGGGGGCTAATGTCTTCATCCACTTCATGAATGTTGGTATAGGTATGGTGCAGTACATTGTGCTGCACTTTCCAGTTAAGGGCATGCCCCCCCACCAGATTCAGGGATAATCCCAGCAGGTTATTTACCCACGGTTTTGATGAGTAGGCTCCGTGATTGGCATCGTGCATCACCGATAACCCGATACCGGCTGTGCCAAGGCCCATAATCACATATAAGCCGTACAACATCCAGCCCTCAGTCGCAACACCGCTTATTAGGGCGATGTAGGGAGCAAAGTAGAGCGAAAACATGAAAATGGTTTTTACCACCATTTCACGATTTCCGGTGCGTTCAATGTTATTCGTCTTAAAGTACGCATTCACCCGCTGATTAAGGGTGGCAAAAAACTCTTGCTGACGATTGGCAAACTTTAAATTTAAATTGAGGCTCATAGGTTGAGATAGAAGACCCTACATGGTTGCTCAACGATGCAATTCTGATCTGAAGGGTCTGATTTTTAATGATATTAACCTTCAAAGGTAACGAATAATAGGCCTTTAACGGCTGTTTGCCTTCCAAAATCTTACGAAAGGTTGATAATTAGCCGGCATTGGCATTATAATTCTGCAATGACGGTTTTGCCGCCACGGGTTCTGTCGCCAACCTGAACGGTAATACGGGCGGAAGGCGGTAAAAAGATATCAACCCGTGAACCGAATTTAATGAACCCAAATTCATCACCTTGTTGTAAGGATTGGCCGGGTTTCACATACCATTTTATTCTGCGGGCAAGAGCTCCTGCAATTTGCCGGAAAAGTATTTCGGTGCCGTTGCTCATTTTAACCGCAATGGAGGTTCGCTCGTTTTCTGTACTGGATTTTGGATGCCAGGCTACCAGATACTTACCCGGATGATACCGGGCATAGGAAATCGTTCCTCCTACGGGCATACGATTAACATGCACGTTGATGGGCGACATGAAAATGGATACTTGTTTTCTCCGCGACTTTAGGTATTCCGGTTCTTCGGTTTCTTCAATCACCACAACCTTGCCATCGGCTGGCGCCAACACCTTGCTTTCGTTTTTGATAATGTCAAGGTTGGGAATTCTGAAAAACTGTAAGACCAACAACAGCACCACGATGCTGAGAATAAGAACAGTGGTTGATAAACCCGTATAAACGACTGGTGAGAATACAGAAGAGGTAAATGAGATGCCCACATTTAGAACAACCACCAGGGCCGTAGTGAATGCGATTAATCCCCTTCCTTCTCTGTGGATTGTCATGGATACTTCACGTGTTAAGATTCAAAAATAGAAATTTTAACCCGCCCGGGTTGAATTTAAAATCTTGAATTTTCGAATTAATAACCTCCGCGGAACTTATACGTTTTGGCAACTTTATCAATTGCCACCATGTAGGCTGCAATACGAAGCGACACTTTGTATTGCATGGCGGTTTTATACACGTTATCGAAAGCGTCTTTCATGATCCGGTCACTTCTCCGATTCACGCGTTCGGCTGTCCACTTGTAACCCAACCGGTTTTGTACCCATTCAAAATACGATACCGTTACGCCACCGGCATTGGCAAGAATATCAGGTACTACACTGATTCCCTTTTCGTAAATAACACTATCAGCTTTTGATGAGGTGGGCCCGTTGGCACCTTCCACTATAAGCTTGGCTTGAATCTTTTTTACATTGCTGCTGGTAATCACGTCCTCTGTTGCAGCGGGCACCAACACATCTACCGGAAGGGTTAATAAATCAGCACCGGCAATTTTTTGAACATCGGCATAGCCTTCCAGCGAACCTTTATTTTTATCTCGGTACGCGATAGCGCCATCAATATCGATTCCATTTTCGTTGTAATAGGCCCCGGAGATATCGCTGATGGCCACTACCTTCAGTCCGCGTTCGGATAACAACCGGGCTGCCCAGGAACCCACGTTGCCAAAACCCTGAACCGCGCAGGTAGCTTTGTACGGATTGATCTTCAATTTTTCCATGGCCGCCAGCGTGGAAACCATCACGCCCCGGCCGGTAGCCTCCGTTCTTCCCAACGAACCGCCCATGACAATAGGCTTACCGGTAACCACAGCCGGCACCGTCATACCCTTATTGCGTGAGTATTGGTCCATGAGCCAGGCCATTTCACGCGGACCTGTACCCATATCAGGAGCGGGAATATCCTGGTCGGGGCCAAACACGTCCATCATCGCCTGAGTATAGGAGCGCATGAGGCGTTCAATTTCTCCAGCACTCATTTCGCGTGGGTTGCAGGTAACGCCACCCTTACCACCTCCATACGGAATGTCCACCACAGCACATTTCCAGGTCATCCAGGCAGCAAGTGCTTTCACTTCATCCAGGTTAACATGGGGATCGAATCGGATACCGCCTTTGGAAGGGCCGAGGATCGTGGAATGAACCACGCGGTAGCCTTCAAATACCTTTATACTGCCATCGTCCATGGTAACTGGCAACGATACGATTACCTGCTTGGCCGGAGTTTTTAATACGTTGTACACTTCATCTTCCAAACCCAGAATCTGGGACGCGGTATGAAACCGCGACATCATCGCCTCGAACGGATTTTCCTTGTCAACAAGTGGAGCTGGTTCAATATATGCCATAAAATTGTTTTGAGATTGCCGTTGTAATACAGGGACTGTTGAGCGTTAACGTGTTGTTTTTTGAGCCCCTAAATCGGTTGCAAAGATATAGAAAATCAACATTCCCATACGGGCGTAAGGCTAGTTTAAGAAATAGAATCGAACCATAATCCACTACATCTTATCACTTGATTTTCAGCACTTTGGCCCAATAACACCATTAATCTGGTCAGTTATAACTACTTCCAATTGGTGAAAATGTAGGGAAGGGGTTACGAGATTATTTTTAATCAAGTTTTGGAGTCCCGTATAGATCAATACGTATTTTCAAGCGATCTAATTGCCTGAATCTATCTTTAAAGTAATTTTTGGCACACCCGTGGTAATTCTTGAAAATATTTCAAAACGTTTTGGGGTTAAGACAGTATTGAATTCAGTCAATCTGGATATACGAACAAATGAAATCATTGGGCTGATTGGTCCAAATGGTTCCGGAAAAACAACCTTGCTCAATGTGATGATGGGTTTGATAAGACCGGATGCCGGAACCATTACCATTTCCTGTAAACTAAGCGCTGGGGTTTCCCGCAAAGGTTTTTTTGGGGGGATGACAGTCACCGATAATTTGAAGGTATATGCGCATCTCAAGAGACTGAGTGATTCAGATATAGATAAAGTCATTCAATTATTTGACATTGACTTTGGTAAAACAAATTTTGGTAAACTTTCCGCAGGTATGAAGCAACGGGTTGCCTTGGCACAAGCATTTATGGGTAACCCAGACCTTATTTTATTAGATGAGCCAACCAATCACTTAGATATTGATTCAATTTTTAAACTACGATCAGCAATAGAAGAACGAAAAAAGGAAGGAACAACATTTATTATAGCGAGTCATGTTCTTACGGAACTTGAAAAGCTTTGCGACCGAGCATTGTTTTTGTTCAAAGGCGAGATTGTTAAAAGAATTGAAGCAAGTGAGTTAGGGTTTACTAACTTGGAAGCAGAGTATCTAAAGTTATCCGTAAAGTGAATTACCTTCGTTTTGAATGGCTCAAACTAAAGTCAAGAAGATGGGCTTGGCTATTAGCTGCCACTACCGCTTTGGCCCTTGCAAGTGTTATAAAGCTTTTGAGTAATATCAGTTATTTAAATGAACAGGTTACGGAAGGACAATTTATGGAGCAGGCCGCTTATGGCTTTATTAGCTATTCGTGTCTTTATCCATTTTTACCGCTATGGATAATCCTCTTCATAGGAACGGAATTTGTTAATGGTCATGTCAATCTGGTTGTATTCAACACCTCTTATAAAACTTACTTTTATTCTAAATTGGTTTACTGTTTTCTGATTTCGACTGCTTTCTGTTTGCTCGGAATAGTAACCATGGTTGTGGTTCAGGTAACAGCTCCATTCAATGTTCTGCTTCCCAAGAGTTTTTATGGAATTTTTATTTTTCAGTCATTCTTCACATTTTTATCGATAGCTCTTCTGGCAATGTCTATAACTTTTCTGGCAAGGAATATTGCAATATCTTTTGTCGTCTATTTCATTCTTGTTTTTGCAGAAGGAATGGTATTTATGATTGTTAAGAAGTTAAATGGAATGGAATTATTTTATTTACCGTTTCACATAACGAATATTCTGTACGTGAAAGGAGGTGAAAAAATGAGTGAAAATTATTACAACTTCTTTCAAGAGCCGGATCTTCGGGCTTTAGCGCTTCCTGTATTTTTACTTATTACCCAAGGTCTAACCTATTGGGATTTCACCAAGCGTGAACTGAAACCATTATCGGACTAAAAAATTCCCTAAACGCCACAACTAAACGGGCAGGAGCTTCAAAAGTTGTCGCCCTCTGGGATGTGCCCAAATTGGAACCGAATCGCTATAAACAATGAAGTATTATACACAGATATAATTCACATTATACATGACCGTACCACATGCTTATGTTTTTTCGGGTGCTTTTTGCTAGTAAGGGCTAAAAAATTTCCAAAAACGCCACAATAAACGGTGCCGAGATCAGCAAGCCATCAAACCGGTCGAGGAAGCCCCCGTGGCCAGGTAGGCTGGTGCCGGAGTCTTTTATTTCAATGCTTCGTTTGAGCAAGGATTCCACCAGGTCGCCAAACGTGCCCCCCACTATAATAATCAAACCGATGACCAGCCATTGCCACGAGCGGATGGTAGGCTCATGCCCTATGGAACTGAAGAAATACGGGAGGCCGTAAGCAAATCCAAACGCCAGAAGGGCACCCCCAATAAAGCCTTCCCAAGATTTTTTTGGTGAGATGCGTTCAAACAGTTTGCGTTTGCCGAAAAGTGTGCCGGCAAAATAGGCTCCGCTATCACTGGCCCAGAGAATAAAAAGACAACCGAAAATGATTTGATAATCATAGGTCTGGTTTTCAAAGGTGGCGATGTTCAGCAAGGCAAATGGCACCGCCACATAAAAAATGCCCAGAAAAGTATAGGCGATATTGGTAAACGGTTTGCGCTCAAATTTTTTGTAGAGCTTTATCATGTACACACACGAAACGGCCGGGAAAATCAGGAAATAGTAACGATACGAGATATCGCCCCGCTCAATAAAAAAGGATAAGCAATAAATCAGTACTCCGCAAAGTGTGCCGAATGTCTTTTGTGGAAGCATGCCATCGAGGCCCGACAATTTATAGAATTCAATAAGCGAGAACAGGCATATAATTAAGAACACCAGAAAGTAAGTCCATTCACTAAAAACAATACCCAACACGATGGCGGCCGCACCCAATACGGCTGTTACTAAGCGTTGGGTAAGGTTGCTGAATTTGTTTAATGGCGTCATTCCGGCTGTTTTTGATAATAGCTGCGGAAGTAATACATCAAGCCTGCAAAAATTACCGTGGCCGGAATCACTAAGCTCCACGGGGCAGCCTCAGGTGAATCCAGGTCAACTTCGATAATTCCAATCTGATAGAGATACATCATCACGACCGAAAAACCATTGTTCACAAAATGGCCAATCATGGGCATCCAAAAATTTCCCGACCAGGCATAGAGGTATCCAAATAAGGCTCCTAACAACATCCGGGGAACAAAGCCGAAAAATTGCATATGAAAGGCGCTGAAAATGATGGCCGATACCCAAATGGCGCTATGATGATTTCCAGTTGCGCGATACAATTCGGGCTGAATCATTCCGCGAAAAACAAGTTCTTCACCAATGGCTGGAAGAACAGCAATCACAACCAAACCGAACAAAAATTCTCCGGGACTTTCGAAGGTTGTAAAAAACCGGGTTAACTCGGTAGCGAGATCTTCACGCTCGCGGGCCCACGCGCCAAACTCTTTTAGAAATTCAGGAAAGATGAAGTTGGCATTCCATTCAATGAAAATGGAATTGGGCGCCATAAAAGAGATCACCACCAGGGTTACTACTAGGGCCATGATAGGGGCGATTGTTTTTGAGGTTAACCATGAAACAGGATCAACACGATCAAATCCTCTCAGGTAGAAATACGGAATCAGAATTAACCCAATCAGGGTGGCAGAAGCCTGAATGATCAGGACTGGCAATTTCACTTCGGGCGATTGAAGTGGGTGCTGAATTTTTTCTACGAGGTCAAACAGGCTGCCATCATAAAATGGCATGGCCATAAAGAAACCAATCAGGGGTCCGATAATCAGAAATCCCAAAATCGCGGTAAGCAAAATAAAAATCAGGGAGGTTAGAGGATGGCGCTGCGAAATCCCTGTCAATTCCGACATGTTGGCTAAAACGGTTATTTTTGTGCTCGCAAACAACGGAGTTTTAGTTAGAATATCAAAACATGGTGCGTATTGGAAATATTGAGTTAGGAGAGTTTCCGCTCTTACTGGCGCCTATGGAAGACGTGAGCGATCCGCCTTTTCGTGCCGTTTGTAAAGAGGGTGGTGCCGATTTGATGTACACCGAATTCATTTCCAGTGAAGGACTCATCCGCCATGCTGCCAAGAGCAAACAGAAGCTTGATATTTTTGAATATGAACGGCCCATCGGTATTCAGCTTTTCGGGGGCAATGTGGATAGCATGCGCGAAGCAGCAGAAATTGCCGCAGCGGCTAACCCCGATCTGATTGATATCAATTATGGTTGTCCGGTGAAAGCAGTTGCCTGCAAAGGTGCGGGTGCGGCTTTGTTACAGGACATACCCAAGATGGTGCGCATGACGGAAGAGGTAGTGAAGGCAACCTCGCTACCCGTTACGGTGAAAACCCGTTTGGGGTGGGACGATTCGTCCAGGAACATTGTAGAGGTGGCCGAGCGGCTGCAGGATATTGGCATTCAGGCGCTCACGGTTCATGGTCGTACGCGTGTGCAGATGTATAAAGGTTCAGCCGATTGGACCTTGATCGGAAAAATTAAGGAGAATCCACGGATGCGTATTCCTGTTTTTGGCAATGGCGACATTGATTCACCTCAAAAGGCCGTGGAAAACAAAAACCGATATGGAGTAGATGGCATCATGATTGGTCGTGCTGCAATCGGAGCTCCTTGGGTTTTTAACGAAATCAAGCATTATCTGCGTACGGGTCAGCTTCTTCCGCATCCCGATATTCTGGATCGGGTTAACACAACCCGAAAACATCTTGAGTTTTCTATCAAGTGGAAAGGCGATAAACTGGGTATTTTTGAAATGCGCAGACACTACACCAATTATTTTAAAGGCACTCCTGATTTTAAACCGTTCCGCACCCGATTGGTGGAAGCCAATACTGTTGAAGAGGTTTTACAAATTCTTGACGAAGTAGTTGAAGTGTACGGTTCGGTTTCAGTTGGCCTTTGATTCCATTTGAAATGGCTGGTGGATTAGCGTTCTTTGGGCCGTTTTTCTTTCATGTCCGAAAATAAAAGTTACACTGCCGTTGTATTGTTGATTGTGTTATCCCTTATCTGGGGTACCTCATTCATCCTGATAAAACTTGGCCTCAAAACATTTGCGCCTGACGAAGTGGGCGCACTTCGGGTTACCGCGGCCGCACTCTTCTTATTACCACTGGCTATTCCCAGGCTTAAAGAGTTGAAACCGGGTGATTCCTACAAGCTGTTGTTGTCTGGCCTCATGGGAATATTTTTCCCGGCCTTTCTTTTCGCATGGGCCCAAACTCATCTCAACAGTTCACTGGCGGGTATTCTGAATACCTTATCACCGCTGTGGACCATGATCATTGGCGCGCTTTTCTACAGCCAGCGTTTCCGTGGCTTTGCCATTATCGGGATTGTCATTTCCTTTTTAGGAACGATTATGTTGGCGCTTTCCCGTTCTGGAGGAGCCATAACCGGTTTTAACAGTTATGCCTTACTGATTGTAGTCGCTTGCGCCTTGTATGGGGCTAACCTGAACTGGATAAAATTTAAAATAGCCGGACTGGGCTCGTTAACGATCACCAGCGTTTCCATTCTGTTTATCGGGCCGCTTGGAGCTGCTTATCTTTTTTTCTTTACGGATTTTACAACCAAACTGACAACGCAACCCGGTGCCTGGACGGCCTTTGGTTATATCGTGTTTCTGGCCTTGATGAGTACTGCGGTGGCCAACATGCTATTCGTAAAATTACTTCGAATCTCCTCACCCTTATTTGCCAGCTCTGTTACCTACATTATGCCGATTGTTGCGGTTATGTGGGGAGTTATCGATCATGAGAAACTACTCCCGGGCCACTTCATCGGGATGGCGGCTATTTTAGGTGGTGTTTACCTGGCCAATAAAAAGTGACTACTGCACTTTTTTAGGGATCAACTCCGATACCTGAGTAAAAATGCCAAACATGGCTTCCGTGTTGGTGGCCGGCAAAAAATAGATCTTACTCTTTCTTCCCTTCAGCTTCATGCAATACATGTTTAAAAAGGGAATGAGTCTCAGACTCTTCACCTCCGACCAATCGTAGCTCTTCACCTTGTGCGGATTGATGATCGCAATTTTCTTTTTGCTGATCATAACACGCTTGATTTTTTTCGAAACAATGAGGTGTAACGAAAAAAAGATGAGGGCTGCAGTGAATAGGACAAAGGCAACAAACTTGGTTTTGGGAGAGTCTCCGAATTGGAGTAACATGAGTGCTGAGGCCAGTCCTTGAAGCGCGCTAAGCGCCAGGAAAAAATACCTGGCAAGGTAAAATTTAACCGGATTTGCTTCTTCCATTAAGCATAAATATTTGGTTTACAGGGCTCTAAGGTAAGGAAAATCTTAACAATTTGATAATATGGGCTGAAATCGAACGACTCCGGTTGCTATTTCTCTTGTTCAATAACAATCGGAAAGTCCTGCCCGCGTGAAAAGGTGTAGGGATATTGAGGTTTCCCTTTCAGCTTCTGGGTCATTTCCGGAACCTGATCATCCAGGTACGATTTCAATTCATAAATCGTAATCTTTCCATCTTTCGGTGCACCATCCGCATCCCCTTCCAGTGCTTTGATCAGCAAGTAGGTAAACAAACCATGCCCCAGTTCAGCAAACTCCGTGGCAAACTGCTCACTTCCGGCCGAGGCCATTACATGAATGCCGGCACTGCGCGAAAGTTGTGCGATTGCTTTTTCTTCGGCAGCACCTCGCGTAGCTAACAATTCAACTGATCCGCCCGACTGGCAAGCATCCATGACAATCAATTGTTTCAGGGCTTTGATGTGTTTTAATTTTTCTTGTAATACGCTGGCATCAATCGCTTCTTTTTGCAAGGAATTTAGATCATAGAGCCTGCTGCTTTCTGTTGGAATAAAAAAGAACTGATTGTCAACCATGCTGCCATGGCCGGCATAATAAAAAATGAACACATCTTCTTGCTGAATTTGGGTGGCCAACTCATCCAATTTTTTAAGAATATTAAGGCGTGAAGCATCCGCATCGTACAAATTGTGCACCACCAGATTTTTAAAGAGGCTTCCCTTTTCGTTCAGGACCTTGCCAAAAGATTCGGCATCCGGTTTGGCATAATTCAGAATCAACTTTGGATTCCGGTACTGATTGATTCCCACTGAGAGAATGTAACACGTACTGTTTTTGCCACCTTGATTGGCTATCAGTTCAAGGGATTGAGGATCGGATTCAATTTTATCTGTATTGGTGGCCGAAGCGCTGATCGTGTTGGTACCATTGACAAGCTGGATGACATGCCGGTAAGTAGTACTCTCGCCTTTGCGGACGGGCAAGGGAAGGTTGGCTTTGCTAATGGGCAAGCTTTTTCCGTTATGAAAAAGCTTAAGGGATTCAATGCCACCCCCCATATCGGTGAGGCGAACCAAAACTTCCACCTGGCTGGCATCAGCTCCTGGAACGGAGGCAATCTTAACGGCAGGAGGTGGCGAGTTATTCAGTTTACCTTGAATGCTTTTGAGATTTTCATTTCCCCGACTTTGAAAAATTCGAGG